>Ga0214473_10003365_pt1 | contig 19402 bp, 15 predicted proteins | sample RVTome_7_FD_203509 | JGI IMG/M metagenome (GOLD analysis project Ga0214473, IMG submission 203509) | Soil microbial communities from uranium-contaminated site in the Upper Colorado River Basin, Wyoming, United States - RVT98D197 | ecosystem: Environmental > Terrestrial > Soil > Contaminated >... | reverse complement strand
ATTTGAGCCAGGCCCTGGACGCCAGCGGCTGAACCGCTGCTTAGAGCCTCCACGACCCGGCTAGCTATTCCCCGCTGCCGCTGGCTACAAACTCCAGGGCGTCGATGACCGTGAGGATGCCCGAAGGTCGGCGGCCCTCATCGGTGAGCACTACTACCTTGCGGCTGAGCAGATCGGGTAGCACCTGATCCAGCGGATCCTCCGGTCCGGCCACGCTGACCTGGTCGTTGACCATGCCGGCGATGGTCTCGTTGGGAAGGTGGTCGTGGTCGGAGTTCAACATGTGATCCAGCAGATCCACTTCTGAGACCAGCCCCAACAGGCGCCCATCCGCATCCACCACCGGCAATTGGGAGACCCCGTGCTGGCGCATGCGCCCGATGACCTCCAGGAGCCGGTCTTGCGGTCCGGCGGTGATCAGGGCCGCCTGCCCGCGGGCCTCCGCCACCTCCCCCACCGGAACCCGCCCCCGCTGCGTGACCAGAAAGCCGTGCTCGCGCATCCAGTCATCGTTGAAGACCTTGGACAGGTAGCGCGAGCCGGAATCCGGAAAGATGGCCACCACGCAGTGCTCCGGCCCCAGGCCGCGGGCGGTTCGAAGAGCTCCGGCCAGGGCCGCTCCGGACGAACCACCGCAGAGGATCCCTTCCTCGCGCACCAGGCGCCGAGTCCAGCGAAAGGCCTCGGCGTCATCGACCTGATGCACCTCATCCACCAGGCTGAGATCCAGGGTGGAGGGGATGAAGTCCTCTCCAATGCCCTCCACCTTGTAGGTCCAGGCCTGCAGACCTTCTGCACTGCCTCCCTGCCGCCAGGCCTCATACAGCAGCGACCCCACTGGATCCACCCCTACGATGCGAACGGCGTGACCGTGGTCGCGCATGTAGCGGGCGATGCCGCTGATCGTGCCCCCGGTGCCCATCCCGACCACGATATGGGTCACCCGTCCTTGAGTCTGCGCCCATATCTCGGGCGCGGTGGACAGGTAGTGGCTCTCCGGATTGGCGGGGTTGTGATATTGGTCGGCCAGCACGGCGTTGGGAGTTTCCCGCACGATCCGATCGGCGACCGAGTAATAGGAGCGCGGATCGTCCGGCGGGACGGCGGTGGGCGCCAGCACTACCCGGGCGCCGAAGGCCCGCAGGAGCTGGATCTTCTCCTGGCTCATCTTGTCGGGCATCACGAAGATGGCCTGATACCCCTTGAGGGCACAGGCCAGCGCCAGACCGACGCCGGTGTTGCCGGAGGTGGCCTCCACCACGATGCCTCCGGGCCTGAGCACCCCGCTGCGCTCGTGGCTTTCCAGCATCCGTTCCGCGATGCGATCCTTGACGGAGCCGCCGGGGTTGAAGTACTCCAGCTTGGCGTAGATCGGGGAAGCCAGGCCGCGCGTGACCTTGTTCAGGCGCACCAACGGCGTATTACCGATGGTCTCCAGGATATTGGCGTGGACCCGCCGGGGGGTTGATTCAAGCGGGCCCGCCTCGGGCTTCATGCTGGCGACGCGCCTCCTGCCTGACGCGGCAAGCGTACCATGATTCGCCGCCGGTCGGTCCGGGGAGCAGAGCCGGGCCGCCGGTCGGGTGGGTTAGAATGAGGCACCCGAATGCCGGGGACTTCCCCCACCACCTGGAGCGCCCCTCATGATGGATCCGAATCCCTCTCTGGAGTACGCCGCCGCGCGGCAAGATCAATCGCTGGATGAGCTCAAGGAGTTGTTGCGCATCCCTTCTGTCTCCACCCTGCCCGAACACAAGCCGGACATGCGGCGGGCGGCCGAGTGGCTGGCGGCGCGCATGAAAGCGGCCGGCTTGACCTCGGTGGCGGTCATGCCCACCGACGGCCACCCGGTGGTGTACGCCGAACGCATGGAGGCCGGCTCGGACAAGCCTACGGTCTTGGTGTACGGGCACTACGATGTGCAGCCGGTCGATCCGCTCGACTTGTGGATCAGCGATCCATTCGAGCCGGAGGTCCGGGGCCAAGACCTGTTCGCCCGTGGGGCCTCGGACATGAAGGGTCAAGTCATGGCCAGCTTGTGGGCCGCCGAGGCCTGGCTCAAGACCTCCGCCCTGCCCCTGAATCTCAAGTTCCTGATCGAGGGCGAGGAGGAGATCGGCTCGCCCAACCTGCGCCCGTTCCTGGAGGCCAACGGCGAACTGCTGGCTTGCGATCTGTGTCTCAACTGCGACTCCAACATCCTGTCCGCCGACATCCCGTCCATCGTCTACGGCCTGCGCGGATTGGCCTACTTTGAGATTCGCTTGCAGGGCCCGGCTGGCGATCTGCACTCGGGGACTTTCGGTGGGGCCGTGCCGAATCCGGCCAACATCCTCTGCCGGCTGATTGCGGGTATGCACGATTCCGAGGGCCGGGTCACGCTGCCCGGCTTCTACGACTCGGTCCGGCCTTTGGCGGCCGAAGAGCGCCAGCAACTCGGCCAGCTGCCCTATGACGATGCCTGGTGGATGAAGACCAGCGGCGCGCCGGCGCTCTCTGGCGAGGCCGGCTACAGCGCCACCGAGCGGGCTTCGGCCCGACCCACCCTGGACGTCAACGGTCTGTTGAGCGGTTTCACCGGGGTCGGTTCCAAGACCGTGCTGCCGAGCAAGGCCATGGCCAAGATCTCGATGCGCCTGGTGCCGGACCAGCAGCCGGAGCAGGTCGCAGAGGCCTTGAGGGCCTATCTGCGGAAGCAAGCCCCTCCGACCGTGAGCTGGGAAGTCATCGACTGGGCGAGCGCCGTCCCCTCCATCCTGGAGCGGGATTCCGAGGCGGTCAGGGCCGCCATCCGGGCCCAACAGACGGTCTGGGGCAGGGCCCCCATGTTCAGCCGGCAGGGCGGCACGGTGCCGGTCGTCGGGATGATCGAATCGGCTCTGGGGGTCAAGACCTTGATGATGGGATTTGGGCTGCCCGACGACAACCTGCATGCGCCCAATGAGAAATTCCACGTTCCCAACTACCGGCGCGGCATCCAGGCCTACATTCGATTCTTGTCCGAGTACGCCGGTTGAGCGGTCCCGCACCGGGAGGCGCTCAGCCGCCGGCTCGCTACGGCGGCCAGGCAGTCATCGAAGGGGTGCTGATGCGCGGGGCAGCCCTGTACTGCGTGGCGGTGAGGACGCCCCAGGGAGAGATCCTGGTGGACACCCAATCGCTGGGAGCCTCCTCCCTTCGAACCAGACTCGGCCGTTGGCCGCTGCTGCGGGGTTTGATCGTGCTGTGGGACGCCCTGGTCATCGGCACACGCGCCCTGACCTACTCGGCGAACGCGCAGGCCGAATCGGCCAATGAGCGCATCGAAGGCGCCCCGCTGGCGGTCACCTTGGTCGGCTCGGTGGTGGCCGGGTTGGCGCTGTTTCTCTTGCTGCCCGCGGCAGTCGGTCATCTGATCCAGACCGCTCTCGGCTGGCCTCACTGGGCGGCCAATCTGACCGAGGGGATATTCCGGTTGGTGTTGCTCGTGGGATACATCGCCGCCATCGGCAGGCTGCCTGAAATCCGCCGGGTGTTCGGATATCACGGGGCCGAGCACCAGACCATCAGCGCCTTTGAGGCCGGCGAGACCCTGACGCCTGCCTCCATCGCCCCGTACCCCCTGGAGCACCCGCGCTGCGGGACCGCCTTCTTGCTGACGGTGGCCGTGCTCTCGATCCTGCTGTTTGGCGCGTTGGGGCCGATGCCGCTGCTGCCGCGTCTGGGCTACCGCCTACTCTTGGTGCCGGTCCTGGCGGGCCTGTCCTACGAATACCTGAGGCTGACGGGGAAGTACCGGGACTCCTGGCTCTCGCGGGCTCTGAGTTGGCCGAACCTGGCACTACAGCGATTGACCACCCGTCCCCCCTCGCCGGAGATGGTGGAGGTGGCGCTGGCTGCGTTTCAGACGCTGCGCCGGGCGGAGCAAGATCAGCCCAGCGGACCCTACGGCGCCTGAGTGCTGTCCATGGAATCGATCGTGCGGCCGCGTTACAATGCGCTACCGGTGCATCGATGAGCGCCATACTTCGATTGCGGGACAAGGATTACGAGGTCGAGGCCGGGATGACCGTGCGGGATGCCATGCTGCGCAGCGGCATCCCGCCCGAATCAGTCATCCCCACCCGCGATGGTGAACTGATCACCGACGACGAGATCCTTCACGAGGGAGAGCGCATCCGCCTCGTGGCGGTGATCTCCGGAGGTTGAGCCGGTGAAGTGCCGCAAGTGCTCCCAGAAGGCGGTCTTCAACATGCGCCAGCACAAGCTGGCGCTTTGTGGCGAGCACTACCTGGACTGGTTCCCGGAGCAGACTCAGCGCTTTATTGAGAAGTACCGGATGTTCGGGCCCCAGGATCGGGTGCTGGTGGCCGTCTCCGGCGGCAAGGACTCTCTGGCCCTGTGGGATGTGCTCTCTCGCCTCGGGTATCAGGCTGAGGGTCTGTACATCGGGTTGGGGATCGACGGCGGATTAGATTACTCCTCCACTTCCCATCGGATGGCAGCCCAGTTCGCCGAATCCCGCGGCCTTCGATTGCACACGGTGGATGTGCAGGGTCTGGAGGGCGCCACGATCCCGGTGGCCGCCAGCCTCACCCATCGAGGGAGGAGCAAGCCCTGCTCGGTTTGCGGACTCAGCAAGCGGCACATCATGAACAAGGCCGCCTTGGATGGCGGATTCGATGTGCTGGCGACCGGCCACAATCTGGACGATGAGGCCGCGGTGCTGTTCGGCAACACCCTGAATTGGTCGGTGGGCTATCTGGCCCGACAGGGCCCGGTGCTGGAGGCTGGGGACGGGCTGGTGCGGAAGGTCAAGCCGTTCTGCCGTCTGTATGAGCGGGAGACCGCGGCTTACACGCTGCTGCGCGGGATCGAATACATCTATGACGAGTGCCCCTACGCAGCGGGTGCCACCTCGATTTACTACAAGGAACTGCTGAACCAGATGGAGGCGGAGCGACCGGGGGCCAAGCTCTCCTTCTACCTATCGTTCCTGCGGGCCAAGGAAGCGGGGCTCTTCGCCGGCGAGAAGGACCGGGAGGCGATCCTGCTCCACGCCTGCAGCTCCTGCGGCCAGCCGACTTCCGCCCCCGGCCAGTGCGCCTACTGCCGCACCTGGAGCCAGGTTCGGGAACGAGTGGACCTGACGCTCACCGCCTCCCAATAGCAGCTAGCGATGGGCAACCCAGGCCTGCTCGGGCTGGAGAGCCTGATGGCCGGCCGGCACCACTACCCGGTAGACCTGCTCCGGCAGCAGCGATCTGCCCTGGCTCTGCAGCAAGCGCTCCATCGGGATGTGGAAGAGGCGCGCATTCTCCTCCAGGGTGGGTCGAATGGCGTCCCAGTGTCTCTGCTCAAAACGGGCGAACTGGCCCCCATTGAGCTGGTCCTCCCCAACCAGCCGCAGCGGATCGCGGAGGAAGATGGCGCCTCCGGAGGCCAGCGAAAAGAGGTTGCCGCCCGGATAGGGGGTCTCGAGCTCCCGCAGCGTTCCCTGGGAGTCGATGGCCAATCCATTGACCACCACAAACCCGCCGCCGTTGAGGGCATCTCCCGCCATGAAGGACTCGGCCAGGTAGTCCAGGCAGGTCCCGTTGATCACCACCTTGGGCTTGCCCACGGCATTGATCAACGGCCGGCCGGCGGTGTTGCCCTGCACGTAGGCCTCTCCACCCTTGGCCCCATACATGAACGTCTGGCCGACGTCGCCATACACCACCAGGCGGCCGGCCTTCATGATTTGACCCAACTGGTCTTGGCCGGAACCATGGACCCGGATGACTGCCCCGTCGATGCCGGAGGCCAGGTAGTCCCCGGGTGAACCAAAGACGTCGATCTGCACCCCTTCGCCGGCGCTGCCCAACCCGTTGCCGATGAAGCGCTGCCCTCGCACGTTGACCAGCACGAGGCGGCGGTAGCCGCGCTGGACCAGCTCCCTGAGGGCCAGCGCCAGCGAACCCGACCCCTCGGCGGCAAAGCCGCGCGCGTCCACGACCAGCGCACGCCCATCCGGAGTGGGTCCCGGCAGCGGCCCGGCAGCTCCGACATGTCCGAATCCGTCTGACGCATTCTCGGCGATGGCCTGAGCCCAGGCCTCCATCGCCGAATCCAGCAGCGAGCGCAGCGAGCTGCGGCGGAGCTGCCCAGTCGGATAGCGCCGATCGAGAAGCTGGGTAAGGGCCTGCAGGCAGACCTCCCGCGCCGGGTCACTGCCTATCCGCCCAACCCACTCGCCCAGCTCCCGCGCGACGTCCTCCGCTGAGCGTCGCGGCAGGGCCTGCACGAACTCCTCGGTGAGTTCCTCCGCGGATCCGTCGAACTCCTGATTCCCGTTCGGTCGGGCCAGGATGTGATGTGGGCCCGGGAAGGGATGGGTAGTCTCCTCGATCTCGATCTGCCGGCCGAACTTGTCGCGGCAGTGCAGCTCGGCGGTTCCATTCGGGTTTCGCAGCACGCTGAAGATGAAGGCTCCCCCGTCGGTGTGGCTGCCTCCCCGTGCGCTCCAGGTGCGGTCGGGATACGGCCAGAAGCGCGGATCGGCCTCCGCCAGGCTGCGCAGGGCGGCATCGATCGCTTGCCGCTCGGAGGCGGCCATCCCGATGCTGGGGCTGCCGGGCATGCCCTGCTGCAGAGCGAAGACCTGGGGGCGCAGCATGCTGGTGTCGGTGATCCCGATCAGCCGGGCCTCGCGCGGACCGCTCCCGTGGGCCAGCGACTGGGCCAGCAGGAAGTACCAGGGGCCGTCGGGCGAGCCGTGCATGTGGGTGGTTTGCAGCAATCCATAGGCAGCCCGCCGCTCTGGGGGCAGCATTGTGAAGTCCCGCTCGGTGGTGGGCGCCAGGGTCTCGATCACGTACTCCAGCGGGTAGCGAAAGGTGCGGTGCAGCAAGTCGAACATCAACACGGACACTTCGGTGTCGGTCAGGAACAGGGGGTAGATGTTGTGCTGTGCCAGGTAGGAGCAGACCGAGGCATAGTTGGCGAAGTCACCGTTGTGCACCAGCGCCTCGTGCAGCCCGACGAAGGGATGCGCACCGCCGGGGTGCCAGACGCGGCCCTTGGTGGGATAGCGGTGGTGGCCGATCCAGACGTGCGCCTTCAGATCTTCCAGGCCGTAGGCCCGCACCACGTCATCCCCGTAACCCACCAGTTTGAGCACCAGCAGATCCTTGCCGTGCGAGAGCACGAAGGCCCGCTTCACGCCCAGCGAGGCATAGTAGGCCCGGTTGAGGCGGTAGCTGTTCTGATAGACGAATTCGTCTGCCAGTTCATCCGGCGGCAAATCGTGCAGGCGGCCCTGCTCGGCGAAACGGCGCAGCGCCTCATCCTGCGGCCGTACGAAATACAGGACCACCATGGGAGGGGCGGGGTCCAGTCCGGGCAGGCCGGAAGGCGTTAGCTCGTGCACGTGGTCTACATGGAACGCCGGGTAGATGGCATTGCGCTCGACGTCCCGACGCGCATCCGGCTCCAGATAGGCGATCGCCAGCAGGTAGTCGCTGGCCATGACTTCCGGCGCGACGCCGAAGGCTTCCGGCGCGATTCCGGCCAAGGCCACTCCACCACCTTTCCCGTTGCCCCGATTTCGCATCTGGATCAGCGCCTGCAGCAGGTGCCGCCCTTGGATGGCTTCGCTGCAAGCCATCCCGATGACCCCGCAGCCGCCCTCAGCCTCCCCCTTGCGGATGGAGATCCGGCGGTCGCCGACCGGCGTCAATGCCGCTCTGGAGGCAATGATCCGCTCGGCAACCGCTCCCGGGTTCAGTTCGCTGGAAGGCATTTCGGTCACTCCTTCCGGCCGTTCGAGGCCGAGCGATAGCGGAGCAAGTCGGTGCGGCCGCGCAGGTCGGCCAGGCGTGGCAGCCCGAGCCGGCTCAGGATGGTACGCAGGCGCACTTGCATCGCCCGGTATAGATTGCTGATGCGCTCGGCTCCCCAAGCCGGGTCGATCAGCAGAGAGAGCTCGGGGTCGGTGGTGGTGAGCCCGAAGGGGCAGCCTCTCCCCCGCTCGCAATTGCGGCAGCGGGTGCAGCCCAGTGCCACCAATTCGGCGGTTCCCAGGACCACTCCATCCGCTCCCAGGGCCACCGCCTTGGCCACGTCGTCCGCAGTCCGGATGCCACCGCTGGCCATCAGCACCAATTCGTCTCGCACCCCTTCTTCCAGCAGGTAGCGGTGGACGCGGGGGATGGCCAGCTCCACCGGCATGGCGATGTTCTTCTTGGCGATTTCCGGCGCGGCCCCGGTGCCTCCGTACGAGCCATCGATCTGCAGGATATGAGCGCCGGCGTGGTAGCTGCCGACGGCCACCATGTCGATGTCTGTGGGAGTGGAAACCTTGACCACCACCAGCGCCGAGGGGTTGATGGTCTTCAGCCAGTCGACATGCTTGCGGTGATCCTCCACCGAGTAAACGCTGTGAAAGGGAAAGGGCGAGAACAAGCTGACCCAGGGCACCGATTCGCGCATCCTGGCCACGGCCAGGGTTGACTTGTCGCCCAGCAGGTGCCCGCCCAGCCCGGGCTTGGCACCCTGGGCATACTTGATCTCGACGATCCGCGCTCGCTGGATAGTCTCTTCCCGCACCCCGAAGAGGCCGGTAGCGATCTGGGTGATGACGTGCCGGCTGTAGGGGGCCAGCGAATCCGGATAGCCGCCCTCGCCCGTGGAGGTGAAGGTGTCCCAGCGCTCGGCGGCCATCGCCCGCGACAGCATGACCTGTTCGCTGACCGAGCCGAAGGACATGCCCGCGCCATACCACGGGATCGGGATTCGTACGCTTGGGTCGTAGGGGCGCCGGTTCAGCTCCAGCGAGGTGTCAACGCTCTCCGGATCCGCCAACCACTGCGCTTCGGGGAGGAAGCCAAACTCCAACACGTCGAACCCGCCCTTAGATGCGCCTCGCGCAGATTCCAGACCGTTGCCGGGAAGCTTGCCTGACTCGGCCTGCTGCCAGTTGGAGAGGATCAGGTCGGGGGTCCAGCGCAGGTCCCCCAGGGTTGGCGGAGGGAATCCCATCTCGGGCCAGGCCCGGAATCCCCGGCGCAGGGCCTCGGTGTGCTTGGCGGTGATGCGGGCGAGCACGTCGGGCCGATCAGTCATGGTGCTCTCCGTAGCCCGGGATGGAAGCGAAGGCCTCCCGCTCGAGTTCGTGCTGGAACATGGCGCGCCCCATCTCACCCCGCAGCCGGCGAACCTCGCGCAGCCCCATGGCGCCCAGGATTTCCAGCAACTGGTCGCGCCAGGAAGCCACCAGGTTGACCAGCCGCTGCTTCGCCCAGGCCGCTTCGAACGCCGGCAGCTCCAGCGGTGCCCGGTCGGGATTCAGCGCCTCGCCCAACAGCCGGGCCTGGAGTGCGATGAGGGGAGAGAGTTCGATTCCGACCGCATCCAGGCCACACAGGATGGCCTTGGGTACGTGTTCGGCAGCCACAATACCGCCCGAGCCGAGCAGGGTCACTTGCTCGCGCCTGCCCTGCTCGACGAGCGACGAGTGGGTGCTGCGAATGGCCTCCAGCACGAATCCGGCGGAGGTCCGGCCGTGATAGTCGGCGGTGAGGTGGAATGCCGAGGCACCCTGCTCGATCAATGGCAGCAGATCTTCACCGAAGGGAAGCCGCACACCGATCAGGGTGTCGGGAAGGCCTGCCACCAAGGCCTGAAAGGCGGCGGGATCCCAGCCATCCAGCTCGACCATGCGCGGGCGCCAGCCAAGCGAGATCATCTCGTGAGCCCGAGCGGGTTCGACCAAGGGGACAATCGCCGCCGATTGCACTCCCCGTTCCCGAACCAGCCCCAGGGGCAGGACCACCAGGGTCTCCAGCACCTCCGCCGCCGCCACCAGCGCCGTCAAGGCCCGTTCCAGTCGGGCGGTGAGCGGCGGCAAATCGAAGAGGATCGGGATGGGCAGGCTGAGGCCGTGGGGCCGTTCTCCAATGGATCGACCGAAAGAATCGAACCGAAGAAACTTGGGTCGGGAGCCCAGGAAGACCTCGGTGGAGATGTACTCTCGCCCGTGGATGCCGTCCCGGGTGGGGCGCACGATTTCGGACATGTCGGTCCACATGCCGTCCCAACCGTCCCCGCCGAATCCCCCGGCATATCCGGCGCCGCGCACCGGAACCCGGCCGCTGGCGGCCTCGTACAACAGGGTGTCCACAGTGTCCGGATCCAGGTAGGAGTCTCCCAGTCCCAGGCGTTCAGGATTCGGATGGATGCGAACCACGTTGGGGAACTCCACCGAGCAGCGCAGACAGCCCACACACAGGTGTTCCCTGGGCATGAAGCCCCCCACGGGCCCGGAGAACACCCCGTAGACGCATGGACGGCTGAGGACCACCGGCAGATCCAGGCGGTAGTGGACGGCCTCGCGCAGCAGCAGCTCGGCCAACTTCAGCTTCCGCACTTTGACCCGGAAGCGGTTGGGATGCGGGGCACTATTGGGGGCTGGTTGGGTGGGGATCGAGTAGCGACGGTAGCTCATGTCGGGTCGATCCCCCGGCCCGGCCTGGCAAGAAATAAGGCACGCAGGGCGTGCCCATTCCGAGAACCCATCGGAGTGGCCCTCCCTGAGCTGCAGGCCCGCACGGGCCCGGCCACCGCGCACGCCGCTTCCTACGCCCGTCGCCGGGCGTGCTTATGGCGTCGCTACTTCGGGAGGGAGAGTGGAGCCTGTGGCGGGCTCCGGAGGCATCCGCTGATCGCTCGATTTTCCCCGGGCGGATTGCCAGGGTTAGCCCCGCCGCGCGGCGGGGAACCTCCTCCTCGTGATCTCAGCCCACCGGCTGAGACCCATACGCTGTTCTCCCGTATTCCATTGTCTACAACGGGCGGCATTGTAGCAAAGCCGGGTCAAATCGTCAATCCAGGGCGCGGCTTCTCCGGATGGCCAGCCAGCCCTCAGCCAGCCTGACTGCCCGGATCCTCGGGATCAACGTCGATGTAGATCTGGCCCGCGATCTCTGCACCCAGCACCACCTCGCCCCGCTCCAGGCCGATCCGAACCGGACCGCCGAAAGGACCTTTCCCCTCCACCCGAAACCGGGTCTGGGGGAATAGGCCTTCTCGCGCCAGATACTCGAGCCGTTGGGTCTCGCGGATGCGCACGCGGCTGATGATCCCACGCGCGCCCACCGGGAGCTCGGTGAGGGGGAAGTCGTGCAGTTCGGCGATGCTGCCGTCGGCGGCCGGGATCGGCTCGCCGTGCGGGCAGCGGGTGGGGTGTCCGGCGGCCTGTTCCATGCGGGAGATCAGGCCCTCGTCGGCGATCTCGGCCAGGGCATCCGCCATCTCATGGGCCTCATGCCAGCCATACTTGAGCACATTGACCAGGAAGGCCTCCGCCATGCGGTGAAAGCGGATCTCTCGCAGCGCCTCCCGTTCGCCCCGACCCGTGAGCCGCACGCCGCGATAGCGCTTGCGGTCGACCAGGCCTCGTTCGGAGAGGCGCCCCCCCATGCGGGCCACGGCGGGCGGGGATACATCCAGCTCGGCCGCCAGGGCGGATGGCGAGACGTATTGGCGATGCCCTCCCAGGCGGTACAGCTCCCCGAGATAGTGCGCCATATTGGGTGAGACGCCGCCAGGTCGTGAGCCCGTCAAATGCATGGGTTAGGTCCAATAATTCAGAGGATTCTTGTCTATATTACCACGAGGATGGATTGGGCCACCGTGGCGGGGGGCGCCGCCAAGGCCGCCTCAGCCCTCGGGTTGCGCCCAACGAGTGTGCCCACGGTGCTGCACCATCAGTCGCATGGTGACAGCCTGACTCGACTCGGGCGTCAGACAGTGCTGCCGCGACAGGTGCAGCCCGGCAACCCAAATCACCGACCGGTCATCGGCCAGGACCGGCCACCGCGCCCGTGCGGGCCAGGGAACCGACCGATGCACGAAGAGGTCAGCCAGCTTCACGCTGCCCTGCATGCCGAGCGGTCGGATGCGGTCGCCGGGACGTGGAGGTCGGGCGATCAGGCTGCCCTCCAGTCTCAAGGGGTCGATGGAGGCCTCCCGCCGCTGGTCGCCGCCCAGGAGAGCCGCCAGCCCTTCCGCCGAGACATCGATTCGCCGCAGCTGCAGACTCCATCCTTCAGCCAACTCGAGCGAGCCGGGGATGGAGAGCCGCTGCGGATCCGGGCTCCTCAGCTGCGGGAACCAGGGGAAGAGAAGGACGCCATCCGGCAGGCGCAGCACGACTTCCTGGTCCAGCCCAAGCAGATCCACGCCACCCACCAGGGTCCGGCGGCGTGCGGCGGGATCGGCGGCGAAGCGCAGCGCGGAATCGATGGCCTCGAAGCCCACGTCGCGCAGGTCGGGACGAAGCCGGAGGATTGCCCGGCGGAGAATCCCGCGCTGGACAGCGAGCGGCTCCTGCAGCAGCGTCTGACGATCGAGCGCCAGGCAACCGGGCCCTGCCTGGCGCACGGACGCGGGCCAGGCAGCGTCAACCAGGCCTTCCACGAGCTCTCGCTCGGCGGCCATGATCTGGGCAGTGCGGAACAGGGATTGGCGCACTCCCGGGTTGTAGCTCTCCAGGATCGGCAGCAGTTCATGGCGCAGGCGGTTGCGAAAGTGCCGCAGGTCCAGGTTGCTGGGATCGTGAATCGGGCTGAGCCCCCGCAGCGAGCCATGGGCCTCGATCTCCGAGCGCCAGGTGGCCAACAACGGGCGGACCAGGCGCAGGCCGGCAGCTTCAGGGACTCCCACCCACTCGGTCAGCTGAATGCAGGGCTGCATCCCGCGCAGGCCGGACGGACCTGCGCCTCTCAGGAGGTGCATGAGCACGGTCTCCACCTGATCATCGGCGGTATGAGCCGTGGCAACAACCTGCACGCCATGCCGGACAGCCGTGTCGGCCAGAAAGCGGTAGCGCAGCCGGCGGGCGACTTCCTCCAGGGAGCCGCGGCTCCCCCGGGCCGCCGGGACATCCGCCTTGCCGAGTGCGACGGGAAGCCCCCAGGACTCCGCCAGGCTATTCACCCGCAGCGCTTCGTCGGCGCTTTCCGGCCGCATGGCGTGATCGAAATGAGCGACGATCGGCCGGTACTTCAGCCGGTGCAGGCAGTCCAGCAGGCACAGGCTGTCCGGCCCACCGGAGACGCCCACAATCAGCCGCTGGCCGGGCCGAAGCAGGCTATCTCGATCAATGGCGGCTTGTACCGACCCGATGAGATCCATCTTTTGGAGATTATACGGCGGGGATTCTCGCCCGATCTTGACAGGCGAGTGGTTCGCCGGCTGCGAGCCCTTTGAGCTTGACATAAGGACATAATTCGTGCCAAAATGCCCTTTGAGACGCCGCATGGTATAATGCCGCTCGGCCCCTTGGCCGGACCCCCGGAGGATCCACGCCTTGCGCTTGAACCCGTTAAACTGGCTCCTGGGTCTCTTTTCGCTGGACATCGGCATCGACCTGGGAACGGCCAATACGCTGGTTCACGTGCGCGGAAAGGGGATCGTCCTCAATGAGCCCTCCTGGGTCGCCATCGATAAGAAGACCAAGCGGCCGCTCTTCATCGGCGCCGAAGCCAAGGAGATGGTGGGACGCACCCCGGCCAGCGTGATCGCCATGCGCCCGCTGCGGGACGGCGTGATCTCCGAGTTCGACATCACCGAAGCCATGCTGGAGTACTTCATCGGCAAGGTGCACGAGCAGAGTATCGCCCCCATCCCCCGCCCCCGAGTGGTGGTGGGCATCCCCAGCGGCGCCACCGAGGTGGAGAAACGGGCGGTGTACGACGCCACCATGGCGGCGGGCGCGCGTGAGACGTTCCTGATCGAGGAGCCGACCGCAGCCGCGCTGGGGGCGGCGCTGCCGGTTGGCGAAGTGGGGGGGTCGATGGTGGTGGACATCGGCGGCGGCACCACCGAGGTGGCAGTCTTCTCGCTTGGCGGAATCGTCGTCGGGCGGTCGTTGCGGGTGGCCGGCGATGAGATGGACCAGGACATCATCAACTACGTGCGCAACAAGTACAACTTGCTCATCGGGGAGCGGATGGCGGAACGCGTGAAAATCACTTTGGGATCCGCCTATCCGTTGAAGAGCGAGCAGACCACGGTGATCCGAGGCCGCAACTTGGTGAGCGGCCTGCCCGAGGCGGTGGAGGTCTCCTCCATTGAGATCCGAGAAGCGCTTTCTGGTTCGGTGCGCATCATCCTGGACACCCTGCGAGATGCGATCGACGAGATCCCTCCTGAGATCATCGCCGACCTGATGGAGTCGGGCATCTGCATGGCCGGAGGCGGATCGCAGCTGCAGGGTATGCCGGAGAGGCTCTCGGAGGAGTTGCGCATGCATGTCTGGTTGGCAGAAGACCCCATGACCTGCGTGGCGCGCGGTGCCGGTGTGATCCTGGAGGATCTGGAGTTGAACCGCCAGTTCCTGGTGAGCCTGGACCGCACCGGATCCTGATGTCCCAACTCAGTTCCAGGGCGCTCCTCGCTACCGCCCTTCTGCTTTTGGCTGCGGCCTTGTTCATCCTCAACCTGGGCGGCTACCTCGATCCGGCCCAGGATTTCCTGTTGCGTCCATTTTCCGCGACCCAGCAGTGGGTGTCACGACGGGTGTTCGCCTTGCGGGATCTGTTGAGTTCCCCGGCGGACGTGTCGGCGCTGCAGCAGCGGGTGGCGGAGCTGGAGGCGGAGCGGGCGCGTTTGGAAGAGGAGATCATCGCCCTGCGGGAGCAGGCGGCGGAGGCGGAGGTCCTGAGCGCCCTGTTGGGCTATGCCCGGCAGCGTCCGGAGCGTGGCTACCAGGCAGCCCCCGTCATCGGGCGGGATCCCAGTGCCTTCCTGCAGTCGATCTCCATTGGCGTCGGCTCGGACCGGGGCATTCGCTTTGGGATGCCGGTGGTGACGGATCGCGGTCTGGTTGGCCGGATCTTCGAAGTGAACGCCACGTCGGCGCGGGTGCAGCTGCTGGCCGACCCCGAATTCTCGGTGAACGTGAAGCTCCTGGGCTCCCCCGCGGAAGGGGTCCTGGCGGCCCAACCCAACGGCGAATTGTGGATCGAGCTGATCGATCAAGACGCGGCGGTGGAACCCGGGGCGCTGGTCCTGACCTCCGGTTTGGGAGGCGGATTTCCGGCGGACATCCCCGTGGGACAGGTGATCAGCGTCCGCCGGCGCGACTTCGAACTGTTCCAGCGCGCAACGCTGCAGCCGGCCGTGGATTTCGAGGGCCTGGAGGTCGTGCTGGTCATCACCAGCTTCTTCCCGCAGCCAGCCAGCACCACCCCGTAGGATCGCGACGATGGGTTATCTGGTTGGAATTCCCTTCATGGCCGGCTTGGCTGTACTGCAAGCCAGCGCCCTGAGCCACCTGCGGCTGCTGGAGGGTCGCCCGGACTTGATCCTGCTGGCGGTAGTGGGATGGGCCCTGACCGGCCGTGGGCAGGAGGCCATGTTCTGGGGGTTCGCCGGAGGTCTGTTCCTGGACCTGGTGTCGGGCATGCCGTTGGGCGTGACCTCGACTGCTCTGGTGCTGGCCGCTCTGGCGGTGACCGCCAGCGAGGGCCGTTTCTGGGGGGCGCACCCGCTCATGCAGCTGGCCGCAGTGCTGGCGGCCTCCGGCATCCTGTACGGGGTGGGACTCTTGGGCCTGCTGATCTTGGGGAGGGACCTGGACCTGCTGCGCGGGCTTGGAAGTGTTGTACTGCCCGGCACTTTCCTCAACCTGCTGCTGGCACTCCCCGCCGTGCAGCTGTCGGAGAGCCTGCAGACCTTCCTCTTCCCTCCGCGGGTAAGCGTGTGAGGGTTCGGGAGCCCTGACCGGGATGCGCGAGAGCGGCAACGGCAAGGCCATTCCTGGCTTCCGGCTGCGCCTGACGGTGGCAGCCATGGCCGGCCTGACACTCTTGTTCCTGAGCAGGCTGTTTAGCCTGCAGATTGTGGGGGGCGAGGCCTACCAGGCACAGGCGGACGAGAACCGCTTCAGCTACCTCAGCCTACCTGCGCCGCGGGGCGTGATCTACGACATCAACCAGAGCCTGCTGGTTCGGAACATCCCCAGCTTCAACATCTCCATCACCCCTGCTCTGTTGCCGGATTCGCAAGCGGAGATCCAGGCCATCTATCAGCGGCTGGCCCTCCTGACCGGAGTTCCGGTGGACCAGCCCGGACCGGTGGCGGCGCCCTGCGTACCCGGCAGGGGAATTCAGCAGTTGGTGGACGAAGGCGCTTCCTTCCGGCCGTTCGAGCCCTGGCCCATCGCCTGCGATGTGGCCGACAGCACCGCCCGCGCGCTGCAGGAGCAGCAGATGGACCTGCCCGGGGTGAGCGTGGAGGCCGTGCCGGTGCGAGATTACACCACCAATGAGCTGACCTCTTCGGTCATCGGCTACCTGGGCCCAATTCCGGCCGCCGAGTTGGAGTTCTGGGAGGGGCAGGGATTCGTGGCCGATCGAGACAAGATCGGATATGGAGGTATCGAGCGCGAGTATCAGCCCGTGCTGGCCGGCCAGAACGGACTGAAGCTGGTGGAGCGCGACGTGGCGGGAGCCGTGCTGCGGGAGGTCGGGGAGGGCAACGCAGTTGTCCCCGGCAGCAGCCTGGTGCTGACGATCGACACCCGGCTGCAGGCGATCGCCACCACCGCCCTGCTCAATCGTATGGACTTCCTCAATCGCTTCGCCGGAGAACAGCGCACGTCCATCGGCGCCTTGATCGCCATGAATCCCCAAACCGGCGAGATTCTGGCGTTGGTATCGTGGCCGACCTTTGAGAACCAGCGCATGGCCCGCTTCATCCCGCAGGATTACTTCGAGGCGATCACGGAGGCTAAGAATAGCCCGCTGATCAACTACGCCATCCAGCAGCCCTACCCTCCCGGTTCCTCTTTCAAGATGGTGACGGCGGTGGGCGCGCTGAACGAGGGCGTGATCACGCCGGAGCGCAGACTGCTCGATCCGGGCCTGATTACCATCCAGAACGTGTACTTCCCGACCGATCCCGGCCAGGCCAAGGACTTCGTATGCTGGAAGGAGGATGGCCACGGGGAAGTGGATTTCCTGCACGGGGTGGCCTTCTCCTGCAATGTGTACTTCTACAAGATCGGCGGAGGCTACGCGCCGGATCGGCTGGAAGGCCTGGGGATCGACCTCATGGGGGTGTACGCCCGGGCGCTGGGCTATGGCGCACCTTTGGGCATCGACCTGCCTGGCGAGCACCCCGGCCTGATTCCCGATGAAGAGTGGAAACGGCTGAACCTGGGGGAGAGCTGGTCTACCGGGGACACCTACAACTCGGTCGTCGGACAAGGCTACGTCGGGGCCACCCCGCTGCAGGTGCTTACCTCCATCTCCACCCTGGCGAACGGTGGGCGGGTGATGTGGCCGCACCTGGTACAGCAGGTGCTGGACGGCGAGGGAAGTGTCATCCAGCGCTTTGCTCCGTGCGTGCTGTGGGACATCTCGGACGGGGTGGTGATCGATCGTTCACAGATCGCGCAGGAGTGCCCCACCCTGCCCGAAGAGACCCGACAAACCATCATCGATGGCCATGATGTGACCCCCGATGTAAACGTCGATCCGCGTGTGATCGAACTGGCGCGGGAAGCCATGCGGCTGGTGGTAGAGCACCCAGAAGGAACTGCGCATGACTATGCGCAGTTGGAAAGCATCTCCTCCGCCGGCAAGACCGGAACCGGCGAATTCTGCGACGCAGAGGCCTTCGCCGCCGGACGCTGCCCGCCGGGCAACTTCCCTACCCACTCCTGGTACACCGCCTTTGCCCCCTTCGAGAACCCAGAAATCGTCGTGGTGGCCTTTGTCTACAACGGCGGCGAAGGGGCGGTGACCTCCGGACCGGTCGTCAAGCAGGTGCTGGAGGGGTACTTCGAGCTCAAGGCGATCGACGCCACCCGTTAGGCTCACCCCCCTTGTCCCCCCCACAGGTGGCGCGCTATAATCGCCGGCCGATGCCCACTGCGCTGGAAATCAAGGGAATCGGGGACGGATTGCTGGTCAACGTCCCCACCGGAAGCTGGGCGGAAGCCCGGCCGGCGCTGCTGCAGGCCATCGACGAGCGGGCAGATTTCTTCCGCGGGGCCCGGCTGGTGCTGCAGCTCACCGACCGTGAGCTGGGGGCGGCCGAGTTGGGCAAGCTGCGCGATGCCCTGGCACAACGGGAGATCGGGCTGAGCGCCGTCCTGAGCACCTCGCAGGTCACACAGGCGGCCGGGGCAGACCTGGGCATCGGGCTGCAGATCCCTGCCCAGTCGAAACCTGAATCTCTGGACGAGTTGGCGCCCATCGACTCCGATCTGATCGGCGAGGAGGCCGTGCTGATGCGGCGCACGCTGCGCTCTGGCCAGACCCTTCGCCATCCGGGACACGTGGTCATCCTGGGAGACGTCAATCCGGGCGCGGAGATTGTCGCCGGCGGACATGTGCTGATCTGGGGCCGGATGCGGGGCGTGGTGCATGCCGGGGCAGCCGGGGACGAGACGGCCACGGTGTGCGCGCTGGATCTCACTCCCACCCAGCTGCGCATCGCCGGGCACATCAGCGTCTCGCCGGAACGGCGGGGGCCGGGCCGGCCCGAGATGGCCCACGTCCGGCAGGGCCAGTTGATCGCCGAGAGCTGGCAGCCGGAGAAGCACAAGGAGTCCAGGAAGGATCGGACCGGCGGATGAGTGCAACCGTAGTGACGGTGACGTCCGGAAAGGGTGGCGTGGGCAAGACCACGGCCACGGCCAATCTGGGCGTGGCGCTGGCGGAGGCCGAACAACGGGTGGTCTGCATCGACGCCGATATCGGGCTGCGCAATCTGGATGTTGTCATGGGACTGGAGAACCGGATCGTCTATGATCTGGTGGACATCGTAGAAGGCCGCTGCAAGCTGCGCCAGGCCATGATCAAAGACAAGCGTCTAAGCAACCTGTTCTTGATCCCGGCGGCCCAGACCCGCGACAAGACTGCGGTCTCACCCCGGGACATGGTCAGGCTCACGGATGAGCTGCGCAAGGATTTCGACTGGGTGCTGATCGATTCGCCGGCGGGCATCGAACGCGGCTTTCGCAACGCCCTGGCGCCGGCCGATATCGTGCTCATTGTCACCAACCCGGAAGTCTCGGCCGTGCGGGATGCGGACCGGATCATCGGCATGGTGGAGGCCGAGGAGAAGGAGCCGCCGCGGCTGATCATCAACCGGGTCAAGCCGGAGATGGTGCGGCGGGGAGAGATGCTCAACACCGCCGACGTGCTGGATGTGCTCGCCATCGACCTGATCGGGGTGGTCCCGGAGGACGACGGGGTGATCACCGCTTCCAACCAGGGTCTGCCGGTGGCGTTGAATCCGCGCAGCAAGGCCGGGAAGGCCTTTCGCGAGATCGCCCATCGCCTGATGGGCGAGGAGATCCCCCTGGAAGCCCTGGAATCACCCAACGGCTTCATCCGGCGGATCTCGCGTCTCGTGCGCCAGGGGG
>Ga0214473_10003364_pt1 | contig 19409 bp, 17 predicted proteins | sample RVTome_7_FD_203509 | JGI IMG/M metagenome (GOLD analysis project Ga0214473, IMG submission 203509) | Soil microbial communities from uranium-contaminated site in the Upper Colorado River Basin, Wyoming, United States - RVT98D197 | ecosystem: Environmental > Terrestrial > Soil > Contaminated >... | reverse complement strand
CCCCGCTCGCCGTCCTCATCTCGGCCGCGGGCGGCTACTGGCTGGCCGGGCGGGCGCTCGCGCCGGTGGACCATGTGACCCGCCTGGCGCGGGAGATCGAGGCCAGCAGCCTGGGACGCCGTTTGCCCGCGCCGAAAGTGCGGGACGAGATCGGGAGGCTCGTCGACACCTTGAACCAGATGATCGCGAGGCTCGAGGCCTCGTTCGAGGCCATGAAGCGCTTCACGGCCGATGCCTCCCACGAGCTCAGAGGTCCGCTCGCGCGGATGCGCGGCGCCATCGACGTCACGTTGGCGAGAAGCAGAGAGGCCGATGAATACCGCGAGGTCCTCAGGAGCGTTGGCGAGGACGTCGATCATCTGCGAGCGCTCGTCGAGGACCTGTTGGTCCTGGCGCGCGCCGACGCGGGGCGCATTCCACTCGAAAAGGCGGCCGTGCGCCTGGACGTGGTGGCCGCGGAGGTCGCCGAGGCGTTGTCGCCGACCGCGAACGAGAAGGACGTCCGAATGGTCGCCGACTGCAGCGCTCCGGTCGTCGTCTTGGGCGACGAGCGCTGGCTGAGGCAGCTCGCGGCCAACCTGGTGGACAACGCGGTGAAGTTCACGACGTCTAGGGGGACCGTCTCCATCGAAGTGGCGGGCCACGGCGGCGTCGCCCGCCTGTCGGTCAGCGACAGCGGACCCGGCATCCCGGAAGAAGCGCTGGGCCGCATCTTCGAGCGCTTTTACCGCGCGGACCACGCCCGCGGTTACGGAGCGGCGACCGGGTTCGGACTCGGCCTCGCGATCGCGGCGTGGGTCGCCGAGGCCCACGGCGGCCGGATCACGGCCGAGAACCGGCCGGGCGGCGGGACGCGCTTCTCTGTGAGCCTTCCCCTCGCGGGCTGAGCCCCGCGGCTGGCGACCATCGCGGGCGCGACGCCCCCGGCCGCGTCTGCGCCCGAGTTTCAGACGGTCCTGCTGGAGAGCCTGAAGCGCGCTTCAGTGGTGGCCGCAGCCTCCGCGTCGCTCGCCCTGGTGCCGGCTCGCGCCGGCCCCTGCCGACCTCGCCTCCTCCCGCGCGGCGCGGATGGTGTCACCCGCCCGCCGTGCGGCGTCCAGCGCGGCTCCGAGAGCGTCGCGAAGCTCGCGCGGAGCCCGTGCGCTCAGCTCGCGCAGGCGCTTCGTCTGGCGCTCGATCGCCGCGTCGGCTCGCGACAAGTCTCGTGCGATGCGCGCCAAGTCGGCGCCGCCGGCGTAGTCCGCCAAGGCCTCCGCCGCTGCGACGTATCCTTCCGCCCAGCGCACGGCGAGCTGCCGGTCAGCGTCCTCGAGAGCCGCCTCGAGTGCGCGCATCGCTTCGTCGGAGGCCCTCAGAAGACTTCCGAGCGTGGTCGGCGGCCCCGCCGAATCCGTTTCACGCGACGTGGGCGGTTGCGTATGGCCTTGGGGGTGCTGTGCGTACAGCGGTGTGCCGGCGGCGAGCAGGATGAGGAACGACGCCACCATCACGGAATGCCTCTTCGACCACATGAATTCGCTCCTGTGCTGTGCGCGATCGCGTCTCGCGCAGTTCGAACACCGTCCTTGCCCGTAACGTGCAAGCCGCCTGCCAGCGCGGGGATTTCCCCTGCGTCGCTGCTTAGCGGGTTCCCTGTTGCGGGCCGACACCCGTGAAGGGCGGCGGTGGTCACGGCGAACGCGTGCGGCGGCGAGCCCTATCCCGAGACGGTCAGGTCAGTGCGGCGGACAACAGAGTCCTCGAGTGTCTCCCGCAGGGCCGCGCCCGCCGCCGACGCCCCTCCGGCGATCACGCCCTCCGCGGCGCTCCCGGGGGGGGAACCAACGTCGCCACTGGTCGTTGGCCAGGAGCGGCCGGAACGTAGCGTCCAGGACCCTGAGGCCGGTGCCCGTGTTCGAGACCGCCTGCTCCAGCAGCTCGCGTCCGGCCCTGGCCTCCTTGGCCGCCGCCGCCAGGCCCTGCTCGTTGGCCCGGGATTGGTCGGCGAGCCGGGACACGAAGTGCGCTGTCAGCAGCATCATGGCCATCTGGAGGGCCACGCGGGCGGCGACGTAGCTGGGGTCGAAGGCCACGTGGAATTCCCCGTGCGCGCCGTGTGGCACGATGGTGAGCGTGTAGTGCGGGATGAGGCGCATGCATTCGGCCCACACCGCGGCCCCGCAGACCAGGCTCCCGGCCCCGGCTAGGACGAAGCACTGGCGGCGGGTGAGGACGATGCCTCCCAGGAGGACGTTGAAACACGGGCAGCAGGTAGAGGGGGTTCTCGATGCCACCCGAGAGATGCAGGAGGACAACGAGGAGCCCGAGGTCGGAGAAGGCCGACGGTGCTTACCACTAGGACCAGGGCGAGGAGCGCGGCCGCGACAGCGGTGACGACGACTGCGAGAGCGGCCCCGGGGTTCATGTCGCCACCCGCCGCGAACGGTGGCGCTGGGGGCGCTCGCGGCTCATGGTTCCTCCACGAACTGCCGCGGCGCGCGGTTGAAGACCTGGACGCACGAGGGACAGCAGACTTGGTACTCCGCTCCGCGGTAGTGCACGGTCCACTTCTTCTCGCTCGCCCCCATCGGTTTGAGGCAGACCCGGCAGGTGGCGCCGTGCCGCGCCTCGTCGGGCCGGTCTTCTGCGTGCTCGGTCATGGTGCTCACCGCCTTCCGTACCGTTCCGCCGGGCCGCCCTCAGCTTTGGAGCGCCTCTGCGCCCTCGACGGCGTTGCGGATCTTGACGGCCCGTTCGACCGGTGTCACGAACACGATGCCGTCCCCCCGGCACCCGCTGCCGGCCATCTCGATGACGGTCCGCAGCAGACGGTCGGCGTCGTCCCGGCGGCACACCACTTCGATCTTCGCGACCTCGGGTGCCTTGCCCTCGACGCCAGGGGCGAAGGTGTACTGCTCCGGGTCATAGTCGTAGCCGACACCATGCACGTGGGAGATCGTGATCCCCGGGGCCCCCGACTTCAGGAGCGCGCGCACGACCGTGTCCACGCAGCCGATCCGGATGAATGCCTTCAGCAGCCTCATGGTCCCTCCTGTCACCGACCCCCCACCCTGCCCCCCACATGGGGAGGGACCGCGCAGCGGTCCCTCAGAACACGGCCGTGTCCTCCTTCATGCCCCCGCAGCCGTTGGCGGCGAACCGCTTCGGGCAGCCTCCCCGTTGGCAGGAGTCGCCGCTGTAACCGGCAGGGTTCGTGGCCTGCAGCCACTCGAGCGTCAGCGCGCGCGTCTGCGCCGCGTCGTAGCCGAGACGGGCGATCGCGTAGTTGGCGAGGCCCCAAACGGTCTTGGCCAGGTTGCACGGGCAGCAGCAGGTGGCGATCGGGTACTCCTTGCAGCACGGGGCGGGGATCGCGCCGAGGGCCTGCCGCTTCGTCTCCTCCTGCTCCGGCGTGAGGCGGATCGACCTCGACCAACCGATGAACTCCGTCGTGCGCGCCTTGACGTCGTCGAAGCTGGGACGCCTCGCCGGCTCCGTCGCCGCCCCGGCCTGCCCGAGCGAGGTGAGCAGGAGCGCCGCCAGGACCGCCGCGATCTTCTTCCGACCCTTCCAAGTCATGTTCGTCTCTCCTTCCTTCCGTGGTTCCATCACGGCTCGGGGCTCACGCCCCTCTGCCATCCGACCAGCTCTTTGGCTGCACACCGAGGCCGCGCAGCGCCTTCTGGATCTCCTCGGCGCAGCGCTTTTCGCACTCGTCCAGCGGGCGGAGGTACCCGTCGCGATGCAGGATGTGCACCGTGAGCTGGACCTCGGGCTTCCACTCGCTCTCGGGCCTCAGGTGGAACGACGCGTCGAAGGGCTCGACCTCGTACTTCGTCGGCCGGTGCTCCTTCGGAAACGCGGCGAGCGCTATGGAACGGAGCTTCTCGTGCAACGAGACGCACTGTTGGCACCCGGGCATCGCCCCGGAGTGCGGGCCGTGTTGCCCGAAGAGGCGCAGTTCGAACCCCACGGGCGTCACCCCGTGCTCCGCCAACTCCTGCCAGGCGCCCAGCTCCCAGGTCACACGGTGCTGGCGGACCCACTGCTTGAGCGTGGCTTCCGTTTCCATGGCCTCCTCCGTCACGAGACGAGCCTCGCCTCGTTCATGCCGCCGCAGCCGTCCTCGTGGAAGGGCCGCTCGCAGCGCTTGCTGTCGCAGGCGGCTCCCGAGTAGCCCCCGGGGTTGGTGCGGCCGATCCAGTCCAGGACCGCCTGGCGCACGCGTCCCGCGCCGGCCCCCTCGCGCGCGATCATGTGGTTCGCGAGGCCACCGATGCTCTTGAACAGGTTGCAGCCGCAGCACCGCACGGCCAGCGTGTTGCGGTTGCCGCAAGGCGCGGGGATGGCCGAGAGAGCGTCGGCCTTGACCTTCTCGTGCTCTTGTGTCAGGCGGATGGAGCTCGCGTAGCCGATCAGCTCGGCCGTGCGCCGCTGGAGATCGCCGGCGGGCCCACGCTGAGCCACCTGGAGGGAAGTCTGGGCGCGCAGCCCCCAGAGCGCCGCCGAGAGCGCGGCGACGGCCACGACGCCCAAGGCGAGCCAGGTGAGCGATCCGCGCCCAGTCGCGGTGGGAACCCGCTGGTGGTGTGTGTGGTGGACCCGCGTCTTCATGTCTCTACCTCCTATCGGACTGGTCGCACCTCAGCCGGACCGGCGACAGCTCCCAGGTGGCTTCCTGCTCGCGAATCCAGTTCTTGTCCGTCGTTTCGGTTTCCACCGCCGTTCCTCGTGCAGGACGGGCGCCGAGGCCCAGAGCCTCGGCGCCCATCACCGGCCTCTGCCACCTCCGCGGCGACGCGAGGCCGGCTGTCTCACTTCTTCGTCTTCATCTCCTCGCCGAGCATGCGATGAAACTCGGCGAACCGCTCTGCTTGCGCAGCCAATGTTTCCGCCTCCTTCATGTAGTCGTCGCAGTGCTTCCGCATCTTGGTGATCGCGGCATCCTGAGCTGTCAGAGCTTTGGCGCCCGGAGACCCGTGCTTCTTGTCGTAGTCGGCGAACATCTTGCGGTGGGTCTCAGCTTCCTGCGAGTAGGCGGCCGCCTTTTCCTTGTAGTAGGCCGCCCGGCCGAAGTGCTCGTCAGGCGTCTGGGGGACTCCCAGCTGCGCCCCCTGCGTGTCCCGCGGCTCGTTCGAGGAGCCGGCCGCGCCAACGGCAGCGACCCCAAGCGACAGGGCTGCCGCCATGATCAGTGCGGCGATCCCTTTCCACGTTTGCTGCATCACATCCTCCTGTTCCCTTTCACGTATTTCTTTCATCACGTCGATAGTTCCGTTTCGCGCAGACGGGGCGGCAGCCCGCACCGTCCAACCAACACATGGCACCTCCTTTCACGTCAGATCTCCGTACGTTCCATGCTCATCTCTGATCTGAGAGAGGTCACGGCGCAGGTCTGCGCCGTCTCTCTTTGCAACGAGCGCCCAGTCCTCGTACGGGATCCGCAGGAAGGCGTCGGTGACGTCGGGGTCGAACTGCGAGCCGCGCCCGTCCGCGACCTTCGAGGCCGCCTCCTCCCACGAGAGGGCGTCGTGGTACGGGCGGTCCGTCGTCAGCGCGTCGAAGGCGTCCGCGACGGTGAAGATGCGCGCGGCCAGGGGGATCGCCGCGCCAGCGAGGCCGCGGGGGTACCCCGCCCCGTCGTACCTCTCGTGATGGGCCAGGATCAGCTCGCGGGCCGCGCGCAGCGACGCGATGTCGCCGATGAGGGAAGCTCCCATCTCCGGGTGCCGCCGCATGACGGCCCGCTCTTCCAGTTCGAGCGGCGCGGGCTTGAGCAGGATCCGGTCGGGGATCCCGATCTTGCCAACGTCGTGGAGCAGCGCGCCCTGGGCCAGGCTGGCGAGGAAGGCCGGGGCCCGCAGTCCCATCTCGTCGGCGACGAGAAGGGCGTAGTCCCGGACCCTCCGCGAGTGCCCGGCGGTGTAGCGCTCTCGCAGCTCGAGGGAGCCGGCGAGCGCCGCGAGCGTCTCCTCATGGGCCACGCGAGTCGCCTCGCGCGCTTCGCGCTCGCGGCGGAAGAGCGCCGACGAGACCAGGGCGACGAGCCAGAAGGTCGCGATCTCGGCCACCTCTTCCGCCTGGACCATGGGAAGTCCCGCCCAGTCACGGGCGATGTGCACCGCCGACAGGGCGCTCACGGCCAGGGTGACGCCTGCCGTCGCCCGCGCGCCGAACCACGCGGCGGCCAGCAGGATGGGCAGCAAGTACAGCTTGCCGGCCACGAGGTGCAGCCAATGCCAGGCGTGGGGCCCCGCGGGGGTGAGGGCGTGCAGTGCCGCTGCCACCCCCACGCCCGCCGCAACCACCACGTGCCGGGCCGGCTGTGTCACGGGCATCTCAGGCTCCCGCCACCGCCGCCTCGCGCTTCACCTCGGTGTTCCACTTCCACAGGAGGTAGATCGCGGGGTAGACGAGCAGCTCCATGAGGAAGGAGGTCGCGAGGCCGCCCACCATCGGCGCGGCGACCCGCTTCATCACGTCCGCGCCGGTCCCGACGGACCACATGATCGGCATCAGGCCCATGAAGGCCGCGGCCACGGTCATCATCTTCGGGCGCACGCGCTTCACCGCGCCGTGGATGATGGCTTCGTGCAGGTCGCCGAGCGTCCGCAGCCTGCCCTGCGCCTTGGCCTCGTCGTACGAGAGGTCCAGGAACAGCAGCATGAAGACGCCCGTCTCGGCGTCGAGACCCATGAGCGCGATCATCCCGACCCACGCCGCGATCGACACGTTGTAGCCGAGGAAGTACATCAGCCAGACGGCACCCACGACCGAGAACGGCACGGCCAACATCACGATCCCCGCCTTGACCGGGGACTTGGTGTTCATGTACAGCAGGAAGAAGATCGTGAAGATCGTCAGGGGCACGACGACCTTCAGCCGCTCGCGGACGCGCAGCATGTTCTCGTACTGGCCGCTCCACTCGAGGGAGTAGCCGGCCTTGAGTGTCAGGCCCTGCGCCACCGCCTGTTTCGCGCGCTCGACGTAGCCGCCGATGTCGCTGACGCCCGTGTCGACGTAGACGTAGCCGGCAAGCAGCCCGTTCTCGTTCCGGATCATCGACGGCCCGATGACCGACTCGACCTTCGCTACCTGCGCGAGCGGGATCTGCGCCCCCGCCGGGGTCATCACGAGGACGCCCTGCAGGGTCTCGATGTCGTCCCGCAGCTCGCGTGGGTAGCGCACGTTCACGGGGAAGCGCGCCCGCCCTTCGATGGTGGTCGTCACGTTCTCGCCGCCCACGGCGGACATGATCACGTCCTGGGCCTGGGCAACCGACAGGCCGTAGCGGGCGAGGGCGTCGCGGTTCAGGTCGAAGTCCACAAAGTAACCTCCCGCCACGCGCTCGGCGAACACGCTACGCGTGCCCGGGAGCCCCTTGAGGATGGCCTCCAGGCGCTCCCCGATCGACTCGATTTCCTCGAGGTCGGCGCCGTAGACCTTGATCCCGATCGGCGTGCGCACGCCGGTGGTGAGCATGTCGATGCGCGCCTTGATCGGCATGGTCCAGGCATTGGTCGTGCCCGGGATCTTGAGCGCCTCGTTCATCTCGGTAATCAGGTCGTCCCAGGACAGGCGGTCCGGCCAGACCCGCCGCCACAGGAGGTTGTTGAGCCACTCCGGCGACCAGGACGAGTACCAGCGCGGCTTGTGTCTCCATTCGGCCGGCGGCTTGAGGATGACGGTCGTCTCCATCATCGAGAAGGGGGCGGGGTCGGTCGAGGTCTCCGCGCGCCCCGCCTTCCCGAACACCCGCTCCACCTCGGGGAACGACTTGAGGATCCGGTCCTGCACCTGCAGGAGCCGGCTCGCTTCGGTCACCGACAAGCCGGGAAGGGTGGTCGGCATGTACAGGACCGTGCCCTCGTTGAGCGGCGGCATGAACTCGTGCCCGAGGCCCAGGTACGCCGGCACGGTGCTGGCCACGATCAGGACCGCGATCGCGATCGTCGCCCTCGGATGCCGCAGGACGGCCCGGCACGCCGGCTCGTAGACCGCGAAGAGGATCCGGCTGATGGGGTGCTTTTGCTCGGGATAGTACGTGCCTATCGTGATCTGGTTGAAAAGCCACGCGAGCCACCGCGGGCGGAAGTGGACGAAGTCCATCCGAGTGAAGAGCATCCGAAAGGCCGGGTCCAAGGTGAGCGCCAGGACTGCGGCCATGCCCATAGCGAGGTTCTTGGTCCAGGCGAGGGGCCTGAAGAGCCGGCCCTCCTGGTCGACGAGGGTGAAGATGGGGAGGAAGGCCACGGCGATCACGAGGAGCGAGAAGAAGACCGACGGGCCCACTTCCAGTATGGCCTCGAGACGGGCCGCGTGGACGTCGCCCTGGCGTCCCTCGTGGACCCAGCGTTCCAGCTTCTTGTAGATGTTCTCCACCTCGACGATCGCGCCGTCCACGAGGACGCCGATGGAGATGGCGATCCCGGCCAGCGACATGATGTTCGAGGAGATGCCCATCCCGGCCAGGGGGATGAAGGCCAGGAGCACGGAGACAGGGATCGTGACGATGGCGACGATCGCGGAGGGGATATGCCAGAGGAACAGGATGATCACGAAGCTCACGATCACGACCTCGAGGATGAGTTCCTCCTTCAGGTTGTCGATCGAGCGCTGGATCAGCTCCGACCGGTCATACGTCGTCACGATGCGCACGCCCTTCGGGAGCGAGGCCTCGACGTCCTTGAGCCGCTCGCGGACGCGGCGGATGACGTCGCGGGCATTCTCGCCGTGGCGCATCACGACGATGCCGCCCACGGTGTCGCCCATCCCGTCGAGGTCCGACACGCCGCGGCGGAGCTCCGGCCCGAGCGACACGTCACCCACGTCGCGCAAGAGGACCGGCGTTCCTTTCTCGTCGGTCTTCAGCACGACCTTCTCGAGGTCCTCCTTGGACCGCACGTAACCGCGGCCGCGGACCATGAACTCCTTGCCGGCGAACTCGAGCAGCCGCCCTCCCACCTCGTTGTTGCTGGCGCGGACGGCCGTGGCCACGTCCATGATGGCGAGGTCGTAGCTCTTGAGACGGTTCGGGTCGGCCGTGACCTGGTACTGCTGAACGAAGCCACCGATCGAGGCCACCTCGGCGACGCCGGGCACGGACTGCAGCCGGTACCGCAGGTTCCAGTCCTGGAACGTGCGCAGGTCGGAGAGGGAGTGCGTGTTGGAGTCGTCCACCAGCGCGTACTGGAAGACCCAGCCCACGCCGGTGGCGTCGGGCCCCAGCTCGGTCTTGACTCCCGGCGGCAACAGGGGCTGGATCTTGGAGAGGTACTCGACCACCCGGCTCCGGGCCCAGTAGATGTCGGTCCCGTCCTTGAAGATGACGTAGACGTACGAGTAGCCGAAGTCCGAGAAGCCGCGGATGACCTTGACCTTCGGGGCGCCGAGCAGGGCGGTGACGATCGGGTACGTCACCTGGTCCTCCATGATGTCAGGGCTCCGGTCCCAGCGCGAGTAGATGATGACCTGCGTGTCGGACAGATCGGGGATCGCGTCCACGGGGATGTTCATCACGACGTAGGCCCCGTAGCCCACGGCCACCGCGGTCATCAGCAGCACGATGAACCGATTGTTCGCGCTGAAACGGATGAGTCCCTTGATCATGTCCGGGCCCTCAGTGTTCTTGCCGGCTGGGGTCGTGAGCCGACGGGGCGGCCGCGGCGCTTTTCTCGGCGGAGGACATCCCTGAGAGCGCGGCCTTGAGGCTCGACTCGGAGTCGAGCAGGAAGTTGGCCGACGTCACGACCCGGTCCCCTTCCGCGAGCCCGGAGATGACCTGCAGGCCGCTGCCGTTCACCTTGATGCCGAGCTTCACCTCCCGCGGCTCGAAGCGTCCTTCGCCGCGATCGAGGAAGACCAGGCGCCGGTCCCCGGCGTTGATCACGGCCCCGTCGGGCACGACCAGGCCCTCGCCCAGGTCGACGTGGAGGAAGACGTCCGCGTACATGTCCGGCTTCAGCTCCCCGCCGGCGTTGTCGATTTCCAGGCGTACCTTGATCGTCCGCGTTCTCTCCTCGACCATTGGGGAGATGTAGGTGACGCTGCCCTTCCAGTTCTTGTCCGGCATCGAGGACACGCTGATATGCCCCTCGGTGCCAAGGGCCAGCGACGGCAGGTTGTACTCGTAGACGTCGGCCAGCACCCAGAGGTGCGAGAGGTCGGCGATGTCGTACAGCGTGTCGGCGGGCGTGACCCGCATCCCCTGGAAGGCCATCTTCTGCACGACGTAGCCGCCGATGTCGGCGTACACGTCGAGGGTCCGGGTCACCTGCCCCGCCTTCGCGAGCTTCTCGATGTCGGCCGGACGGATGTCCCACAGCAGCAGCCGCTGCCGCGCCGCCTCAAGGAGGTCCACGCTCCCCTGTGCCGCGGAGCGCACGGCGCTTTCCGCCAGGCGCGCCTGGCCGCGGTGGGCCAGCAGGTACTCCTGCTGCGTCGCCACCAAGTCCGGGCTGTAGATCGAGAGCAGGCGCTCGCCGCGGCGGACGAGCTTCCCGGTGTAGTCGACGTAGAGGTGCTCGACGTAGCCGTCGAACTTGGTGTGGACGTGGCGCAGCCGGCGCTCGTCCACCGCCACCCGGCCGACGGTCCGGATGCGGTGAGCGAGCCGGATCTTCTTGACCTCCTCGCTACGCACTCCCAGCACTTGCCGCCGCTCCGAGGAGATCGTGACGACAGCCCGGCCCGAGACACCCGACGACGCGCCCGGGAGCTCGTCCTCGTAGACGGGGACGAAGTCCATCCCCATCTCGTCCTTCGACGGCTTTTGAGAGTGGACGCTCGGATCCATGGGGGACCGGTAGAAGGCGAACTTCCGCTCCCCAGGCTTCGCCCTGGACGCGTCGCCGACACCGTCCGCGATCGGGACCAGGTTCATGCCGCAGATGGGGCAGGTCCCCGGTTTATCCGAGGTGTAAGTGGCGTGCATGGGGCAGCGGTACCGGGCCGCGGGCTTGGCCTCTTTGCCCGGCATGCCGCCTCCGCCCTTCGTGGCGACGACGATGCCGACACCGCCGGCGAGGACTCCGCCCAGAGCAATCGCGATGATTCCGATCCGTCTCATGACCTTGTTCTCCCGTGTGTTAGCGACGCTCCTGCGCCGGCCGTCAAAGCCTTCCGATCGATGAGCCCTTTTGCGACCTTCCTGAGGTCCGCAAGCGCCGCATAGATTCGCGGGAGTCGCGGCACGAACGCTGGCCTCCCGTACGCGTAGGCTTCCCAGCAACAACCGAACTCCTTCTCCATCCGCCTCTCCTCCTTCCGCGCCAGGCGGACGTAGCTCCACGTCAGGGCCGGGAACATGAGCAGCGTGGCCAGGGTCGGCCACTGGAGGAGAAAGCCCAGCATGATCAGGATGAACGCCGCGTACTGCGGGTGGCGCACGAAGCTGTAGGGTCCCCTCACCGCCAGGACATCCCTCTGCTGAGCGGAGTGGAGCGCCCGCCAGGCCGAGGCGAGGAGCAGAAAGCCACCGAGGATCAGCATGCTGCTGACCACGTGGACCGGGTGCGTGTGGGGGTTCCCTCCCAGGCCGAGCAGGCTGAACCAGAGGTGCCCGGAGTCGTGTGAGAGGAGGTCCGCGGCCTCGAGCCGGGGTGCCAGCCACCCGCTCAGCAAGTAGATCGTGAGCGGGAAGCCGTACATCTCGGCGAAGAGCGCCACGACGAAGGCCGAGAAGCCGCCGAGCGTACGCCAGTCCCGCGCCGTGCGCGGCTTGAAGAAGCTGGCCGCGAACAAGATGACGAGCCCTGCGTTGAGCACGACCAGCGGCCAGAGCCCGTAAGCCGTCATTGCGTCGGCGTTCACTGTCCACCTCCGAGAGAGCTGACCGACGGCTGGTGGCCAGCCGCCAACGCCGGCTTCAACTCGCTGTGCCACTTCCAGATCTCGAAGATCACGGGGTAGATGAGGAGCTCGAGCAGGAAGGAGGTGACGACGCCGCCGACCATCGGGGCCGCGATCCGCTTCATCACGTCGGCCCCCGCGCCCTGGCTCCACATGATGGGCAGCAGGCCCATCAGGATGGCCATGACCGTCATCATCTTCGGGCGGATGCGCTGCACCGCGCCTTCCTCGATGGCTTCCTGCAGGTCGCGGAGGCTGTTCATCCGGCCGGCCGCCTTGGCCTTGTCGAAGGCGTGGTCCAGGTAGAGCAGCATCACCACGCCTGTCTCGGCGTCGACGCCGGCCAGGGCGATGATCCCCACCCAGACCGCGACACTGAGGTTGTAGCCGAGCAGGTAGATGAGCCAGAACGCGCCGATCAGCGAGAACGGGACCGCGAGCAGGACGATGCCGATCTTCGTGACGTTTCGGGTGTTGAAGTAGAGAAGGACGATCACGAGGAGCAGCGTCACCGGGATGACGACCTTCAGCCGCTCCTTGGCGCGGAGCATGTATTCGTACTGTCCGCTCCACTCCAGGTAGTAGCCCTCGGGGAGCTTCACCATCTGGCCTACGACCCGCTTGGCGTCCTCGACGTAGCCGCCGATGTCACGGTCCGCCACGTCCACGTAGACGTAGCCCAGGAGCTGCGCCTGCTCGGTGCGGATGACCGTCGGCCCGGTGGTGAGCGAGATGTCCGCCACCTGGTCGATCGGGATCTGGGCCCCGCCCGGGGTCGCGATCAGCGTGCGCTTGAGGGCGTTGATATCGCTGCGGTAGGAGCGCTGGTAGCGGACGTTGACCGGGAAGCGCTCCCGGCCCTCGATCGTGGTCGTGACGTTCATCCCGCCGATCGCGGACTCGATGACCATCTGGACGTCCTGGATGGTCAGGTTGTAGCGGGCGATCTGGTCGCGCTTGATCTTGAAGTCGACGTAGTAGCCGCCGGTGACACGCTCGGCGAAGACGTTGCGCGTGCCGCGGACGCTCCCGATGGCGCCCTCGATCTGGGCCCCGATGTCGTTGATCCCGTCCAGCTTCGGACCGAAGATCTTGATCCCCACCGGGGTGCGGATCCCGGTGGAGAGCATGTCGACCCTGGCCTTGATCGGCATCGTCCAGGCATTGGCGACGCCGGGGACGCGGACCAGCCGGTCCAGCTCGGCCTCGAGCTTCGCCGGCGTCATCCCCGGCCGCCACTCCTTCTCCGGCTTCAGGTTGATGATCGTCTCGATCATCTCCAGCGGAGCGGGGTCGGTGGCGGAGAGTGCGCGGCCGGCCTTGCCGAAGACGGACTCGACCTCCGGGACCTGCATGATGATCTTGTTCTGCATGGCCAGGATCTGCTGCGCGGTCTGGACGGAAGCGCCGGGCAGCGTGATCGGCATGTAGAGGAGCGTGCCCTCGTAAAGCGGGGGCATGAACTCCGAGCCGAGCTTCAGGAATACGGGCACCGTGCTCGCCATCAACAGCAGCGCCCCGATCAACGTGACGGCGCGGTGGCGCAGGACGAAGCGCACGAAGGGGTGGTAGGCCCAGATCAGGAACCGGTTGATCGGGTTCTTCCCCTCGGGCGCGATCTTTCCCCGGATGAACAACACCATGAGGAACGGGACGATGAGCACGGAGGTCAACGCCGCGAACCCCATGGCGAAGGTCTTCGTGAACGCGAGTGGCTTGAAGAGCCGTCCCTCCTGCCCCTCGAGCGTGAAGATGGGCAGGAACGAGACCGTGATGATGAGCAGCGAGAAGAAGAGCGGCCGCCCGACCTCCTGGGCCGCCTCGATCAGGACCTCGCGCCGGGGCCTGCCGGGCTCATGTTCGAGATGCTTGTGGGCGTTCTCGATCATGATGATCGCCGCGTCGATCATTGCCCCGATGGCGATGGCGATCCCGCCCAGGCTCATGATGTTGGAGCCCAGTCCGATGTAGCGCATGGCCATGAACGAGCACAGGATGGCGAGCGGGAGCGTGAGGATCGCGACCAGGGCGCTGCGGAAGTGCCAGAGGAAGACCACGCAGACGAGCGAGACGATGATCGCTTCCTCGATCAGCTTCTCCCTGAGGTTCTCGATGGAGCGCTCGATGAGGGTGGAGCGGTCGTAGGTCGTGACGAACTCGACGCCCTTCGGCAGCGCGGGCTGGATCCTCTCCTTGACCGCCTTCTTGATGCTCTCGATGACGCCGTAGGTGTCGACGCCGTAGCGGATGACGACGATGCCGCCGGCGACGTCGCCTTCGCCGTTCAGTTCGGCGACGCCGCGGCGCATGTCCGGCCCGAGGTGCACTCGCGCGACGTCCTTGACCTGGATCGGCGTGCCGTCGGGCTTGGCCCCGAGGCTGATCTGCTCGATGTCCTCGACCTTCTCGATGTACCCCTTCCCCCGGACCATGTACTCGCGGCCGGTCCACTCGACGACGCGGCCACCCACGTCGTTGTTGCTTTTCCGGACGCTTTCCACGACGCGGTCGAGCGGCAGGTCGTAGGAGAGGAGCGCGTTGGGATCGATTTCGATCTGGTACTGTTTGACGTAGCCGCCGACAGGAGCGACCTCGGCCACTCCGCGGATGGAGCGGAGCCAGTATTGGACGTACCAGTCGTTGAGCGTGCGGAGTTGCGAGAGGTCGTGCTTGCCCGTGCGATCGACGAGGGCGTACTCGAAGCCCCACCCCACGCCGGTGGCGTCCGGTCCCAGGACCGGCTGGACGCCGGCCGGGAGGCGGCCCTGGAGGCCGTTCAGGTACTCGAGGACGCGGCTGCGGGCCCAGTAGGGGTCGGTCCCATCTTCGAAGATGACGTAGACGAAACCCACGTCGAAGTACGAGAACCCCCGGACCACCTTGACCTTGGGCGCGGAGATCAGGGAGGTGACGATGGGATAGATCACCTGGTCTTCGACGAGTGTCGGGCTCCGGCCCTCCCAGTTCGCCTGGACGATGACCTGAACGTCGGAGAGGTCCGGGATGGCGTCGATTGGCGTCTCCCGAATGGCCCAGATCCCCCCTCCCACGATGGCCAGCATGAGCAGGACGACGATGAAGGCGTTCTTGGCGCTGAAGGCGATGAGTTTCTCGATCACGGTCCCCTCCGCCCTCTACTTCTGGTGCGACTTGTGCTCACCCGCCGGAGACGCCTGGGGAGCGGCGGGAGCCGTCATGTCCATGCCGGGCATGCCGATCATCGACTGCATGGCCGCCTGGAGGTTGGTCTCGGAGTCGATCAGGAACTGGGCGGAGGAGACGACCGTGTCGCCCTCCTCGAGGCCGCTGAGGAGCGGATAGAAATCGTCGCTCGGCGGACCGACCTGGATCTCCGCCGGCGCGAAGTACCCGTTCGGGTGGGCCACGATCGCGTACCGCTTCGCCCCGTTGTCGATCACGGCCTCCTTGGGGATCGCCAGCCGGCGGCCACCCTCGGTGCGGATCACGACGGTCACGTACGTCTCGGGCTTGAGCGTCTGGCCCGGATTCGGGAACTCGGCGCGGATGCGCACGCGCCGGGTCTGGGGGTCGATCTCGGGGGCGATGAACGTGATCTTGCCCTTGAGCGAACGTTTGGCCTGTCCGTAGGGGAACTCGATCTCCGCTTCTTGTCCGAGCTTGATGAGCGGCAGCTCGTATTCGAAGACCGCGCCGAAGGCCCAGATGGTCGAGAGGTCGGCGATCTTGAAGGTCGTCATCTCTGGCGTGATGTACTGGCCGGGGAAAGCGTTGCGCTCGAGGACGATCCCGTTGAACGGGGAGTGGAGCATCAGGGTGCGGCGGACCTGGCCGCTCTGCTCCAGCTCCTTGATGTGCTCCTCGGGGACGTCCCAGAGCTCGAGCCGGTCCCTCGCCGCGGCCAGGAGGCTGTCGGCGGCGGCGCGTGTGGTGGCGATCGGACTCCCGTCGAACTGCGCCTTGTTCCGAAGGGCCAGGAGGTATTCCGTCTGGGTCGAGACCAACTCAGGGCTGTAGACGGTGAGCAGCGGCTCGTCATGGCGGATGTCCTTGCCGATGTAGTCGACGTAGACGCGCTCGACCCAACCGGAGATCTTGGTGTGGATCTGGGCCACCCGCGTCTCGTCGTACGCGAGCGTGCCCACCGTGCGGACCGTGGTGCCGAGCTCGCGTGGCTCGACGACGGCAGTGCGGACGCCGATGAGCTGCTGCCGCGCGGGCGAGATGTAGACGGTCTGGCCTCCCGCCTCGGTCGGGTGGCCGCCCTCGGGAGTGGCCATACCCGGCATACCAGCGTGTCCCTGGGCTTCTCGGGCCTGCGGCGAAGCGGGCGATATGGGCGCGCCCGGCCGACCAAGGAAGAGAGCCGTGCCTCCCACGCCTACGGCGAGCGAGACCAGGGCGACGAGCGCGAACGGGAGCCAGGGACGCGCCCGGCCGTCGCGGTCCGGCCCCGTCCCTCCGCCTTCGAGCCCCGGCGAGCGATCCTGCTCAGTCATCGTCCCCTCCCTACCGATTTCCCATGCCGCCGGAGCCGCCCGTGGACGAGGCGCCCCCGCCCGCGCCGGCCATGCTCAAGCTGCTGCCGCCCACCGCCATGCCCCCCGCACCGGAGACCATGCCGGAGGTGGGATCGAGGCTCGCTTCCTCCAGACTTGCGAGCGTCTGTTCGTGGTTGGCGAGCAGGCGCAGGTGCGTCGCGCGGTCGTTGTAGAGGGTCGTGAGCGCTTCGAGGACAGCGATGAACGGCACCTTGCCGGTCTGGTAGTTGGCGAGCGCGGCCTCGACCGACATGCGGTCCTGGGGGACGATGCCCTCGCCGTAGAGGGTCGCGACCCTCTCCGTCGTCTTGAGCTGGGTCAGCCGCTCCTGCGTGCGGAAGCGGAGCTGCAGCCGGACCGACTCGATCGCGCTCTGGCTGGAACGGAGCTGCGCCTCCGCCTCGGCCAGGCCGGCCGACAGCCTCTTGCGGTACGCCGGAACCGAGATGCCGATCCCGGCCTGCCACATAGGCGCCAGGCCGCCCCGGTTCATGTAGGAGGTCTGGACGCTGAAATCGGGCTTGAACTCCTTCTTCGCCAGGGTGACGGCGAGGGAGGCTCTCTCGACACCGAGGCCGGCGCCCTTGACCTCGGGGCTGACCGCGGTGGCCCACTCGAAGAGCTGGTCCAGGCCGCGCTGCATCGGACGCAGCGCCAGACGGGCCGAGGTCTCGAGGGGCGTGTTCGGGGCCCGGTCCAGAAGCCGGTTCAGCTCCGCGAGGCGGATCTCGGCCTCGGCCTCCTGTTCGGCGAGCAGTTGCTCGATGCGTGTGACCTCGACCTGGACGCGGAGCACGTCCTGCTGCGCCCCCTGGCCCACCGCGTACCGCGCGCGGGCGACGCCTTCGATCTGCTTCCAGTTCTCCTCCTGGTCACGGATGAGGTCGAGGAGATGTCGGCTGAGGAGGAGGCCGTAATAGGCGCGCTTGACCGCGGCCGTGATGCTGCGGCCGACGCGCTCGGCCTGCTGATCGACCTGCCCGGCCTCGCGCGACGCGATGTCGCCGCGCAGGCCGCGCTTCCCGGGATAGGGCAGGTCCTGGCTCGCCATGAAGGCCAGGTTGCTGTCGTCCATGGAGCCGAGGCTCGGCGACCAGCCGTCGTTCGTGTACCCGACGGAGAACATCGGGTTCGGCAGCGAGCGGGCCTGGGCGGGCCGTTGCCCCGCGGCGGCCGCCGCCTGCCGCGCGGCCGCGACGTCGGGGTTCTTCGAGAGCGCCTCCTCGATCAGGGACGCGAGGGCCGGGTCCTCCACCGGGACGGGCCAGGCGACCTGCGCCCGCGCGGGGACGGATCCGAGGACGAGTTGTGCGGCGAGGCCGGCCAGAAACAGCTTGCGAGCGACAGACACCTGAGCACCTCCGCGATCGAAAAGGGACCACCGGGACCTTCCGAGCCTCGCGCCCCAAAGGCGGTCGAGAACCTCGTGCGGGCCGAGGACACGCGCGGGCGCTGAGGCCCACGCGTCTTCCCGATCAGATGCGGAGGACGGTCGTGCGGGGAGGTGAGGAGGAGTGAATCGGCGAGGCGGACGCACCGAACGTGGAGGCCACGACCCTGTACGCCGGAGAGATATTGATCGCGGCCGAGGCGGTGAGCGTGTGCCGCAGGACGTCGCGGTCATCGATCCGAACGGCCACCCCGGATGCCATCATCTGGGACGGGCAGCACGCGGCGGAAGAGGCCTTCACGGATGTTCCAGCTTCGGGCATGCCGTCGTGATGACCCCCCGAATGGGGGCAGCAACCCTCAGGTTCGCAGGCCCTAACGGGTTGAGGCGCGCACAGGCACAGGCCGACGCCGCTGAGGCCCAGGCCGAACGCGAGGGCCGCGGCGGCCCAACAAGGCCCGCGGCGGGAGCGCCGGCTGTCAGCCGGACGTGGGGAACGCCGCTCCGCACGTCCGCGCGGCAGGAGGGATGTCAGGCCCGCCGCCAGTGCCGCCGCATTCCTCATGAAACGCATCACGATACCACGTTCCACAGAGCAAGCATCGTGCCGGCACGCTGGGAAGCCAGACCAACGCAGGCTCTGCGGTGTCGGTCTTCATATGAGTCAAAAGGCACTTCGACGACGCAGACTCTGCGGCGAGCGGAAGCCCGCCGCGTCGGTCTTGCGCCGACGATCACCTTTACCTATCGGGCTGGACCGGTCGCCGGGTCCAAAACCGCAGGCCCGCCCCTCAGCCGGTGTCTCGCCCGCGAGACGAATTTCCTCGGATGCTGGAGCCGCCGAGAGACGCGTCCGGCTTCGAACACTCGAGCTGCGGTTCTGACTGCGAAGGCCTCCGTCAGCGCTCGCTGCACGGATGGATGTGGCTCTCGGCCAACCCCGGGGACGGCGACGGGCTGTGTCGGCGTTGGACCGGTACCGAGCTTGCAGTCCAGGCAGCCGCGCCCTGATCGGCGGGCACCGAGGTGTGTCACGTGAACGAGACAGACGACGGATCGGCGGTGCGGGTGGCACGCGGGCGATCCAGCATCCGAGCGCGGATGCGCTTCTGGATCGTGCTCGTTTCGACGGCGACGCTGGTCGCCTTCACCGCCGCCGCGATCCTGGAGGAGAGACGGCGGTTGCTCGAGACCGAGGCTGTGCACGCGTCCACGCTGCTGGAGCACCTCGCGCACATGCCCGAGTTCCAGGGGGACGCCCGCGAGGCGGAAGCGCGGCTCACGTTGCTGCACGGCGCGCTCACCGCCGTGGGCGGAAGACTCGAGCTCACGGCACCGGCTGAAGACAGCAGTGTGGCATCCTGGACCGTGCTCGCGCGCCGCCGGCTCGCCTTGCGCGACGCGGACCTGGAGCTGCGCTACCGCGCGGATCCCGCCCGGCTGCGGCGTGTGACACGCGCCGCCGTCGTCATCCACTCCGTGCATGGAATAGTGGCGCTCGCGGCCCTTCTCCTCGCGACGGAGTGGGTCCTGCGCCGGAACCTGCTGGCGCCGCTCCGGGCCCTCACCCACCAGGTCGGCCTGATTCGCGACGGGCGAGGCTGGGCACCCCAACTGCCCCAGACCGGCCAGGAGCTCCGGGAGCTGTCGGAGGCGCTGCGGGGAATGGG
>Ga0214473_10003363_pt1 | contig 19411 bp, 12 predicted proteins | sample RVTome_7_FD_203509 | JGI IMG/M metagenome (GOLD analysis project Ga0214473, IMG submission 203509) | Soil microbial communities from uranium-contaminated site in the Upper Colorado River Basin, Wyoming, United States - RVT98D197 | ecosystem: Environmental > Terrestrial > Soil > Contaminated >... | reverse complement strand
ACGTCGAATCCACGCACGTCCCCCGGGGGCAGCCCACCGGAGACCGGATAGTCGAGGATCGACGAGCCGATGACGATCACGTCGCGCACGACGACTGGCGGCGACGTGTTGCCGTAGACCCAGCGCGGCACGGCGCGCCGGCGCAGCCCCTCCACCAGGTCCACCGAGCCCTTGTCGCCGAAGGTCTGGATCGGCCGGCCGGTCTTGGCGTCGAGCGCGATCATCGCGCCGTGGGCCGTGAGCATGATCACGCGCTCGTCCTCGCCGTCCCGCCAGTAGGCCACGCCGCGGTGCAGCCAGCCGTTGTTCGTCGGCATGCCGAGCTTCCACACGCCCGGATCGAATACCCACTTCGTCTGGCCGGTTGCCGCGTCGATCGCGGCCACCTGGGAGAGCGAGGTACTCGTATAGAGCACGCCGTTGACCATGATCGGCGTTCCCTCGTGGAGCCAGCTCGGGTCGATCGTGGCGTTCGCGGTGCGCACGGCGTGGTCCGGCGACGTCCAACGCCAGGCCACCTTGAGGTCGCCGGCGTTCGTCGCGTTGATCTGGTCCAGCGGAGAGTACCGGGCGCTCGCGTAGGTCCCGGCGTACGCCGGCCACTCGCCGCGTGCCAGCGCCGTCATCGACTCGGTGGTCGCGCCGGGTAGGGACACGCCTGGAAACCGCGGACCACAGGCCGACAGAGTCAGCAGGAGGAGCAGGATCGCGGCGGCGTCGCCGCGCGCGCGCCAGATCACGTCAGCCGCCTCCGCTGCTCGCGGAAGGCGCCCGGATTGTCGTCGACTGCCCGTGTTCGCGCGCCCGATCCAGCGCACACCGCCAAACACGTAGCCCGGAACGTCTCGATGTTGGCGGCGAGCCGACACACTCCGGCGAGCGGGCTGGGTCCATGCAGGAGCCCTCCTCACAGGCTGGGCGGGAGTCTAGCAGAGTCAGTGCCTTTCCGACTGCTCTCCGAAGACGTGGCCCGATGAGGGCGCACATGAGCTGAGCTAGACCGGAAGGTAGCAAGAGTCAGCGTGTTCACATTTGCGCCATGGCTGAGCTTCGTATTCGGCACTGTCCACAATCATTTCTTTGTGAGCCGCGCTCGCGCAGGGCACAAATAGCTGATCTTCCGGCAGCCGGGGCTGCGGCCTCCGGGTGGGTTTCTGGCAGCCCCCCAAACAAGACCGCCAGTCCTTGATCGCGCTTCCCCCTCACGCTAAGCTCTCCCGAGTCTCTCGACCTTCACCGGCCCCGGCTTGTCGGAGGCACGGCATGAAGTGTTCCAGGTGTCAGCACGAGAACCTCGCGGGCATGAAGTTCTGCGGCCAGTGCGCAGGACCGCTGGCGGGGATCTGCCCCGCCTGCGGTGGGAGCAACCCTCCCGAGAACCGATTTTGCGGCCAGTGCGCGGCGCCGCTCTCCGCTGCCACGATGGCCACGTTCTCGGGCCCCGACTCTTACACGCCCAAGCACCTCGCCGAAAGGATCCTCACGTCGAAGACCGCCCTCGAGGGCGAGCGGAAACAGGTGACGGTCCTCTTCGCCGACCTCAAGGGCTCCATGGAGCTCCTCGCCGATCGCGATCCCGAAGAGGCACGCAAGATCCTCGATCCCGTCCTCGAGCACATGATGGAGGCCGTCCACCGCTACGAAGGAACCGTGAACCAGGTCATGGGCGACGGGATCATGGCGCTCTTCGGCGCGCCCCTCGCCCATGAAGATCACGCTGTGCGGGCATGCTATGCCGCCCTGCGGATGCAGGACGTCGTGCGGCGTTACTCGGAGGAGCTGCGCCGCGCGCAGGGCGTGGAGGTGCAGATCCGCGTCGGCCTCAACTCCGGAGACGTCGTGGTGCGCTCGATCGGCAGCGATCTCCGCATGGACTACACCGCCGTGGGCCAGACCACGCACCTGGCCGCCCGCATGGAGCAGCTCGCGGCGCCCGGCAGCATCCGGCTCACCACGGAGACGCTGCACCTGGCCGAGGGCTTCGTCCAGGTCACCCCGCTTGGCCCCGTGCCGATCAAGGGGCTCGGCGAGCCGGTCGAGGTGTTCGAGCTGGTGGGGGCCGGCGCCGCCCGCACCCGCCTCGAGGCCGCGGCGCGGCGGGGGCTCACGCGCTTCGTCGGCCGCACCGCGGAGCTGGAGCAGCTCCGCGACGCCCTCGACCGGGCGAGCCAGGGGCACGGCCAGGTGGTCGCCGTGGTCGGGGAGCCAGGCGTGGGCAAGTCGCGTCTCTTCTGGGAGCTCACCCACTCTCACCGCGTGCACGGCTGGCTGATCGTGCAGTCCGCCTCGGTCTCCTACGGCAAGGCCACCGCCTACCTGCCCGTGATCGAGCTGCTCCGCGGCTACTTCGCGATCGAGAGTCGCGACGACCCGCGGAAGATCCGGGAGAAGGTCACGGGGAAGGTCCTGACTCTCGCCCCCGCGCTCGCGCCCATCGTGCCCGCCCTCCTGGCCCTCCTCGATGTGCCGGTGGACGAGGCGTCCTGGCACACCCTCGATCCTCCCCAGCGGCGCCAACAGACGCTCGACGCGGTCAAGCGCCTGCTGCTGCGCGAGAGCGAGGCGGAGCCTCTGGCGGTGGTCTTCGAAGACCTGCACTGGATCGACGGCGAGACCCAGACCTTCCTCGACAGCCTCATCGAGAGCCTGCCCGCGGCGCGCCTCTTGCTCCTCGTCAACTACCGTCCCGAGTACAGCCATGCCTGGGGCGGCAAGACCTACTACCGCCTGCTCCGGATTGATCCCCTGCCGCCCGAGAGCGCTGACGAGCTGCTCGATGCGCTCCTCGGCCCTGACGCCGCACTCGGCCCGCTCAAGCAGCTCCTGGTCGAGCGGACGGAAGCGAATCCCCTCTTCCTCGAGGAGAGCGTGCGGGCCCTGGTGGAGACGGCGGCCCTGGCGGGCGAGCGCAGCGCCTACCGGCTCACCCGACCGGTCGAGCACCTGACGATCCCCGCCACCGTGCAGGCCATCCTGGCCGCGCGCATCGACCGCCTGGAACCCGAGGCCAAGCGACTGCTCCAGGCCGCCGCCGTCATCGGCAAGGACGTGCCCATGCCGCTGCTCCTGGCCATTGCCGACGGGCCGGAGCACGAGGTGCGCGCCGGGCTCACCCATCTCCAGGCCGCGGAGTTCCTCTACGAGACCCGGCTCTTCCCCGACCTCGAATACACGTTCAAGCACGCGCTCACTCACGAAGTCGCGTACGGGGGGCTGCTCCACGACCGGCAGCGCGCTCTGCACGCCCGCGTCACCGAGGCCATCGAGCGGCTCTCGACCGAGCGCGTCGCCGAGCAGGCCGAGCGGCTGGCCCATCACGCCCTGCGCGGAGAATTGTGGGAGAAGGCCGTCGTGTATCTCCACCAAGCGGGGCTCCGGGCCATGGCGCGGGCCGCCAACCGCGAGGCCGTTTCCCACCTGGAGCAGGCGCTCAAGACCCTCCGGCGTCTCCCCGAGACCCGCGAGACGACCGAGCTGACCATCGACATCCACATCGACCTCCGGAACGCGCTCAACCCGCTCGGCGAACTGGCGCGGATGGGGGAGCACCTCCACGAGGCGGAGGGGCTCGCCAGGACGCTTGGCGACCAGCACCGGCTCGGGCGGATCGCCAACTTCATGGTGATCCAGTGTCTGGTCAGTGGCGACTACAACGAGGCCTTCAGATCCGGGCAGGAGGCCCTGACGATCGGGCGAACGCTCGGCGAGCGCTCGATCGAGGCGGTCGCCACGTCCTTTCTGGGCATGACGCACGCCGCCAGGGGCGAGTTCAGCGACGCGGCCATCTTTTTCGAGCGGAACGTCGCGCTCGAAGGCGACCTGCGCTCCGAGCGCTTCGGGGCGCCCGCCATCCAGTCGGCGCTCTCGGGGGCCCACCTCGCCGACGTGCTCTCCCAGCTCGGCCGGTTCGACGAGGCCTTGGGGCACGCCGAGGTCGCAGTGCGGATCGCTGAGACGGCAGATAATCCCTTCTCGCTGTACGTCGGGTCGTTCGATCTCGGCCTCGCCCACCTCCGTCGCGGGGATCTCCCACGCGCGACCCGGGTCCTCGAGCGGTGCCTCGACCTCTGCCGCACGTGGCAGATCGTCGTCGGGACACCGCCCGTTGCCGCGGCCCTGGGCGCCGCCTACGCGCTCACCGGCCGTGCTGACGAAGCGCTCCCGCTGGTCGCGGGCGCCGTCGAGGAGTTCCGCGGTCGCCAGATTCACCTGCGGCCGGCGCTCATCCTTCTGTGGGCGGGGATGACCTCTCTCTCGGCTGGCCGGATCGACGAGGCCGCCAGCCACGCCCGAGAGGCGCTGGCGCTGACCCGCCGGCTGGGGGCCCGGGGAAGCGAGGCCCACGCCCTCTGCCTCGCCGGTGACGTCGCGTCGACCGGCCGCGCCGAGGACGCCGAAGGCTACTACCGCGAGGCGCTGGCACTCGCGGGCGAGCTCGGCATGCGCCCGCTCGTCGCCCACTGCCACCTCGGCCTCGGCAAGCTCTCCCGGCGCACGGGCAAGCGCGAGCAGGCGCACGAGTACCTCACTACCGCAACGACGATGTACCGCGAGATGGACATGCCGTACTGGCTGGAGCAAGCGGAGGTGGAAGTGAGTGGACTGGCCTGATGGCCGTAGAGCGCCGATTCAGCCGCTAGAGGCGTTCACGGTCAAAATCCTCGCTTCCAGCCGTGGCGGAAGCTTGTGATTCTGCGTGGGGCCGAGATCGCTCGTTGGTGACGGCTCAAAAGGGAATGATTGTGGACAGGAGGATAGGCAACATCAACGCCCTCCGGCGGCGGGCACCGCACTCGCGGCTCCGTCCCCGGGACATAACCTCCCAGACTCGGACGCTGGCCGTCCCAGACGCTGACGGCACGGCGCACATTAGCGGGCTGCTCGCGGGTCGAGCGAGCCGGCCCGGGTGAGCGGCATGCTATGCCAGACACACCGCCGCCGTCAATCGGCCACGGACCGGCCGGAGCAGCGTTGATGGCGCCTCGTCAAACTCGGACCTCGAACCTGAACTCAAGGGACCTGTTCGCCTGCAAGTGGTTGCGGGCCCCCGAAACAGCCGAAATAGCACTCCACACACCGATGGGATCACCGCTAAGGTGTTATCCGACTGCTCAGAACCGCACGCAGGATTGGAAGTCCTCTGCCGCCCTCGCAAGTCACCATTCGCGGAGTGACCGTTGCTGAGGGCGATCCCGCGCCCTTATCGACGTGGACGGTTCGGGTACGAAAGACGCCGGACAGGCGCTAGAACGTCAGCCCGGTTACAATCCCGTTGGTATGAGCGATGTGTGGCTGATCACTGGCATCCCCGGTGCTGGCAAGACGACGGTGGGGCAACTCTTGGCTGAGCGGTTCGAGCGGTCCGTGTTGATCGAGGGCGATCGTCTGCAGGAATGGATCGTCTCGGGCAATGTCTGGCCGGGCCTAGAGCCAGCCGCCGAGTCCTCACGCCAGATGCAGCTCAACATGCGCAACCAATGCCTCCTCGCGCAGTCCTACGCCGCCAGCGGTTTCACTGCGGTCATCGACTACGTGATCGTGACTCGTGCCAACATCGAGGCCTATCGACAGGGCCTTGCGGGGCTCGGTGTGCACCTCGTCATCCTGCATCCAGGCCAACTCGTGGTGATCGCGCGAGAGGCAGACCGAGCGAAGAGTCGGCGGCACCGAGAAAAGCACGGGCTCTCCATCGGAGAGCACTACGCCTATCTCGAGGGACCGCTGATCACTGAACTCAGTGATATCGGGCTCTGGATCAACAACGCCCAGTTGACTCCGGAGGCGACCGTCGACGCCATTCTTGAACGCCGTGAGCAGGCGAGGCTTGCGTAAGGATCCCGAGCGGGTTCGACAGTTCCGTTGAGGCGGCGCCCCGGGGCCTATGGCGGAGCCATCGAAGGCGTGTCCTGCCCCCTCTTTAGACTCGGACTCTACTCGGACAGAACCGTTCGTGCCGCCGTCACGCTCGAATCTGGGCGCTAGGGCTCGGACACGCGTTCGGCATTGGAAGTCCTCCTTTCCCGAAGGAGCGAAGGCCGCGCACCCGGATACGCCCGGAGGCAGTCACGATCAGACGAGCCGCCTGACGGCCGCGCGGGCGGCGGCGCGTAAGGCGCGGGGCGGCGCGTCGTGATCCAAGCGGTGACGACGATGATCTGCGATGCCCTACGGGCCGGGCCAATGGTCTACTCGCTGCGCAATCCCGAGCGTCATCTCCGCGGGCACGTTGGCCCGACACCATCCCCGGGCCCAGTCGTCGAGCGTCCGTTTGCCGTCCGGGGCGGTGCACAGGGTGCGCTCGGCCACGTAGAGCGACGTCGCGACGAGTCGCAGGAGGCAGCGGCGCACCAGTTCGGACTCGCTCCCGTCTTCCGGGCCATCCGTGAACATGGCGGAGTCCTCATAGTTGCCGCGGACGCGCAGCCGATATAGGTAATCCAGGACCGTGTAGCTCCTGGTGGCCGCGTTCACCTTGGCCTTTTCGTCCACCGTGAGCCGGGGCAGCGGGAAATCGCGTGCGGCCCCGAGGCGCTTCCGCGTCTCGAGCCATGCCTTGCGGCGAGCCCGCCGTTTGTCCTCGCGCGCGTCCGCCGTTCGGTCCGCGAGGGCATCGGCGCGCGTCGTCTGAAGGGCCTTGCAGGCAATAGTCCAGCAACCGCGCGCGTTCACCGAGGTCCAGGGATGGAGGCGCGGGTCGATTTGGATCGAGGTCGGCTGGTGGCCCTTCGCGCCCACGCTCAGCGACCACGGCGCGAAGTCCTCCGGCAGGGCTCCCCACAGATCGAAGAACATCCGCTGCGTCTTCGGGTGGGAGTCGGGGCGGGGGAATCCGCGCGCCACGAGCACGGCCTGGGTCGCGTGATAGAGGGCATAGTACGCCTGCACCACGTTCCAGTTGTTCGACACGCCGACGATCTCGTCGCCGGTCAGGAGGCGATGGCTCATCAGGAGCAGGAGTTCCGTCCCCCAGGCACTTTCGAGCGACCGGCGAACCTGCGGACGCCCCGCGATCGGGGACGCGACGGGGGGATGCTGACAGCGAGAGAGCCGACCGTCCAGCGTCCGGTAGGCCTCTGGAAACGCCTTATCCTCTGTCGCGATTCTCGCGAAGGCTTCGAGATAGGCCAGGTGGGTGCGAAAGGCGCCGCGCAGGCCGGCGTCCCTCGGCCGCGCGCTCATGTCATCACGAACGATAATCGGCATCGGCTACCCCGCGCGCGCGGCCTCGATCTGGGCGCGGTGGCCACGCCCGGTGCGCCCGCTCAAATTAGCGCCCACAGTATAAACGGCGGCGGGCCCCCGATGATCCATCCGCGTCCTGATCTCCCGGCCGTCGATCGCGATCTCGTCGCGATCCTGGCGGCGGCGCTCGTGGCCGACTACCGGGCCGATCAGGCCCGGAAACCACGGGCGACACCCGACGGGGTCACCATCGCAGTAGCACGGCTCCCAATCGCTCCGGGTTCCTCGTAGGGCGGTCCCAGGCCAACCTGTAAGCACACACGGTACGCACGGAGACGAACCAGCCCTTGTTATTCTTGTAGGGACCGACGCTCGCAAAGAGGGGAGACAGCATTGGACAGGTGGCGCAAGGCCCTCGGAGTCATCTTGCTCATCCCAACCCTAGTGGTTGCCGGTTGTGCCCCGTCATACATGCGGTACGTCAGCAACAACGGCGCGTCTCAGCAGCAGTTTATGCAAGACCGGTATGCCTGCTATCAGGAGACTCGTGAAAGAGTGTCGAGCGCGGCTGTGAACAGGTATGGAGGAGCCGCTAGTAGCCAGGTAATGCCTTCGTGCAGCGCCATGGGTGCTTGCCTAGCTGCACGCGGATACTTCCGGTCGGATACCAGTGATCTTGCCGACTTCCAGACACCTGGAAACTACAGCGTCCCGCAGGGCGCTGTATTGCAGTGCAGCCAATAGCACTCAACCCTGACTCCTGGTGGGACGAGACTCGGCTACAGAGCCGCGCAGGGCTCCTTCTCCGAGATAGGGGAGGTTCATCCTCGGCAAGCTCTCGAGGACCACGACGTGGCCAAGTTGAAGGACGTCCTGGGCGACCTGTACCGGGACGCGGTTCCCGACCCGATGGACATCACCAAGTTCGAGTGGAGGTCATCCTGCGCTTCCTGGGCGCGAACATCGAGGAGATCAAGGATGTGCAGGTGAGAATGGGCAGGGTGTGGCGGTAACACGAAAGCCCGCGGCGATCTTCTATTGGGAGGCGAAGCGCCGTTTCGACGTCCTCATCGCCTTCCGTGAAAAGGTTGACGAGTACTACGCCGGAGCCGTGTGGGATCGGCACGCCCTGCAGTGGGACGATAGCGACGATACCAGTCAGATTCGCCAGTGGATTAACCAGCAGTTGCGAGACGTAGTCATCGCCACCCATTTCGTAGGCGTATCAACTGAGATCGACTATGCGCCACCTCCTGCCATAGGAGGCCTGGCCGGTCGAATCTCCCTCTTAGACAACGTCTTCAACCTGCCGCGGCTGATGTTGCCCGAGGCCATGCTTTTCGACGAGCTAGACAGAGCCATCGGTGTCTATAAGACGTGGCTCGGGCCGCTTTGGTGGAAGCTGTTCAACCCGTTCTACTGGCTTGGATGGGCTCTTTACTGGGTCGCCAGTATCCCGTTCCGGATCCTGGACGCGGCCGGGTTTGATGGGGCGAAGGCCGAGGGATCGCTAGTAGGTAAGATTGTGCGGCTACTCATCCAGGCCACGCTGACTACATTTCTTCTGATCCGTGCCTTGCTGACGGTGTTTCTCTCCTAGTGGCCACCGCAAGCTACGCGAACATTCTGGAAAAGTATGATCGCTTTCGCTCTCTCTGCGCGGCTCTCAGCCTAGCGGCCGAAGTTGAGGGCGGCCGATTCGGGCTGTACGCAGGCCGCATCCGCCACCTCAGTGCCCAAATGCAGCGGATTCGGGATGGCGAGCCGGAAGGGCCCGTACTCGTACAGCTCGCACCGGACCTGCCGCGCTACTTGGCAGCTCTTGCCGAAACCCGCGAAGCGGGCGCCATGGTTCCGTTCTTGACTGCCTGCCCACGGGAACTAACGGCTCCGCGTCTCAGGGCTATGCTCGCAGGGCCGGAACTGCCCGTCGAGGAGAACCAGGCCTCAAACCAGGCGAGGAACATTCAGTTCGAGTTATTTCTTGCCACCCTGCTCTCCGGCGTTGGCATCTCCGTGACGCTTGGAGAACCAGACCTTCGCTGTAAGGTCGATGGTCTTACGGCACTGATCGCGTGCAAGCGACTCTTTTCCGTAAGGAAGCTGAATAAGAGGATAAATGAGGCCACTCTGCAGTTGAGTCGACAACTGGCCTCGCTGCCTCAGGCCTGGGGCGTAGTGGCTATTTCTCTTTCCAGGGTTCTGGCCGTAACGGACCGGTCGGAGGCTATCAACAACCAATCGGAAGGCCTTCACAAGCTAGACCTGCGGATCAAAGGTTTGGTGGAGCGCCGGGCGCGCTGGAGACAGACTCGTGAAGCGCAGGCGATTCTATTCCAACTTAGTTCTATATTCACAAACGCCGCGACAGCCAAGATCGAACTCGGAGGGTTTACGACGATGTACGGTACCGGGCCGGTGTGTGAGAAGCTCGCGATCCGGATCCAACGGATTGAGGACGGAGTACAATAAAGCAATATATGGGCGGACAAGATGGCAAAGAGGGAAGCAAGGACAAGTTCCTCGAGCAAGTTCGGCGCGCAGCTACGGAAATCAAGCGGGACTTAGAGGCCGTCCCGCAGATGAAGGAGTCTTTGCACAACGCAGGCGAGATTGCCGAGATTACTCGGCAGGGATTCTCGGCACTACCTGCCGACCACTTAAGCGAGCGGGACTGGGCGCGGTTCACCTCAGTCTGGCAGAGCGTCGAGCAGTCTGCCGCGCGGATTCCCCCCGCTTCCACAGTTGTAAGCACGTTCGGCGCGACAGCCTACAACGCTGCGGCAACCAGCAGCGCAGTCTTTTTCAGCTATGAGGTCAGCGCCCTGCCCAAAGCAACGGTAGTTGTGGCGGCGAGAACCCAACTGAGCCAAGTTCTCGACAGAGACCGGCTGTTAGAGAATGCCCGTACGGCCATTCGCCGCCTCAGCCTTGATCGTCCAAGCGGCGGGGGGACCCAGACCGCGCTTACGCATCTCGAAGCGTCTCAGCGGTCGATCGGGAGCGGAGAGGTCCCTGTTCTGGTCTCGATGCGGGAGGCCATTGAGACGGCGGTTCGCCAATTGATTGCGCGGAGACCTGGCCAAGAGAAGGGGTCAAGTCACAGGGCCAAGGTGATTTCGCTTGGCAAGCACTGTGGTCGGGAGGGCCTCCAACCTTCTGATTTTGAAGTTCTCGCGAGCATCGGACACGATCTCATCAACAAGCTTTCGGCATCGAAGGACAAGGTGTTTTCTGACCCACAGGTCAGCGATTTGCTCTACCAGGGGCTCCTGCATCTGATCGCCTTGCTCGAAAGCGTTGATGAATCACGCTTGAAACCGGCCTAGGCCACCCGCAGTAGCCCCCGGAGGGTGATGCTAGGGGCCACGTGGCCCCCTGGGGTTTCGTACCCGCGACGATGGCTGGGGGGGCAGGTGTGGGTTCTAGGCCTGCTCAAAGCTGAAGGCGACGACCGATCGAGGGTTCGCCTGCAAGTGGTTGTGGGCCCCCGCAACCATTGACGACGAGGGGTTAGTGGACGCAGCAGCCGCTAGCCTCGTTCGTTTACCCAGACTTCACCCAGGAATCGGCCTTCCAGCCGTGATACGCAGGGGCGACTCGATGACCTGATCCGCCCGCTGCAGGAGCGACGGCGGGATCGTCAGGGCGAGCGCCTTGGCGTTCTTGGCGACAGCACGCCGATCCGGTAGGTCTTCCTGGATCGCTGCGCCTCCAGGACAAGCGGGGACGTGAGGACGATGAACACGAGGACTTCGGGCAGTGATCTCCACCTCACGGCGGGTTCTTCCGCAGGAGACGCTTAGCGGCGTTCAACGCGCATGCGGATGCCCGGCTCCGGGCGGAGCGTGATGTAGGGCGTCGGGGTCACCCGCTGGCCCGGCATCAGCGCCAGGTGGAAGCGCTGCGCGATCGCGGCGAGGATCAGGGTGGCCTCCATCGTCGCGAAGGCATTGCCGATGCACTGGCGGGGCCCGCCGCCAAACGGGAAGTAGGCGAAGCGGGGGAGGCGGCGAAGGGCGTCATCGGCCCAGCGCTCGGGGCGGAACGCTTCGGGCTCGTCGAACCAGCGGGCGTCGCGATGCACCACCCATGTCGGCATGATCACGACGCCTCCGACCGGCACGGGATGCCCGGCCACCTCGGTCGACCTCGCCGCTTCCCGTCCGATCCCGTACGCCGGCGGGTAGAGGCGCATGGACTCCATCACGACCATCTCGGTGTATCGCAGCGCCGGCAGATCGGTCACGGTGGGCGGCCGGCCGCCGAGCGCAGCGCGCAGCTCGTCGGCGAGCCGTGCGTCCACCTCCGGGTGCTGGGCGAGGAGATACCAGGTCCACGACAGGGCCACCGCGGTGGTCTCATGGCCGGCGAGGAAGAGCGTCATGACTTCGTCGCGCACTTGGCGGTCGCTCATCCGGCTGCCGTCGTCGGCATCCTGCGCCTGCAGCAGGATCGACAGGAGGTCGCCACGGTCCTCCGGGCTTCGTCGTCGGTCGGCGATCATGCGGTAGACGACCTGGTCGAGCTGGCGGACCGCCCCACGCAGCCGCAGGTTCGCCGGCGTCGGCAGCCACAGTGGGAGCAGCGCGAGCAGGCTCCCCAGGCGCTTGCCGAAGTACTCCATGACGATCTCCGAGGCGTCGCCGATGGCGCGGGCCTCCTCGGAGACGTCGGCGTCGAAGAGGGTCTTGGCCACGATGGCCCGGGTAACGGCCATCATTTCCTCATGGACGTCCAGGACCGCGCCGTCGCGCCAGTCGGCGGCGCGGCGGGTGGCATAGGCGGCCATGGTCTCGCCGTAGGCCGCGACGCGTTGGCGGTGGAAGGCGGGCTGCATGAGCCGTCGCTGGCGCAGCCAGACATCGCCCTCGGCGGTGAACAGCCCATCCCCCAGGAATGCTCGCATCAGGCGGACGCCGCGGCTCTTGATGAAGTCGCGGTTTCGTTCCACGAGCACTTCCTCGATGGCGTCCGGGTGGTAGATCAGGAGACCGGGGAACGGGCCCAGGCGCACTGGCACGACGTCGCCATACTCCCGCGCGCACCTGGCATAGAAGCCGAGCTGATCGCGATTGAAGTCGCGGAGGCTCCCGAGGACGGCTTGGCCCTTCGGCCCTCGATGAGGGACGGCGGGGCCTGTAGCGGGGCTCGGCGCCATGATCGGGCTCCTTTGCCCACCAGCCTAGTCCGGGAGGACGAGGCGTCCTGCCGCGAGCAGTATCCTCCGACGGGCCCGGCGACGCAAGGAAAGCGATCGACGCATGCCCGAGGAACTCTGCTAGACTCCCGCCCAGCCTGTGAGGAGGGCCCCTGCATGGACCCGGCCCGCTCGCTCGAGGTAGTTTGTCGGCTCGCTGTCCGTGGTGCGATCTTGCTCCTCCTGCTGAGCCTGTCGGCCTGCGGTCCGCGGTTTCCGGGCGTGTCCGTGCCTGGCGCGACCACCGGGTCGATGACGGCGCTGGCACGCGGCGAGTGGCCGGCGTATGCGGGGACCCACGCGAGCGCCCGGTACTCTCCGCTCGACCAGATCAACGCAACGAACGCCGGCGACCTCAAGATCGCCTGGCGTTGGACGTCGCCGGACCACGCCGTGCGCACCGCCGCCACGATCGATCCGAGCTGGCTTCACGAGGGCACGCCGATCATGGTCAACGGCGTGCTCTACACGAGCACCTCGCTCTCCCAGGTGGCCGCGATCGACGCGGCAAGCGGCCGCACGAAGTGGGTGTTCGATCCGGGCGTGTGGAAGCTCGGCATGCCGACGAACAACGGCTGGCTGCACCGCGGCGTGGCCTACTGGCGGGACGGCGAGGACGAGCGCGTGATCATGCTCACGGGCCACGGTGCGATGATCGCGCTCGACGCCAAGACCGGCCGGCCGATCCAGACCTTCGGCGACAAGGGCTCGGTGGACCTGGTGGCGGGGCTGCGCCGGGCCGCCGTGCCTCGCTGGGTTTACGGCAACACGTCGCCGCCAGTCGTCGTGCGCGACGTGATCGTCATCGGCTCGTCGATCCTCGACTATCCGGTCTCCGGTGGGCTGCCCCCGGGGGACGTGCGCGGGTTCGACGTCCGGACGGGTCGGCTGGTGTGGACCTTCCACTCGGTGCCCGGCCCTGGCGAGATCGGACACGAAACCTGGGAGAAGGACTCCGCGAAGACGACGGGAGGGGCCAACGCTTGGTCGCTGCTGAGCGCCGACGAGGAGCTGGGCTACGTGTACGTGCCGTTCGGTACGTCGGCGAACGACTACTACGGCGGCCACCGCCACGGCGACAACCTCTTCGGGGAGGCACTCGTGTGCCTCGACGCGCGCACCGGCAAACGGATCTGGCACTACCAGTTCGTGCGCCACGGCCTGTGGGATTACGATCTTCCCGCGGCGCCCAATCTGATCGACGTCACAGTGGACGGCCGGCGCGTGAAGGCCGTGGCGCAAGTCACCAAGCAGGGATTCGCCTTCGTCTTCGATCGGGTGACCGGCAAGCCGCTGTGGCCGATCGAGGACCGCCCGGCGCCGCCGTCGCGCGTGCCGGGGGAGAAGAGCGCCGCGACGCAGCCGTTCCCGACGAAGCCGGCGCCCTTCGAGATCCAGGGCGTGCGCGAGGAGGATTTGATCGACCTGACGCCGGCGCTCCGCGCGCAGGCCCTCGACATCATCAGCCGCCACGATCACGGCCCCCTCTACACGCCGCCGAGTGAGCGCGGCGCGATCGCCATGCCGGGTGTCGCCGGCGGAGCCTCGTGGTCGGGTGCCGCGTGGGACCCCGAGACCCAGGTGTACTACGTCACGACACAGCACTTGCCCTTCGTGCTCACGCTGCGCCCCTCGATGCCCTTTAGCGACGATCGCTACGTCGGGGCCGCCCGGTACCTACCCGGGCCGCAGAATCTGCCACTGTTCAAGCCGCCGTGGGGCAGCCTCGTGGCGATCGACATGTCGAGCGGTACCCACCGCTGGCGCTCTCCGGTCGGCAGCGGCCATTTCATGGCCGTTCGCAACCTCGGGATCTCGGAGCGGCTGGGTTGGCCGTCTCGTTCCTTTGTCTTGGTGACGAAGACGGTTCTGCTGGTGGTGCAGTCCGGTTTCCAGAGCAACCGGCGGCCGGCGCCCTTCACTCCCTACCGTGAGGTGTATGACCTGAACATCCGGGAACCGAAGCTCTACGCCTATGACAAGGCCAGCGGGCGGCTGCTCGCCGAGGTCGCGCTGCCGGCAAACGCGAGCGGTGCGCCCATGACGTACATGGCGGGAGGCAAGCAGCATGTGGCGTTCCCGATCGGCGGCTCGAACATTACCGAGGAGTTGATCGCACTCACGTTGCCCTGAACCTCGCCGCCCGAACTGTCGGGAGCGGAGGAGGCAGTCGCCCCGTCCTCGGGCCCGCCCCGTCAATGTGACAAGACCTACCATCAGCCCATGATCTCGAACCGGAAGGCGAGTGACCTGTTTGCCGGCAAGTGGTTGCGGGCCAGCGCAACGCTTTGTAGCTGACACAACCAGCAAGAGCTGAATGCTTCATTCGCGCTCGCTATCGTTAGCGGCATCCAGACCACGCCAGAACCCCGTTGCCGCGTTCAAATTGCTGCGCGTCACGGCTCAGTAACACCTTGGTTGTTATTCTCCCTATCGCGGAACATCGGGCCACGCGCTCCACAGCAGGCGATGGCAAATTGAACGCGGGAACTAGCCCGCTCAGGATGCGACTTCCCGTCGAATCCCACGACCTGATCCGGGCGCGAGCGGTATCCTTCCCGGCGAAGCTAACGTATGGCAGAGAGGCCCGCACATGGACAGCAACGAGAAGCCAGCACCAACCAACCCCGGGATCCAGATGCCCGGCGCCCTCGCATTCGAGGCCACACTCGCGCCCCATGAATCCAAAACAGTGGCGCTGCAGGTTCCGCCCGATTACGACTTCATGCTCCACTGCGTCACGTGCCGGTCAGATGGCCCGGTGTTGCTCAAGATCGCGGTCGCCGAAGCCCCAGGAGCCGGTCATCCCGTAGGGCAGGCCCCGCAACCGTTCACAGCAGCCCTGGACGCTGAATACCCCGGCCACCTGGCCGCCCTCGTGGGCGAGCCCTTGGAGGAGTGGACCCAGAAGAATGCGGACCTGACCCAGCGCGCCTGGGCTGGGGATGACCAGGCGTTCCTTGATCTCATCGGGCGCGACCCTCGCGTCGTTGGATCCCCGCTCACCCTCGCGAAGGTGGTCAGCTGGCGTACCGAAGTCGAGATGTTTGCCAAGTACCGCAACTTGAAAGGCTCCCGGTTGTACCCGTTGGCCCGCCTGGAGGAGGCGCGGGCGAAGATGGAGGCCGCCAAGAAGAATCTCCGCCGACTCGGGGAGGTGCACATCGCCTTCTACGATCAGCGGGGGAAGAAGCCCCTCCCCCCTCCCGGCGTGGTGAAGGGCCTCTACTACGCCTTCCTCTGTTTGTTCGCCGGCCTCAAGCAGGACTTCCAGCGTCGGGCGACCCGCGACGGACTGGAGAAAGCCCGACGGGACCTCCTCGCCCTCGTCAAGGCCCTGAAAGGGTTGCGGGCCGAGCCGGACTCCTTCTTCGTCTATCTCGTCTGGGCCCTCAGGCTGCTCGACCAGGTGCGCATCGGCGACGCCCAGGGATTGGGCCAGGACAACCTCCTCAACGTGGTCGGCCCCAAGTCATCGAAGCCGTCTGAGGTGGCATTGGATCTGACCGCCCAAGTCTTCGAGATCGGTGCGCAGGCCGTCGAGACGCTCAAGGAGAGCGACGAGATCATCCCCTGGACGGGTCCACAGGGAGAGACGTACGCGGTCGGGGGCCGGCCGCACTTCGACCTCGCCAGCTTCCCCGAAGTACAGCGGGTGATGAAGATCCGTGACCGCATGAAATAAATCTTATTTCGCTGGGTCGACCGGCGCGCTTCCCGCGCCGCACGCTAGCCTTGGGGTTTGCCCCAAGGCTTTTTCTTTTGTGGAGGCCCAGCCGATGACCATCAGCAAGCGAGGATCCTCACCGAGCATCCCGTGGAGGCGCGCGTGGTCCTCTCGGCGGAGTCCTCAGGCATGACGAAGTATGCCCTGCTCGCCTGCGTCGCAGATGCGGGCGAGGCTGACGCCTCCGAGATGGCCAACGCGCTGGGCGTCTCCTACGCCACGAGCGCGATGGCGTTGCTGCGGTTGGTGCGCCAACACCTCGCCAGCCGCGTCGTCGATCCGCACCGAGGACTGTACATCTATCAGCTCACCGACCACGGCCACGCGCGCCTCGCCTTCTTCGCAGACGAGGGCTCCACCCCATCGCGCCCGCCCACGACGAACAGGTCGTGGCGACATCACGCTCCAGAGACAGGAGACCACCTCATGAAGCGCAAGAAGCTGCACACCGGCACCTATCACTGCCCCGCCTGCTTCATTGAACTCGAGCTGGTCGCCGAAGAGAGCCTCAAGTGCGATCAGTGCGGCGGCCCGCTCGACACGGGCGGCCTCGACGAAGTCTGGGCGGACGACGACGAGGACGAGGAGTAAGTCGGTCCGTCGAGCGGGCGATGTCGGCGGCGACTGCCGTGGCGACAGTGAGCCAAAACACTCTCCCGGGCTTTGTGGTGCACCTACCACTTCGGGTGGAAGCGGAGAGTGCCACCGGGAGTCAGCAGCCGTGAGGGTCGCCCTCTACGCCCGCGTGTCCACCGAGGGGCAGGACCCCGAGGTCCAGCTCATGGCCCTCCGCGCGCACGCGACGCAGCGGGGCTGGCAGGTGGTCGAGGAGTTCGTCGACCGTGGCGTCTCGGGCGCCAAGGAGCGCCGCCCGGCACTCGACCGGCTCCTCAAGGCCGCTTGGGCGGGTCGCTTCCAGGTCGTCCTCGTCTGGCGCTTCGACCGCTTCGCTCGCTCGGTCAAGCACCTAGTCGCCGCCCTGGAGACGTTCCGCAGTCTCAACGTCGGGTTCGTCTCCCTCCAGGAGCAACTCGACACCTCCACTCCGATCGGCCAGGCCATGTTCACCATCATCGGCGCCATGGCCCAGCTCGAACGCGACATCATCCGCGAGCGGGTCAAGGCCGGCCTTGAGCGGGCCAAAGCCCGCGGGATTCGCCTGGGGCGCCCGCGAGTCCCGGTGGTCGCCGAGGAACTGGCGGCCCTGCGCGCGCAGGGCCTCTCCGTCGGAGAGACGGCCCGGCGACTTCGTTGTAGCCGCTCCACCGTGCGCCGATACCTGCTCAAGGTGCCGACCCACGCCGCCGCCGACCCAGGACCGTGAGGCCCGAGCATCGATTGCCGCCGCAGCAGAGCACGACGCGTGGCCTACCACGCGCCGTGTCCCGGCCGGCGATTGACCGGCTGCTGCCCCCGGACCTACAATCGCGGCCTCTCGTCGCCGACTGGCTGGCCTTCCTGGCTCAACGACTCGCGGCAGAGGCGATGCAGGAATTCACGGACAAAGGGAGCATCGAATGAAGCGCTGTGCGATCTACGCCCGGTATTCCAGTGACCTGCAGTCCCCCACCTCGATCGATGATCAGCTTCAGCTCTGCCGGGCCTATGCCGATCGGCAGGGCTGGGTGATCATAACGACCTATCGCGATGCCGCCCTGTCCGGTTTCGGTGTCGAGCAGCGCCCGGGGTATCAGCAGCTCGTGGCCGCGGCCGGCGCCACCCCACCCGGGTTTGACACCATCCTGGTTGAGGACCTCTCCCGCCTGACGCGGGACACCGGCGAGCTCCTCCGCTTCTACCACCGCCTGCGGCTCAAGGGCATCGACATCGTGGGGGTGAGCGATGGCATCGTCAGCGGCCAGCAAGGCGGGAAGGTCCACCTCACCGTCAAGGGCCTCGTGAATGAACTGTACTTGGACGACCTCCGGGACAAGACCCATCGGGGGCTCGCCGGCTGCGCCACCCGGGGCCTGAGTGCCGGCGGCCGGATCTTTGGCTACCGGACGGTCCCGGTGGAGGCCGCCCGTCGGGGAACCAAGCACACGGCTCCGGCCCGGTTCGAGATCCAGTCGGAGGAAGCGGCAATCGTGCAGCGGATCTTCCGGGACTACGCGGCGGGCCAGAGTATGCAGGCCGTCGCGTTCGCGCTGAACCGCGAGGGCGTGCACTTCCCCGCCCAGGAGACCGAGCGCGGACCCCACCGCCGCGGGTGGGCCGTCTCATCGGTCCGCGTCATCCTGCGGAACGAGAAATACGCGGGCATCTGGGTCTGGAACAAGCGACGGTTCATCAAGGACCCCGACACCGGGCGACGCCGGGCCCTGCCCCGGCCCACCGAGGAGTGGATTCGCCAGGAGCACGCTGAGCTCCGGGTCATCGATGCCGACCTCTGGCAGGCCGTCCAGCAGCGGCTGGCGTTCGTGGAGCAGACCTACGGGGTCGGGCCCGGCCGGCCCCCACGCGGCGCAGCCCATGTGGCCTACTCCCCCTATCTGCTCTCTGGCGTCTTGCGGTGTGGCTGTTGCGGGGCGCGGATGGTGGCCCAGACCACCACACGGAAGAAGGGGAGCGACGTCTACCGGTACGGGGTCTACCGGTGCGGGTTCGCCAAGACGAAGGGGCCGGCGGTCTGTACGCACGGGACGGGGTACCGTCAGGAGCGGCTTGAAGGCGCGGTGATGGCCAAGTTCCGAGAGGCGACGACGGCGCTCATGATCGAGGCGCTGGCCCGCATCGTCAACGCCCAGCTCGAGACCGTCTTCCAAGGCCATAGCGCCCGGACCGCTGAGCTCACCCGCGAGATGGAGCGCTTGGAGGGTCAAGCCAGCCACCTCGTCCGGTTTCTTGCGACAGGGGGCGACTCACCAGCGGTTCGCGCGGAACTGCGAGCGATCGAGACGACGCTCGCGGGACTCCGAGCTGAGTGGACGACCATCGAGAAAGCCTCGGCCCTCCCGCCGCCGCGGGTCCACCCCGCGTGGGTCATGACCAAACTGGAGCGGCTGGATGCCTTGCTGCGGCAGGATCCCCGGCGCGCCAAGGCCGAGATCCTGAAGCATCTCGACGGAGACCTGATGATTGTGCCGCGGCCGTCCAGCCCCGGCGAGCGGCGGGCCGAGATCAGCGGCCGCGCAAAAGGCGACAGCCTCCTGAGAGATCAGGAGGCTGTTTGCCTACAAGTGGTTGCGGGGGCTGGATTTGAACCGGCGACCGTGTTTCGGGGTGGTATGGGAGCGGGACGGGAGCGGATGACCTTCGGGTCTTCGCCTCGTCCAGGGGCGTGATGATGGACCTGGGCATGG
>Ga0214473_10003362_pt1 | contig 19412 bp, 11 predicted proteins | sample RVTome_7_FD_203509 | JGI IMG/M metagenome (GOLD analysis project Ga0214473, IMG submission 203509) | Soil microbial communities from uranium-contaminated site in the Upper Colorado River Basin, Wyoming, United States - RVT98D197 | ecosystem: Environmental > Terrestrial > Soil > Contaminated >... | reverse complement strand
GTCTGCTCGACGTGTCCGTCGTGGATACGCGCGGCACCGTGACGGGACGAGCGGGGCGGGCCTTGCAAGCGCAAGGCGGTGCCGTCATCACGGGCGAGCGTGTCGCCTTGACCAACAACCGCGAGGCGACCATCGTCGCGGCGGGCGCGGGCACGGACGTGAGCCTCGTGGACGCGATGATCACCGACACCCATCCCCGCGACTGCGTCTCCACGGGCTGCGAGCCGGCGGGCGTCGGCGTCGGAAGCTACCTCGGCGCCCACGCGGGGCTGACCCGCTTTCGCATCGAGCGCGCCGCCCTCGCGGGCGTGCAGCTCTCGCGTGATGGATCCATGGATCTCTCCGACGGCGAAATCTCGGACAACCCCGTCGGCGTCAACCTCCAGGTACCTGGCTACGACGTGGGCCGCCTCCGCGACCGCGTCTACTATCGCGACAACGGCGTCAACGTCGACTCCTCGGAGCTGCCGGTGCCGGAGCCGACAGCGTCTCCGACGGGCTGATCGCGGCGGGGCCGCTCAGCCGGGCCGCGTGATCCGAAAGGAGCGGTGCACGTCGGGGCTGCGGGCGAAGTCGAGCGGCACCGTACGGAGCTCCTGCACGTCCAGGTCGCCGAGGCCTGCGCGGTCGAGCTCGAAGGTCCTCAGAGGCGCCGAGAAGAGCAGCACGCCCGAGGGCGCGAGCACCCGGGCGCAGGCGCCCAGGAGCGTCACGTGATCGCGCTGCACGTCGAAAGTGCCGCGCATGGCCTTGCCCTTCGAGAACGCTGGCGGAGCAGCGAGGACGAGCCCGTAGCGGCCCGGCCGCGCGCGCTTCAGCCAGTCCAGGCACTCCGCCTTGATCATCGAGTGCTGCCGTCCGTCGAGGCCGTTGAGCGCGAGGTTCTTGCCGCCCCATTCGAGATAGGTGTTCGACAGATCCACGCTCGTGGTCGAGCGCGCCCCTCCGGCGGCGGCGTACACGGTCGCGGTGCAGGTGTGGGCGAAGAGGTTCAAGAAGTCCTGGCCGCGTGCCGCCTCGAGTACGAGCGCGCGCAGGTCGCGGTGGTCGAGGAAGAGCCCCGTGTCGAGGTACTGCCCGAGGCTCACGAGAAAACGAAGCCCGCCCTCGCGCACTTCGTGCAGCCCCGCCGTCTCCTCGCCCCCGCGGTACGGCTCGCCTCCCGCACGCCGTCGCCGCAGCCTGTAGGTTACGTGCTCGGGCGCGAGCCCCAGGGCCTCAGGGACCACGATGCGCGCGTCCTGCGTGTGGCGCTGGACAGCGGAGCGATCCACGCCGCGCGGCGGCTCCCGTTCCTCGATGCGCGCCCGCCCGTCGTACACGTCCACGGCCAGGTTGTACTCAGGGATGTCGGCGTCGTAGACGCGGTAGCAGTGGACGTCTCCGCGCTTCGCCCACCGTCGCAGGCGCGTGAGGTTCTTGCGGAGTCGATTCGCGAGCATGGGCGCGTCGGGTCCTGGGCCGCGCCACGCGGGCTTGGATTCTCCGCGCACGGGCTCTGCGGCGATGGGGATTTCGAGCAACCGGCACTCGATGGGTCCGTTGAACAGTACGCGCCGCGATCGCGGGCGCAGCCCGATCTGTTTTGCCAGATCCGGGTTGCCCGCGAGTACCCACGCATTCCAGCCCAGGAAGCGCCGCCGTAACAGGTCCCCGAGCTCGGCGTAGAGCGGCCCGAGCTCGTCTGCCCGGCCCAGACGCTCCCCGTAGGGCGGGTTCGTCACGAGCAAGCCGCGAGGCGATCCGTCCCGTTCCGTCACCGGTGCCCGTTCGGCGAGCTTTCCGCGCTCGATGACCACGCGCCCGACGAACCCCGCCGAGGCCACGTTGTCCAGCGCCGTGCGCACTGCCGCGGCGGACGCATCGAAGCCGTGGATATCGGGCCGCCGCCGCGCGCCCGCGGCCCTGAGCTCCCGCGCCTCTTTGACGAGCCCGCGCCACATCGCGGCGTCGTGCCCGCGCCACCCTTCGAAGCCGTGACGCGCGCGCGTGAGGCCCGGCGCCACCTGAAGAGCCATGCTCGCCGCCTCGATCAGGAGCGTGGCCGAGCCGCACATGGGGTCGAGCAGCGGCGTTCCCTCGACGGCGAGGGCGGGCCAACCCGCCATGCGCAGCACCGCCGCCGCGAGGCTCTCCTTGAGGGGCGCAGCCGCGCCGCGGCGACCGAGCCCGCGCCGGTGCAGCGAATCGCCCGAAAGGTCGATGCTCACCGTCGCGACGCTCTCGCCCAGGTGCACGTGCACGCGTACGTCGGGCGTGCGCCGATCGATGTTCGGCCTAGCGCCCAGATCCTCGCGCAGGCGATCCACGATGGCGTCCTTGGTCCTGAGGACCAGGAACCGCACGGTGTCCAAGGCCCGCGGGGCCACTGCGCTCACCGCCAGCGTCTGCTCTGGACCGAGATGGTTGGCCCAGTCGATCGCGTGTGCTCCGGCGTAGAGCGCGTCGGCGTCGGGCGCCTCGAAGGATCCCACCTCGAGCAGGATCCGGCTCGACACACGCGACCACAGGCATGCGCGGTAGCCAGCCCCGAGGTCACCCTCGAATGCTGCGCCCCCGCGCCGCTCCTCCACGGCTCCGAGGCCGAGCTCCGACAGCTCTTCGACCAGCACTGCTTCGGTGCCGCGGGCCGTGCTCGCGAAGAACCTCATGACCCTGACGCTTCCACCATCGCGCCGGCATTATAGGGACATGCGCTCCCTTGCTCACGCCTCTAATCGCCACACGTGGGCTGGCACTCGCTCGTGGAGCCGCGCGACCTCCGGTGCGTCGGCCCCGAGGCCCACGACGAGCACCCGACCCTGCTCGCGTGCGCGCCAGCGTTCACTCGGCTCGAGGGCGACCTCGCTCATGGGGATGGGGTCGGGCCCGTGAACCAGCAGGCCCCTGCCGTGTCCGAGCCGGGCCCGGATCATGCGGGCGAGCCGCGGACCGGCGGCGCCTCCCGGCAGGCGTACCTCGTAGCCGGCGTCCACCCGGCTCCAGCGCACACCCGGTAGCGCGATGGCTGGGACGTCGCTGCCCTCCCGCTCGGAGCGCGCTTGCACCTCCGCCACCAGCTCGCGCTCGGTGGTCCAGCTCGGCCGGTCGAGGTCCGTCCCGAGGGTCGGATCCCGCGTGCCGATCAGATCCAACAGCCCCGCGCAGGACCAGGTCTCGAGGAGCTCGAGCTCGTCCTGTGTGAGCCCCACGATGCGGCGGAGCTCGACCGTGCCCCGCGGAGTCGTGATGGTGTCGAGGCTCGGGTCGCGGGTCACGGCGACGGCGGTCAGCTGTGACGGTGGCTGGCTCGAGCGGTGCTCGGGAACCATGGGAGCCCGCGCGATGGACTCGAAGAGCGGAAGGTGATCCCCGACGCGCAGCTCCCGGCCCGTCGACAGGACATAGCGGGTGAGGTGCCGGAGCACACGGACCGGCCAGGTCGGTGGTGACGATCCCTCCGTGTCGGGGACGCGGAGCGTGAGCTCGTGAGCGATGCCGCGGCGCAGGAGGCCCGGCTCCACGAGCTCGGACAGGCCGCAGGTGGCGAACAGGTGATGGGCGCGGGGGCCCGCCGTGCTGACCCGGGCGACGCTCCACACCGCGGGGCCGCCGTGCTCGAAGGCGAGTGCTCGCTTGGGGTCGAAGGTGTGCGAGACGCTCTCGGGGGCCGCCCCGACCGCACGGGCGAGGGCCGAGTCGATGGCGGAGAGGGCCTCGCCGTCGATCTCTCGCGGCGGGCCCGACACGACGAACACGTCGCTCCGGGAGGCCATCAGCGAGGTCTACGCCCCACGCCGTGGAAGCTTCCTCCTCAGGGGAGATGTTCCACCACACGGTACGAAATGCTCATGCGCACCACGGCATCGTACGGCAGGAAAGGCGGCGATGCGCCGGTCCCGCTTGACCCCGCGCGTGGCCCGTAGGACGGTCCGCGGCGTCATGGCGGGGCGTTGGCTGGCGCTGCTCGGAGTGGCGACGTGGGCTCCTCACCTGCTCGTCTGCGCGGCCATGGGTTGCGATGACGGGGCGGGCGCGGCCGGGCCAACTGAGCGTGAGCTCCTCGAGCTCGAGCCGCCTGGCCCCACTGGCGAGCAGCTGGAGAAGACCAGGTCTCCACGCGACCGGGCGCCGCGCGCGGGCGCGGAAGCGGAAGCCCCCGCCGTCCCCGGGCCCGCGGACACGCCGACGTCAGTGTGTGTTCCCGGTCCGGCCGTCGTGCTCGGCGTCACCGATCACCGGCTCGTCACCACGATCGACGAGGGACGCCAGGCGCTGCGGATCGCGGTGCGACCCGGTGATGCGGTGGTCGCCTGGGCCCATGAAGAGGGGCATCTGGTCCTGAGACGCGTCGGGCTCGACGGCGCGGTGACAGGCGACGCGAGCACGCTCGAGATGCCCTCCGCCCACCGCATGGCGGCGCTCCTGGCCGTCGGGGACAGCTTGCTAGTCGTGACCGAAGGCCGCTGCGGGGAGCGGGCGGTACGGATGTGCGCGTTCGCGCGCGTCCTCGGGCCCGATTTCGCACCGCTGGGCGAGCTCGACGTAGAGCAGCTCCCCGAGCTCGGTCAGGCCCGCTACGCCGAAGCGCCGGGCGGGGCCGTGGTGTTCCGCACGTTCACCTCTCACCCCGCTGGCATGCGTCGCTACGCGGTCTCGGACACGGGGATCACGCGCACCGACGTGGCGGGCTTCGACATGCCCCTCGAGCTCGAGGTCCACGTGCTGGCGATCGAAGCGACTCAGGAGCATATCCAGCTCCTCGTGCAGCCCAACACGGGAGACCCACGCCCGATGTGGTCGACCCGCCCCGGTCGCGACGTGCGCCTGCGGGGCATCGCGACCGACCTCGTGCATGCCGATGTGATCTTCGAGCCGCACGCCATCGCGCTGCTACTTCGGTCGTACGAGGGCCCGACGCGCTTTGCCCGGTTCGATGCGGCCGGAGCTCCCCTCGTGCCCCCCACGCCCGTGACGGGGGACTCGCTTCCACCCGCCCCCTTCACCAGCCGTGTGGTCGCTTCCCTGTCGGTCGCCGCTGGCGGCGCGGCCCCGCTTCTCGAACGCGCATCGCCTGCGGGCGAGGCCTTTGGCGACCCGATCCGCCTCGATCCTGCGCCCGCGTCGGGCGCCCTCGGTCTTCGGCGCGTGTCGCCCACGTCTGCTGGCTACCTCGCCGCCTTCGCCATTGGCACGCGCTCGCGATGGCACATCCTCGCGTCCCCGGTGCGCTGTCGCAGACCGGCGCCGCCCCCATGAGCTGCTACCAGCCCTCCCCGGCGCGGACTGCGAGCCGCCGTCGCGGACGCCGCGTGCTTGTTTCTCAGCCCGCGACTGATATCACCGTCCCCGAGGAGGCTCCGTGAAGCTCCACACCAAGATCCTCATCGGTATGACCGTCGGCGTGGTCCTCGGCTTCGTGCTCGGCCCCAACTCGCCCGTGCTCACGGCGAACGGGGCGCAGCTCGCGGCCGGTGCCGTGGTGCAAACGAGCCCCGACAACGCAGAGCCCGTGCCGCTCGCCGCCGGGTTGCGCGAAGTGGAGATCGTGGAGGAGCGAGCCGGTGATCCCAAGTGGTTGAGGGTTCGCTGGTCGCTCTCGACGGCCGATCTCCTTCGGCTCCGCGCCGCCGGTGTGGCGGAAGCGCGGGGAGCGGAGCCCGGAGTGATGCTCGAGGGCTGGGTCGTCGAGCGCGTGCCGGCCGTTGAGCGCTACGCGCCGCTGGGGCGGTCCTTCGTCGACTGGACCGAGTGGATCGGGCGCCTGTTCCTCGCGCTGATCAAGATGGTCGTGGTCCCCCTGGTGTTCTTTTCGTTGCTCGTCGGCGTCGCCTCGCTCGGGGACTTCCGCAAGCTCGGGCGCATAGGCCTCAGAACCGTGTTGTTCTTCCTGGCGACGACCATGGTGGCGGTCGTGATCGGCGTCGGTCTCGCCAATCTGGTCCGACCGGGGCACATGCTGGCCGAGGACGACCGGGCGACACTGCTCGCCTCCTACGAAGGGGAGGCGAGCACGACCGTGGCGAATGCGGCAGAGGCGCCGACCGTCACCGATCAGATCATCGGCATCGTGCCCACGAATCCGGTGGAGGCCCTGGCCAAGGGTGAGATGCTCCAGATCATCTTCTTCGCGCTCATGCTCGGCTTGGCCCTGACCTTCATGGACCCCAAGCGCGCCAAGCTCGTCGTGGACGTCTCCGACCGCGTCAACGAAGCGATGGTGATGCTCGTGCACATCATCATGAAGCTCGCGCCCTTCGGCGTCGGCGCCCTCCTCTTCAAGGTCGTAGGCAGCACGGGACCCACGGTTCTCCTCGCGCTCGGCGTCTACGCCCTCGTCGTCTTGCTCGGGCTGCTCGTGCACTTCTCGGTGACCTACGGCGCGGTCGTCACCTTCGGCGCGAGGCTACCCTTCTTCGGATTCCTCCGCGCCCTTCGGCCGGCGCTGCTGCTCGGGTTCTCCACGTCGAGCTCGTCGGCGACCCTGCCCGTGACCATGGAGTGCTGCGAGGACAACCTCGGCGTGAGCAAGCAGGTGACGAGCTTCGTCCTGCCGCTCGGGGCGACCGTCAACATGGACGGCACGGCCCTCTACCAGGGCGTGGCTGCCATCTTCATTGCCCAGATCTACGGCATGGATCTCTCCCTCGGCGACCAGGTCACGGTCGTGCTCTCCGCCACCCTCGCTTCGGTCGGCGCCGCCGGTGTGCCGGGCGCAGGCATGATCACCCTGGCCATGGTGCTGACGGCCATCGGCGTGCCGACCGAGGGCCTGGCGCTCGTCCTGGGCGTCGACAGGCTCCTCGACATGTTCCGCACAGCGGTGAACATCACCGGCGACAGCACCGCGACGGTTTTCATGGCGCGCCTCGAGGGCGAGAAGCTCCGCATCCTGACCGCCGAGCAGGACCAGGCCGATCCCAAGCGAGGCTTCGAGCATCGCCTCGACGCCGGTCCCCACGCGGTGCAACCGGAGCAGGAGAACGAGTGAGCTCGGGCTCGCTGCCGCTGCCTACCGGAGCCCGTTGATGGTGAGTCGGTAGTCGTTCGTGCAAGACTGCCCGCGGAAGCGAACGACGCGCACGTAGTACGTCCCGCCGTCGTCGTTGAAGGGCCGCTCGCCCCACGAGATGTGCTCGTCCGCGTTGCTCGTGTTGGTCCCGCGCGCTAGCGAGTCGCGGGCATCGCACTTCTCGAGGCTCTCGTAGAGATACACGTCGTAGTCGTGGCCGGCCGGGATGTTCTCGAGCCGGATGTCGATCCACTCGCGAACGACTGATCCGGAGTCGTTCGCCGTGAATCTGTAGCAGTCGGTGCGATCGAGGACCGAGTCGAAGCGAGCCGTCAGAAACACGTTTGGGTCCGGCTCACCCCACACGAGCACGCACTCCCCGCACGTGTCGTTCGGCTCCCAGTCGTCGGGATTGCGCAGATCCATTCCGTCGCAGTCCTGGTCCACGCCGTCACCGCAGATCTCCGCGTCTCCGGATCCGCCCACGCATGTCCCCCACAGACCGCCGGGCTCACAGGTCTCGACGCCGAGCCCGCAGCTGCCCATGCACGAACGCGTCTCGCCGTAGCAATCCGAATCGAAGCAATCGACGCGCCCGTCGCAGTCGTTGTCGAGCCGGTCGTTGCAGTCGGTCTCCCGGCTTCCCATCGCGCACGCACACTCGCCCATGCTGCACAGCTCGTCGCTGGCACACCGGCGGCCGCACACGCCGCAGTTCTGTTTGTCGGAGAAGGGATCGATGCACGTTCCGCTGCACTCGGTGAAGCCCTCTGGGCACACGCAGCCGCCGCCACGGCACACTTCGTCGCTGCTACAGGGCATGTCGCACCCGCCGCAGTGATCGGGGTCGGTGACCTGATCGACGCACGATCCCCCGCAACCGAGCCGGCCGCCCGGGCAGGAGCGGGCGCACGCGCCCGCGCTGCAGAAGGCGCCTGCCGGACACTCCCTGCCGCACGCTCCGCAGTTGTGCGCGTCGCTCTGGAGGTCCACGCACCGGGATGCGCAGACGGTTCTGGGCGGCTCACAGCTCGGCGCCGGGCCAGCGTCACGATGGGTCTCGATGGTCGCGGGGCCGCAGCCCAGGAGGGCCGCGAGCAGCAGCGGCGCGGCGCGCGTCATCCGCCAAGGCTAGCAAATCGGGGGAGGGATCCGGCTACGGGGCTTGCCACCAGGTGTGCCAGAAGGGACGGGGAAGGGGCATTGGTGGCACATTGCTTGGGATAAATACGCCACAAAAGGCATTTCGTCCGGCTCCCCGAGAGGAACACATCGTGCAATACTCATGACTGCCATGCCTTTTCCCCCCCTCCGTCCGCTTCTTGCCCCCCTGTCCCTCCTGGTCGCCGCGGGCTGCGCGACCGGCTCGGATGCCCCCACGAACGAGGGCATCCTGGCCCCGTCGGTCGTGGCCCTGTCCACCTACGAGGCGCCCATCGGCACCCTCGTGGAGGTGTACGGCAGCAACTTCGTCTCGCCGCGAGTGGGCACGAACGTCCTGTTCTTCGAGGGCACGTTCGACGCCGACGATGGCTCGGTCCATCCCGTGTCGGCCCAGTTCGAGGCCCGCATGAGCGACCCCGGCACCCTGCGTTGGGACAGCTTCGGCCCCTTCCGCGTGCCCTTCGGTCCGACCGGGAATCAGATCGGCATCTTCTACGGTACCGTGCAAGCGCGCGTCGTGGATGCCGAAGGCAACGTGACCGAGGGTACCGACCCGCTCCCCATCGTTCTTCGCGTCAAGCCGTCGATCATGGTGCACGAGCTCCAGCCCCTCAGCGCGAGCTGCGGCGGACCCGTGCAGCGCGCCCTCGGCGGCGCGAGCTACCGGCTCCGCGTCGAGGCCCTGGGCTTCGAGCCCGCCAACTTCACGTACACGCTCGCCGCGCCGGCCCTGCCGGACTTCGACCCCGTCACCATCCGCCACGTGGCGACCGGGCGCTTCGATAGCGTGGGCGAACACGGCGACTTCGTCGTCCCCGAGGTGCCTGGCAATGCCCTGGCCTACGGCGCAGTGCTGAGCATCGTCGCGACCGACGCCGGCGGGCAGCTCTACGGCAGTGCCTTCGCCATCGCCGTCCACCGGCCCCTCGAGTTCTTCTACAACGGCAACGTCATCGTCGGCGAGGTGCTCGCGCCCGCGCCCGTGTCTGCGTGCATTCCCGGAGGAGAAGCGGGCCGTGACGCCATGTACGACGAGTCCATGTCCGAGACGCGGTCGCGCGGCTACTCTCTCAACTGGAACGAATCCTGGCTCTCGAGCCACACGGTCTCGTCGAGCTCCTCGAGCACGGTCGGCCTGTCCGAGACGAACGGGGTCGGCTTCGCAACGACCGACGGCGAGTCCTTCCGGTGGAGCCTGGGCAGCGAGGTGGGCGGCAGCGGCACCATCGGCCTGAGCGACATCGTGTCCATCGGCATCAGCGCCAAGGTCACCGGCATGATCGGCGGAGAGACCCGCCGCGACGTGGAGAACAGCCGTGACCGCGAGACCGGGCTAACCGAATCGGAGACGACGACCGATACGGCGTCGGCGACGGAGACGACGGGGGGCATGAGCGGAGAGGTCTTCCGCTGGGACGTGAGCTCCACCGAGACCGTCGCGCGCGGCTTCGGCGGCAGGGTCCTGCCCGGCACCTACGGCGTCTTCTACCGTCAGACGCTGCGGCTGCTGCGCCGCGGTCTGCTGGTCGCCTACAACCAGTGCGGCGCGGCCACCGTCGTCGGCGACCTCGACTTCACGGACTGGACCTGGTCCCCGGACCTCGCCCTCGGCGAGGGCTGCCCGCCCCTGCCCCGCAGTAACCTCCCAGAGGCGGAGTGCCTCGTCGCGCCCTGCCTCGGCGAATGACCCTTCGCGCCCACCCGTTGTTGGCTGGTGCTGTGGTGCTCGCGGCCTGCGGCGACCCGTCGGTGGGGCTGCACGACGGAGGCTTCAGCCTCTTCGATGCGCCGCTCGCCCAGCCGCCGCCCATCCCGCGCGTGGACTCGGCCCCCTCGCCCGTCCCCTGGCCCCTCGCTGTCCTCCGTGGAACCGCCGATGCACCGCGCATCATCGTGGAGGGCACGGACAACCCACTCGTCTCCACGGTCCTGCCCGACGGGACCTGGTGCGTCGACGTGCCGCTGCCGACCCCTGATACGTTCCGATTCCAGATATTCGCTCACGGCCAGGACGGACAGCTCTCCCGCATGGCAGCGAACGCCGAGGTGATCTTCGATCCCAGCGCCCCGCCGATTCCCGGCCTGACGACGTGCCAGGGGGCCGATCCGGCCGGCTGTTCCGGTTCCGCCGAGATCTGCGACAACGGCCGGGACGACGACTGCAACGGTCGGGTCGACTCCCGCGATCCGGCCTGCGCCACCTGCACCGACGATCTGCTCGAGCCCAACGACGACCCGGACGCTCCGCGCGTGGAGCCGGGCCGTTACGAGGGCCTGCGGCTCTGCCCCGCCAACACCGACTACTACTCGGTGTACGCGAGGACGGGCGAGACGATCAGCGCGCGGATCTTCTTCTCGCACTCGGCTGGTGACCTCGATATGGCGCTGCTCGGCACCGACGGCGCCACGGTGCTCCAGCGATCCACGAGCACCACGGACGACGAGGGGGTGACCCAGGTGGCGGCGTCGACCGGCGAGTACCCGGTTCGGGTCTACGGTGTCGGCGACGTCACCAACGACTCCATCCTCGACGTGCGCGTCACACCCTGAGGCGAGCTTGCTCGTCAGTCTCGGCGGGCCACCGAGCGCGCGGCGGGCTCGCTCGGAGCAGCCTCGCGAGAGGGGGCCGGGGCTTCTTCGGCGGAGCGGACCGCAGGAGTGTTCCGCGGGCCGCGGGTTCCTGTCGCTTGGTGGCGCTGGCGGCTCGCGCGGCGGCGCCCGGAGCGCATGCGGTCGTTGGTAGTCTCGCTGAACCAGCCTCCCGTCATGACGTCGAGCTGGGCCGTGAATTCGTCGATACGCAGGACGAGGGCCTCGCGGGCGATCGGATCCTCCGGCGGGCCGAGCAGGAAGCGGACGAAGAGCTGGCGCCTGAGGTAGTACACGCGCGTGGTCTCGAGCATGATGTTCCGCTGCACGCCGATGAGACCGTAGACCTGCACCTCGGCGGGGTTGAAGACCAGCTCTCGCAGGTCCCACACGGCGCCCACGGAGATGGTGTTGACGCGCGAGTTGGTCTGCTCGTCCCAGCGAAGAGGCGTGCTGATCGTCTGATCCTCCTGTCGCGCGTACCGGTCGTCGTCGAACCGATAGCCGGCTGCGAGCGTGGGCAGGAGCGCGCGCGTGCGTGCCGAGGTCCGGAGCGAGTCGAAGTTGTCCGGGTCGACCCTGAAGTATCGCAGGGCGGCGTGCATGGTCTCGGCCACGGTGGGCTCGAACTCGAGCCGCGCCCGGGCGCCCTCGAGGGAGCCCGTGGCCTGCGCGCGCGCGGCGCTTGGTCCGATCGCGACGTGGGCCAGGGCGACGAACGCGACGATGCCGATCTGTCCAGCTCTTCCCATTCTAGCCTCCAGTGTTTCTCGACGGCCGGGTGCCCTCGAAGAAGGGCTCCTCGGTCCACAGATCCATGACGGCCTCGAGCGCCTCGATGCGCGTGAGCAGGATCTCGGTCTGGCCCGGACCCGTCTCCCCGCGTCCGATGCGGCGCAGCAGGAACATGCGCTCGTGCCAGGCGTCCTCCACGATGAATCCCACCTGGCGCCGCAGCTCGTGAAGCTGGTTCTGGATGTTGCTGTACTCCTCGCTCACGAGGGGCACGTCCTTCAGGTACCAGATCGCCTGAACATAGACTTCCCAGTTCGTCCGGCTCCACGACTCATCGTTGCGCAGCGCGACAGAGAAGGTCGTGTCTTCCGCGCGCGTGAAGCGCGCGTGCCAGAGGTTGAACTGCACGTCGATGCGCGGCAGGAGGTTCCGGCGGGCGATGCGCGCGGTGGCGTCGTTGACCGCAGGTGGCGACAGCCGGGTGTGCTCGAGGACCGAGTCGATCACCTCGTCGAGTCGTGGCGTGCGCCGGATGCGGCTCAGGGCCCACCGGCGTACGCGCGCGTCGGCCGGTCCCTGGTCCGGATCGTCCGCGGGCACGTTCGACCACAGCTCTCCGCTGGTGATGACCCACCAGCGCCCTGGCTGCCCCTCGGTCGGCGGGCTCGCAGCCATCTGCCGGAAACCGCGCCGAGTCAGACCGTGGAAGAAGGGGTACCAGGTCGCCCCGCCGTCATCCGTGGCGTAGATCCAGTCGGCGGTCCGCACGGCGACGCGCTCCGTGCCGCGCTCGTTGGCCCCATCGGTCACCTGGCCCCACCACTGCCGTTCCAGCAGCGCCCTGTCCGGCACGCGCCAGCTCACTCCGCCGTCGAGCGACACGCGCATGCCGTCATCCGTCGCCATCCAGACAGCGCCCGAAGCCGACACCTCGATCCACCAGATGTCCGTCCACGGCGCAGTCGCGCTGTTGTTGAAGTCCGGGTACAGGAAGGCGAGGCCCTCGTCCGAGTCCGGGTCGCCGCCGAAGAGACTCGAGCCCCAGGCGGCGTAGAGGGTCGTGTGGCCGTTCTCAGACGGTCCGAACGTGACCGCCGTGGCGCTCGCCCCGGGCCAGCCCACGAGCACCTGCTCGAAAGTGAGCCCGCCGTCCCGCGACCGGAACAGGCCGAAGCCCGTGGCCAGCACCACGTCCCGCGGGTCGTCCTTGGAACAGACGACGTGGTTGATCTCCACGTTGCCGGGGTAGCCCCACAGGCGCACGTAGGTGAGCCCGTCGTCCATGGAGCCGTAGAGGTCGTACTTGGTCGCGACGAGCAGGGGGAAAGCCGTTCCTGGACACACCGCGATCCGCCGCACCGGAATGGTCTCGAACCGGCGCGAGCGCGTCGCGAGGTCGAGCAGGTCCTGCGGAACTCCGCCGGTGATGGGTCTGAATGCGACCGAAACGCCCACCGGAAGGGTGTCGTACTGCACGAGCATGGGCACCCTCAACAACACGCGATCCGTCCATCGGGAAAACGGCGGGTCGAGGAAGAACGAGAGCGAGTTCGGGGTCAGGCTGCCCAGGGCCGGCAATCCCGGGGCGATCAGATCGATGGCGCGATCCTCGATCAGGAACGGCGTCAGCTCGATCTCCCGCCACGTGATCCCACCATCGATCGATCGGATGACCGTGCTCTCCTCGGTGCCGACGAATATCTTGTCGGGATCCCTCGGATCCACCGTGACCGCCGTCATGCGTCCGCCGATGCGAGGCGTCGAGAGCACCTGTCGCCACTGCCAGGTGGGCGGCCCCGTCGGGACCTCGGGGGCGACGATGCCCTCGGGGGCCAACTCGATAGGGGGCTGTTCCTCCGGGGGCTGCTCCTCCGGAAGGTCCTGCGCCGAGAGCGGCGTGGCGTCGCCGAGGGCGAATCCGAGCAGGACGGTCCCAAGGCGAGCCCAGCGTCGGCCGCGCACGCTTCTCGCGCTCCCGCCTCCCATCGCCCTGTGCGCGCTCGCCATCGACACCTGGCCCCTCGCCGCGGCGCCAGTCGCACCCCGGCCGCCAAGCCCGACACTAGCTGGCCCCTCCGAGCGGGCAAAAAAAGTCGCGGCGAGCGTCGCAGCAGGCCGGCCCGGCCGTCGAGATCAGCCGAACGGGTCGATCAGCTCGGCGCCTGGGTCGATGACGGGTCGCATGGATGGAGGTGGAGGCGGCTCTTGCGGGGCCTCCACCATCGCAGGGGCCATGGTGTCGCCCTCCATGCCCGTCGCGGATGGAGCTCCGGGTCGCGGCCGTTCGCGTTCGAGGGGAATGCTCAACGAATCCGGGCTGCCGGGCGTGAGTCGGACGGTCTCTTCTCGACGGTTGGGCGCTCGGATGGTGAGCTCGAAGGTCTCCCCGTCGGCGGGCCTCGGGACCGAGACCGGAGTGTTGCCCACGAGGGAACCGTCGAGCCAAACCTCCGCGCCCGCGGGTGCGGTGGTGAGCTCGATCCGCGGAGGCTCCTCCATGCTCTCGGGCCGGGGGACAGGTCGAGGCGGTGAGCTCGGATCAGTCCTGGCCGCCGTCGCCGTCGGCGGGCCCGCGATGCCCACCCGCCGCTGCTCGCCCGGCGGCACGGTCGCGCCCGGGCTGCTGGGCAAGAGCGCCCAGACGACCATCGCCGCGGCGGCCACCGCGCCCAGAACGCCGAGGCCCGCCAGCATCGGGAACAGGCGCGTCCGCGGCAAGGTCTCGTTCAGCGCGTCGTGCCCGCCCGGAATCGCCATGCTCGCTCGCGCCAGAACTGGAGCGAGCTCGTCCATCGTGTCCGCTCCGGGAGCGAGCCTCTCTACCGAAGAGCGTTCCTGCGGGCTCGGTGCGGCAAAGGACACCGGTGCGGCGGAGACGGCGCTGGCGTGTGGGTCCACCTCTTCGAGCCTGGCGAGCACTTCCTCCGCGGTCTGGTACCGCTCGGAGGCCCGCTTGGCCAGGCAGCGCATCACCAGCGCTTCGAGCTCTGGCGGCACGGGGACGGGTGGATCGAGTGCGCTCAAGGGAATCGGTTGTTCATGAAGCTGCTTGTACAGCAGCCTCACGACGCTCTCGTCGTTGAGAGGGGGCATGCCGCTCAGCATCTCGTAGAGCACGACTCCGATCGCGTAGATGTCCGTGCGTTGATCGACCACGGCTCCCGCGCACTGCTCGGGCGACATGTATAGCGGCGTGCCGAGCAGGTGGCCCGTCTTCGTCAGCCGCATCATGGCGCTCGACCCGGCCTTGGCCACACCGAAGTCCAGGACCTTGACGAAGGGCAGGGCGCCTGGGCGCGCCACGAGGAAGATGTTCTCGGGCTTGATGTCGCGGTGCACGATACCCTGGGCGTGGGCGGCCGCGAGCGCCCGGCAGAGTTGCTTCGCGATGTGCAGGGCTGTCGGCACGGGCATCGGTGCCTCGTCCTGGATCGCGTCCCGCAGGTCCCGGCCGTCCAGGTACTCCATGACGAAGTACGTCGAACCGTCGGGAAGGCGCCCGAAGTCGAGGATGTCGACGATATGCTCGTTCCCGATGGCTGATGCGCTCTGGGCTTCGCGCATGAACCGGGCGACCAGCACCTCGTCCTTCGAGACCTCGCGCCTGAGCACCTTGACGGCGACGGGCCGCCCCAGCACCGCGTGGCGGCCCCGGTATACCAAGCCCATTCCCCCCTCGCCCAGCACGCCTTCCACCGTGTAGCGGTCGTCGATCGTCCGGCCCACCAAGGGGTCCTCTGCAATGCGGTCGGGTGCGGCCGGCTCGGTCATGGTCGATTCACGGGGGGCGTTCACGCCCGGCGATGCCCACCAGGGAAGCGTCGGTGAGGCTCGGCCTCCGGTCAAGTCAGCGCGCTCGACCTCCGGAGCGCCGCGGGTCGGGGAACGCCGCGGGGCCTCGACCGCCGCAGAAAGTGCATAATGGACGCCAACTGGTCCACCATGATGACCTGGGGCAATGGCTGAGCGCGACGACAACGGCATGGGGCCGGCGCGCGTGGAGCGCACGGACATCATTCCGCACAAGCGGTTGATCACCGGCAAGTACCAGCTCGGACGCTTGCTCGGTGAGGGCGGGATGGGCGCGGTCTACGAGGCCGAGCACCTGAGCCTGGGCGCGCGGGTCGCCGTCAAGCTGCTCAACGAGAGCGTCTCCGGGAATCCCAAGTCCATCGCCCGCTTCCGGCGCGAGGCGCGGGCCATGGCGGCGATCCGGCACGACAACGTCGTCACGGTCACCGACGCCGGCGAGGACGAGGACGGTGTTCCCTTTCTCGTCATGGAGCTCCTCCGGGGCGAAAGCCTCAGCTCAGTCATTCGGCGCGAACGGCGCCTCACGCCCGAGGCGGCCGTGACGATCACGCTCCAGATCCTCGCGGGCCTGGCCGCTGCCCACGATCGGGGCGTCATCCACCGCGACCTCAAGCCGGGCAACATATTCGTGACGGCCGCACCCGAAGGGGGTTATCGCATCAAGATCCTCGACTTCGGGATCTCAAAGTTCCCCGGCGGTGAGATCACAGCCGAGCTGACCTTGGAGGGCGTGATGATGGGCACGCCCCAGTACATGGCGCCCGAGCAGGCCCGCGGCAGCCAGGATCTCGACGCTCGCGTCGACATCTACTCGGTCGGCGTCCTGCTCTACCGCATGGTGACGGGAAAGCTCCCGTACACGGGCAATGGCCCCGAGGATCTGTACGAGCGGATCCAGAGGGGCCAACCGGTTCCGCCGCGGGACATCAACGCCGAGATCCCCGAGCCGCTCGAGCGCGAGATCCTCCGCGCCATGTCGGTGGACAGGGGGCAGCGGCACGCCAATGCACGAACGTTCCGGGCGGCCCTTCAGGAGGCTACGCCGGGCCTGCCGAGGGATTCGGCCATTCACACACCGTCCTTCGAGTCCCTTCCGGCGATCGCTGGCTCGGTGGACGAGTTTCAGGTCGCGCCCACCATGTCGGCCGCACCCACAGGTTCGGCCATCTCGCTGCAGCACCCGCCCGACGATGCCGCTGCGAGCCCGACGCGCGGAGCGCGGCCCGCCGCCGTGACACCCGGCCAGCCCGAGCCGCGCCGGCCTGCCGGAACGCCGGCGGCGCCCTCCCTGAGCGACGTGCCTACGTCGCAGAGGCGGCGACGACGCGGGCGCACCATGCTGATCGGAGCCGCGGCGCTCGCGCTCGCGGCCGGAGGGGCCGGGTGGCTCGCGTTCGGTCCGGGTGACGGAGGCCGGGAGCAGCCCGATCCCACCGTCCCAGGGGACGGCGTCGGGCGGAGCGTCGTTCCAGCGGGCGAGCCGATCCGCTTTGGCATCAACCGGTACATGTCCCACGACGAGGTGCTGCGAAAGCACACACCGCTCGCCGAGTTTCTCACGGTGCGGCTCGAGCGGCCGGTCGAGCTCGTCATCCTCGAGGAGTACGAGGACTTGCCGCGGAAGATCGTGTCCGGGGAGCTTCAGTTCGCCGCCCTGTCTCCCACGGCCTACGTGCGCGCCCAGCGGATCCGCCCGGGCGTGCGCTTGCTGGCCACACCCGTCAAGCGCGGTGGTATCTCGAGCTATCAGGGCGTGATTCTCGCGAGGGCCGAGTCTGACGTGCAGACGCTCGACGACCTGCGGGGCCGGATCTTCTGCTTCACCCATCGTGGCTCGGCCTCTGGCTATCTCTATCCTCGAGCGGCGCTGCGGGCGGCTGGAATCGATCCCGACGCCGACTTCAGCAGCACGCAATCGGCCGGCGATCACCAGCGAGCGCTGGGCCTGCTCCTGTCCGGCGACTGCGACGGCGCTGCCGTGTTCTCGAATGCGTGGCGGGAGTCGCCGGACTTCGACCGATTCCGCTTGCTGGCGAGCACGGACGAGATCCCCTACGACGCGTACGTGGCGAGCAGGGTGATCCCAGAAGAAGAAGCCAACGCGCTCCGCGAGGCGCTCCTATCGCTCAGCCCTGGCCTCGTTGAAGCGCGCGCCATCGTCGGTCCCGCGGACATCGAGGGCTTCGTCGCAGTGGAAGACAGCGCCTACGATCCGGTTCGGCGGCTCGAGGAGCTCGGCGAAGCGGCTTCACACGAGACCGAGCCGACGCCCCGCTGAATGTCGCGCTCGCCCGCCCGTCCCCGTCCCCGTCCCCGCTTTCCGTCCCTGTTCCTGCCCCTTTCCAAGTTCCTTTCCCCGGCCCTGTCTCTGGAGGGATGGTCGGCGCTGGGTCTCGGGTCGTGGGCGCTCGGACCCTCCGGCGGATCCTCGGAGCTGGAGAAGCTTGCGACGGGGCGAGCGCGGGAGTACCAATTCGGCCCGCCAGGACCAGCGCTGCACTCGGGTCAGGGTTCTTCGAGCGCTCCAGCATCCCGGCTCTCTGAAGCCAATGTTCATGGTGCACGTCTTGGGGGCTCTCGCGGTTCTCTGTGGGACGGCGCTCGTCGCTGCTTTCTCCAGGTCCTCTGACCGCGTTGCGCTTCGAGTCGGGACGCTGGGCGGCGTTGTCGGCTGCGGTATCGGACTGCAGGCTGCGATTCGCGCGCTACTCCATCGCGGGCCTCCGGAAGATCTGCGACTCCCGACGCGGCTGCCGGTCGGCGAAGTGCACGTGGCGATGGACGCGCTCTCGGCTTTCTTCCTTCTGTGCATCTTCGTCGTCGCGGGGCTTGCCGTCGTGTACGGCGCCGGCTACTTGCGCTCCGACGAGGGCAAGCGTCCGTTGGCTTCGCCGGTGGCGTTCTTCAACTTGCTCGTCGCCTCGATGGCGGTGGTCGTCCTCGCTCGCGACGGCATCCTGTTCCTCTTCGCCTGGGAAGTCATGACCCTCGCGTCGTTCTTCCTCGTCATCTACGAGGCAGAGCGGGACGAGGTGCGCCGCGCCGGAACGACCTACCTCGTCGCATCGCAACTCGGCGTCACGTTCGTGATGGTCCTGTTCGCGTTGCTCGCGAGGCGCACCGGTTCGTTTGATTTCGACGCCTGGGAAGCGGGCGGCGCGCCGCCAGCAGCGCTCGCCAGCACCTGCTTTGTCCTCGCCCTCGTGGGCTTTGGGACAAAGGCGGGCTTCTGGCCCGTCCACGTCTGGCTTCCAGAGGCTCACCCCGCGGCGCCCTCCCACGTCTCGGCACTGATGTCTGGGGTCATGATCAAGATGGGGATTTACGGGATCCTCCGCACGCTGGCGTTTCTCGGACCGCCCCAGGAGTGGTGGGGGTTCACCGTTCTGGCCGTGGGCATGGTCTCCGGATTAATCGGCGTCCTGCAGGCGCTCGGGCAGCACGACCTCAAGCGCTTGCTCGCCTATCACAGCGTGGAGAACATCGGGATCATCGCGCTGGGCATCGGGTTGGGACTCCTGGGTCAGGCCCACGGCGAGCCTGCCGTCGCCTTCGCTGGCTTCGCGGGCGCGCTGCTGCACGTGCTCAACCATGGGCTATTCAAGGGGCTCCTCTTCCAGGGGGCGGGCAGTGTGCTGCACGCCACGCACACCCGCAGCACCGACGCGCTCGGTGGCCTGGCGCGCCGCATGCCATGGACCGCCCTTACGTTCTGCGTCGGGGCTGCTGCGATCGCGGGGCTTCCCCCCCTCAACGGGTTCGCCAGCGAGTTCCTCATCTACCTGAGTGCCTTCGGAGGAAGCGGCGCGTTGCCCGCGGCATCGAACCTCGCCGCCCTCACGGTGATCCCGGCCCTTGCCCTCATCGGAGGCCTCGCGACCGCGTGCTTCGTCAAGGCGTTCGGTGTCGTCTTCCTCGGCGAGCCGCGCACGAAGTCGGCGGAGCAGGCGCACGAGGTGGGTCTCGCGATGCGGGGCTCGATGGTCGCCGGAGCGCTCGCCTGCCTCGCTATCGGGTTGTGGCCGCGTGGTGCGATCCAGCTCCTGTCTCCTGCAGCGGTCGCGCTCGCGGGCCCCGAAAGCGCAGCGGTACTCGACTTCGGAGCGCTCGACCGAATCAC
>Ga0214473_10003361_pt1 | contig 19417 bp, 13 predicted proteins | sample RVTome_7_FD_203509 | JGI IMG/M metagenome (GOLD analysis project Ga0214473, IMG submission 203509) | Soil microbial communities from uranium-contaminated site in the Upper Colorado River Basin, Wyoming, United States - RVT98D197 | ecosystem: Environmental > Terrestrial > Soil > Contaminated >... | reverse complement strand
ACGGCACGCTGCGGGTCGGGGCCCTGGTCACCCTCGCCACGCTGGCGGGTGACGAACGGGTGGGCCGCGAGTTCCCGGCGGTGGTGCAGGCGGCCGCCAGCGTCGGCTCGGTCGAGATCCGCAACGTCGGCACGGTCGGGGGCAACCTCTGCCAGCGGCCGCGCTGCTGGTACTACCGCAGCCCGCACCACATCTGTCTCAAGAAGGGGGGCGATGTCTGCTTCACGCCGATGGGGGAGAGCCGTTACAACGCCATCCTCGGCGGCGGGCCGTCGTTCATCGTCCACCCCTCGGACCTGGCCCCGGCGCTGATTGCCTGCGACGCGCGGGTCACCGTGGTCGGGCCGGATGGACAGAGGGAGATGCCGCTGCAGCAGTTCTACGTCCTGCCGTCGGTGCGGCTGGACCACGAGACGATCCTGAAACCGGGCGACCTCGTCACCGAGGTGACCGTGCCGGCGTCCGCCTCGATCCCGGCCGGCGTGCGCAGCGCCTACGTGAAGTTCAAGGAGAAGGAATCGTTCGATTTCGCGCTGGCGGCGGTGGCGGCGGCCGTCACCCTGAAGGGGAGCGCCTGCGTGTCGGCGCGCCTCGTCCTCGGCGCGGTGGCGCCGGTTCCCTGGCGGGCGGCGGCGGCCGAGGCGATCCTCGCCGGCGGGTCGATCGACGAGACCAGCGTGACCCGGGCGGCCGACGCGGCCCTCAAGGGAGCGGCGCCTCTGGGCGGCAACAGCTACAAGGTGCCGCTGACGCACGCCCTGATCCGCCGCACGCTGCTCGACCTGGCGGGCGTGGCGCCCGACCTGACCCCCTCCTGAGGACGACGATGGACGACCAGGCGGCGCGCGACGATCTCTCGACCTACTGCAGGCACCTGCGAACCAAGCGCTACTACTACGGATCGGCCGGCGAACTGCTGGAGGTCGCCGAGCTCTCGACCACCGCCCAATTCTGGTGTCTCCGGACGATGCGCGTGGTCGGGCCCGACGAAGGCTATGTCACCGCCGCCGCCTGCCGCGCCGGCCGGACCTGCTGCGACCTGCCGGACGCCTGAGGGGGGCGCACCGGCGTCCGGAACCGAGGATCGCCCCCAAATAAGTCCTGCCACGCCCCTTTAGCCGGGGTATATTTCGAGCCACTGCGCCACTAAGAATGGGACCTGTCACCCGTCGTTTCGTCGCGGCATTCCTGGCTGCCGCCGGCTTCGCCCTGGTCCTGGGGGGGGTGGGAGACCGGCTCGTCCGCGCCGCCGGCGCGGCGCCTGGACAGGGATTTTCCGCCGGCGCGGATGCGTCCGCCACCACCCGGCTGCTGCTCCGCTCGGGTGACCCGGCCCCGGTCGCCGCCGTCTTCACCGGGTTCGGCGATCGGTTCGCGGCGCTGCCGGACGGGGCGCTCGTCTTCACCGATCAGTTCCAGGCCACGCTGCTCGTGCGGCGCGCCGGGACGACCTCGACGATCGCCCACGCCGGCCAGGCGTCTCCCGCCGGGTCGCGGTTCGAACAGTTTTTCGAGGTCGCCGCGGGAGCAGGCGGGGCGCTGGCGTTCGTCGCCACGCTGGGTGACGGCCGGACCGGGGTGTTCCGGGTCCCTTACGAAGGGATGGAGATACAGCCGGTCCTGCTGTCGGGCGAACAGGTGGAACTGCGCGACGGCCCGGCGGTGGTCCGCGACTTTGATGGGATCGGTGTCGATGCGGCCGGGGGAGTCGTCGTGCTCCCGGACTTTTCAACGAGTATTTCGTTCCCTGCCGGGTCCGTGAGCGAACCGGGCGCCCTCCTGTCGATCGGGCCGGACGGGGATCGATCGGTCATCCTCGAAGCGGGCGATCCGATCGGCAACGCCCTGGTGGAGGAGTTCCTTCGCGCGCCGATCGGGGTCGGCGGATCGGGGTCGGTCGTCTTCATGGCGTGGGACGATCGTGGACGCCAGGCGGTCGGGACGGTGGCGCCGGGGAGCGGCGCAGCGGCACGCTTCCTGGCGAGCGGGGGGAGCGGACCGACCGATACGTCGCTCTACCCGAGCCGGCCGGCCATCAATGATCGCGGGGACATCGCCTTCCGCTGGCTGGTCGGTGGCGATCCCTCGTCGATGCGGCTGCAGCGGATCACCGGGACCGGGATCTCGACGACCATCGCTCGTCCCGGGGCAGCCGTCCCCGGAGGGATCCTGCGGGAGCTCGACGCGTCGCATGCGATCATGGCCGCCGACGGGACGGTCTTCTTTCCGGCGATCCGGACCGATGGCCGGCCGGGAGTCTACGCGGTGGGAGAGGTCGGCGTGCCGAGCCGTATTGTCGAGCTGGGAGATCCGGTCGGCCGGGCGGGGACCTTCCGGGGCTCGCCCGCCTGGGCATCCGAACTGGCGTTGGCGCCGGACGGGACATTGTTCTTCCCTGATCGGGAACTCCTGAGCGGCAGAGAATCGATCCTGGTGGCATCGGGCGGGGTCGTCAGGACCGAGATGCTCGGCGGCGATCCGGTCGGCACGGGGCGCTTCGCCACATTCACGTCGCCGTATGTCCAGTTCATGGGCGCCGGCCCGGCGGCCGCCCCCGGTGGATTGGTGATTTTCGATGCCCGGGTCACCGGTGGCAGCCGGGGCCTCTTTGCGCGCGAGCGCAGTGGGAACATCGTCCCGGTCGTCGTCGAAGGCTGGCCCGACGCCGAAGGTGAGCCGTTCAGCGGCGGCCTCTTCTCGTTCCACTCGATCAATGCCGACGGGACCTATACTTTCGTCGGCGCCGCCCCCGGCAACAGGGGCGAGCAGGCGGGGCTTTATTACGGACAGCTCGGCGACGGGCCGCCACGTCGACTGGTCGACATCGGGGAGATCATCACGGTTGGAGTCGGCGGTGTGCTCGGGCAGCCCGGCGCAACTTCCTATCTCCCGCTACCGCCACCGACGCGGGTCAATGCGCTCGGCCAGGTGGCGGTGATCCTCGACGAACCGGCCGGCGAGGCGCTGCTCTGCTACGACGGTGGCGATCTGGTGCGCGCTGTGGTCACCGGAGATGCGGCGCCCGACGGCGGGACCTTCACCAGCCTGTACACCGGATCGCTGTTCCTCGGCCGCGAGATCCCGCCGGCCCTCGACGATGCCGGACGGATTACTTTCGGCGCCTTCACCTCGCGCGGCGACAACGCCCTCTTCCGGGCCGACTGTCGTGCGGGTGGCGGCGGTGTCCCGGTCCGTCTCGTCGGCGCAGGCGATGAGGTTGCCGGCGGGCGGTTTTCACCATTCGAGGTCCAGAACCTCGAGACCGATGTGACCGGACGCCTCCTGTTCGAGGCGATCGACAGCGATGAATACGTGTTCGCCACCTTCCTGCAGGCGCGCGGGGCCATCACGCCGCTGGCGCGGCGCTTCGATCCCTTTCTGGATGGGGACTTCATTCTCGGCGTCACCCCCCGGCTGGCGCTGGCGGGCCCGCGCGGTGCCGCTTACGGAGTGACCGGTTACTTCAGCAGCGAGTCGATCCTGGTTCGCGACCCGGAATCCGCGGACGATCCGCTGGTCCTCGCGACGGTCGGCGGGCCGTCGCCCGACGGCGGCATCTATCTCGGGATCGGCGGCGGCCAGTCTGCCGGGTTACGCCTCGCCGAGACCGGACGTCTCGGTTCGGATGGACGGGGCGCGCTGGTCTTCGCCGCCGGCACCACGGAGGGGCCGGAGATCCTGGTGGTCGATGGGCTGCCCGACAACGCGGTCCCCACCGCCGACGCGGGGAGCGACGTGACGGCCGAATGCGCCGGCCCCGAAGGCGCCGCGGTGACGCTCGACGGCACCGGTTCGTCCGACCCCGAGGGGGACCCGCTCACCTGGATCTGGACCGGCCCGTTCGGGACAATCGGGGGGGACAACCCGACGGTGACGATCCCGTTCGGGACCTGGACGATCGGTCTGGTGGTGAGTGACGGCCAGGGGGTCTCGGAAGTGGATACGGTGACGCTCGTCGTCCAGGACACCGCCCCGCCGCTGCTGCGGGTGACGCCGGATCCGGCGGTCCTCTGGCCTACCGATCGTCGGATGGTCCCGGTCAATCTCGAAGTCGTGGTGACCGACCGATGCGACCCGGCCCCATCGATCACGCTCACGGGCGTCGCCAGCACCGAACCCGGACTTGGTGGAGCGCAGATCACCGACGCCGAGGTCGGCACCGACGATCGGGCGATCCGGCTGCAGGCGGCCCGCGACGGCAACGGCCCGGGCCGGATGTACCTGGTGACCTACGGCGTGGAGGATCGGGCCGGAAACTCGGCCACCTCGACCATGACGGTCACCGTCCCGCACGACCAGCGATCCCGTCCGTGAGACGCCGCGCTCGTTGAGCAGGTCCGCCCCCCGGCAGACAACGATCGTCCCCGGCCTTGCGCCCGCCGCACCGGCGTTCTAGACTCCGGCCGCTTCGCTGAGTGAAAGGCCACGGTGCGACGTCCTCTGCCCGGTCGGTTCCTTCCCCTCGCCGCCCTCCTCGGGATGGCGACTCTCTTCGGCGCGCCTCCTGCGGAGGGGCCGCCGATCGGCTTCACCGCCCGCGCCTGGGAAGAACAGCGGCTGATCGAGCAGAAGTTCTCCGGGTTTCTCGACCCGGCCCGCATCTCCCGAACCCACGCCACCCTGACCGCCGAACCGCACCGGACCGGCACGCCGGGTTCGCGCCGGGTCGCCGAGTTCATCGCCGCCGAGGCGCGCCAGGCCGGGTTCAAGGCCGAAATCGTGCCGTATCTCTTCTACAACTCGCACCCCGGTCCACGGCAGATCGCGATGACGGCGCCGGTCCGTAGAAGCATCCCACTGGAGGAAGACCGCATCCCGGGCGATCGATTCTCCGAGAACCGGAAGGCCCACCGGGCCTTCTGCGCCTACAGCGGATCCGGCCGGGTCGAGGGGGAGGTCGTCTATGTCGGCCAGGGACGATGGGAGGATTTCCGCGCCCTGGACGAAGGCGGCATCGATCTCAAGGGGCGTATCGCCCTGATGCGCTACTTCGGAGAGGGGGAAGGGGCCAAGGTCCTGCGCGCCCAGGAAAGGGGCGCCGTCGGCGTCGTGCTTTACGCCGACCCGGCGGAGGACGGCTTCGTCCACGGCGAAGTCTACCCGAAGGGGAACTGGCGGCCGCCCGGTTCGATCATGCGCCGCTACGTGGCCGACACTCCCTACGAGGGGGACCCGCTCAGCCCCGGCTGGGCGGCAAAGCCGGGCGCCCCCAGACTCGATCCGGAGAGCGTGATCGGTCTGCCCCGGATCCCCGTGCTGCCGATCTCCTACCGCGACGCGCGCGACATCCTGGCGCGTCTCGAGGGGCCCGAGGCTCCCGCCGCGATGCAGGGGGGCTTCGCGCGACCGCGGGCAAGCGTCGAAGCGGCGGCCGGCGCGGGGCCGGCAGAAGGCGGGACGGCGCCCGCCGGGTACGATCCAATCGTGTACCGCCTCGGGCCCGGCCCGGTGCGACTCCGGATGGACGTGACCATGAACCCCCGCACCGACACCATCTACAACGTCCTGGTGCGGATCCCGGGGGAAACGGAGAAGGACGCCTGGGTGATCCAGGGGAACCATCACGACGCCTGGATCTACGGCGCCGGCGATCCGTCGAGCGGCACCGCCGCCCAGATCGAGACGCTGCGCGCCTTCGGACGGCTGCAGAAGATCGGCTGGAAGCCGCGGCGGACGATCGTCGTCGCCTTCTGGGACGCCGAGGAGATGGGTCTGGGCGGGTCGACCGAATGGGCCGAGGACCACGCCGACGAACTGCGCCACAAGGGGGTGGCGGTCATCAACATGGACTCGGCGGTGTTCAACGGCGATCGGCCGCTCTATGTCGGGGCCAGTCCCTGCCTGCACCGGCTGTTCCGCGAGACGGCCCGCGCCATCCCGGCGCCCGGCGGGGAGGGGAGTCTGTGGGATGAGTGGCTGCGGCTGCAGCAAGCCACCTTGAAGTTCGGATCGGTGGACTCGTTCGGCGCCGGTTTCGACCCGGAGATCCGGCTCTCCGAGCCGTACATCGAGCCGCTGCCGCTGGGGGACGACCAGACATCGTTTGTCGCCCACCTCGGGATCCCGGGAAGCGACATGTATTACGGCGCCGACTACGGGATGTATCACTCGCTGTACGAGAACCGGCACTGGATGGAGACGGTCGTCGATCCCCACTTTAAGTTGCACCGCGCCATGGCCGACTTTCACGGGCGGTTGATCCTGAGACTGGCGATGGCCCCGGTCGTCCCCCTCGACCCGCGCGCCACCGCCACGGCGTGGGAGGCGGCCCTGGACGACCTGATCGATCGGGCCCGGGAGAAGGGGATTGCGGCGCGATCCTTCAAGCCGGTCGTCCGGGCCCTCGTTCGGTTCGCCGGGGCGGCCGAGGACTTCGCCGCGGCCCGGGACTCCGCGCTGGCGCGGGCCGACTGGCCGCTGTTCGGCGGACCGGCTGGGCTGGCGGGGGCGAGCCGCGAGATCGCGGCGGTCGACAAGGCGCTTTTCGCGCCCGACGGGGTCCCTGACCTCCCCTGGTACCGTTCGCTCTGGGCGGCCCCGCCCCGTGACATCCCCGGCCTCGACGATGGTCGGTTGCCCGGACTGCGCCGGATGATCGAAAGGGGCCGCCGTGACGATCTCATGGACCAGATCGCCCTCTACCACGAGTCGCTCGATCTCGCGACTTCCCACCTGCATCACGCCCAGGGGATGATCGAGGAGATTAACCCTGCACTGTCAGCGCGATAGACGGTGAGGGCCCGCCCCGCTTGACCGGCCCCGCAAACGACCTAGATTGCATCTTGGTCTAGTTGTGTCAGGAGGCCGATGCGCGTCCTCGTCGCCGAAGACGATTCAGTCAATCACGAACTCCTGACGCGTCTGGTCGCCGAGTGGGGGCATACGGTCGTCTCCGTCCCCGACGGGGCGCAGGCCTGGGACCACCTCCGCCGGGAGGGGGCGCCGACGGTGGCGCTTCTCGACTGGCTGATGCCGAAGATGACGGGACCGGAGGTCATTAGGAACGTCCGGGCGCTGCCGCTGCCGATCCGGCCCTACCTGCTGCTCCTGACCTCGCGCGACGACCCGCAGGATGTCGTCGCCGGCCTCCGGAGCGGGGCGAGCGACTACATCGTCAAGCCGTTCAATGTCGACGAGCTGCATGCCCGGCTCGAGATCGGCGTGCAGAATGTCACCCTGCAGAAGCAGGTCGCGGATCGCGTCCACGAACTGGAAGCGGCGCTGACCCACGTGCGGCGGCTGCAGGGGCTTCTGCCAATCTGCGTCTATTGCAAGAAAATCCGTGACGACAAGAACTACTGGCGCGGCGTCGAGAATTACCTGATGGAGAACGCCGAGGTCCATTTCACTCACAGCGTCTGTCCCGACTGCGTCCAGCAGGTCAAGCGGCCCGCGAAGTCCGGAGAACAGGGCGGGCAGTCAGGGAAGTCGGACGAGCCGGCCCCGACGCGGGTGGCCGGCGGAAAGAAGAAATGACGTGCGGCACCCTGGCGCGTGAGCCCGGTCACCGCAGCGAGGTGTAAGCATGAGAAGCCGGACCCTCCGCTCGAAAACACGGCCGGGGAAAGTGGTGTCCATCAACCGGCGGCGCGACGCGGCGGCGCTTTCGACCCTGGCCCCGAGGCCGCCGGCGGCCGCCCCGGCCGGCGCGGCGGCGGCGCCATCGCCGGACGACGCCCCCTGGAACCCCTCCCTCGTTGAGGCGCTCTACGACCTCATGTACCGGGCCGACGCCGGGTGGGGGGCGCTCGAGGCCGACCTGCGCCGGCTCGAGGAGAAGGCCGGAAACACCGTTTACGCCGAGTTGATCTACCTGCTTTCGCACCTGCGCTTCGGCCCCGACGAGGCCCGGGCCTGCTGGGATCAGATCGTCGCCCACCGGCAGACGATGCAGGACAACATGAAGACACCGGTCGATCTCCGGGTGGCGCTGGTGAGCTATTTCCTGGAGGTCAACCGCCGGCTCCAGAGTCCCAAGGTCATCGAGCTCAAGCTGTTCGAGCAGACACGCGCCTCGGCCTACCGCGACGACCTGACCGGGCTGTGGAACTACCGCTACTTCCGGGAGTACCTGGCGCGCGAGGTGCACCGGAGTCAGCGGTACAACCCGCCGATGTCGCTGGTCATGATCGACCTCGACGACTTCAAGCAGCACAACGACGCGCACGGGCACGAGGCGGGCAGCCAGGCGCTGGCGATCATCGGGCGCCTGCTGATCGAGTCGCTCCGCAAGATGGACGTCGCGGCCCGCTACGGCGGCGAGGAGTTCGCCCTCATCCTGCCGGACACCGCCAAGACCGGGGCGCACCAGGTCGCCGACCGGATCCGCGAGCGGGTCGAGCGGCACTTGTTCCCGCTGGAGGATGGGCGGCCCGGCGCGCTCCTGACGGTCAGCATGGGTGTGGCGACCTGCCCGGCCGACGCCCGCGAACCCGGCGGTCTGGTGCGCTGCTCCGACGCGGCGCTTTATGTGGCCAAGAGCCGGGGCAAGAACCAGGTGCACCTGTACGGCCAGAACCGCCGCTCCTACCGCCGGATCGATGCGCAGCTCGACGGGAAATTCTGCCTGCTGGCGACCGAGCACCATCCGCTGACCACGCTCAACCTCAGCGAGGGGGGGCTGCTGTTCCTCGCCGATCGGTCGCTGCCGGTCGGGTCGCTGATCGACATCAACATCACCCTCCCGGGCGGCCGGGCGATCGCTTCGTCCGGCCGGGTCATCCGGGTCGAGGATCGCGGCAGCGGCAAGTACGAGGCGGCGATCCGGGTGATCGACATGCCGGCGCGCGATCAGGCGCTGCTGGGCGAGTATTTGAAGACCCTCGGGCCCCGCGCGGACGAGGCAGAGCCCGAAGCGGACGGCGCCGGTCCTGCCGCCGGCGGGGGGCGGACCCCCGTGGACGAGTAGCAGAGTTCCAGGATCCCCGGGATCAGCCGCGGGCGGCGCGGTACTCCGGCACACCGCTGAGATTCATCGCGTAGGATTCTTCCTGAACCTTGCGGACCTCACGAGGACCGAGTGAAGGCCCGCCCGGGAGCACCAACGGAGCCGTGACCTCCTTCGTCACCGGTTCGGTCGTCGTTCTGTCCAGCGTCGCGCTCTTCATGGTCTTGCGCGTCCATGGCGGGCCGGGTTCCGCTTCAGGAGACTCTCTCGCGTGCAGCATTCAGCGCGGCCCGGTCCGACGATCGACACCATGCAAGCGAGGTGCCCGGTGGTCCGTCGTGTGGCCCGGAACGGACCGCAACGCCCGCTGGAAACGGGCTGCGACATCATCGCGTCGCGTGCCGATTCCTTGGCGCGCGCGCGGTGGTCATCTGTTGCGTGGCTGCCGGCGATCGCGGTAGCCCGCGGAATCGATGCGCAATCCGGCTGCGGACATGCGAAGCGTGGCGCAGGCTCCGGACGCGGCTCGGCGCCGGGACAGCGAGATCCGCGTCCGCGCTCAGCCCCCCGCGACCGCCGGGATGATGGTCACCTCGTCGCCGTCGCTGACCGGCGTGGTGGGGCCGGAGAGCAGCCGGACGTCGTTGTCGTTGATATAGATGTTGACGAAGCGGCGGAGATCGCCCTCGGGGCCGCGCAGTTTGCCCTTCAGCCCGGCATAGCGGTCCTCGAGACCGTCGAGGATGTCGGACAGGGTCTGCCCCTCGAGAGCGACCGATTCATCGCCGTTCGTCTGGCGCCTCAGGACGGATGGGATGCGGACCTGGATGGCCATGAGTGCCTCCTCAGAATGATGGCCGCGCGCCGGCGGGGGAGACCCCGACGGTGGACGGCGCGGATGAATGGGACGACGGATGAACGGTGGCCGGCGGGGCGGCGGCCACGTCCGAAGCTGCCACCGGCTGCGATCCGGTCGCCAGGGTCGCGACCGCCTGTTCGAACTGGTCGAGGCGCGGGTCGATGACCGGGTAGGCGGCGGCGGTGGCGGCCAGCGCCTCGGTGGTCTTCAGGCCGTTGCCGGTGATCACCAGGACGATCGGATCGTGGGGCGTGATAATCCCCTGCCGGATCAGCTTGCGGGCGACCGCTATAGTCACCCCGCCGGCGGTCTCGGCGAAGATCCCCTCGGTCTCCGCCAGCAGGCGGATCCCTTCGACGATCTCGACGTCGGTGACGTCCTCGGCGGCACCGCCGCTGTCGCGAATCACGCGGGCGGCGTAGTAGCCGTCGGCCGGATTGCCGATGGCGAGCGAGCGGGCGATGGTGCGCGCCTTGACGGGACGGATTTCGCCGCTGCCGTCCTTGACCGCCGTCACGATCGGGTTGCAGCCGGCGGCCTGGGCGCCATGGAAACGGACCGGGTGGGCGCCGATCCAGCCGAGCGTCTGCAGCTCCTGGAACGCCTTGGCGATCTTGGTGATCAGCGAACCGCCCGCCATGCAGCAGACGAGGTGCGCCGGGGTGCGCCAGCCGAGCTGCTCGGCGATCTCGTAGCCGACCGTTTTCGACCCCTCGCCGTAAAATGGCCGGAGATTGACGTTGACGATCCCCCAGCCGAACCGGTCGGCGATCTGGCTGCACAGCCGGTTGACCTGGTCGTAGTCGCCCCGGATCCCAAACAGCCGGGCGCCGTAGACCGTGGTGCCGAGGATCTTGGCCGGCTCCAGGTCCTCCGGGACCAGGATCGCTGTGTCGAAGCCGTGCCGCGTCCCCTGGGCGGCGACCGAGTTGGCGAGATTGCCGGTCGAGGCACAGCCGACCGTGGTCATTCCGAACTCGCGCGCCTTGGTGAGGGCGACCGACACCACCCGGTCCTTGAATGACAGGGTGGGGAAGTTCACCGCGTCGTTCTTGACGTAGATCTCGCGCACCCCGAGCCGCGCCGCCAGCCGGTCGGCGCGCACCAGCGGCGTGAAGCCGACTTCCGCGCCGAGGATCGTCTCGTCGCCGGCCGGCAGGAGTTCCCGGTAGCGCCACATCGACCGGCCACGCACCGCCAGCGCGTCGCGATCGACGCGCCGGCTGACGGCGTGGTAGTCGTAGACGACCTCGAGGGGGCCGAAGCACTCCTCGCAGATCGCGCGCGGGGCCACCGGCAGGTGCGCCCCGCACTCGCGGCACTTCATACCGAGAACGAAACCCATGACTCGACCATCCTTCCTTTGAAAGGCCGGGCGCCGGTGGGGGACGGGCGCCGCGGCGTGTTTCCTGTTGGTTTCAGGCGGTCAGCTCGTCGAAGGCGGCTGCCGCCTGACGTATCTGTTCCACGGTCGTGAGAATCCCGACGCTCAGCCGCACGGTCCCCTGGGGGAAGGTCCCGAGATGCCGGTGGGCGTAGGGGGCGCAATGCAGCCCCGGCCGCACCGCGATGTCGAACCGCTCGTCCAGGATGGCGCCGACTTCCGCCGGGGCGAAGCCCGCCACGTTGAGACCCAGCAGGCCGACCCGGCCGTCGCCGTTGCAGTCGGCGAGGACCCGGTCGGCGCCGTACCACGACAGACGGTCGGGGCGGCGGGTCGCCTTCTGGAACTCGCGCAGCATGGCGCGCTCGTGCGTCAGGATGCTCTCCACGCCGCGTTCCAGGACGAGGCGCAGGCCCGCGCGCAGACCGGCGAGACCGATGACGTTCGGCGTGCCGCCTTCGAGATGGTGCGGGAACTCGTCCGGCTGGACCGGCTGGGTCGAATCGCCGCCCGTGCCCCCCTCGCGCCACGTCCGGACCTCGGCACGTTCGCCGACGAACAGTCCACCGACACCGGTTGGCCCGAGGAGTCCCTTGTGGCCGGTGAAGGCCAGCAGGTCGATCGGCTCCCGCTGGAGATCGATTGGGACAACCCCGGCGCTCTGCGCGGCGTCCACCAGCAGGAGACCGCCGCGATCGCGGACGATACGGCCGATCGCGGCGACCGGCTGGATCGTACCGGTCACGTTGGAGGCGTGGGTGATCGCCACCAGACGGGTCTTCGGCGTCCAGGCGCGGGCCACGGCGTCCGGATCGAGGAAGTGGTCGGCGGTCGCCGGCAGGCGGGTCAGGGTGATGGCCCCCTCCTGCTCCAGGCGGTTGAGGGGCCGCGACACCGAGTTGTGCTCGAGGACCGAGGTGATGGCGTGATCGCCGGGACGCAGCACCCCTTTGATCGCCATGTTCAGACCGTCGGTGGCATTGTGGCCGAAGACGATCCGCTCCGGCCGCGGGGCGTTGAACAGACGCGCCAGGAGCCGCCGGGTCTCCTCGATCATCGCCTCGGCCTCGACGGCGCGCCGGTGCCCGCCGCGCCCCGGGTTGGCGGCTGAGGTCCGCGCGAAGTGGTCCATCTCGCGGTAGACCCCCTCCGGTTTTGGGAAGGACGTGGCGGCGTTGTCGAGATAGATCATGGCGTCGTCACCTGGTCGCAATCGGGTCGGCGGATCATGGTCAATTCCCCACGTAGCGCGAGTACAGGGAACGCGCCACGGCGGGGTCGGTCGTGCCGCCGACGATGGTCCGGCCGTCGGCGAACACGGTCAGTTCGTAGCGATCGATACGGGCCCGCAGCAGGAACTTGTTCTGCTCGAGGTTGCCGAGCGGCCGCAGGCGGCGGGCGATCTCGTCGAGATCGAGACGGGCGCCGTCGCGGCGGCGGATCTGCACCGAGTTCCGGCCGCACAGGGTCGCCGAGTCGGAACCGGCGGCCCCGTCGAGCCAGGAGAACTCACGCCGCCCGCAGCACAGGCAGCCGGGGTCGCGGGGCGGCAGGTCGATCAGGTTGTGCCGTCCCTCCCAAACGTCCACCACGTTCATCCTCCGGCTGAGACGGTCGCGCCGCCCGCTCAGGATCTTGAGCGCCTCGGCGCACTGCAGCGAGGCGATGATGGCGACGATCGGCCCGAGGACCCCGGCGGTGTCGCAGGTGGGGGAGAGGCCGGGGGGCGGCGCAGTCTCGAACACACAGCGCAGGCAGGCGGTGTCGCCCGGGATGATCGGGAACGACAGACCGTACGACCCGACACAGGCGCCGTAGACCCACGGCGTGCCGGTCTGCACGCAGTAGTCGTTGATGAGGAAGCGGGCGTCGAAGTTGTCGGTGGCGTCGAGGACCAGGTCGAAGCCGTCCAGCAGGCGCCGGACGCTCCCCGGGTTGAGGTCGTCGACGATCCCCTCGACCCGGATCGTCGAATTGACGGCGCGCAGCTTCTTCTCGGCCGCCACCGCCTTGGGCAGGATCGATCGGACGTCGTCCTCGTCGAACAGGATCTGGCGCTGGAGGTTGGACTCCTCCACGAAGTCGCGATCGATGATCCGGATCGTCCCGACACCGGCGCGCGCCAGCAGGGAAGCCTGCACGGTGCCGAGCGCGCCGCAGCCGACCAGCACCACCCGCGCGGTCATCAGGCGGGCCTGGCCTTCCGCGCCGATCTCCTCGAACAGCACCTGGCGCGAATAGCGGGCCGGGATCTCGCCGGTCGCCGTCCCGGCGGCCGTCCTGTCCTTGTCGTCGTTCGTCATGCCGTCGTCCCTCTCCCCGGGTGCGCCTGAAATAGAAAAACCTCTTCGAGACGTCGAAGAGGTTTGCAGGGGAGCATTCGTCTTCGCGTTCCGTCCCTCATCTTTCGGGGCTTGAAACCCCGCAGGACTTGGCACCGGCCTCCAGTGATCCGGAGCGGTTGCCGTGGGTTCGTCGGGCCTGTCCCTCCCCCACTCTCGATAAGATGGGACGCTGTCGATGTCTTAGAAGTTCGGGGCACCTCCATGAAACAACGTCGGCAACGTACCACGCGATCCGCGGGCTGTCAACTTCCACCACGCGTTCGCTGCAGCCGGCGGAACAGGGGGGCGATCCCATGTATCGCGATGTGGACCGGGAGAGCGCGGCGGGCCCATCCGGGGCCCACTTGCCGACCGGTCGGTCGGTAGTGTAGACTGCGCGGCACGTTTGCGATTCTGGCTGTACGGCAGTTGCGTGACGGCCCGATGACGCTGGTGCCAGTATATGAAACCCAGGGCGCGGGCCGGGGAGAATCAGGTTGACCGACACCGGATCGACCCGTATATCAGCCCCATCGGGTGAAGGCGGGGAGCCCTCGATGTCCCAGCGCATCATCATCTTCGACACCACCCTCCGCGACGGCGAGCAGTCGCCGGGCGCCAGCATGAACCTCGAGGAAAAAGTGCGGATGGCGCGCCAGCTCGACGCCCTGGGAGTCGATGTCATCGAGGCCGGTTTCCCGATGGCCTCCGAGGACGACTTCCGGGCGGTCCAGGCGGTGGCGCGCGAGGTCCGCCGGCCGATCGTCGCCGCCCTGGCGCGCACCACCCGGGAGGACATCGAAAGGGCCTGGCGGGCGCTCGACCAGGCGGCGCACCCGCGCCTCCACACCTTCATCGCGACCTCCGATCTGCATCTGCAGCGCAAGCTGCGGAAGACCCGTGACGAAGCGCTGCGGATGGCGGCCGAGGCGGTCGGCCTGGCGAAGTCGTTCACGCCGGACGTGGAGTTCTCCGCCGAGGACGCGACCCGCAGCGATGTGGACTATCTCTGCCAGGTGGTCCAGACGGCGGTCGACGCCGGCGCCGTGACCATCAACATCCCCGACACCGTCGGCTACACCTGCCCGCCCGAGTTCGCCCGCCTGATCCACACGCTGCGCGACCGGGTCCGGGGCATCGAGGGGATCACCCTGTCGGTCCACTGCCACAACGATCTCGGCCTGGCGGTCGCCAACTCGCTGGCGGCGATCGAGGCCGGAGCGCGGCAGGTGGAATGCACCATCAACGGCATCGGCGAGCGCGCCGGCAACGCCTCGCTCGAGGAGATCGTCATGGCGCTCTACGTGCGCCGCGACATCCTGCCCTACACCACCGGCGTCGAGACGACGCAGATCTCCAAGTCGAGCCAGCTGCTGTCGAACATCACCGGCATCCTGGTGCAGCCGAACAAGGCGGTGGTGGGGCGCAACGCGTTCGCGCACGAGGCGGGGATCCACCAGGACGGGGTCCTGAAGGAGCGGCGGACGTACGAGATCATGACCCCGGAGTCGGTCGGCATCAAGACCAACCGGCTGGTCCTCGGCAAGCACTCCGGCCGCCACGCGCTCGGGCGGAAACTGGCCGATCTCGGCTACCGTCTCAACCGGGCCGACCTGGACCACGCCTACCGCCGGTTCATCGAGATCGCCGACCAGAAGAAGGAGATCTTCGACGAGGACCTGGTCGCCATCGTCCACGAGGGGATGAAGGAGATCCCGGAGATCTTCCGGCTCAAGAACCTGCAGGCTTCCGCCGGCAGCCAGAGGCCCTCGACCGCGACCGTGACTTTGGTCGCGGACGGGCGCGACCTGGTCGCCTGCGCGATCGGCGATGGTCCGGTGGCGGCGTCGTACAACGCCATCGACCAGATCACCGGGGTCCCGGGGCGGCTGGTGGACTACTCGATCCGCGCCGTGTCGCGCGGCCGCGACGCCATGGGCGAAGTGTTCGTGCACGTGGAGGTCGGCGACCGGGCGTTCACCGGCAAGGCGGCCTCGACCGACGTCGTGGACGCCAGCGCCCGGGCCTACCTGCACGCGGTCAACAAGGCGCTTCACCTGACGCGGACGCTGCAGGCGCAGCCGGCGGCGACCGACCGGGCCGACGTGCCGCTGCCGGCGGTGAGCGAGGCGCCGGCGGCACCGGCGACCTCCGGCATCGTGGCGCGGACGGAGACCAGGGTGCAGGGCGGGACACAGACGAAGAAGGAGGGGACGACGGTGACGGCCCTGAAGGCCGCCGCCGAGGACGTCTTCGGACAAATTCGCATCGTATAGCGCAGACCGGTCCGGCGAGCCAGGTGGCAGCCGGACGTCAGGGCCTGCGCTTCATTTTTTTCCCCGCGGTCCTTTCTGCCGCCGGAGGGGGAGGCTGGCACGGGATGATTCCCGGTCCGGCCGCCGGCGGCAGTAACGACCGCGGGTTCGATCGGTCGCCGTCTTCGCGGCGGCCGGAGCGGGATGGAGGCCCGCGGGGAGAGGACGACCATGAGAGGCAAAGCGCACCTGTTCGATCGCGACCGCATCAGCACCGACGAGATCCTTCCGGCACGTCACCAGGCCTTGGCCGACGACGCGGAACTCGCGAAGCACGCCATGGCCGGGATCGACCCGGAGTTCGCCCAACGGTCCGCCCGGGGCGACATCCTCCTGGCGGGCCGCGAATTCGGATTCGGGACGGCGCGCGAGGCCGCCGTACGGGCGCTGGCGGGCGCCCGGGTGGCGGCGGTCGTGGCCCGGTCGTTCGCGCCGGCGTTTTTCCGGGACGCCCTCAACAACGGGTTCCTCGCCATCGAGTGCCCGGCGGCGGTGGACGGCGTTCGGGACGGGGACCTGGTCGAGGTCGATCTGAAGGACGGGGTGGTGCGCAATCTGATCCGCGGCACGGCGTTCGGCTTCGTCCCGTTCACCCCCTTCGCCCTCGACATCCTCGAGGCGGGGGGCCTCCTGCCGTATGTCCTGCGGCAGACCACGGGGGGATCGAGTGCCTGAGACGACGCGCCGCGTCGTCCTCCTGCCGGGGGACGGCATCGGCCCGGAGGTGATCGCCGAAGCGGTGCTGGTGCTGCGCGAAGCGGCTGACTCCGAAGGCATGCGCCTGGAGATGACCGAGCACGCCGTCGGCGGGGCGGCGATCGATCGCGACGGCGCCCCGCTGCCGCAGGCGACGCTCGCCGCCGCCCGCGGCGCCGACGCGGTGCTGCTGGGAGCGGTCGGCAGCCCGCGGCACGACGGCCTGCCGCGCGAACGGCGGCCGGAGCAGGCGCTCCTGGGGCTGCGCAAGGAGCTGGGAGTGTTCGCCAACCTCCGGCCGGTGCGGCTGCACCCGGCGCTGGTCGGCGCCTCGCCCCTGCGACCGGAGATCGTCGTCGGCACCGACCTGGTGATCGTGCGCGAGCTGACCGGCGGGCTCTACTTCGGGACGCCGCGCGGTCTCGAAGGGAGCGGCGAGGGACGGCGGGCGCGCAACACCATGACTTACAGCGTCGGTGAAATCCGGCGGATCGCCCGGGTGGGGTTCGAGACCGCCCGCGGCCGGAAGAAACGGGTCACGTCGGTGGACAAGGCCAACATCCTGGAGACATCGCAGTTGTGGCGCGAGGTCGTGGAGGAGACCGGCAAGGGCTATCCCGATGTCCGGCTCGACCACCTGTACGTCGACAACGCGGCGATGCAGCTCGTGGCGCGTCCCACCGACTTCGACGTGATTCTGACCGAGAACCTGTTCGGCGACATCCTGAGCGACGAGGCGGCGATGCTGGCCGGCGGGATCGGCATGCTGCCATCCGCCAGTCTGGGCGAGGGGCCGGGGCTGTACGAGCCGGTGCACGGTTCGGCCCCCGACATCGCCGGCCGGGGGATCGCCAACCCGCTGGCGGCGATCCTGTCAGCGGCGCTGCTGCTGCGTCACTCCCTCCGTCTGCCGCAGGCGGCGGCCCGGATCGAGGCGGCGGTCGACCTGGTCCTGCGCGACGGGGCGCGGACCGCCGACCTGGTGCGGGGCGGGGAACCGAGACTCTCGACCTCCGGAATGGGGACCGCCGTGCGCCGGGCGATGGCGGCGGCCCCGGCCGGCGGAGGGCGCACGGACGCCGCGCCCGGGGACGGGCGATGAGCGACCCCAAAGTGCTGGAAGCGGCGGCCGCGACCACGATCGCGGGACCACGGTCGGTGCGCGCGCCGGCGGCACCCGCCGTGCCCGCGAAGGCCCCCGCCCCGGGGACCGTGAAGCCGCCGGCTCCGACCGTCGAGGGGGTCGAGATGCGCGGCGCCCGGATCCTGATCGAGGCGCTGCTCGCCGAGGGGGTCGACACCATCTTCGGCTACCCGGGCGGCGCCATCCTGCACGTCTACGACGAGCTGGCGCGGGTGCGCGATCGTCTGAAGCATGTCCTGGTCCGTCACGAGCAGGGGGCGGTGCACGCCGCCGAGGGGTACGCCCGATCGACCGGCAAGGTCGGCGTGGTGATGGTCACTTCGGGACCGGGCGCCACCAACTGCGTCACCGGCCTGACCAACGCCCTCATGGACTCGACGCCGATCGTCTGCATCACGGGACAGGTCCCGACCCACCTGATCGGCAACGACGCCTTCCAGGAGGCGGACGTGGTCGGGATCACGCGGCCCTGCACCAAGCACAACACCCTGGTGAAGGACGTGCGCGAACTGGCGCGAACGGTGAAGGAGGCATTCCACATCGCCCGCACCGGGCGTCCGGGCCCGGTGGTCATCGACCTGCCGAAGGATGTGACCGCGGCGGTCACCCAGTTCTCCTACCCGATCCGGGTCGATCTGCCCTCGTACCGGCCGCCGGCGGAGGGGGATCCCGCCGCCATCGGCCGGGCCGTCGACATGATGATCCGGGCGGAGCGCCCGATCCTGTACGTCGGCGGCGGCATCGTCAACGCCGACGCCGGCCGGGAGATCGTCCACCTTGCGGAGCGGCTGAACCTGCCGACGACGCCGACGCTGATGGGGCTGGGGGGCTTTCCCTCGGCGCACCCGAACTGTCTCGGCATGCTCGGCATGCACGGCACCTACGCCGCCAACATGGGGGTATCGCACAGCGATCTGCTGATCGCCATCGGCGCGCGGTTCGACGATCGGGTGACCGGCCGGCTCAAGGACTTCGCCCCGGACGCCAAGGTGATCCACGTCGACGTCGACGCCTCCTCGATCAACAAGAACCGCCACGTCGATCTGGGAATCCTCGGCGACGCGCGGGCGGTGCTGCGGCAGATGCTGCGCGCCCTGGACACGGCGCGGCTCGAGTCGCCGCCGCCGCGCGCCGACTGGTGGCGGACGGTGCGCGCCTGGGCGGCCCAGCACCCGTACCGCTACCGCCGCCGCCGCGGGCAGATCATGCCGCAGGCGGTCATCGAGGAACTGCACCGGCTGACCCGCGGCGAAGCCATCGTCTCGTCGGACGTCGGCCAGCACCAGATGTGGGTGGCGCAGTACTACGGGTTCAAGGAGCCGCGCCAGTGGCTGAACTCCGGCGGCCTGGGGACGATGGGCTATGGCTTCCCGGCCGCCATCGGCGCGGCGCTGGCGCACCCCGACCGGACGGTGGTCTGCGTGACCGGCGACGGATCGTTCCAGATGTGCATCCAGGAATTGGCGACCGCCGTCCAGGAAAAGGTCAACGTCAAGGTGGTGATCATCAACAACAACTTCCTCGGCATGGTCCGGCAGTGGCAGGAGCTGTTCTACTCGCGCACCTACAGCGAGGTCGGGATGGAACGGCTCCCCGATTTCGTCAAGGTCGCCGAGGCCTACCACGCCAGGGGGCTCCGGGCGACGAAGCCCGACGAGGTCCGCCCGGTGCTCGAGGAGGGACTGCGCACGCCGGGCCTGGTGATCATGGACATGGCGGTCTGCCAGGAGGAAAGCGTCTACCCGATGGTGCCGGCGGGGGCGTCGCTGATGGAGATGGTGCTCGACCCGCCGGAGGACGGCGAGGAA
>Ga0214473_10003360_pt1 | contig 19420 bp, 15 predicted proteins | sample RVTome_7_FD_203509 | JGI IMG/M metagenome (GOLD analysis project Ga0214473, IMG submission 203509) | Soil microbial communities from uranium-contaminated site in the Upper Colorado River Basin, Wyoming, United States - RVT98D197 | ecosystem: Environmental > Terrestrial > Soil > Contaminated >... | reverse complement strand
CCGGGGTAGCGGGCCGCCTCGCGCTCGAGCGCGGCGCGAACGGCGCCCTCGTCGAACGTGAACCCGTGGTAGCCGGCCGACCCGCCGAGCCGCGTGAGGTGCTCGTCGAGACGCCGGTAGCCCTCGGCGGGATCGTGGTGGAGCGTCTCGAGCAGCCGGAACGACGGCCTGCGGGCGGTGAGCACCCGTGCCTTCGCGACCGCCTCGTCGTACTCGGAGGAAGCCGTGGAGTCCCAGGTGATACCGCCGCCCACCCCGTACTCGGCCGCGGCGGTCGCGGCATCGTGGACCACGGTTCTGATCGCCACGTTGAACCGGGCGCGGGGACCTGGGGCGTCGTGCGGCGCGAGGTAGCCGACGGTGCCGCAGTAGACGCCTCGGGGCGAATCCTCCAGATCCGCGATGATCGACATCGTCGAGACCTTGGGGGCGCCCGTTACCGATCCGCTGGGGAACAGGGCTCCGAACACGTCCGTGAGCCCGGCACCCGGATGGGTCGAGGCCTCGACCGTCGAGGTGAGCTGCCACACCGTCTCGAACCGCTCGGCGTCGAACACGTCGGACCAGCGCACCGAACCCATCCGCGCGATGCGGCCGAGATCGTTGCGGAGCAGGTCGACGATCATCGCGTTCTCTGCCCGGTCCTTCACCGAGCCCCGGAGCCGGGCGCGGATCTCCTCGTCCTCCTCGACCCAGCGTCCGCGGGGCGCCGTGCCCTTCATGGGCTTCGTGACGATGCGATCGCCCTCGATCCGGAAGAAGAGCTCGGGGCTCGCCGAGAGCACCCGGTAGCGGCCGAGGTCCAGGTACCCGGCGTAGGCGCCTCGTTGCGCGTAGCACAGGTCGCGGTACAGGCCCCGAAGGTCGCCTTCGACCCGGGCATGGAGCCGCAGCGTGTGGTTGACCTGATACGTCTCGCCGGCGGCGATGTGCTCGTGGATCCGCGCGATCGCGCGGTCGTAGGCGGCTCGATCGACCGAGGGGACCCATGCCGACGGATCGAGTCGGGGTTCGCCGGGTGCCGGCACGGGCAGCAGGGTCTCCTGGCGGCCCTCGAACATCGCGAACCATGCGAGCGGGAGCGCCTCGAACGCATCGCCCATCGCACGCGAGCGCACCCGAAGCGCCGGGTCGAGGCCGGGCGCGGCCTCGTACGCGACGAACCCGGCTACCCACAGACCGCGCGCCGCCGCCGCCTCGGCGGCCTCGAGGACCCCCGTCACCTCGCCGGTTCGGGTCGCTTCGAGGACGCCGACCGGCCCCACGAGGCGGAAGCTCGGCTCCGCGCCCGTGAGGTCGTCGAACCGGGCTTCGATCACCGGCCCAGGGTAGCCTGGTGCCCGATGTCGAAGGGATCGGTGCTCGTGGCGATGTCGGGCGGGGTGGACTCGTCGGTCGCCGCCTGCCTGCTGCACGAGCAGGGATACGAGGTGCTTGGCTCCCACATGTCCCTCGTCCACCGCGAGGGCCTCGAGCACGGGTGCTGCGGCCCGGCCGCGCGGACCGATGCCGCGGAGGTGGCGCGGATCGCCGGGTTCCCGTTCGAGATCTCCGACATGACGCTCGCGTTCGACGAGGCGGTGATCGACGACTTCGTGGCCGAGCACGCGGCCGGGCGCACACCGAACCCGTGCGCAAGGTGCAACGGCGAGATCAAGTTCGGGGCGTTCCTGCGGCGGGCCGACGAGCTCGGGATCGATCTCGTCGCGACCGGGCATTACGTGCGAACCTCGCACGACGCATCCGGATGGCGCCTGTTGCGAGGCGCCGATCGCCACAAGGACCAGAGCTACATGCTGCACATGCTCGGTCAGCGCCAGCTCGCGCGCTCGGTCTTCCCGGTGGGTGGCCTCCCGAAGGCCGAGACCCGCCGTCTCGCCGAACGGTTCCGTCTTCCGGTCGCGACGAAGCCCGACTCGCAGGAGCTCTGCTTCGCGCCGAGCGGCGACGCCGGGGGCTTCGTTCGCGCCCAGGCTCCGGCGCTGGTCCACGCGGGCGGCGAGATCGTCGACCCCGACGGCCACGTGCTCGGCGAGCACGACGGGACGTTCGCGTTCACGGTGGGGCAGCGGCGCGGCCTTGGGCTCGCGACCGGCTCGCCCGTCTACGTCCTGGAGCTGGACGCGGCGACCAACCGCGTCGTGGTCGGACCCGGTGAGCTGCTGTCGCTGCGCGGCCTCGAGGCCGACCGGGTCTCGTGGGTCGCGGGCGAGCCGCCCGCCGACCGTCCGTTCGAGGCCGACGTCCGGATCCGCTACCGGGCCGACGACGTCCCGGCCGTGGTCAGCCCGATGGCCGACGATCGTTTCACGGTGGAGTTCCGGGCGCGGCAGCGCGGCGTCGCGCCCGGGCAGAGCGCGGTCGTCTACCGCGGGGACGAGCTGTTGGGCGGTGGGCGGATCATCGAGTCGATCCGCTGAGGCCACGAGGAGGAACGGATCGATGGACGAGCACCCCAACGCCGAGGTCGTGCGGCACGCATTCGGCGCCTTCGCGGCGGGCGACTTCGAGACCCTCGGCGAGGCCTTCACCGAGGACGTCGTGTGGCACGTCCCGGGCACGAACCGGTTCAGCGGGCGCTTCGAGGGCCGCGCCACCGCGATGGACCGCATGCGTCGGATGCGCGAAGCCGGGATCGAGACCACCCTCGAGGTCCACGACGTCGTGGCCAACGACGACCACGCCGTGTCGCTGATCCACCTGCACATCCGCAACTCCGAAGGGCAGCGCTACGACCAGCAGCAGGTGCAGGTCTGGCACATGCGCGACGGCCGCTGCCACGAGTACTGGGCCATGAACCAGGATCAGGCGGTCCTCGACCTGCTGCTCGGCTCGTCGTAGCCGCGTCGGCGCGCTCGGCTATCCTGGCCGTCCGATCCCCAGGAGGCATTCGTGAGGCTGCTCCGGCGTCGTCCGAAGAGCTTCGACATCCAGGTACAGGACCTCGTCCTGCATATAAGCGCGCCCGAGGACTTCGCCGAGGAGTCCCGCGCCGCCGCGCTGTCGTTCTGGGAGCAGCTCCAGTCCTACGGCCTGCGGGACCCGAAGTTCAGGTCGAGCAAGCGACCGCTCGAACGGATCTCGACCGACGCGCCCGAGATCGTGAAGGAGGTCGTGTCGGCGGCGACCGCCGCGGGCGTGGGACCGATGTTCTCGTTCCGTGGCGCGGTGGTCGACCAGGTGGGCAGGTTCCTCGGTGACCAGGTTGCCGAGGTCACGGTGGCCTGCGACGGCGACTACTTCATCAAGGCGAAGAAGCGGCTCAAGCTCGCGGTGAAGCGCCGGGGTGGAGAGCCGATCACGGTGGCCCTGCAGCCCTCGTCGCGGGGCGTAGGCGTGTCGACCACGCTCGGGCGCGGCAAGGGCGGCGAGGGCCCCGACGGGCTCGCGGTGATCGCGCAGACCTGCATGCTCGCGGATGCGGCGGCGGCGGGTGTCCAGGCGTGCCTGCCCAAGCCCGACGGGTTCGGGATGGCCCTTCACTACCTCCAGCGGGTCCCGGGCGTCCTCGGCGGCGTGGTGGTGATCGGCGAGCGGATCGGTGTCGCAGGCAACGTGGAGATCGCCGGGTGACCGGCACGCTCCCTGACGAGCGGGCCCGCGCGGACGCAAAGGTCCGCGTCGAGGAGCTCCGCACCGAGATCAACCGCCACTCCTACCGGTACCACGTGCTCGACGATCCCGAGGTGAGCGACGCCGAGTACGACGAGCTGATCCGGGAGCTCACGGGGCTCGAGGACCGGTTCCCCGAGCTGATCACGCCGGACTCGCCGACGCAACGGGTGGGCGCCACACCGGCGGATCTGTTCAGGCCGGTCACGCATCGCGCGCCGATGCTCTCGCTGGATAACGCGTTCTCGTTCGAGGAGCTCGACGCGTGGGGCGAGCGCGTGTCGCGCGGTCTCGGGGGCGACGTCCCCCCGATGGTGTGCGAGCAGAAGATCGACGGCGTCGCGTGCGCGCTCACGTACGAGCGCGGTGTCTTCACACGGGCCGCGACGCGCGGAGACGGCCGTGTCGGCGAGGACATCACCGCGAACGTCCGCACGGTCCGGGGGGTGCCAGGACGGCTGCTGCTCGACCACCCGCCGGACGTGATCGAGGTCCGAGGCGAGATGTACCTGCCGGTGAAGGCCTTCGAGGAGCTGAACGCCGCATTGCTGGAGGCGGGGGGCAAGGCGTTCGCGAACCCACGCAACGCCGCCGCCGGCTCGCTGCGACAGAAAGACCCCAAGGTGACGGCCTCGCGCCCGCTCCGGCTGTGGGTGCACTCGTTCGGAGCTGCGGAGGGCGTGTCGTTCGAGACGCACCGTGGCTTCCTCGAGTGGGCCGCGTCCACGGGGCTGCCGGTGGCGCCCACCACCGAGGGTCGCGACTCGATCGCGGCGGTGAAGGACTACCTGGGCCACTGGGAGGAGCACCGCCACACGGTCGACTGGGAGATCGACGGCGCCGTGATCAAGATCGACCGGCTCGACCTCCAGCGCGAGCTCGGCTCGACCTCCCACGCGCCCCGCTGGGCGATCGCCTACAAGTTCCCTCCCGAGGAACGCACCGCGCTGCTGAAGAAGATCGACGTGCACACGGGTCGCACCGGCAAGGTGACGCCGTTCGCCGTCCTCGAGCCGGTGTTCGTGGGCGGGGTTACCGTCACGTACGCCACGTTGCACAACGAGCAGGAGGTCCAGCGCAAGGACGTCCGCCAGGGCGACACGGTGATCGTCCGGCGCGCCGGCGACGTGATCCCCGAGATCGTCGGCCCGGTGCCCGCGAAGCGGAAGAAGGGCGCGCGGATCTGGAAGATGCCGAAGGTCTGTAACGCGTGCGGCACGGCGCTCGTGCGTGCCGAGGGCGAGGCCGACTACAGGTGCCCCAACAAGCGAGGGTGTCCGTCCCAGGGCATCGAGTGGCTCTTCCACTTCGCCGGACGCGGCGCGATGGACATCGAGCACCTCGGCTACATGACCGTGATGCGCCTGCTCGAGAAGGGGCTGATCGAGGACCCGGCGGACATCTACGCGCTCGATGCCGAGAAGCTCTCGCAGATCCCCGGCTTCAAGGACAAGGCCATCACGAACGTGCTCGAGCAGGTCGAGGCCTCGAAGGATCGGCCCATCTGGCGGCTCCTGGTGGGCCTGAACATCCGCCACGTGGGCGGGCACGTCGCCCAGGTGCTCGCCCGGGCGTTCCGGTCGATCGATGCGATCGCGGCCGCGAGCGAGGACCAGATCGACGACGTGCCCGAGATCGGTCCCGAGATCGCCGCCACCGTGCGCGGATGGTTCGACGAAGAAGAGAACCTGCAGCTCATCGAGAAGCTCCGAGCGGCGGGCGTGCGTCTCGCGGACGGCGCTCCGGCGGAGGCCGAGGAGGCCGAGCGCCCGCTCGAGGGCGTCACGCTCGTGCTGACCGGCGGCCTCGAGACGATGTCGCGCGAGGAGGCGACCGAGCTGGCGCAGGCCGCCGGCGCGCGGGTGTCGTCAAGCGTGTCGAAGAAGACCGGCTTCGTCGTGGCGGGCGAGAACCCCGGGACGAAGCTCGCGAAGGCCGAGTCTCTCGGCGTCGACGTGATCGACGAACAGGAGTTCTTGACGAGACTGGGGCGAGCGTGACGGCGCACTCCCTTCCGAGGGGGCGGCTGTCGACGATCCTCGTGTGGCTGCTCGGCGCGCAGTGCGTGGTCGCGGCCGCGACGGTACCGGCCCTGCTGCAGGAGGCATCGCAACTCGACCTCGTGAACGAGTCGGTGTGGTGGACGGACGAGTTGCCGGACGAGCACTGGGTCCTGTCCACCGCGGAGATTGTCTGGCCGCTGCTCTTCACGGCGACGATGGTGCTGTGGCTGGTGTGGCAGTACCGCGGTCAGGCCACGCTCGTGTCGGCGGGTGTCGACGGCCTGCGCTTCACGCCGACGTGGGCGGTGCTGTGGTGGTTCATCCCGTTCGCGAACCTCGGCTACCCCGCCTCGGTCACGGGCGAGCTGCTGCGCGGCGCCGAGGTCGGCCCCGGGAGCCGCGCGAACGAGATGCCGTCCTCGGCGCTCGTCCTGCCGTGGTGGGTGCCCCTGATGGTCGGGTTGGTGACGGCCTCGGTCGGGATGCAGCTCCGAACCGCCTACCGCAGCGTCCGCGGGATCCGCATCGACCCCGGGCTGATCGCGACCGGCGACCGGGCCCTGGTCGCGTCGTCGATCGCGCTCGCGATCGCTGCCCCGCTCGCGATCGCGATCGTGCTCCGCGTCGAGCGCCTGATGAGCCGGTGGTCCGCCGACGCGATCGCGTCCCCGGCCCGCCCCGACGCGAGCCCGCCGCCCACCCGCCCCGACGTCGTCTGAGGCCTGGTCCGCCCGCCGGGCGGTCATCGGGAGCCTCTCGGTAGACTCCCAGCCATGCCGGTCGAGATCGACATCGAGCACGTCGCGAGACTCGCGCGCTTGAACCTCACCGACGAAGAGCGAGCTCGCCTGCACGACCAGCTGGGGGTGATCCTCGAGCACGCGGCAAAGGTCGGCGAGGTGGCAGCCGCCGACGTCCCGCCGACGGCCTCACCGATCCCACGCTCCAACGTGTTCCGCGACGACTCGCCCGAGCCGTCGCTGCCGCTCGACGAATCGCTCCGCCACGCGCCCGAGCGACAGGGCGACAGGTTCAAGGTGCCGCGGATCGCGGAGACTGGCTCGTGAGCGACCTCTGCGACCTGACCGGCGCCGAGCTCTCCGCGAAGCTCGCGGCCGGTGAGACGAACGCGGTCCAGATCCTGGAGTCCTGCCAGGCGCGCGTCGAGGCGGTCGATGGCGAGGTCGGTGCATTCCTCACGCTGACGCCGCAGCTGGCGCGTGAGCGGGCCGAGGAGCTCGACGTGTACCTGTCGACGGGGGCACCCCAGAGCGCGGTCGCGGGGATCCCGGTCGGGCTCAAGGACGTGCTCACGACCAACGGCATCCGCACGACCTGCGGCTCGCGGATCCTCGAGGGCTACGTGCCTCCGTACGACAGCACGGCGTGGAGCCGCCTGTCGGGCGCCGGCGCCGTGCTGGTCGGCAAGACCAATTGCGACGAGTTCGCGATGGGTTCGTCCAACGAGAACTCGGCGTTCGGGCCCGTTCGCAACCCGTGGGACCTCGAACGTGTTCCGGGAGGATCGAGCGGAGGGAGCGCGGCGGCGGTGGCGGCGGGGGAGGTGGTGTGGGCGCTCGGCACCGACACCGGCGGCAGCGTGCGACAGCCGGCGTCGCTGTGCGGGGTCGTCGGGCTGAAGCCGACCTATGGACGGATCAGTCGATACGGCCTGATCGCGTTCGCGTCGTCGCTCGACACGGTGGGCACGTTCACGCGGAGCGTTCGCGACTCGGCCTCGCTGCTCTCGGAGCTCGCCGGATGGGATCCTCGCGACGCGACGTCGATCGACGCCGAGGTCCCGGACTACGCCGCCGGGCTCGAGGGGGGCGTTCGCGGTCTGCGGGTCGGCGTGATCGCCGAGGCGTTCGGCGAGGGCGTTGCGCCGGGGGTGTCCGCTTCGGTGCGAGCCGCCGTCGACCGGCTCCAGGCGCTCGGGGCCGAGGTGGGGGAGGCCCATCTCCCCCATGCGGAGTACGCGCTCAGCGCCTACTACCTGATCGCCCCCAGCGAGGCGTCGTCCAACCTCGCCCGCTACGACGGTGTCCGTTACGGCTACCGGGCGCCCGGCGAGCACGCCGACTCCGTCGAGATGATGTTCGCCACCCGCGGCAGGGGCTTCGGTCCCGAGGTGAAGCGCCGGATCATGCTGGGCACGTACGCGCTGTCGGCCGGCTACTACGAGGCGTACTACGGCCAGGCGCAGAAGGTCCGCACCCTGATCATCCGCGACTACGAGGCCGCGTTCGAGGGGTTCGACGTCCTCGTGTCCCCGACCTCACCGACCACGGCCTTCCGCATCGGCGAGAAGGCCGACGACCCGATGGCGATGTACCTGAACGACATCTTCACGATCCCGGCCAACCTGGCGGGTGTGCCGGCGATCAGCGTGCCGTGCGGACTCGACGAGGCGGGGCTCCCGGTGGGCGTCCAGCTGACCGCGCCGGTCCTGGACGAGCAGACGTTGTTCCGGGCGGCTCACGCCCTCGAGTCAGACCTCGGGCTGGAGCTCCGTCCGCCGATCCTCGCCGAGCTCTGAATCGGGGATCGCCGGCTCGCCCGCGCCGACGTCGCCCGCTTCCTCGCGCGCCGCGCCGCCCGCGGAGACGATCATCGCGACCGACGCGAGCACGATGGCCCCGGACAGGAAGAGCCGGCCGGTGACAGCCTCGTCGAGGACCAACCATCCGAGCGTGACGGCGACGATCGGGTTCACGTAGGCGTACGTCGAGACGAGCGAGGTCCGGACGTTCCGCAGCAGCCAGAGGTAACAGCTGAACCCGACGAGCGAGCCGGCGACGATGAGCCACGCCAACCCGGCCCAGGACGCGCCCGAGACACTGCCGCGATCGAGCTCGGCCAGCTCTCCCGTGCCGAGCGAAACCATGAGGATCACCGCGCCACCGACGAGCTGCTGCATGCCGCTGCCGAGCAGGGGCGTTTTCGGCAGCGGCGCGGTCCGCGCGTAGAGCGAACCGGCGGTCCAGCAGAGCGTCGCCGCCACCGCCACGAGCATCCCCCCGAGCGGGGCGCGGCCGCTCGAGGCGTGGGTCTGGATCAAGGTCGCCGCGCCCACGAGCCCCCCGAGCAATCCCACGACGACGCGCCATCCGAGCGCGGCGCTGCGGAAGATCACCCGGTCGAACAGCGCGAGCCACAGGGGGATCAGGGCGATGATCAGCGAGACGATCCCCGTGGGCGTGCCCATGTTCTCCGAGACCGCGACGAGCGCGTTGCCGCCCAGGAGCAGGAATACCCCGACGATGCCGGCCGCTCGCCATTGCGAGGCCGTGGTGCGCTCCCGCGTCCGGACGCTCGTCCAAGCGAACAGCACCGTGCCCGCGAACAGGAACCGGACCGCCGCGCCCAGCAGCGTCGGCACGGTCTCGTTCACCTTCTCGATGCCGAGGTAGGTGGTCCCCCATACGAAGTAGAGGGCGCCGAGGATCGTCCACACCTTGGCCACGCTCGGGAGCTTCGTGGCGGGTGACGCGGACATCGAACCCAGGATACGAGCGGCCGGCGAGGCCCGTCGGACGGTCCGCTAGGCTAGGCGCCCGATGGGTGAGTGGCAGGCCGTCATCGGGCTCGAGTGTCATGTCGAGCTCGATACGCAGACGAAGATGTTCTGCTCGTGTGCGGTGCAGTTCGGCGCCGAGCCCAACACGCACACCTGCCCGGTCTGCCTCGGCCACCCGGGGTCGCTTCCGGTCCCCAACGGCGAGGCGATCGCCAGGATCGTGAAGATCGGCCTCGCGCTCGGTTCCGAGATCGCGCCGCACTCCCTGTTCCACCGGAAGAACTACTTCTACCCCGACATGCCGAAGAACTACCAGATCAGCCAGTACGACCTGCCGATCTGCATCGGCGGGCACCTCGACGTCGACCTGCCCGACGGCATTACGTCGCGGGTGGGCATCACGCGAGTGCACATGGAGGAGGACACCGGCAAGACGACGCACGGCTCGGAGTCGGGTCGGATCCACGATGCCGCGCACGCCCTCATCGACTTCAATCGGGCGGGCGTGCCGCTGGTCGAGTGCGTGAGCGAACCCGACATCCGCAGCCCCGAGGAGGCCGGCGCGTACCTGCGCGAGCTGCGCTCCACCCTGGAGGCGCTCGACGTGAGCGACGTTCGCATGGAGGAGGGGTCGCTTCGCTGCGACGCCAACGTCTCGCTCCGCGCCGCCGGCTCGACGGGGTTCGGCACCAAGGTGGAGATCAAGAACATGAACTCGGTGCGCTCGCTCGAGCGGGCGCTCGCCTTCGAGATCGATCGCCAGACGGAGGCGCTCGAGGCCGGCGAGACGGTCGTCCAGGAGACCCGGCACTGGGACGAGGACGCGGGCGCCACGAAGAGCATGCGCTCGAAGGAGGAGGCGTTCGACTACCGGTATTTCCCGGAGCCCGACATCCCCGCGCTCGAGCCCGATCCGGGATGGATCGAGGACATCCGCGCCTCGCTTCCGGAGCTGCCGCGGGCGCGGCGCGACCGCTACGTGGGCGACCTCGGACTGAGGTCCGACACCGCCCGGGTGCTGGTCGGCGACCGCGGCTCCGTCGCGCTGTTCGAGGGTGCGCTCGCGCGAGGCGCCGACCCGGTCGCCGCGGCGAACTGGGTCACGCAGGACGTCGCCGCGCTCCGCAACACCGCCGGCGACGGCGAGCTCACCGCCGAGCACGTTGCCGACGTGGTGGCATGGGTCGCCGACGGCACGCTCAGCAACGCGGGCGGGAAGCAGGCCCTCGAGGAAGCGCACACGTCGGGCGCCTCGATCGCGGACGTGGTGGCCCGAAAGGGGCTGCGTCAGGTATCCGACGCCGGCGAGCTGGGCCGGTGGGCGGACGAGGTCCTGGCGGAGAACCCCGAGGTCGCTGAGAAGTTCCGCGGCGGCAAGGAGGGCGTGATCGGTTTCCTCGTCGGGCAGCTCATGAAGAAGGCCGCCGGCGCCGCGAATCCCACCGTCGCACAGGAGCTCCTGCGGGAGCGGCTGCAGGCGTAGGTCCCCGGGTGAGCTCGAGGCCGCAGCCGCCCCGCCCGAGCCCCCGACCCAAGCGCATCCCCGTGTGGCAGCTCGCCCTGCTCGGTGTGGTTCGGGCGTTCCAGGGGCTCGTGACGCACCCGCTGAGGCGGATGTGGATCTCGACGGACCCGATCGACGCGTACGCGCTCAACCATCTGACGAGCGTGGCCGGCGACACCCTTCTCGCCATCTCGCTCGCCGATTCCGTGTTCTTCTCTCTTCCGGTGGAGGAGTCGCGCGTGAGCGTGGCCGCGTATCTCGGGCTCACGATGCTCCCCCTCGCGCTCGCCGGACCGCTGATCGTGCCGATCCTCGACCGCGCGGGACCACGCCGCTCGGTGACCTTCGCCGCAGCCGCCGGGCGCGCGGTGCTCGCGCTGTATCTCGCTCCGCAGCTCGAGTCGAACCTCCTGTTCCCGCTGGCGCTCGGGATGCTCGTGCTGTCGAAGGTCCACGGCGTCGTGAAGAACGGCCTCACGATGGCGTACGCCACCAAGGAGGAGGGCCTGATGCGCGCGAACGCCCGGCTCGGCCGGATCGCGGTGGCTGGAGCGGTCGCGGCGGTGCCGTTCGGGTACGCCTCGCTGAAGCTGACGGGTGGCGCGAGCCCGATCCAATTGGCCGCGCTCGCGTACGCCGTCTCCGCGGCGCTCACGCTTCGACTGCCTCGGCCGCACTCGGTGTCTGCCACCTCGCAGCCCGCGACGGTGAAGGAACGCGGGCGCGTCCCGCGTCTGACCGCCCCGGCGATCGGCGCCGTCGGCATGCGCGCGGCGGGCGGGTTCCTGCTCTTCCTGCTGGCCTTCTCTCTGCGCAGCGACGACGTGCCGATCGTGTGGTTCGGCGTGCTGGCCGCGGCAGGCGTGATCGGCGGCTTCGTCGCCGACGTCCTGGCTCCGTCGCTTCGGACCGATACTCGCGAGGAGGCCGTGGTGGTGGCGTGCGTGTCGTCCGCGTGTGTCGGGGCGCTGCTCGCCTCTCAGCTCTACGGACTGCCGTTGCTCGCCGTCTACGCGTTCACGGCCGGTGCGGCGTCGGAGTTCGCGAGGCTCGCCTTCCAGAGCCTGATGCAGCGCCACGCGCCGCCGGGGGCGCTCGGCCGCGTGTTCGTCCGCTACGAGGTCATGTTCCAGGTGGCCTGGGTGCTGGGCGCGTTCGTCCCGGCGCTGCTGCCGATCCCGTTCCGGACGGGGATCCTGCTGTTGGCCGCCTTCTACGGGGCGCTCGCGGGTGGGTACTGGTGGCGGCATCGGACGCAGCGAGACGCCGAAGCGGCCTGAGTCCGCGCGCTAGGCTCGCGTTCGATGGCGGACCGGACCTTCCTGATCGTGGGAGCGTCGCTCGCCGGGGTGACGGCCGCACAGACCCTCCGCGACGAGGGTTTCGCGGGACGGATCGTGATGCTCGGCGACGAGACGATGCCGCCATACGAACGCCCCGGTCTCTCGAAGGGGTACCTGCGCGGCGAGCAACCCGCCGAGCAGTTGCTCGCTCGTCCGTCCGAGTGGTACGAGCAGCACGACGTCGACCTTCGAACGGCGACGCGCGTGCGGCGGCTGGACCCGAGCGCGCGGACCGTGATGCTCGACGACGGTTCGGCGGTGGCGTTCGATGTCGCGCTGATCACGACCGGCGCCACGAGCCGGCGCCTCGACGTGCCCGGCCACGACCTGCCGGGCGTGTTCGACCTGCGGACCGTGGCCGACGCGGACGCGCTCCGCCAGGCGGCGGCCCGCGGGGGTCCCGCCGTCGTCGTCGGCATGGGCTTCATCGGCGCGGAGGTGGCCGCGTCGCTGCGGCAGATGGGCCTCCAGGTCACGGTCGTCGAAACCTTCGGCACTGCCCTCGAGCGTGCGATCAGCGCCGACGCGGGGAAGGTCATGGAAGGCGTCCATCGCGACCATGGGGTCCGGATGCGGTTCCGGGAGACGGTCGAGGTCTTCGAGGGGTCGGGACGCGTGGAGCGGGTGCGGACCTCCGGCGGGGCGTCGCTCGGCTGTGCGTTCGCCGTGGTCGGGATCGGGGTGGTCCCCAACGCGGACCTGTGGCCGCTCGCGCTCGCGCCCGACGGCGGGATCCCCGTGGATCCGACCCTCGAGACCGAGATCGCGGGGGTGTTCGCGGCGGGCGACGTCGCGAGCCACTTGCATCCGTCCTTCGGACGGCTCCGCGTGGAGCACTACGACAACGCGCTCAGGATGGGCGACACGGCGGCGCGGAACATGCTCGGCGCCGGCCTCGTGTTCGACGACCCCCACTGGTTCTGGTCCGAGCAGTACGAGGAGCGAGTCGAGATGGCCGGGGTGGTCCCCGCGGGCGCCACCTCCGTGCTGCGCGGATCGTACGGGAGCGGATCCTTCTGCGCCTTCTGGCTGGACCGCGAGGGCGTGATCCGCGCCGCCACGAGCATCGGATGGCCCCGCGACGTCCGCCGTGCGATGAAGCTGATCCAGGCTCGAGCGAGGCCCGCCCCCGAGCGCCTCGCGGATCCCGAGACCGACCTGCGGACCTTGCGCTGAGACCCGGTACGCTGGCGTTGGATGCACGGACAGAACCTCTACCTCACGCACGTCGTTTGAGACCTGAACCTGCAGCGACGCATCGCCGAGGCCCGGCGAGCGTCGCTCGTCCGGTCGGTCGGCCGGATCTCGTGGCTCGGACGGTGGCTTGGCCGCGCACGCTCCGAGGCCCCGCGCGACACCTCGGCCCTGAAACCGATCCGCGAGGACGTCGCGCACGCGCTCCGCTTCTGAGCTCCGAACGCCCCTGCTAGGCTGACGTTCCACGTCCGCCGAGTCGCCGAGCACGCGCGAGGAGTGATACCCGTGGACAGGCCGGAGATCATCCTGGCCCCAGGCCCGACCCCCGTCCCGCCGGAGGTGCTGCTCGCGCAGGGCAGCCCGCTCGTGTACCACCGCGGCCCCGGATTCGGGCGGCTCATGACCGATGTCACCGAGCGTCTCAAGGCTCTCTACAAGACCGATCGCGCCGACGTCCTGCTCATGACGTCGAGCGGCACCGGCGGCCTCGAGTCCGCCGTCCAGAACTGCTTCTCGCCCGGCGACGAGGTGTTCGTGCCGCTCGCCGGGTTCTTCGCTCAACGGTGGCAGCAGCTAGCCGAGGCCTACGGCCTGGTCGTCCATACGATCGAGGAGCCGTGGGGGACCAAACTCGACCCGTCGAAGGTGAGCGACGCGCTCGCCGAGCATCCCGAGACGAAGGCCGTCCTGCTCACACACTCCGAGACGTCCACCGGCGTGATCCAGCCGATCGAGGGGCTCGCTCGTGCGGCGCACGACGCGGGCGCCATGGTGATCGTCGATGCCGTCTCGAGCCTCGGCGCGGTGCCGTTCGAGTTCGATGGGTGGGACATCGACGTCGCGATCTCCGGGTCGCAGAAGGCGCTGTCGGCGAGCCCCGGCATCGCGTTCGTCGCGCTCGGCGATCGCGCATGGGCTGCCTCGGAGACGGCGACGAACCCGCGCTTCTACTTCGACTGGCGGATCTACCGGCGGTTCGCGCATCTGCCGCACCCCGAGAACCCGTGGACGCCGGCGATCAGTGTCATGCAGGGACTGCACGCGGCCCTGGAGCTCTACTACCAGGACGGCCTCGAAGGCGCACTCGAGCGCCACCAGATGCTCAGTCGCGCGGTGAAGGAGGGCGTCCGCGCACTGGGGCTCGACCTGTTCGGCGAGGGGCTCGACGAGAACTGGACCGTGACCGCGATCAGGGCGCCGGACGGGATCGACGCCGACACGATCAGCGATCGGATCCGTGCCGACTTCGGCTGCGTGCTCGCGCCCGGCCAGGGTCCGCTCAAGGGGAAGGTCTTCCGGATCGGGCATTTCGGCTACTTCAACGATCTCGACATCCTGCGCGGTCTCGCGGCGCTCGAGATGACGCTCGGACGCCTCGGATACCCGGTGAAGCTCGGGTCGGCTGTCGCGACCGCCGAACAGGTCTTCCAGGAGGCCGACGGCTCGTGAGGGTCCTGGTCACCGAGACCCTGTCCGAACAGGGTCTCGAGTTGCTGTCGCACGATTTCGAGGTCGACGTGCGCACCGATCTCGCGAAGGGGGATCTCGCCTCCGAGATCGGACCGTACGACGCGCTCGTGATCCGCAGCGCCACGCAGGTCACCGCCGAGGTCCTCGCCGCCGCTGTGAACCTCAAGGTCGTCGCGCGGGCCGGCATCGGGCTGGACAACGTCGACGTCGAGGCCGCGACACGTCGCGGCGTCATGGTGGTGAACGCTCCCCAGTCGAACATCATCAGTGCCGCCGAGCACACCCTGGCGCTTCTGCTCGCGCAGGCCCGGAACATCCCTCAAGCCCATGCAGATCTGGTAGCCGCTCGCTGGGAGCGGTCGCGATGGGAGGGGGTCGAGCTCGCCGGCAAGACCATCGGTCTGGTGGGGCTGGGGCGCGTGGGCTCGCTCGTGGCAGCGCGAGCGGCGGGGTTCGGACTGCGCATGATCGCGTTCGACCCGTTCGTGAGCGCCGATCGCGCGAAGGAGATGGGCGTCGAGATCATGCCGACCCTCGAAGCGCTCCTGGTCCAGGCCGACTTCATCACGATCCACCTGCCGCGCACGCCCGAGACCGAGGGGCTGCTCGGCGAGAAGGAACTGCGGATGATGAAGATCGGCGCACGGCTGGTGAACACGGCCCGCGGGGGCATCGTCGACGAGGACGCGCTCGCGAAGGTGCTCGCCGAAGGGCACCTCGGAGGCGCCGCCCTCGACGTGTTCGCCGCCGAGCCGACGACCGATTCGCCGCTGTTCGGGCTCCCCGGTGTGATCGTCACCCCCCACCTGGGCGCCTCGACGCGTGAGGCGCAGGACAAGGCCGGCACCACCGTGGCCGAGATGGTCCGGCTGGCGCTGGAGGGCGAGTTCGTCCCGTACGCGGTGAACGTCTCGGCGGGAGCCGAGGTCGCCGAGACCGTGCGCCCGTTCGTGCCGCTCGCCGAGCGACTCGGAGCGCTGGCCGCGGGGCTCGCGGGAGCCGGGGTTCGCAACCTCGTCGCCTCGTACCTGGGGCGGATCGCCGAGCACGACACGCGCGTGCTGACCCTTGCCGTGCTCAAGGGCGTGCTCGGGCGGTCGGTGCACGAGCCGGTGTCGTTCGTGAACGCCCCGATGCTGGCGCGCGACAGGGGGATCGCGGTGAGCGAGATGCGCTCGTCCGTGTCGCAGGACTACGTGTCTTTGCTCTCGATCCGCGCGGAGACGGACGAGGGCCCCGTGAGCGTGCAGGGCACGATCGTCGCTCGGGATGCGGAGCGGATCCTGCAGGTGAACGACTTCGACATCGAGGTCGCCCCGGGGCCGCGGATGGTGTTCTTCACCTATACGGACCGCCCCGGCATCATCGGGCGGGTCGGCACTGTGCTCGGCGAGTACGGGATCAACATCGCCACGATGGATGTCGGACGCAAGGGCCAGGGTCTCGAAGCGCTGATGTGCGTGACGGTGGACACCGAGGTGCCGGCCAACGTCCTGGATCACATCGCCGAGGACATCGACGCGACCCGCATCCGTTCGGTCACGCTTCCCACCTGAGCGGTCGCCACAGCTTCTCAACGCGCGAACACGCGGATGTGATCGACCGACGGCAGAGCGCCGTGCTATCGTCCATGAGCTATGGAGCGCAAGGTGATGGATACGGGAGCTTCGGGCGCGTTCTGACGCGCCCAGGTCTCGTCGCCGTCCGTCACCGCCCCGAACCCTTCGAGGAGCCGCTCCATGGAACGCCAACCCAGATCCTCGCGCTCGAACATCCGACGTCTCGCCGCGGGCCGACTGATCTCGGTCACGGGCGGCGCCGCCGCGTTCACGGCGCTCAACTTCACCGTCTGGGACAAGACGCATTCCCCTGCGACGCAGGCACTGTCGCTCTTGTTGACGTTCGGCGTGGCGGGCATCCTGGGGCCGTTCGCCGGCGCGCTGGGCGACCGGTTCGACCGTCGCAAGGTCATGATCGCCTCCGAGGCGGTCTCGGCGACGGTGTTCCTGGCCATGGCGTTCGCGCATTCGCCGGCGTGGCTGATCGGTATCGCGTTCGTGGCGGCGATCGTGGAGCTGCCGTTCTTCTCGGCCTCTCGTGCGGCCATCCCGAACCTGATCGACGCCGACGACCAGCTCGCGTGGGCGAACAGCCTCGTGACGATCGGCGTGCACGCCGGCATCGCGGTCGGTCCGGTGATCGGTGGCGCGTTGCTCGCTCTGGTGGGGCCCTCGTGGGTGTTCGGGCTCAACGCGGCGACGTTCCTTGTCTCGCTGGTCCTCACCCTCAGCATCCGAGGCCGGTTCCAGCGCGACGCGCAGGAGCACGAGGAGCACGTGGGTCTCGCGGCAGGGCTCACGTTCCTGTGGCGTGACCGCGTGTTGCGCCGGATGTCCGCTGCCTGGCTCGTGTTCCTGCTGGGCATGGGGATCGGGATGGTGGCCGACGCGCCGCTCGCCGAATCGTTCGGAGCTGGCGAGATGGGCTACGCCCTGCTGATCGCGTGTTGGGGCACCGGTTCGGTGCTCGGCTCGGCGGCGGGGCGTTGGATGACGCCGAAGACCGAGCCGCGGTGGCTCGTGTTCGGAGCGTTCGGCATCTCTGCTGCGGCGTTCGGCGTCGGCATCGCGCCGCTGTTCCCGATGGTGCTCGTCTGCCTGTTCCTGATGGGTCTGGCCGACGGATTCACGATCGTGGCCGAGAACGGCATCATGCAGCGACGGACGCCCGATGCGGTCCGCAGCCGCGCGATGGCCGCCTTCGAGGCGGTGCTGTCGTTCGGGCTGGCGGTCGCGTACCTGCTGGCTGGGCCGGTCCTCAGCGCCGTGGGCCCACAGGGCGGCTACGTCGTCGGAGGGATCTCCGCGATGCTCGCCGCGACCGCGCTGGCTCCGCTCATGCGCCTCCGCCGGGAGGCGCATGAAACGGACGCCGATACCCCGGAGGTCGAGAGGTACACGTCGGCCGAGGAGCTCGACTCGGTCGTGGTGCCGACGGCCGAGCGCCGACCCGCATAGTCCACCACGTGCCCGGGGTCTCCCTACGGGAGACCCCGGGCTCCTCGCCGGAGTTGGCTCACCGGCAGGCGCGGTTTGCGCGAGACTGCCCCCGATGCGAACACCGCCCGAGGTCGCGATCCGGCGTCTCGCCGTCGCGCGATTCATCTCCGTGACGGGGTCGATGGCCGCGTACACCGCGCTGATCGACCTCGTCTACCGCGAGACCGACGGCTCCACTCTGTACCTGTCCCTCACGATCCTGTTGACGATCGGGGCGGCCGGGTTGTTCGAGCCGGTCGGCGCCGTCGTCGCCGACCACTGGGACCGCAAGAAGGCGCTCATCTGGTCGGATCTGATCGGCACCAGCCTGTTCGCCTTGCTCACACTCACGCGGGAGCCGGCGGCGCTGCTCGGAGTGGCACTGCTGACGGCGATCGCCGAGACGCCGTTCCGCGCGGGCTCCGTCGCCGCGATCCCGAACCTGGTGGACGACGATCGTCTGATCGCGAAGGCGAACGGATGGATCGGCGTAGGGTCGAACCTGGGGATCACCGTCGGACCTGCCCTCGGTGGCCTGCTCGTGGCCTGGGTGGGCGCCTCGCCGGTCTTCCTGCTGAACGCGGGCTCGTTCGTGCTGTCCGCCGGCCTCATCTGGTCGATCCGCGCCCCGTTCTCGGGGGCGCCCGAGGAGGCGGAGGAGGGCGACAGCGGGTTCACCGCCGGGTTCCGGTTCCTGCGCCGCGACCGGGTGCTGCTCGTGGTGACCCTCTCGTGGATGGTGTTGCTTCTTGGGATGGGGCTCGGGATCGTCTCGGATCGACCGGTCGCCGAGATCTTCGATGCGGGTGCCGTCGGCTTCGGTGTGATGCTCGGGCTCTGGGGCCTCGGGTCCGTGCTGGGCTCGGTGATCGCGTCGCGGATGACGGCGCGGACCGAACCCGTGTCCCTCGTGGTGGGGTTCGTCCTGGCGGGGATCGGGGGCATCGGGATTGGCGTCGCTCCCGTGTTCTGGCTGGTGCTCGGCTGCAACTTCGTCTGGGGCCTCGGCGACGCGCTCACCGTCGTGGCGGAGCAGGGGATCATCCAGCGACGGACGCCCGATGCGATCCGCAGCCGGGTGGTGGGGGCGAACGAATCTCTGGTGCATGTCGCGTTGATGGCCGGGTTCCTCGCTGCGGGACCGGTGCTTGCAGCGGTGGGTCCGCAGGCCACGTACGCGATCGGCGGCGTGGCGGCCCTGCTCGCGGGCGCGCTCGCGAACACGGTCCGGTCCGGGGCGATGCCAGGCCCGGGGGAGCCCGAGCCGTCGCACGCCGAGCGCCCCGTCGCACCCTGGGAATGAGGTCGTTTTGTACCGGACTGCCCTCGAGGCGTAGCGTCCCGGTCATGAGCATCGGAACGAGGTACGACGCCATCGTGGTGGGCGGTGGGCACAACGGCCTGGTCGCCGCCGCGTACCTGGCCAAACGCGGCGCACGCACGCTGCTGCTGGAAGCTCGCGACAAGACGGGAGGCGCCGCCGACACGATGGCGCCGTGGCCGGAGGCGCCCGAGATCAAGGTCACCACGCTCAGCTACGTGATGAGCCTGATGCCCGACACGATCCTTCGCGACCTGGAGCTCGCGCGACACGGCTACCGCAGCGTGCCGGTCGGTCCCTACTTCGTGCCGTTCCCCGACGGGCGGTGCATCGTCCAGTACGACGACGACGCGCAGGCCAACTACGACGAGTTCGCGAAGTTCTCGAAGAAGGACGCGGACGCGATCGAGCA
>Ga0214473_10003359_pt1 | contig 19424 bp, 18 predicted proteins | sample RVTome_7_FD_203509 | JGI IMG/M metagenome (GOLD analysis project Ga0214473, IMG submission 203509) | Soil microbial communities from uranium-contaminated site in the Upper Colorado River Basin, Wyoming, United States - RVT98D197 | ecosystem: Environmental > Terrestrial > Soil > Contaminated >... | reverse complement strand
CGCCCCACGTGTGCGGACTGGTCATCTTCACCATCCGCATGATCCACTACTTTGCGGAGCTTCGGCGGGGGACGATTGCGCCGGCCGAGCGCACGTTTCTCAATTTCCTGGCGTTCAACAGCTTCGGGCCCACCTTCATGCAGGGCCCGATCGAGCGCTTCCGTGATTTCCAGGACGGCGTGGGGCAGGCGTTCGAGCGCCGCACCGGCCGGGACGTCGCCGTGGGGCTGTGGCGCATCACCGTGGGTTTGTTCAAAGGGTTGCTCTATCTGCTCTACGTCGCCCCCCGCGTCGACGACCTGATCAGCCGGCAGGGTTATTACAGGCATCCGGAACAGATCGAAAGCTACGCCGTGCTCTTCTTCGGCAACCATCTGCAAGCGCTCCAGATCTACCTGATCTTCAGCGGGTATAGCGACATCGCGATCGGTCTGGCGCGCCTGGTTGGCTACCGGGCCGCGGAGAACTTCCGCCGGCCCTGGGTGGCCACCAGCTTGATCGACCTCTGGCGGCGCTGGCACATCACGCTCTCGTTCATCCTGCGCGACTACGTGTACATGCCGCTGGCGCGCCGCCGCTGGAACCCGGTGGCGACTTCGGCGGTAACGTTCCTGATTTGTGGTGCATTGCACAACATGAACCCGGACTACATCCGCTGGGGTCTGGTGATGGGGCTGTTGGTGGCGCTTAACCAGGGGTGGTCGCGCTGGATGCGCGACCTGGAGCGTCACCCGCAGCGTCGCTTTGCCGCCGCCCGCCGCGCCTGCCTCCGGCTGCAACCCTTGCCAAAACTCTGCGCCTGGGCCCTGACCATCAATGTCTTCGCGCTGTCGGCGTCGATCGCCCTGGGCGGCTCGGGCGGATTCCGGGTACTCTGGGAGCTTATCCGCCGCCCGGCGGCTTGGCTGGCGGAGGTCGGTGGTACGCTCGCGTCGGCTTTGTCCTAGCGCGCTGCCCGGCTGGGTAAAGATGACCCACTCGCTCGCGTGGTTCCTGCTGGCCGATCCAACCGGTGCCGACTCGTGGGCCACGCCCTGGCTGGAGCCCCTCCGCCAGACGCCGTGGACGGATTGGCCGGGCTTCTGGATCGGGCGCCTGACCTTCGGCCGTCAGGCGGTGCTCTACTTTCTGCCGCTGCTGGCCGTGCTGCTGGCCTGGCCCACGCGCCAATTGCGGTCTGGCATCATTCTGACGGGCGTAGTGTTCATGGCGTACGTGTTTGGCCCGTTGTATCTGCTGCTCTGGCTGCTGACGTGCGTGATCTTCTACCAGGCCGGGCAGACGCTGGCGACGCGGTTCGCGCACCCGGGCGGTCCGTCCCGCTGGGTAATTGCCGTCGCCATCGGCCTGCTCGGGGGCCACCTCGTGCTCGTCCATAGCCTGGGGCAACTCAAGCTGCCCGGGGAATGGAACACCTGGCTCGTCGCCCACGCGCCCTGGCTGCTTCCGCTCGGCGCCCGCGGGCTCGCGGGGGAGCCGCATTGGTTTGCCTCCGGCGGGTTCGAGTTGTTCGACGTGCTGCTGGGCCGCGCGCACGACATTGGCGCCGCGTACCTCACGATGCGCATGGTCGCGTACTTCGCCGAGCTGCGCCGCGGCACGATCCCGCCGCAGCGCCGCAGGTTTGCAGACTTTCTGGCCTACGTGTGTTACGCACCGACGCTCATTCAGGGTCCCCTCGAGCGCTACACCGAATTCCAGGAGCAAATCGAGACGTGCCAGCAGCGCCGCCGCGGCGGCGACCGCGCCGCCGGCGCCGCCCGTTTCTTCCTGGGTCTTCTGAAGAACGCCGTCGCGCAGGGCTACCTGCACCCGCTGCTCGTCACGCTCGACGTCAGCGCTTCGGCCAAATCCGCCTACTACCGGCAGCCGGAGCAAATCCAAAGTTATGCGCTGCTCTTCTTCGGCGTTCATCTCCAGGTCCTCTTGCTCTACCTGGCGTTCAGCGGCTATTGCGACGTCGCCATCGGCCTGTCGCGGCTGCTGGGCTACCGCGTGATCGAGAATTTTCGCCGACCCTGGCTGGCCTGCAGCCTGACCGACATGTGGCGGCGCTGGCACATCAGCCTGTCGTTCATACTCCGCGATTACGTTTTCTTCCCGCTCGCTCGGCGCCGTTGGAACACGACGCTAAGTCTACTGATTACATTCTGGGTCTGCGGCTTCTGGCATGACGCCGGCGGTAAGTACACAACTTGGGGCGTGGCGATGGGTTTGATGGTCGCGGTCAACCAGAAGTGGTCGCGCTGGATGCGCGAACTCGATCGTCACCCCCAGCGGCGCCTGGCGGCCCTGCGCCGCGCTTGGCTAAAGCTCCGGCCGCTGCCGCGCCTGTGCGCGTGGCTGCTGGCGCAGAACGCGTTCCTCATGTCGGGCTGGATTTGCCTCGGCGGCTCGGGTGCGCTCCGCGTCGTGTGGGAGCTGATCCGTCGTCCGGCGCAGTGGCTGCTCCAGCCGTGGGGCGTGGCGCTGGCGCCGCTGAGCTGATCGCGCCGCGGGCCAGGAAGGTCTCGATGTGGGCGACAAACCGCGGCCCGAACTCCTGGAGCTTGCGCGCGCCCACGCCGTGTACTTGCAGGAACTGCGCCAGCGTCGCGGGTCGCAGCCGGGCCATGTCGCGCAGCGCCGCGTCGCCGAAGATCACGAACGCCGGCACGCCGCGCTCGCCCGCGATCTCGCGCCGCAATCCGCGCAGGCTCTCGAACAACGCCCCGTCCACGCCGTCCCCCTCCGACTTCTCCACCGCGGCCGGCGCGACGCGCACGGCCGTCGGCCGCACCAGCCGGACGGGACGATGGCCCCGTAGGATTTCCCACGACGCGGCGTTGAGCTTGAGCACCGGCCGATCCCCGGGCGTGCGGTCGAGCACGCCCTGCTCGACGAGCTCATACACCAGGTTGGTCAGCGCTTTCGGGTCCAGCTCTTTCAGGAGCCCGAACGTGCTGAGGCGGTCGTGGCGTTGATGTCGCACAAACTTGTCGTTTGCGCCGCGGAGCACTTTCACTACGTGCGCAACGCCGAATCGTTGCTCGACGCGCGCCACGCAGGACAGAATCTTCTGGGCCAGCTCGGTCGCCTCCGAATCGGCTTGCGCCTCGCCCAGGCACACGTCGCACGCGCCGCAATCTTGTCCGTCATACGCCTGCCCAAAGTACTCGGAGAGCGACTGGTGACGACACTCCGGCACGGCGCAATAGGCGCGCATCTGGGCGAGCAGCGCGAGGGCGGCCGTCAGCACCTCGGGCGGCGCCCCGGCTTCTTCCGCGCTCCTGCGAATGAGCCCCTCCCATTTGAGTGCATCGACCGGCGAGTAGAACAGGACGCACTCGGCGGGCAGTCCGTCGCGGCCGGCCCGCCCCGTCTCCTGCTGGTAATGCTCGATCGACTTGGGCATGCCGGCGTGAATCACGCAGCGCACGTTGCTGAGATCGATCCCCATCCCGAAGGCCACCGTCGCCGCGATGACGTCGAGCCTCTCCTGACTGAACGCGTCCTGCGTTTGGCGCCGCTGCTCAGCCGGCAGCCCCGCGTGATAGCACCCCGCCCGGCGACCGGCCGTTTGCAGGTGTGTGGCCATCTCCTCGGCGTCCTTCCGGCTGATGCAATAGACGATGGCGGCCTCGTCGGGGTGTCGCTCAAGGACTTCGAGCACCTGCGCATACACATCGGCGCGCGGAACCACGCGGTACACCAGGTTCGGCCGGTCAAAGCAGCCCACCAGCACGATCGGATCGCGCAGCCCGAGCTGGGCGACGATGTCGTCGCGCACGCGCTGCGTCGCGGTCGCCGTGTACGCCTGCACGCTGGCGTGAGGGAACCGTCGCCGCACCACGGCCAGTTGCCGGTATTCCTTGCGAAAATCGTGCCCCCAGTGGCTGATGCAGTGCGCTTCATCGACGGCAAACGCACCGACGCGTAACCGCTCCAGCAGGTCCAGAAACCCCGGCGCGAGCAGCCGCTCCGGGGCCGCCAGCACGAGCCGATATCGCCCGGTCTCGATCTCTTCCTCCAACTCCCGGATCGCGACCCGCGGCAGCCCGCCGTAGAGCGCCACCGCCGGATACCCGCACGCCCGCAGCCCATCCACCTGGTCCTTCATCAGCGCAATGAGCGGCGAGACGACGACGACGGTGCGGCCGGTCAGCAGCGGCGGGACTTGATAGCACAACGACTTGCCCCCGCCGGTCGGTAGCACCACCAGCGCGTCGCGTCGCTCCAGCCCCGCGCGGATCGCTTCCTCCTGAAGCGGCCGCAACTGGTCGTACCCCCAACAGCGCTGCACGGTCTCCAGAATCGTCGCCAGCGGCCGGGTCGGCGAATCCGAGTGGCTTGTCATTCGCCGTACAGTATCATCCCCAATGCCGGGCAGCCACGTCGCCCCGCGACCGCCAGGAGCAGCGCCATGCGAATCTATCGTTTCGACAACTTTGCCCTTGACAGCCTCCGCGTGGAGGATGTTCCGCCGCCGGCCCCGGGACCGGGTGAGGTCTTGCTGCACGTCCGAGCCATCAGCCTGAACTACCGCGATCTCATGGTCGTCAAGGGGCTCTACAACCCGAACTTACCGCTGCCCGCGACGCCCATCAGCGACGGCGCCGGTGTGATCGCTGCCGTCGGCGAAGGCGTGCAGCGCGTGAAGGTCGGCGACCGCGTCACGTCGCACTTCATCGCCGAGTGGATCGACGGGCCGCTGCGCAGCGAATACGTGAAGACGACGCTGGGCACGCCCGGACCCGGTCTCGCGGCCGAGCAGGTCGTGTTGCCGGCCGAGGCGGTGGTGCCCGTTCCCGCCGGCTACGACTTCGCCCAGGCCGCGACGCTGCCCATCGCCGCCCTGACCGCCTGGAGCGCCCTGCGCACCGTCAGCCAGGTTGGCCCGGGCCAGACCGTCCTGACGCTCGGCACGGGCGGCGTGTCCATCTTTGCCCTGCAGTTGGCCCGGCAGATGGGGGCCACGGTCATCATCACCAGCAGCAGCGACGAGAAGCTCGAATGGGCGCGCGGCCTGGCCGCCAATCACGGCGTCAATTACCGCCACCGTCCCGATTGGGATCAGGCCGTCCTCGAGCTGACCGGCGGCGAGGGCGTCGATCTTACGGTCGAGAATGGCGGACCGGGCACGCTGGATCGCTCGATGCGAGCCACGCGCCCCGGCGGCACGATCGCGCTGCTCGGGGCACTCACGGGCCGCAAAGGCGAAATCACGACCGGCCTGATTCTCATGAAGCGCCTGCACCTGGCCGGCATCTTCGTCGACTGTCGGGCGTCCTTCGAGCGCATGAACCGCTTCATCGAAGCGCACCAGATTCGGCCGGTGATCCATCGTACGTACCCGTTCGAGCAACTGCCCGACGCCCTGCGGCTCATGGAAGCCGGCGGGCATTTCGGAAAGATCGTCATTGAGCTCTAACCCCGACCGCGATCCGCCGGTGCAGTGCGGCGCCCGGGCGACCGCGTGGGGCGCAGCCGCGCGACCGTGGGTGGGCGACGGCGCCGCCGTGTTGCTACTGGCCGCGGGCGCTGCGTTGGCGACGCTGTGGGCGTCGCGCGGGCTGGACGAGCTGGTGATCCGCGGCGAAAACGGCGACGTCTGGTTCGAGGCCGATTGCCCACGCGTCTTCGCGAATCTCACGGATCCCATCAGCATTCACTCGCGCTCCGGCGTCCATCCGCTGTTCGCCCTGGTGGGGTACCCGGCTGTCGCGCTCGTGCGTCGGGCGGCCGGGCTGGAGCCCCTCGTCGCGGTTCGGGTCTTACGGGCGCTGACCGCGGGCGCGTGTGCGGCGGCTTTCTACACGTTGCTGCGCCACATCGGCTGCCGGCGATTCGACAGCGTGCTCTTCACGGTTTTGGCGGCAGTGAGTGCAGCGAGCATGTTCTGGTTCGTGGTCCCGGAGACGTATCCGCCCGGCCTGCTGTCGATTCTGCTGGCGCTGCTGCTGGTTTCGCGTCGCGATGCCGGTCGTACCGCCGGGCCAACCTGGGATGTCCTGGTCAACCTCGCCACGCTGGCGTTTACCATCACGAACTGGATCGCGGGCCTGCTGGTCACGCTAGTTTGTTGGCCCGTCCGCAAAGCGCTGGGTCTGATCGCCTTATCCGCCTGCCTCGGCGGGCTGCTGCTGATCGTGCAACAGCAGTTCTTTCCCTCTGCGCTGTTGTTGCCGATCTTTTCCGAGGAATGGGAATACACGTTTCACTGGGACGCCGCCGGCCCGCTGTGCGCGGCGTTGTCGTTCTTCATGCATTCCATCGTCATGCCGACGATCCAAACCACCCAGCGTTATGGTGCTGCCGCGGCGCCGGTCATGACCATCCAGCAGTCCGGGCTCGGCTCGAGCGGAGCGTGGGGCGTGGCCGCGACCGCGGCGTGGCTCGGCCTCGTGGCGCTCGGCGTCTATGGTCTGTACACCCGTTGTCAACAGCGCGCGTTTCGGATCGTGCTGGGTCTCACCGTAGCGGGCCAGTTTCTGCTGCATCTCGTGTACGGCCTCGAGACGTTCACCTACGCCTGCCACTTCGGACCGCTGCTCGTCATCGTCAGCGCGCTAGCCACCATCACCCCGGCCCGCCGCGTGGCTTTGCTGCTCGTGTTGGCGCTGATTCCCTGCGTTGCGGTCAACAATGCGCAGCAGTTCGCCCGCGCCCGCGCCTGCGTGCAGCACCGCACCCCCGCGCGCGCGCAACACGCGCTGATCATTCGGCACTCCGAACTCTTAACTCTTAACTCTGCACTCTCCCTTCTGCCCTTCGGTTCGCTGCCATGAAAGCGCTGGGCGTCTGCGCCATCCTCGGCCTCGAGACCTCCTGCGACGAAACGTCCGCGGCCGTCGTCGTGGATGGACGCCAGGTGCGCTCAGATATCGTCAGCTCGCAGGTCGATTTGCATGCCAAGTACGGCGGCGTGGTACCGGAGATCGCGTCGCGCGCCCACATCGAGCGGATCGGCCCGATCATCGAGGAAGCGCTGGCGCGGGCCGGCGTCACGTATCGCGACCTCGACGCCGTCGCCGTCACGGTCGGCCCCGGTCTGGTCGGCTCGCTGCTGATCGGGATCACCGCGGCCAAGACGCTGAGCCTCGCGCACGAGATGCCGCTCGTGGCGGTCGACCACATCGAGGCACACGCGACCAGCGCGGCGCTGGCGGCCGATCCGCCGCCGTGGCCGGCCGTCGCGCTGGTGGTCAGCGGCGGCCACACGTCGCTGTATCTCGTGCGCGACTTCCTGGACATCGAGCTGCTGGGTCAAACGGTCGATGACGCCGCCGGCGAAGCGTTTGACAAGGTCGCCGCGATCCTCGAACTCGGCTACCCGGGCGGACCCGTGATTGACCGCGTCGCCCGGACGGGCAATCCCGCGGCGATCCACTTTCCGCGCCCCTGGATTCACGAGCCGCACTTCGATTTCTCGTTCAGCGGCCTGAAGACCGCGGTCCTGTATCACGTCTACGGCCACGGCAAAAAGTATGGCTCCGTGCGTCACCTGAGCGCCGCGGCCGTCGCCGACATCGCCGCCAGCTTCCAGGCGGCGCTCGTTGAAACGCTGGTGGCCAAGACAGTCGCCGCCGCGCAACACGCCGAGGTCGAGAACGTCGTGGTTGGCGGCGGCGTGGCGGCGAACACCGCGCTGCGCGCCGCGCTTCAGCAGGCGTGCGCGGCCGCTCGGTTGCGGCTCGTTCTGACGCCGCTGGAATTCTGCACCGACAACGCGGCGATGATTGCCGCCATCGGCTACCGGCGCCTCCTCGCCGGCGACATCGCGGACTTGTCGCTGGAGCCTCGTGCCGGGCTGCGGCGTCCGCCCCGCCCTCGTGCCAACTGATCCGGACCGCGCCTTGTGGGTCGCGCGGATCGGTCGTAGACTTACGTTACGTGCGGTGGGTGGCAGGGAGCGTGACCGATGATTTTCGGTGAAGAGAACAGCCAGCCCGGCGGCCAGCCTCAGCAACAGCAGCAAATCCGCGTGGACCTTTCGGGGATGGAGACGATCTACGCCAACTCGTTCGCGGTCGCCGGCTCCGCGGAGGAGATCGTGCTGTACGTCGGCGCGAACCTGCCGATGCCGGGCATCAAGGAAACGGTGGTCCGCATCAGCCACCGCGTCACGCTGATCCCGTCCAACGCCAAGCGGCTGATGATCGCGCTCCAGCAAACGCTCAAAGCCCACGAAGACCGCTTCGGCCCGATCGAGCTGCCGCCGGCCCCGCGGCCGGAAGAGCCGAAGTAAACCGCGCGCCCCGGCGCGCGTTCGCCCGGGCCCACACGGTAGCGGCCGGCCTCCGTCCTGGACGCGAGAAGCGGAACTCCGCGCCCCGCACTACTGAAACGCGAATTCGCGCTGTCCGCCCGCGCGGGCCAATCGCCAATGGCGATCGTCGGTGCTGTACGCGACACGCTTGAGCAGGCGTCGCAGCGCGTCGCGGCTGATCGCGCCGCGGCCGTTTAACTGGTCGCAGACGTACGCGAAGACCTGGTGTTCGGTCGGGGCGCGCCCCGCGTCCTCGCACTCGGCCAAGAAGGTGATGGCGAAGTAGCGCGCCAAGCGCGCCCGCGCGACGCGCGAGGACGAAACATTCTCCGGGCGCAGGAACCAGCAACCGCGGCGCCGATCAAACCGGAACCACTGCTGGAGCAGGGGCGTTATGTCGCCCCACGCCCGGCTGAAGGTTGTGAGCAGGTGGGATTCGAGCAGTTGGGGAATGATACGGTGATGGATTTCCTCCGTCGTCGCACCAATCCGCTCGACGATCGCCGCCTCACACCCGGTCCGCACGACCTGCAGCACGTCGCGGTGCTTGAGCGTCGGGGACTTGGCCGCCGGTTGTGACGTTTTTCGAAAGTTCAGAACGAGCTCGCCGGACAGCACCCGAAGCGGGTTCTTCTTCTTGTGCATGGACCAGACCACGCCCACCGGCTGTACAACCGTGTTCACGTACCGAAAACCGGCTCGTGTGCAGGCATCGACGAGCGCCTCCCAGTACGTCGTGTCGCGGTGTGCGAACACCAGACTCATCCAACCGTCGCTCCGGAGCACCTCGTGCATCTGTGCCAGTGATTTCGACAGCAGGTGGTGGTAGACCTCGCGCGACTTGCGCAGCTCTCCGCCCTCGATGACCTCTTCGGCGCGATCGGCGGCGGTCACCTCGAGATTCAGCCAGGCCGCCCACATGGTCGAGAGGTCCCGATACGCAATGTGGGCCCCGTACGGCGGGTCGGTATAGATATAATCGACGCTGCCCGGTTTCAACCAATCGAGCAAACGCGTAGCAGAGCCGTGCTGGAACACGGCCGAATCGCCTTCGCGATAGAAATCGCCGATCAGCTCGTTCGTCTCCTGCTTCGCCGCCAGCAGACGCTGCACGCGCTTCTCAAACTGATCCCAGAGCGGAAGCGCAACGGCGCGTGCGGCGATCTTGTAACGGTAAATGCTGAAGATAGCGCTGCCGCCTCGACTCTCCGCCCGGTTGTTCGCCGAAAGAAACGTCCGGTTAATCCGCGCCAACGTTGCGGAGAAGGCCATCAAGAGCAGGTCGCGCGCTGGGGCGTCTTCGAAGCCCATGATCCCCGCGCGCAACCGTGCGAGGCCATGCAGCATGCGCGGCGTAAACAGCTCATGGACCCAGGGCACGTCCGCATTGGAAGGGAGGGGCACACCCCGCGGATACCACGCGGGCACGGGTTCGGCCGCCAGCGCCTCATCGGGGCGCGCCCACAGACGTTCAATCTCCTCGCGGCACGCATGCGCGACTTGCTCGAACGCCCGTTGCAGTCCCGCGACGCTGACGGGAGCGATTGCCGTTTGACGAGCCAGAAAGCACGCCCAACGACTGATGTCCACGTAAACCGTCTTTCTGCGTCGTACGAGAGACTCGACCGCCGTGACCCCGGAGCCGCCGAAGGGATCGAGTACGGTGTCGCCTGGCGAAGAGAAATGCTCGATGTAAGCCTGGACGACGTTCCACGCGCGCTTGGTGAAGTACGGGTGCGAACCGTAATGGCGCCGAGCGCTTTGCTTCGCCGGTTGAAGGGCATCCGTCAGAGGCCTGGCAGGCGGCGCCGTCATGCCACGGCTCGCAGAAGCCCCACCAAATCACACAAGTCAATGACGTCTACGTAGTTCTGCATGACCGCCCGCGCGTCGTGTCGTGCGCAGAGGACCAGCACGCGCTGCTGCCAGTGCGGCCGGTGATGCGATGCCAGGAAGCCGCGCGAGCGTTCCTCCACCTCGATGGGGCATGGATATTCGGGGTAGTTCCCCAGCTTGACCCGGCCATTGGGACAATCGATGCCTTGAGTTCGATAAGGTCCAAGCGAGATGCCCAGCACGTCGCTCAAGGTACACGAAGATCGCTTTGGACCGATCGAGCTACCCCCCGCCCCATGGCCGGAGGAACCCGAGTAGACCCCCGGTGCCGCGGCATTCAACGGTCGGTGGGGTCTGCACGCGGCATACATCGAGATCAACAGTGCCAGGACGGACACCAGAATCGCGATCCAAGCGCGCCACGCGGCCCGCCGCGCTTGAATCCGCATCGCCTCTGCATCCGTCGGCAAGCTAAGCGCGACCCCGAGCTTATCGAGAAGTCCGCCGCGGTGGGCCTCTTCAACGAGCTTCCGAATGTTCTCACCTACGAACCGAGCCTCATCCCACTCTTGATTGGTCACAACGTTGCCACCGAATTCTGCGCGAAACGCCTTCACGTCGTCGCGCGACTTCAGCTTCCGGCGAAGTTCCTGTTCGCATCGCTCACGTGTGGCCATCGTTCGCCCCTTGTACGTTCCACGAACTAACTCGGGTACATATCACCTCCGGGCCGCAGTGCGCTCTGAGCGGCGCAGGCGGAATTGGCCGCCTGTTATGCGCGACGCGCGCGAGCGCGAGCCTTCACTGTGGAAGCATTGTACCTCCGGCCCCGGGCCGGGCGGATAGGTCGCGCCTGGCGCGCGCCGTCTCTACGCGCTCTTGAGCTTCTCGGCTTTTTCGGCGGCCTGTTCGATCGGGCCGACGTACATGCAGGCCTGCTCCGGCAGGTGGTCCCACTTGCCTTCGCACAGCTCCTTGAAGCTGCGGATCGTGTCGGCCCGCTTCGTGTAATTGCCGGCAAAGCCGGTGAATTGCTCGGCCACGAAGAACGGCTGCGACAGGAAGCGCTCGATCTTGCGGGCCCGCGCGACGATCAGCTTGTCCTCTTCCGACAACTCCTCGACGCCCAGAATCGCGATGATGTCCTGCAAGCTGCGGTAGCGCTGCAAGATTTCCTGCACCCGCCGGGCAACGGCGTAGTGTTCTTCGCCGACCACGCCGGGGTCGAGAATGCGGCTGGACGACCCCAGCGGGTCGATGGCGGGGTAAATGCCCTTTTCGGCGATGGAGCGCTCCAGCACGATGAACGCGTCGAGGTGCGTGAACGTCGTGGCCGGAGCGGGGTCGGTCAGGTCGTCCGCCGGCACGTACACGGCCTGGACGGACGTGACGGCGCCCTTTTGCGTCGACGTGATCCGCTCTTGAAGCTCGCCCATCTCCGTTCCGAGCGTTGGCTGATACCCGACCGCCGACGGCATGCGGCCCAGCAGCGCGGACACCTCCGAGCCGGCCTGCGAGAAACGGAAAATGTTGTCGATGAACAGCAGCGTGTCGGCCCCGGTCTCGTCGCGGAAATACTCGGCCATGGTCAACGCACTCAGCCCGGCGCGCAGCCGCGCGCCCGGCGGCTCGTTCATCTGCCCGAAGACCATCGCCGTCTGGTCAATGACCGACTTGCCCGTGTTGCCGATCTTCGCATGCTGCATTTCCAGCCAGAGGTCGTTGCCCTCGCGCGTGCGTTCGCCGACGCCGGCGAACACCGAGTAGCCGCCGTGCTGGGTCGCAATCCGGGCGATCAGCTCTTGGATGACCACGGTCTTGCCCAGTCCCGCCCCGCCGAACAGCCCGATCTTGCCGCCGCGCACGAATGGCACCAGCAGGTCGATGATCTTGATGCCGGTCTCGAATTGTTCGGTCTTGGGCGTCAGGTCGGCAAACTCGGGCGGCTCGGCGTGAATCGGCCGGTACTCCTTGGCCTGGGCGGGGCCGCGTCCGTCGATGGGCTGGCCGACGAGGTTGAAGACGCGCCCCAGCGTCTCCAGCCCGACCGGCACGCGGATCGGGCCGCCGGTATCCAGGATCGGCGATCCCCGCACCAGGCCGTCGGTGCTGCCCAGGGCGACGGCGCGCACGCGCCCGCCGCCAAGGTGTTGGGCGACCTCGCACCACAGCGTCTCTTCGGCGGTGGTTTCGCCCACGGGCCGACGCACCTGCACCTGTAGGGCGTTGTAGATTTGTGGCATGCGGTCCTCGGCAAACTCGGCATCGAGGGTAGAGCCGATGACCTGGGTGATCTTGCCAAAGTTCTCGCCATTTGTGGCCATGAAATACTCCCGGCAATGGAAGGCGAGTGCGGAGTTAAGAGTTAAGACTTAAGAGTTAAGAGTGCCGCACTCCGTCTCCCGTTATTCTCACTACTAGGGTTTTCGCTGCGACGTTTTCACGATGGTCGTCAGAATTCTTACCAGTTCATCCGCTTCAGACGTCAAGGCTCCCAAGCGCGGCCTCGGCAGCATCCCGGACTCGGTCAGGACGCGCAGCCAATACAACGTTTCCTTGGCCTCCGCCCGGGCGATGTTCATCCGCCGAGCAAAGTCTGCTTTCGACGCGGACGCCTGCGCCTCTTCGACGTTCGCGCCCACACTCGTACCGCTGCGGGCCAACTGTCGCGCCACAACCTGGCCGCCTACGTCGCGCGGCAGCGCTCGGACGAGCTTGAGAATCCGAACCGCAAACGCGAAGCTGCGCCCGCGCACATCTGGCCGATCACCGTTCGTCGTCATCTATTCTTGCGCCCAATCTGCAGCGCGGCCTCGTATCGGTGGCCGCACTCTTAACTCTGCACTCCGAACTCATCATCTCACCGCTTCCGCCCCGCCGACGATGTCCGCCAGCTCCAGCGTGATCTGCGCCTGCCGGGCACGGTTGTACTGCCGCGTCAGGAACTTGATCATGTCGCCCGCCGCGTCGGTGGCCGCCTTCATCGCCACCATCCGGGCCACCTGTTCGCTCACAATCGCGTCGTTAAAGCACTGGAAAAGCTGAATCTTCACCGACTCGGGGATCAGCCGGGCGAGCAAGACCTCCGGCGGCGGGGAGAACTCGAACTCGGCCCGCGGCCCCTTCTTCCGTGGCTCGGTGACTTCGGCCTGCGGCGGCTCGATCGGCAGCAGTTGCAGCACGGTCGGCCGCTGCGAGCCGACCGAGTGGAAACGCATGAACGCGACGTCGACCCGCGCGATCTGCCCTGCGGAGTAGAGCCGAATGTAGCGCTCCGCCATTTCGCTGACGCGGCCGAAGGCGATGCGGTCCTCCACGTCCGTGATCGTCGCCGCCAGCGGATAGCCCAGGAAGCGGAAGTAGTGGACGCCCTTCTTGCCGACCATCTCGATGTCCGGCGTCAGGCCGGCCGCGCTGAGCCGTTTACGCTGCTCGACGGCGACGCGGAGCACCGAGGTGTTGTACGCGCCACACAGCCCACGGCTCGACGTGATCGCCAGCAGGATGCTGCGCGATACGCCCGCATGGGGCCGCAGCAGCGGGTGCTCCGCCGCGGCCCGCTGGGCCAGGGTCTGAAGCATCTCGGTGATCTTGGCGGTGTACGGCTTGGTGGCCAGGGCCCGCTGGAGGCACTTCTGGAAGCGCGCGGTGGCGATGAGCTGCATGGTCTGCGTGATCTTGCGAATGTTCCGCACCGCTTTACGGCGCTTGACGATCTTCCGCGCCTTGGCCATGGCTACAGTCCAGAGTGAAAAGTTAAAAGTAGCAAGTTACTCGCGCGGTCGTGTCTACTCACAGCCGCGCGACTTCTTGACAATAGTCACCAGGATGCACACGAGCTCGTTCGCCTCCTGGAGGAGCGATTCCAGGCGGCGCTTGGGCAGCAGCCCGGACTCGGCGATCAGTTTCAGCCAATACCGGGTTTCGAGCGCCTCGGAGCGCGCGATATTCATCCGGCGGGCGAACTCCGCCTTCGAGTGCGCGCCTTGCGCCTCCTCGATGTTGGCGCCGATGCTGGTACCACTGCGCGCGATTTGGCGCGCAATCACTTGGCTGGCGGCATCCCGCGACAGCGCCCGGACGAGCTTCAGAACACGAAGCGCAAAGGCAAACGAGCGCTCCTGAACCCCAGGCTTCGATCCGTCCCGCTCTGTGACCAATTCCCGCTCCCTGCACCACCGTCCCGATCACGCGACGTAGGACTTTCATCTTTTCACTGGCTACTTGCCACTGGCTACTTGTCACTTGCGGCCACAAAGGCTTTCTTGAAGTTCGCCACGATCTCTTTCAGCCGCCCATCCAGCTCGTCCGTGAGCTTGGTCGCTTTGGCCACCTCGTCGCGCACCTCGGGGAACTCGTCGCGATAGTGCTGGAGCAGGGCCTGCCCGAAGTCGCGAATCCGATTCAGCGGAACATCGTCCAGAAAGCCCCGCGCCCCGGCGTGAATCGACAGAATCTGATCCACGACGTGCATCGGCTCATACTGCGGCTGCTTGAGCAGCTCCACCATCGCCCGCCCGCGATCGAGCGCCTTCTGCGTGGTCGCGTCCAGCTCCGTGCCGAGCTGCGCGAACGCCTCCAGCTCGCGAAACGCCGCCAGGTCAAGCCGTAGCGAGCCGGCGATGCGCTTCATCAGCGGCACCTGGGCGTTGCCGCCGACGCGGCTGACGCTGATGCCGACGTTGACCGCCGGCCGCACGCCCGCGAAGAACAAGTCCGGTTCCAGGTAGATTTGTCCGTCCGTAATCGAAATCACGTTAGTCGGAATGTACGCCGACACCTCGCCCTCCAGGGTCTCAATCACCGGCAGGGCCGTAAGGCTCCCGCCGGTGCCCGGCACCTTGCGAGCCGCCAGTTCCGCCTTGTTCGGCAGCGCGTCCAAATCGTGCTGGAGCGCCTCGGCGTCCTGAATGCCCTTGTAGACCTTGCCGTTGACGCCCTGGCGGGTGGTCGACGGATCGCTCTTGCGGCAGATAATCCGCTGCTCAGCGAGCTTGCACGCCCGTTCCAACAAACGGCTGTGCAGGTAGAACACGTCCCCGGGATACGCCTCACGCCCCGGCGGCCGGCGCAACAGCAGCGAGAGCTGCCGGTACGCCTGGGCGTGCTTGGACAGGTCGTCGTAGATGCACAGCGTCGCCCGCCCGTGGTCGTACATGAAGTATTCGGCCATCGCGCAGCCGGCATACGGGGCGATGTATTGCAGCGGGGCCGGGTCCGACGCGCCGGCGGAGACCACGATCGTGTAGTCCATCGCGCCATGCTTGCGGAGCGTCTCGACAATCGTCGCGACCGTCGACTCCTTCTGCCCGATCGCTACGTACACGCAGATGACATCCCCGCCCTTCTGATTCAGGATCGTGTCGATCGCGATGGCGGTCTTACCGGTCTTCCGGTCGCCGATGATCAGCTCGCGCTGTCCGCGTCCGATCGGGATCATGCTGTCGATCGCCTTGATGCCCGTCTGGAGCGGCTCACTCACGGGCTGGCGCTCGGCGATCCCGGGGGCGATGATTTCGAGCGGGCGACGATGCGGCGACTGGACGGGTCCCTTGCCGTCCAGCGGACGCCCGAGCGGGTCCACGACACGCCCGACGAGCGCATCACCGACCGGCACGCTCAGGAGCCGGCCCGTCGTGCGCACCTCGTCCCCCTCCTTGATTTGCAGGTATTCGCCGAGCACGACGCAGCCGATCGAGTTCTCCTCGAGGTTGAACACGAGGCCCGTCGCGCCGCTTTCGAACTCCAGCATCTCGCCGGCCATCGCTTTGGCCAGCCCATAGATGCGGGCCACGCCGTCGCCAACCTCCAGCACGCGCCCCACCTCGGCCACGTCCAGCTCGGTCTTGAAGCGGCTGATTTCCTGCTTGATCACGCTGGCGATTTCGTCGGCCTTGAATTTCATGAGAAGCTCTCAGCTATCAGCTCTCAGCTATCAGCTTGCAGCCGTCAGCCATCGGTCCCAATCCCCAACCCGCGGTCGCTGCGCTCCAGCAGTCGCGCGCGCGCCACCCGCAGGTGCCGGCGCACCGAATGGTCAAAGCGGTAGTCGCCGACCTGCACCACCAGGCCGCCGATCAGCTCCGGGTCCACCACGTATTCCATCAGCGGCTTGCGCAGGGACACTTCGGCCACCCAGCGCTCGAGCGCGGCCCGATGCGCGGCGTCCAGTTCCACGGCCGACCGGGCGACGACTTCGACCTGGCCGCGGGCGTGCTCTTCGCGCAGCACGTAGCAGCGCAGCAGGGGCGCCAGCAACCCGGCCCGGCCGTGCCGGTTCATCACGTGCAATGTGTCGAGGACGATGTCGCTCAGCCGCCCGCGAAACATCCGTTCCAGGCTGGCCTGCCGCTGGTCCACTTGGATGGCGGCGGAGCGCAGGAACGTCGCCAACGCCGGTTCGGTCTGCTCCAGCCGCACCAGCTCTTCCAGCTCGCCACGCACCTCCGCCACGCGGTTCGCCTCCTGCGCGAGCGCAAACAGGGCCGCGGCGTACACGTCCGCCAACTCCAGCGCTTGTTCGAATGCCTCCGCCATGCTCTCGCGCCCCTCTCTCCGCCGATCCGCGTCAGTTCAACTTCGTGGTCCCGACGGACTTCATCTGCGCCAGCGACTCGTGCACGAGCCGGCGATGCTCCTCCGGCGACAGTTGCTTGCTGAGCACGTTGGCCGCCAGTTGCACGGCCAGCTCCGCGGTCTGGTCGTGCAGTTCCTTCACGGCCGCGTCCGTGGCCAGCCGAATCTCGCGCCGGGCCCGCGCCAGCAGCGCGTCGGCCTCCTGCCGGGCTTCTTCCTGAAGGCGCCGCCGCACCGTCTCCGCATCGCGGCGACCTTCCTCGACGAGCGCCGTGGCCTCGGCTCGTGCCTGGTCGAGCTGCGCCTGGTACGCCATCCGCAACCGTTCGGCCTCGGCCCGCTCCTGGCGGGCCCGTTCGAGCGCGTCGCGAATGGTCTGCTCCCGCTCGTGCAGCACGTTGAGCAGCGGCTTCCAGGCGTACTTGCCGAGAATGCCGATCACCAGCCCGAACACCAGCAGCGTGATGATGAAGTTGCCGATGTCCGCATTGAAGATGTCGGTTTCACCGCCCTGCTCGGCGGCGAGTACCGGCGCGGCGACAGCGTGGGCCATCAGCAGTACCGCGCCGGCCCAATACCGTGGCTTGCGCAAGGACGGTCTCCTTCCAGCGCGCCGCGCCAGCCAGGCCTTACAAGAAGATCGCCATCAGGCACACCACGACCGCGAACAGCGTGGCCCCTTCGATCATCGCCGCCGTCACGATCATGGCGAAGTTAATCGAACCGGACGCTTCGGGCTGGCGCGCCATGGATTCGACGGCGCTGCCCCCGATCCGCCCGATGCCGGCGGCGCCGCCCATGATCACCAAGCCCGCGCCGATGCCGGCGCCGAGGTTCTGCAAACCTTTGTTGCCCAGCAGCGTCGGCGTTTGGACGGCCTCGCCGCCCTTCTCGGCCGGCTCGGCCGCCCAGACCGCGTTGGCCGCCAGCACGGCAAAGCCGACCACCAGTAGCCCTGGCGCCAGCCGCGAACGATACCGTCTCATCAGACCTACCCTTTCTTCGCTTGCGTCACCCGGCGGGGTCGGACGACTCTGCTCGTCGAATCACGCCATCGCCTATTCCAGCCTTGCGGCCCGTTACCCCGCGTACCGGGCATGGCCTTCGAACGCTTGGTCAAAGCCTCGGCCGCCACGTGCGTCAACGCGCGGCGTCCGCAGCGGGCTCGTGTTCCTCCGCGTGTTCGTGCTCCGTGTGAATGTTGACCGCCTGGCCAATGAAGATCGCGCTGAGAAACGTGAAGATGAACGCCTGCAAGAACGCCACGAACAACTCGAGGAAGTTGATCGCGACGCTGCCGGCAATCACGGGTACGGCGATCAACAGACCGCCCGCGCTGCCCAGTGCACTCCAGGCCATGGCGATGAAGCCCAGGAGCACCGCCAGCAGAATGTGACCGGCGACCATGTTCGCAAAAAGACGCATGGCCAGCGCGAACGTCTTGGCCACCAGTCCGACCACTTCGAGGAGCGCAATAAAGACATTCAGCCCCGGCGGTCCCATCAGAAAGTGCTTCAGGTAGGCGACGCCGTGAATCCGCAGCCCGTTCACGACAATCGTGCCCAGCGTGGAGATCGCCAGGGCCGCGGTGACCATGATGTTGCCGGTCGACGTGCCGCCCAGGGCGTGCCCCGGAATGAACTTCGTCCAGTCGGCCAGCGGAATTAGCCCCAGGATGTTGCAGGTCAGAATGAAGAAGAAAGCCGACCACAGGTAGGGCATAAACCGATCCGTGTACGGCCCCAACGCCGGTCTGGCCACGTGCGTTCGCAGCGCGTCGCAGAGCCCCTCGATCGCGTTGCCGAACCGGACCGGGATCAACCGTCCCAGTTCGTCCCGTCCCGCCCGTTGACGGAGGAACCGCGGCAGCCAGAGGACGAGGAGCGCGGCCGCGAGGAGCTGCATAATCGTGTGATTACTGAGAAACGTGAAGTAGTCGGTGAACGGCAGGCGACCGCCCGTCGGCACGTACACGAGGCGATGCTGCACCACGTGGGTCAGCGGGTTCATCGCCGCGAGCAGTATCACGATGCGCTCCGGGCCGCGCGGCCGCTCAGCCACACGACGCCGACCGTGTCGGCGCCGAGCAACGCCAGATACCCCATGACGACCCAGAGGGCCAACGCGATCTTGTGCAGGGACCCGCTCCATAAGGCTAGCAGAAGCAGGCCCAGAGTGAGGAGGAAGCGAAGCAGCATTCCGACCAGCAGTCCGCCGGCCCGCTGGTGCGGGCCGCGCCGCAGCGCCACGACCGTGGGAACCAGACCCAGCAGCGCCGCCATGAGCGCAATCCCGACCCCGCCCACCATGGCCTCTACGCCGCGCCAACCGGCCAGCGCACGCGTCGGGGCGTATCCCAACCCGAGCGCCGTGGCGCCGACGCCGATGGACAGCAACGCCAGGCGCACGTAGCCGACCGCGACACCGAAGCTACGAGGACTCGTGGTGCTCATCACCTGTCTGCGTCCGATCGCGCCGCGTTTGGAGGTCCTTTTCCCGGCTCAGTCGCAGCGCGTCGCGAACGAAATTGTAGAAGCCGCCGACAACGCCCACACCGACGCCGATCAACATACCGATCGGCCCGGTCTGGAACCGGTAATCCACCCACAGACCCAAGAGCGTCAGCCCAATAATCGCCGCCGCCAGCTCGACGCCCATGCCGGCATAGCGGAGCAGCACGGGCCGCGGACCGCGTTCCGGCCGGGAATCGCGCTTTCGTGGCCGGGTCACGCCGACGCCCGAACTGGCGCCACCAGGCTCCCGT
>Ga0214473_10003358_pt1 | contig 19426 bp, 21 predicted proteins | sample RVTome_7_FD_203509 | JGI IMG/M metagenome (GOLD analysis project Ga0214473, IMG submission 203509) | Soil microbial communities from uranium-contaminated site in the Upper Colorado River Basin, Wyoming, United States - RVT98D197 | ecosystem: Environmental > Terrestrial > Soil > Contaminated >... | reverse complement strand
CGGAGATCGCACCGTAAAGATCACCGACACCGTGCCCTCCATCCGCGAATTCACTCACCGCGTTGCGCAACTCGGTGGATTCCTCGGACGTAAGTCCGACGGTGACCCGGGAACACAAACACTCGCATGCGGCATCGCAACGTTCGACATCATCGTGCTTGCATATGAAATCTTCAAAGAAACTCACGCACCACCGTAGCGCCTGTGTCCAGAACGGACTTGTGGGTAACGATCAGGCGACAGGTGGGGCACTACGGCATGGTTATACCGCGGTTCGTCGATCAAGCCCTCCGAGGCGGACCCATCGTTGTCTACGGGGATGGCGAGCAAACCCGTTGCTTCTCTCATGTCCTCGACATCGTTGCGGCGCTTTACGATCTCATCCGTTTGCCGCGGCTCAACGGCGAGATCGTCAATCTCGGCAGCCACGAGCGCGTCTCCATTAGACAGCTTGCCGAGGAGATACGCGCACGAGTGAATCCCGCGATCGACATCCAGCACGTGTCCTACGAATCCGTGTTCGGCCCCACCTTCGAAGACATGCACGACCGCGAACCGGACCTTTCCCGTGCGCGTAAGTTGATCGGCTATGCGCCGCGGTTTAACCTCGCTCGCATTCTCGACGATGTCATCGGGGATCGCCAGGATCGCGCGACGGAACGACACGGGGCAATGGACCAGCCTGCCGTACACTAAATCCAACTCGACCGGAGACACCTTTGGCAAACGAGCGTCGATACAATTGGCGCAGGGCAAGCGCCTGTAATGCGTGAGGAGGACTCCCAGCCAGGCCAAGCGCGGCGCCGCATATTGTACGCGCAATATGCGCCCTTCGGAGGCTTTCCGCCCTTGCTGCACAGCGCGAGGATTCTGGTTCGGAACGGCTGGCAAGCAAAGTGTCTCGGGGTAGGCGCTTACGGGACGGAAGGTCTGCGGTGGGATGGAGACGATGGAATTGTGATCAGCCAATTGCCCTACTGTCCACCTGGGTGGCGACAGAAGGTTCATTACGTGACGTTTTGTCTCTGGGCGATAGTCATGGCCTGCGTGTGGCGGCCGGCTTGGCTATATGCCTCGGATTTGCTGGTCTGCCCGGTGGCCCTGTTGCTCAGCTACCTTCCGTCTCTCCGGGTGGTTTATCACGAGCATGATTCGCCCAGCGGCAACGAGCGATCGATTTCGCTGCGGGCCTGCCTGTGGGCACGTCGCAGGCTTGCGCGGCGGGCCGAGCTGTGTGTTCTGCCGAACGAACGTCGGGCGGAAATCTTCACTTCCGCAACCGGGAGTCGTTGCACCACGGTCGTGTGGAATTGCCCACTATCTAGCGACGTCTTGGCGCAGCAGCCCGCGTCGGGCAACGATGAACTCCTGTTGTACTTCCATGGGTCGCTGAATCCTGTCCGTCTCCCCGGAGCGGTACTCGCCGCACTGGCCCAGCTCCCGCCAAGCGTCAGACTGCGAGTCGTGGGGTACGAGACGATTGGGCATGCTGGTTACGTCGCCAGACTTCAGGAGTTTGCCCGAGAGTTAGGAATTTCAGAACGTATCGACTTCTTGGGTACGGTTCCGCGAGAGCGGCTGTTTGTTCTGGCGTCGGAGTGTCACGTGGGGCTGGCGTTCATGCCAACAGCGTCCGAGGATGTGAACCACAAGTACATGGCCGGAGCGTCCAACAAGCCGTTCGAGTATCTCGCCAGCGGTCTCGCCTTGCTAGTGTCCGACCTGCCCGACTGGCGGGCGATGTACGTGGGTGCCGGGTATGGGCAGGCGTGCGATCCGGAGAACCCGGCAAATGTCGCGAAGGCGCTCCGTTGGTTCCTCGGCCACAGGGACGAGACGCGAATGATGGGGCAGCGGGGTCGCGAGAGGATTCTTGCGGAGTGGAACTACGAACAGCAGTTTGCTCCTATCATGCGAAGGATGAATGATGAGACGCGTTCTTGATGGGCTCAAGGCTCTGGTGGCCAAACCGAGGGGCGAGGTCTGTCGCCAATGAAGTGGATGCACAGGCTGTGAGTCAGGACCGCGACGGAACCACGACAACCGGCTTGGCACGACATCAAGGACTCGCCTCGGTGCCGTGGTGGACCGCGATGACGGCGGATTTTCGCTTCTGCCGCGAGCTGTGCGGTGGACGAGCCTACAAGACGCTCGCCAGATACGGGCTGTATCCGGTTCTCGTCTACCGTTGGGGCCCAGCCGCTGGCCGTTGGCGGTAGGTATTCCTGCGCACGTGGGCACCCAGGAAGAGGTGTGAATAGGTGAACAAACGCGTCCTAATCATCGGTCCTTTCAGTCCGGGAGCCCTGCCGGAAAGCTTTGCGCGGGCTTTCGAACAGCTGGGGCATGAGGTGTTTCGCTTCGACTCGGACCGCGCCTACTTTGATGCGGGCTTGGGGGCGGCTTATCGTCTGGTGCGCGGGATGCGGAAGAGAACGTTCTGGGATCGCGTCAATCGGAGCACCATCGAAGTGGCGCGCTGCGTCCGCCCGCAATTGATTCTCGCCGTGAAGGGCACGTATCTGCATCCAGAAACGATTCGACGACTGCGCGGTGAGCTGGGCGTGGCATTCGCGAACTACTACCCAGACGACCCCTACATTGGGGTGCCGTGGAACCCGCACAAACTATCCAACCAACGCACGGATTTGATGGAGGCGCTGCGCCAATACTCGCGGGTGTGGCTATGGGAGCGTCGGCTTGTACAGCGGTTGGCAGCGAACGGCGTCGCAGCATCGTATCTGCCATTCGGCGTGGATCAGGAGGTATTTTATCCACACGCACCCGCGGATTGCGTCGAGTGCGGCGAGTCGCACGCGGCAGTGTTCATCGGCCAGCACCACGACAAGCGGCAGGCACACATCGCGGCGGTGCATCGGCATCGAGTCGGCGTCTGGGGCGGTCGCTGGGATGGTGCCCAGAGGGCTTTTCGAGGGCGACACACGATCCACAGGAATCCAGCATTCGGATCGAACTGTGCCTGCTTGTACGCAGGCGCGGCCGTTGCCCTCAACGTGCTGGCAGACCATAACGTGCCGGGGCACAACATGCGCACGTTCGAGGTGCCTGCCAGCGGGGGCGTTATGCTCGCCACCTACACGGTGGAACAGCACGAGTTTTTCCCAGAGAACGAGGCGGCCCTCTACTATCGCAACCCGGGCGAGATCGACGACAAGATCGAGCGGGTGTTGAAGGACCCGCAGTGGGCTGCCCGTTTGCGGCAGCAGGCTATGACCATCGCGGCCCAGCATCACTACACCGAGCGTGTGAAAGTCGTGCTGGCGGAGCTTGCCGATTGAGTGCCGCGCGGTTCAATCCAGGCGGGGGTCAGATGCTTCGCAAGGGTTCCCTCCTCGTTGTGGTGAACGCGCCGCCGGCCGGGGGGCTCGGCGAACGCGGGCGGCAAGTCGCGCAGGCTTCCGGCAATGCGACGGTCGTCTATCGACAGCGCGGCCGACTCCGCACGATCGCAACCGTCTCGCGGGCAATCGCGCGCCATAGACCGCACGTGATCTACGGCATTGACAACTCTGTCGTCACGGTCGCGGCTGCGCTGATGGGGCGCATCGCGTGTCGCAGCCGGTTCATCGTCGATACCGGCGATGCCGTCGGGGCTCTCCGCGCCAAGATGGCGTCGGGAGGGCGCTTCGGTACACCGCTCGGGTTTCTTTTGGAACGCGTCGGGTATTCGCTCGCCTCCGCAGTGGTGGCTCGGTCCACCGGCCTCGCGGAGCGGGTCAGCGTCATGGCCGCCAAGCCGGTGACCGTTATCCCGGACGGCTACGACGAGGCGCGCTTGCCCGCAACGGACGGCACGACCGCCCGGGTGCGGTGGGGATTTACGCCTGAGCACCTGGTAGTCGGGGTGCTCGGATCCGCCAACTGGAATCACAACTTGAATTGGTGTTACGGCCGAGACGTGATTGAAGTGGTTGCGCGGTCACGCAATAGCAACGTCCGCGGTGCCATCATCGTGGCGGGGAGCGGGGAATCGAAGCTGCGTGAAATGGCGAGGCAGCTGAAGGTCACCAACCGAATCGTGTTCGAGCGCCCAGCGGATGGTTACGGCGTGTACGAGCAGATCCGGGCATTCGACGTCGGTCTGTCGACACAAACCAACGACGAGGTCGGTCAGTGCCGTACCACTGGAAAGCTGGTGCAGTACATCGCCGCAGGCACTTTTGTACTGGCGAGTTGTGTGGGGGAGGCGGCTCGACTCCTTCCGGAGGAGATGCTCGTTCCGTACAACGGCGCGTGGGACGACGGCTATTTCGGCCGTCTCGCCGAGCGGATCGACGCGCTGCCGTGCCCCATCGTCCTGCGCCAGAAGGGTCGCGAGCTTAGTGCCAAGCTCCGGCATGTTTTCCAGTATGGCCTCTTGCGCCGGCAGTTCGCCAATATTTTGGAGACGATACGCTGATGGCGTTCGCCTGTAGCGCGGCCAATCGCGTCTATGAGGAGTGGGGGTGTTTCGTGCCGCTTGCCACGTTCGTGGTAGACTTCGTAGCGTAGTATTTGGCCACCTACGCCATCGACTACGAATGCAACATCCTCTCGCTGACGTTCAGCATCGATCATGGCACTGCGGCGCCGTGTTTCTCGACCAGGCCGGCATCGATCTCGACGCCGACCGCGTCTGGCTGGGGAGTGCCTCCACGGCAATGGTTTTCCTCACGATCGACGACAGTGACGAAGCTGCAATCATGGATCTGGCGCGGCAAACTGTGGATCGGCACGCCGACTGACATCAACCGCACCGAGTAAATAGCGTGAGCACTACGGAAGGTTTCATCGTTCTCGGTCTGGTTCTCACGATCGGGATGGTACTGTCGCGCCGGGCGCAGCCCGGCTACATCGATTTTCTCACACCGATGCTTGGGGTGTACTGGCTGCACTCGTTCACCCGTGGGCTCTTCTTGGTCTACGGACCCGAGTGGTTGTCCTTGAATCCACAGGTTGCCGCCGCGGGAGACCAGGAAATCGCCGAAGCGATCCTGTTGAGCGCAGCAGGCGTTGGTGCCCTGATCGCTGCGTATCTCGCTGTCACGCACTTCACCCGGTCCGCCGAGCCGGCCGCAGAACAATTGGTTCTCCCCTCACCGAATTTCGCCAGCAGCCTGGTTGCAGTGGGCCTCGTCTGCCGCGTCACGTTGCGGCTAGCCAACGAAAATTTCATCTCATTGCCAGACTGGGCGGTGACTCCGGTCGAAACGTTCGGTTGGGCGGCACTTGCCGGAATCTTCGTCAGCGCGGTCCACTGGGGCCGAAACACTGCAACGTGGACACAGAACCGCGGTGCCGTGGCACTCGCAGCACTCTACGTCTTGATCGATGGGCGGCTTGCCAGCTCACGGGAAGCGGTTCTCCGACCAATCCTTGCTGTCTTGGTCGGCGTGATGATCGGAAAAGGTGCAGGTCCAAGAAAGATCGTGGTGACCGCAACGATCGTTGTGGTACCTATCTTCCTGTGGATTGGTGCGATGAAGGCCTATCAGGAGTACGACCTGGGCCCAGGGTCCGGTTACATCGAGAGCGTGTCTGCCGTACAGGAGGTGGGCGGGCTTGACTGGCTGCAGTTCACCGTGGGTTCAATCCAGAACAGGTTTCACGGGCTCGACTCGCTCATCGTCTGTCGGGCGGTCGTCCCCAGCCGCCGGCCGTTCGAAGAAGGATCAGTGTGGTCCCGGGTCTTGCTTTCCGCGTTTGTGCCGAGAGTCCTCTATCGAGAGAAGCAAGTCGGATGGGGCTGGCGTTTTGCGGTGGAATTTTGGGGTGCGAAGCTTGAGGACGAAGGCCGATACGCCATCGGCATAAGTCATCTAGGAGAATTCTATGTGCACGGGGGAGATGTAGGCTGCCTGACCGGCATGGCCGTTCTCGGCGCTGGACTGGCGATGTTGGCTTATCACCTGCGCCGGCGCACCGATGCGTTCGGCGTGATGATGTTTGCTCTACTAGCTCTGGAACTCTGCCAAGTAGACCGCGATCTCGAGCTTGGTTTGGGTATAGCGCTGAAGCTGCTGGCGATCTTCTGGGCGCTGATGTTTCTGCGCCGGGCGCGGCCGGGGGCGCGGGGCGCACCGCACCGTTCGCCGATCCCGAGGGTAGCATGACCTTGGTGCGGATCGTGTCTATGCTCTCGCTGCAACATCGGTTGACTTTGAAGCGTATCTTCGTCCGCCGTCTGCTGTGCAACTCATGTGCGGCATAGCTGGCATTCTCAGTGGCGACGCGTGCGCTCCCGGCGCGGTGCGCGCGATGACGCGATCCCTCGTGCATCGTGGACCGGATGGAGAAGGCTTCTTCAGTGACGAGGACGTCGCGCTGGGCATGCGGCGCCTCGCCATCGTCGATGTCGCCAGCGGGCAGCAGCCGCAGGCGAACGAGACGGGGACGGTGTGGATCGTCTTCAATGGCGAGATCTACAACCACGCAGACCTGCGTGCGGAACTCGTGCAGCGCGGGCACGTGTTCCGCACGTCGAGCGATACCGAGGCGATCGTTCACGGCTACGAACAGTGGGGGATCGAGGGCTGCCTGAATCGATTGCGCGGCATGTTCGCCTTCTTGCTGTGGGACGCGGCGCGGCGCGAGTTGTTCGTGGCGCGTGATCGGTTGGGAATCAAGCCGTTGTATTACACGCAGATCGACCGCCAATGGCGCTTTGCCTCGGAGATCAAGGCGCTACTGGCATGTGACGACGTGCCGCGCGCGGTCAATACCGATGCCATCGGCCCATACCTGTTGCATCAGTACGTGCCGGCGCCGGCGACGTTCTTCGCCGGCATACATAAACTGCTGCCGGGTCACTATATGCACCTTTCCACTGACGGCAAGGCAACTACGCGCCCCTTCTGGCGCCTCTCTTTCGACCCGGTAGTTCCGGTGCCGTCGTTCAAGGAAGCCGCAGAGCAGGTACGAACACGGATGACCGAGGCCGTGCGGTTGCGGCTGATGAGCGACGTGCCGCTGGGCTGCCTGCTCTCCGGGGGGCTCGACTCCAGCATCGTCGCCGCCATCATGGCCCGATCCAGCCAGCAGCGCGTGCGGACCTTCACGGTCGGCTTCCCGGAGATGCCCGATATGGACGAGCGTCGGCACGCGCGCCTGGTTGCAGAGCACTACCGCACCGCGCACACGGAGCTGGATGTTGAACTCGACGCGACGCAGCTACTCGAACACATCGTCTACCACCTCGATGAGCCGCTGGCCGACGCCGCAGCCTTGCCAACGTACATTATCTGCAAGGCAGCTCGGGAACATGTCACCGTTCTGCTCACCGGAGAGGGGAGCGACGAAGTATTTGCTGGGTACCCTCGCTACGCCTTGAGCCGTGTTGCCGATGTTTTCCAACGCGTACCGCGTCGGGTGCGCCATGCGGCCCTGGGCGCCCTCGGCTCTGTGCTGAACTCTGGTCGCGCGGGGCATGCGGTACGCCGGCTGGCTGATGCCCCGGACGATCCCGTGGCTCGCAACGTGCTCTGGACCGGGGTTTTCAGCCCCACAGAGATCGCGCAACTCTGGCACACTGCGCGTACCAAGGCACAACCGGAAGCGGATGACTGGCCCTACGCAGAGGACCACCCTCCCGATGATAGCCTAAACCGTCTCTTATACCGGGACCTGCGCCGCTGGCTGGTCGATGATGTGCTGATGAAGGTGGACAAGCTGAGCATGGCGGCGTCGGTTGAGGCGCGCGTGCCCTTTCTCGACCACGAACTCGTCGAGTACGTTGCCTCGCTTCCGCCTAGTTACAAGCTGCGCCACGGACACGGAAAGGCGGTTTTGCGGCAAGCCTTCCGCGACTGGATCCCCCCGCAGACCATGGCGCGGCGCAAAGCGGCCTTTCGCCCACCCCTGGACGTCTGGTTCCGTGGCCAACTCGGCAAGCTGGCGGCGGAGCGTCTGCGCGCCCCGGGCTCGTTCTGCCGCACGTTTCTTGATCCTCGCGCCGTGGAGCGCGTGCTCGCCGACCACGTCACCTGTGCGGCCAATAACGGCCAACGCCTCTGGACATTGCTGTGCGCGGAACTGTGGTACGGCCAGTGGTTTGGACGAGAGCACAGCTTCCCTCGCCCCCTGGAGCCTGTCGATTTCGGAAATCGTGCTTCGACGAGCTCAGCACGAGCGGTTGGGTTATCCATTTCAAAAGAGAATTCCGCTCACCCTGAGAGATCCAACCAGCGAGAACGCCGGCTTGGAGAGGCTATGAACCGCCGGGTCGAAGAAATCCCCCGCTCACTTTGTTCGCTGCCCCCTTTGGCAAAGGGGGCGGTCGCACCGCGGCCGGGGGATTTTGAGATGGCTCAGGTCGCCTCGGACCAGCCGGGTCATGGGCAGCTTGTCGAAGGGTGTGGTTCTCCGGCGCCCGCGGTTTCCCAACGCCCGCCCGTGTCCGTGTCTCCGCGCCCCCACGGTGGTCTCCCTCTCCGCAGTGTCCTAGTGGTCCCGGATCTCCCCACCGAGAACTGGCGTAGCATGAACCGCTACGCAGAAGGATTGCTTAGCCAGCTTGCCGCGTTGGAACGCGACTACGTCGTGGCGACACCGCCGCTGAACGAGCGTAATGGGCATAGGCGGTTGGATGGAGCACGGCGCTACTGGAACCGCTTGGTAGCGTACCCAACGAACCTCAAGGCTTATAGGCCTGACGTCGTCCACGTCCTCGATCACTCCTACGCCCACGTGCTAAGTGCGTTTCCAGCAGGCCGCAGCCTGGTGACCGTGCACGATTTGTGGCCTCTACGGCGGCCGAGGCAAGACGGATCCCTGCGCCAACTTGTCCTCGACGCGCTTGCGCGCCGGATGACAAACGGTATGCGCGCGGCGACGCTTCTATGCGCCGACTCGGCCTTTTCGGCACGCGAGGCGCAGGAGTTGCTGGGCATCCCGGTCGAGCGGCTGCGGGTGGTCCATCTCGGGGTAGAGGAAGCGTTCTTCGAGTCCCTCCCTGCGGCCGAAGTGCGCGTGTTTGCGCGCGCGTCGTTCGGCAACAGCGGACCACGACTGTTGCATGTGTCGAGTTGCGTGCCCCGTAAGAACATTGATGGCCTGCTGCGCATTGTTGCAGAAGTCCGCCGTGCGCTGCCCGGCGCGCGTTTGCTGCAGGTCGGCGGCACATTCACGAATGCGCAGCGGGCGCTCATTGAAACCCTCGGGCTCTCCGACTCAGTTGTGCAGCGTTCCGGGCTCTCCGATGGAGAGTTACGTGTCGCCTACCGGGCGGCCGACGTGTTGATTCTCCCGAGCTTCTACGAAGGATTCGGATTTCCTGTTCTTGAAGCCCAGGCGTCCGGTCTGCCCGTCCTTTGCAGCAATCGCGCGTCGCTACCGGAGGTTGCGGGCGCTGGCGCGGTGGTGCTCGATCCAGACTGTCCTGCTGACTGGACCCCAGCTGTTATCGCGATGATGAAGAACCAGAACCACCGGCAACAGTTGATAGACAGCGGGCTTGCCAACGCGCGTTTGCATACGTGGCAGCGAACGGCTGACCACATGGCAGCCATTTACGCAGAGTTACTCGATGCTTGAAACGCCGTGCTCGCCCGGCGCCGGCTGCCAACCGAACCGCCCGCTTAAGTTGGTTATCCTCCAGCCCGCGGCCGAGCTTGGCGGAGCGGAGCGCAGCCTGCTGACCTGGTTGCGGGCCTGCAAGAAGGAGGCGCTTGAGGCGACGGTGATCCTGCCGCGGTGCGGGCCGTTGCTCGACGAGTTGTCGTCCCTTGGTGTCGCGGCGCGAGTGATCGAGCAACCGGCGGCTTTGCTTAGCCAGTCGCGCCGTCCGGATGCCGCAACGGTGGTGCGCGCGGCTACGCTACCTTTCTTGTTGCCCCCCTATGTGGCGCGATTGGCCGCAACCATACGGCAGGAGTTGCCGGACATGCTCTACTCCAACGGCATCAAGACGCACTTCCTCTCCGCCGTACTCGGTCCATGGCTCGGATTGCCTGTTGTCTGGCACGTGCGCGACTTCTACGGTGGGCCGATCCTGCCGCGGCTCGCAGACTGGGTTCCGGCGCGCATCATCGCCAACTCGCAGGCAGTCGCTGACCACCTGGCGCGCGGCATGCGACACCCCGAGAAGATCGCCGTGGTGCACAACGCCGTCGACACCGTCGCGTTTTTCCCGGCGGGGCCCCGCGCCGAGGCGGCGATGCGGATCCCCGCTACCTTTCGAGTCGGCCTGCCATCCGTGCTGGCACAATGGAAAGGGCACTCGGTCTTGCTGGCAGCGGTGGAGCGGATCCGCGCGAGTGTGCCTGGAACGATCTTTTTTTTGATCGGTGGTCCCGTGTACGACACTGTGCGGGAGCGCGGTTACGAGCAGGATTTACTCACAGATATCGAACGGCGCGGGCTGCAGAATGCGGTCATTGTCACCGGGTTCCAGAAGGACATGCCGCCGTGGTATCGCGCCATGGACGTTGTCGTGCACGCGTCGACGCAGCCGGAGCCGTTTGGGCGTACGGTGCTGGAGGCGATGGCCTGTGGGCGTCCCGTCGTGGCGACCCGCGCGGGCGGTATCCCGGAGTTCGTCACCCACGGCGAAACTGGGCTCCTTTACCCCATGGGTGACGCGAACGGGCTGGCAGATTCAGTGATCGCCCTTCTTCTAGGTCCGGACCTCCGTCGCCGGCTGAGTGTCGCCGCGCGCCAGGCAGCGATGCAGCACTTCGATGCCGAAACCCACGCCACCAAGATTGCTGCAATTTTCCGAGCTGTCGCGCGGTCGCACCTCCAAACAGCAACTGAGCCTCTGCCTGCCGATCCCGGCGATTCGGCAGTATCAGTCTGACCCACCATGCGCATCTTACAGGTCGGCAAGTTCTATCATCCCCACAGGGGCGGCATCGAGACCGTCCTGAAGTCGCTCTGCGACGGACTGCGGCAAGCTGGGCACGAAGTGCATTGTCTGGTTGCAAACACGGGCCGGACCACTGTGCAGGACGATGTAGACGGAGTGTCGGTAACGCGAGTCTGCAGCTTTGGCACGGTGCGTTCCGTGTCGGTGGCTCCCGCGTTTGTAGCGGCTTTTCGCGAGCTGGCACGCGATGCGGACGTGATCCATCTCCACCAGCAGAACCCGCTCGCAGATCTGGCCATGCTCCTGAGCAGACCAAAGGCTCCGGTGGTGGTAACCTGCCATAGTGCCATCGTGCGCCAGCGGGTACTGGTCAGGCTCTGGCAGCCTGTCGTGATTAGCGTACGGCAGCGCGCCGCACAGGTCGTGGTTTCCTCACCGCCGCTGGCGCGGATCCTTGCAACCGAGAGCGGTCTATGTCAACCGCCGACGGTGATCCCTTTCGGTATCGACCTCCCGGCGATTCGACCGGCCAGCGGCACGGCAGTACCGTGTGCCGACCGCCCGGTTCCGCTGCTGCTATCCGTTGGCCGCTTCGTCAGCTACAAGGGATTCGAGCACCTGGTCGCGGCCCTGACCCAGGTGCCTGGCGTGCGCCTGCTGTTAGTCGGCGACGGGCCATTACGAACCACGCTGCAGCGGCAGGCTGAACAACTCGGAGTTGCAGCTCGCGTGGAATTTGCGGGCACGGTATCGGACGAGCGGCTGGCCGAACTGTATCGCCACTGCGATGTATTCGTGCTGCCATCTGTCACCCCAGCCGAGGCGTTCGGCATGGTTCAGCTGGAGGCCATGGCATACGGCAAACCCGTGGTCAGTACCGATCTTCCGACCGGAGTGCCGTGGGTGAATCGTCACGGTGAAACAGGCCTGGTGGTCGCACCGCGCGATCCACGGGCGCTAGCTGAGGCGATTACCACGCTGCTGGCCTCGGCGGAGCTTCGCAGCCGTATGGGAACAGCCGGCCGCCAGCGTGTTGAGCAGGAATTCACCGCGGAGCGCATGGTTTGCCGCTATCTGGAAGTGTACGAGCAGGCGGGCAAGCGCACTTGCTGAAACGGCATCCACTGGGCAGTGCCGGCCTTACCGAGACCGAGAGTCAACGTGACACCAGCCTGAGTAAAGCGTTTCACAATTACGGTAACGTATCCTGCAAGTCTTGTGTTTCCGTTCGCCTGTTGTGTTTGGTCCCGCTCCTTGCCAAGGAGCCAACAGTAGCCCCCCCTCCTTACCAAGGAGGGGGCAAGGGGGAGGTCGCTTCTGACCCAGCACTTCAACCGCCGCAGCGAACGCGATAAGCGCAGAACGCTGCGAAGCCACGCGACCGACGCTGAGCAAAGTCTGTGGAAACACCTCAGAGACAAACAACTCGGCGCGAAGTTTCGCCGCCAATACAGCGTCGACGCGTATGTTCTCGATTTCTACGTACCGCGGTCGAAGCTCGCCATCGAGGTCGATGGCGACTCACACTTCACATCGGAAGCGATGGAGTATGACCAGGAACGGACAGCCTACCTGAAACGGTTCGGCATTGAGGTTCTGCGGTTTACCAACCTGGAGATCTTCGAGAATATCGAGGGGGTGCTGGCTACCGTCGAAGCAGCGGTCAAACGCCGGCTGACTACCGCCCCCTAACCCCCTCCTTCGAAAGGAGGGGGAACGAATAGGTTACGGTAATTGTAAAATGACGCGCTGAGCAATCGAAAGACAAGCTCAAAGGAACATGATGACGAGAAGGGCACTCATCACCGGCATTACCGGGCAGGACGGAAGCTACCTCGCCGAACATCTGCTCGGCCTGGGATACGAGGTGCACGGGCTGGTCCGGCGGGTGGCGATGGAGGACCAGGAGCAACGCCTGGGACGGATCGCTCATCTGCTCGACCGCATTGTGCTGCACCCGGCCACGATGGAAAGCTACGCGAGCATTTTTCGCGTGATCGCGCAGCAAGATTACGACGAGTGCTACCATCTGGCAGCACAGAGCTTCGTCGCCGAGAGTTTCGAGGACGGCTTCTCGACGATGAACACCAACATCAACGGCACGCACTACCTGTTGGCGGCCCTGCGCGAGCTCCAACCCCGCTGCCGCTTCTACTTCGCCGGGTCCAGCGAGATGTTCGGCAAAGTGCGCGAAACGCCGCAACGGGAAACCACGCCGTTCTACCCGCGCAGCCCCTACGGCATCAGCAAGGTGACCGGGTTCGAGCTCACCCGCAACTACCGCGAGGCCTACGGCATGTTCTGCTGTAGCGGCATCCTGTTCAATCACGAAGGCCCGCGGCGCGGGATGCAGTTTGTCACGCGCAAGATCACCAGGACCGTGGCCCGCATCAAGCTGGGGCTGGCGACGGAGCTGCGCCTGGGCAACTTGGACGCCAAGCGGGACTGGGGGCACGCCGCTGATTACGTGCGAGCGATGCACCTGATGCTGCAGCAACCCGCACCGGACGACTACGTTGTCGCCAGCGGCGAAAGCCACACCGTCCGTGAATTCTGCGATCTCGCCTTTGCCGAGGCCGGTCTCGATTACCGGGATTTCGTCAAGGCAGATGAACGGTTCCTCCGCCCAGCTGAGGTCGATTGCCTATTGGGGGACCCGCGCAAAGCCCGGGAGGTGTTGGGCTGGCGGCCGAAGTACACGTTTCGCGAGCTCGTTGCGGAGATGGTCCAGGCGGACCTTGCTCGATTGACCCACTGATCTATTGAGTCATTGGGTCATTGGGGAGAAGGAAAAAGTAGAAATTGGCAAAGCAAAGAGCAGAAATCCGAATTTCAGCTTTCTGCTTTCAGGCTTCAGATTCAGATTTCCGCGTCGACGAAGAATCGGTTGATACGTTGCTGAGCGGTGTCAGGCCGTTTTCTTGACTGGCATGACGCGGCGCGGCGGGAAGCGAACGTACTTGCGGCCGCTGGCGCTCTCTTGCTCCTTCAGATCGCGGTAGATAGCGCGCAAGTCGTAGTCGAATTGCGCCGCATGTGCTTCCCGCTCTTTGCGTACGGCATCCACGATCGGATCCTTCCACATGGCACTACTCCTTCAGCAATTCTTCAGGGGTGCACAAGACCGTTGGTTGATATCCGTGGACGATGCACACCTCATCAATGGTTCGGCGTATCGCCGCGTTCGCTATGTGGGCGCAGTTCCAGGTCAGCAGGTAGTCGACGCCGTTGGTAACGGCGATGGCGATATGCAGGGCGTCTTCGGCTGCGGTCCGCGGCAATGGCCCCTGCTGGATCAACTGCTCGGCCAGGACCACAGCCTCCATAGTGGTTTCGAGGATCTCGATCCCCACAAGCACCCCGCGCCGTTGCTCTGCTGCAGCCGGGTCACCCCGGCTCACTTCGCGGATGACAAGTTCTGAGACCAATACTACGAAGCTTTCGCGGCTGGTCTCCCACCACTGACGCGTCAGCTCTTGATGCGCCGCGACCACGAGGTCCCTGCTCGGTCGACTCGTCAGGTAGCTGATGACGGTCGTCTCCAAGTACACTTTCGGCTTCACGTTCGCATCTTATGGGCTGGTTGTCTGCTGGTCAACGAGCCGAGTCACGAGCCGAGTCTCGGGCCCTAGACCGCGGGAATTGAACCATTGATTGATCGCGTCATTGGGTCATTGGGGGATAGGCCCTGATTGGGCAAGAAAAGGGGATAAGTCCAAATTCGCCGATCCGTTCTACCCGCCACCCGCTTCATCGACCTGGCCGGCGAGGTGAACCAGTCGATGCGGGAGTTCCAGGGAAGAATTGCTTCATTGATTCATCGGGTCATTGAGACATTGGGCAGACCAGAAGTCAGACGTCGGAAGTCAGAAGTCGGACTGACGGGACAGCTGATAGCTGATCTCCAATCTCTGTCCTCCGACCTCTGGTGGCAGGCAGTCAGCTTTCCGACCTTCCGACCTGGGACGGGAGTACGGGACTGAGAGACTCGTCTCTGGTCCCGTGGTCTCGTGGTCCCGTAGTCTGCCTGGCCTCTGGCCTCTGATTTCAGCGTTTCAGTATTTCAGTATTTCAGATTTCTTCTGCGGTCCGTGGTCCCGTGGTCAGTAGTCCAGTGGTCTCATGGTCCTGTTGTCCAGTGGTCCGTTCCGTGGTCAGATGCTTGCAGGTCATGCCCGCCCGCGGCTACACTCAGACCATGAAGGTGGTCGGAATCGAAGAGATCAAGGATCGCTTGGGCGAATACGTGCGCCTGCTCCCTGCGGGCGAGGATGTGCTGCTCACGGATCGGGGTGAGGTGGTGGCCGAGATCCGCCGAGCCGACCGGTCTACGCTAGCCAACGAGAGGGCTGCTGGCCTGGCAGCCCTTGCCGCGAGAGGCGGTGTGGTGCTCGGTGCGAAGAACGAGGTCGAACTGTACCCGCAACTTGCGAGGCTGACCGAGGCGCAATCGGCACTTGCGCTGCTCGCTGAGGAACGGGGTGACGGTTGAACCTGTACGCGGAGTCGAGCGCCGTGCTGGCATGGCTCTTTGGCGAGGCTGCCGGCGAGGCTGCACGTGCGGCACTCGCCGGCGCCGAAATAGTGCTAGCCTCGGAGCTGACGTTGGTTGAGTGCGAGCGCGTGCTCATCCGGGCGCACACAACCGCCGGCATCGGGGAAGCCGAATTGGCCGACCGCAGGGCGGTGTTGAATGGGGCTGCTGCCCACTGGCAGCTGCTCCGACTTGGTGGGGAGGTGTTGGAACGGGCCCGGCGCCCTTTTCCCAAGGAGCCGATTCGCACACTGGATGCCTTACATCTGGCAAGCGCCCTGGTAGCACGGGCGGCGGTGCCGGGTCTTTCGGTGCTGAGCCTGGATCAGCGGGTACGAACGAGCGCTCAGGGTCTCGGCTTCACCGTTGTCCCCGAGGTACTGACGACGCCGAGCCAGGGCTAACGGCCACCCTTCAACGCGGCGCTCCGCTTGCGAGGGCAGAGGCTGAGCGGCAAGCCTTGGAAAGCATTTCGAATTTCGGATTGCGGATTGCGAGATTGCGCGATTGCGGAAATGCGAGATCGCAGGGCCACAAGACTGCGAGACTGCGATCTTGTGGTCTTGTTGTCAGTGGTCCGTTGTCCGCTACGGTACAACTTCAAACGGCTGTGTGCCGTTGATCCGATAGGCGCGAAAGTGACTGTCCAGCGAAAAGATGCGCCGCACCTGCCGCCGTTCGGCCGCTACCACCAGCGAGGCATCGGCTAGATCCATCGGGGTATCGCGATACTGCTGCATCAAGACCCGCATCCGCTGCCAATCCGTGGCCTCTGACGTATGCAGAACCACCAACCCATCGGCCAGATAGCCCCAGAGATCCTCTTGAGCTGGGAAGCCGCCGGCGCGCCAAACCAGGTACATCGATTCCACCAAGCACGGCCAAGTGGTCAGCAGTGGGCTGGCGGGAAGGGTCTCCAGCGCCGCCACACAACGGGCATGAGAAGCGTCGTCTTCGTCCACCAACGCCACCAGCGGGCCAGTGTCACAAAGGGTCACAAGTGCCCCGCTCTCCGTTTCTCTTCGAGATACTCGGCAAACTTCACCCCACAGTCTTCTGAGAGGCGTTCTTTGCCTCCACTCCGGACGCGGCCGACCCGGCCGCGGAAGAGATCGGCGAGCGTTCTGGGGCGGCCGCGCTCTCCCGCCTTCGCCTCGTCGGCTTGCTGAGCCTGCGGCAAGTGGGCGGCGATCCAATCCACAGGGGTTAGACCGCTAGCCTCCGCCGCCTCCTCCAGGACGGTATACAACGGGTCCGGTATTTCGAGCGTGTGGCTCATTGGCGTTTCTCCTGTCGCATTCTAGCGAATGCAAGGAGCGTCTGGCTAGGGGCGGATAGGGCGGAGAAGAAAACGCTGAAAAGAGGAATTAAGAAACTGGGAAAGCAGAAATCGGGATCAGAATTTCGGCTTTCTGGAGATTGTTGCTTTCTGATTTCAAATTTGCGCAATTTGGTGTGGGGCGGCCTTACGCCGCACGCGGCGGCCGTGGTTGAACGAAGCACCGCCGCCGACAATCGATGCGGGCTCACGTGAACCCGGAGGGTTCCAAGCCCTTAGCCGGTGGTTGAGCGCAGCGATACCACCGGTTGCCACGACGAACATTTGACCCCACCCCGGAGGGTTCGGAACCATGAGGATTGCGGATGAAGGATGAAGGAGAAGACTCCTCAATCCGTGATCCTTAATCCCTTCCCGCTTCCCCCTTTGCCCTTTGCGCTTTCCACTTTCCACTTTCCGCTTTGCGCTTTCCGCTTTCCGCTTTCCGCTTTCCGCTTTCCGCTTTCCGCTTTGCGCTTTCCACTTTCCGCTTTCCACTTTCCACTTTCCGCTTTGCGCTTTCCGCTTCCCACTTCCCCCTTTGCCCTTTGCGCCACATGCACTTCCTCCTCCTCAACCAGTGCTTCTACCCGGACGTCGTCGCCACGGCGCAACACCTGAGTGACCTCGCCCGGGCCTTGGCCGAGCGCGGACACCAGGTGACCGTCATCGCGAGTCGCCGCGGCTATGACAATCCGGCGATCGAGTTCCCTGCCCGCGAATGCTGGCACGGGGTCGACGTGCGCCGCATCTGGACACTCAACCTGGGCAAGGCCAATAAGTGGCGGCGCGCCGTCACCTTCGCCAGCTTCTGGATCAGTTGCGTCTGGCACCTGCTGATGGTTCCCCGCTGCGATGTCGTCGTGGCACTGACGTCGCCGCCGTTGATTTCCTTTCTTGCCGCCCTCCTGGTGCGCGCGCGCGGCGGGCGCCTCGTTCTCTGGCTCATGGATCTCAACCCCGACGAAGCGCTCGCGGCTGGGTGGCTCCGGCGGAACTCGCTGAGCGCGCGCCTCCTCACGGCCTGCCAGCGCTACAGCTTTGGCGTGGCCGATAGCATCATCGCCTTGGATCGCTTCATGGCGGAGCGCGTGGCCCGCGCCGGCGCCGCGGCGCAGAAGATCACCGTCATTCCACCCTGGTCGCATGATGATGCGGTGCGCTACGACCATGCCGGCCGCTGCGCCTTCCGGGCAGCGCACAATCTGTCCGACAAATACGTGGTCATGTACTCCGGCAACCACAGCCCGTGTCACCCACTCGACACGCTGATGACAGCCGCCAGGGAGTTGCGCACGCACCCGGGCATTGCCTTCTGTTTCATCGGCGGAGGGAGCGAGTTCACTCGAGTCCAAGCCTTTGCCTCCGCCCAACAGCTCGCCAACATCGTCTGTCTTCCTTACCAGCCGCTGGAGCAGTTGTCCGCGTCGCTATCGGCGGCCGACTTGCATGTCGTGGTCATGGGCGACGCCTTCGTGGGTATTGTGCACCCCTGCAAGGTGTACAACATCATGACGGTTGGCATTCCTTTCGTCTACATCGGTCCGGAGCAGAGCCACGTCTCAGATATTCTGGAGCAGATCCAAGGATTGAGGATGAAGGAGCACGGAGCAAGGAGCAAGGAGCAAGGAGCAAGGAGCAAGGAGCAAGGAGCAAGGAGCAAGGAGCAAGGAGCAAGGAGCAAGGAGCACGGAGTGGGGACGACAGCTTGTCAACTCAATCCGCAATCCTTCATCCTTCATCCGTTTCTTTGCCTGCAGTGCGGCACGGACAAGTCGACGCGGTGGTGGCACTGATCAAGGACACGGCACGCCACCCGGCCAGTGCGCCCGCTGATTACCCGCGCGAGTTCGCAGCGCGTTTTTCCAAGGCCACCCTACTTCCGCAGTTCATCGAGCTGCTCGATCGGATGACGTAGTGAGGATGAAGGATTAAGGATGAAGGAGTGAGCGTAAAGAGCCGCAAGGTCGTCCTCTCCCACGCGGAAAAAACGCGCGGGAGAGGACGCCTTATACTAAACGCCCACGACGATAGTTACATTTTTCGCGCCATGTCCTTAGTTCGCACTACCAAGTTTTACTCCTTAATCCTTCATCCTTCATCCTTAATCCTTCATCCTTAATCCATTATCCTGTTGTCTATAAAGGAACATCAATGCCATCCCTCAAAGATAAGCGAGTGACCGTCACCGGCGGGGCCGGATTTCTCGGGTCGCACGTTGTCGAGCGACTCGAGCAGCAAGGGGCGAACGTCTTCGTGACGCGTAGCCGTGATTACGACCTCGTTACTGCCGACGGTGTGCGACGCCTGTATCGCGACGCCAGGCCGGAGGTTGTCATCCATCTGGCTGCGCAGGTGGGCGGCATTGGCGCCAATCGGGAGAATCCTGGGCGCTTCTTCTATGAGAACCTGATGATGGGCGTGCAGTTGATGGAAGAAGGCCGGCTGGCCGGCCTCGAGAAGTTCGTCGCGGTCGGCACGGTTTGCGCCTATCCGAAATTCACGCCGGTGCCGTTTCGTGAGGAGGATCTCTGGGGCGGGTACCCGGAAGAGACCAACGCTCCGTACGGCCTGGCGAAGAAAATGCTCCTGGTGCAGGCGCAAGCATACCGGCAGCAGTATGACTTCAATGCGATCTATCTTCTGCCGGTGAATCTCTACGGGCCGCGCGATAGCTGCGATCCCGCCAAGTCGCACGTGATCCCGGCCCTCATCAAGAAGTGCTGCGACGCTGTCGAGCAGGGCGCCGGAGAGATCGAGGTGTGGGGAA
>Ga0214473_10003357_pt1 | contig 19428 bp, 14 predicted proteins | sample RVTome_7_FD_203509 | JGI IMG/M metagenome (GOLD analysis project Ga0214473, IMG submission 203509) | Soil microbial communities from uranium-contaminated site in the Upper Colorado River Basin, Wyoming, United States - RVT98D197 | ecosystem: Environmental > Terrestrial > Soil > Contaminated >... | reverse complement strand
ACGACCTGGGACGGCGGGCGCGCGCTGAGCCCCGGGCGGAGCATCGTCGTGAGCTTCGCGGGGCCGCTGGTCGGGATCGTCGTCGGCATATGCGCGCTCGTGGTGGGGATGTTCGTCGGGCTCCCGCGCGGGACGCTCGGTTCCTTCGCTCTCGAGGTCGTCGTCGGCGTCAACTTGGGCTGGGGGATCCTCAACCTCATCCCCATGATGCCGCTCGATGGCGGCAACATCATGGCGTCCTTCTTTGCGATGTTCTCCCCGCGCCGCGGCCGGCTCGTCGCGCGGTGGATCTCCCTCGGTCTCGCTGCGCTGATCTTCGTGTGGGCGATCTCGGAGCAAGAGATCTTCCTCATCGTGATCCTCGCGTCGCTGGCGCTCTCGAACTTCCGGGCGCTGCGCGTCGAAACCAAGCTCGGGGCCGACTTGCCGCTCGCGGCCGACCTGCTCCAGATCCGTTCGGCCCTCGAGAAGGGCGAAGTCCAGGGTGCCGCGCGTCAGGCCGAGGAGCTGCTGTCCAAGGCGACGAGCCCCGTGCTCAAGGCCGAGGCGAATAACCTCCTGGCCTGGGCACGCTACCTCGAAGGCGACGTGCAGGCGGCCCGCACGGCGCTCGACGCGGTTCCGGAAAAGCAGCGCGACGCCGCGCTCGATGGGGCCACGCTCCTCGACGCGGGCCTGGCCCTCGAGGCCATCGCGCCCCTCGAGGCCGCGATGGCGGCCGGCGCGGGTCCTTTCGTCGAGACTCGGCTCGCGGCGGCGCTCGTCAAGACACGCCGCTTCGACCGGGCCATCGAGGTCTTTGGCTCGCTCACGGGCCGCAAGGCGAGTCCGGACGTGCTGCAGGCGCTCGAGGAGGCTGCCCACCGCGCGGGCGAGTTCCAGGCGGCCTCGCGCCTCGGGGAGATCCTGTTCGAGCGCGAGGGGACGCCGCTCCGGGCCTTCAACATCGCTTGCTCGTTTGCGCGGGCTCGCCAGCCGGATCGGGCGCTCGACTGGCTACGCCGAGCCCGCGACGCGGGCTTCGACCAGGTGGAGCTCCTCGATGGCGATGGGGACCTGACCGAAGTGCGGAACCTCCCAGACTGGCAGGCCTTTCGCCGGACCTTCTTCGAGCTCCACTGACGTAGTTCCGGGGACAGGTAAATTCCTGAACCGAACCACCGTGGTCCGGTTCAGGAATTTACCTGTCCCCACTTTCTCTTGTTGCATCCATGCGCATGGCGGTATATATAGATAAGCGTGTTGGCCAGCGCCACGAATCCGGGCCCGAAACGCTGGGAGCTCTACCGGCTCCTCGGTGAGCCCGTTCGGCTCCGTCTGATGGCCCTGGCAGCGGACGAGGAGCTGGCCATCGGCGAGCTCGCCGAGCTGCTCGGTGAGGCCCAGCCCAACGTGTCGCGTCACGTCGCGCCCCTGAAGCGCGCCGGGCTCCTCGCCGTTCGGCGACAGGGCACGCGCACTCTCGCCCGACTCGCCGACGGCGTCGCGATCGATCCGGTGGTGGGCGACGCCCTGGCCGCGGGTCGCGCGCTGTGCCGCGCCGACGGGAGCCTCGCGCGCGTGGGCGACGTCGTGCGCGCTCGCGATGCGGCGGCGCGCGAGTTCTTCGAGCGCGGGGTCGACGCGCGCGCACCCGACGCCCTGCCGGGCGAGCTGCCGGCCTATCTGAGCGCCATCGCGCCGCTCATCGCGCACAGGGAGCTCGCGGTGGACGCGGGGACGGGCCACGGGAGCCTCCTCGACTTGCTCGCACCCATCTTCGTGCGCGTCGTCGCTGTCGACCGCGCCCGTGCTCAGCTCGACCGCGCCCGCATCCTGCTCGAGCGGCGCGGCTACCAGAACGTGGAGCTCGTGTGTGCGAGCTACGACGACCGCGAGGTGGCCGAGCGCGTCCGGGCGCTCGGCGGTGCCGACGTGGTCTTCGCCTCCCGCGTGCTGCACCACGCTCCGCAGCCCGCCGCGGCGCTGGGCGCTCTGGCCCGGCTCGCGCGTCCCGGCGGGACAGTCGTCATCGTCGACTATGGCGCCCACGAGGACGAGCGCATGCGCGAGCAGCAGGCGGATCTCTGGCTCGGCTTCACCCGCGAGGACCTCTTGCGGTTCGCGGGCGCGGCGGGGCTCGCCGATCCGCTCGTCCACAGGATTCCCGCGTCTCTCTGTGGCGATGGCTCCGACGGTCACCTCGACTGGCAGGTGATGGTCAGCCATCGCGCGGTGGACGCCTGAGATGGAGACACGAAAGATGCAAGACAAGCTGAAGCACAAGGTGGCCGACATGTCCCTGGCCGATTGGGGACGCAAGGAGATCCGCATCGCGGAGACGGAGATGCCCGGGCTCATGGCGCTGCGCGAAGAATTCGGCGCCAGCAAGCCCCTCTCCGGCGCGCGCGTCGCCGGGTGTCTCCACATGACGATTCAGACGGCCGTGCTGATCGAGACGCTGCGCAAGCTCGGCGCCGAGGTCACCTGGACCAGCTGCAACATCTACTCGACCCAGGACCACGCGGCCGCGGCCATCGCGGCGACCGGCGTGCCCGTCTTCGCCTGGAAGGGCGAGACCGAAGAGGAGTACTGGTGGTGCATCGAGCAACAGCTCAAGGCCTTCGAGGGCGGTCGCAAGCCCAACCTGCTGCTCGACGACGGCGGGGACCTGACCCTCGTGGTGCACGACAAGCACGCCGAGCTGTTCGAGGGCGCCGACCGCATCGTCGGTGTGTCCGAAGAGACCACCACGGGCGTGCACCGGCTCTACGAGATGGCCCACAAGGGGACGCTCAAGTGCCCCGCCATCAACGTCAACGACTCGGTCACCAAGAGCAAGTTCGACAATCTCTACGGCTGCCGCGAGTCCCTGCTCGACGGAATCAAGCGAGCCACCGACGTCATGATCGCCGGCAAGATCGCCGTCATTTGCGGCTACGGTGACGTGGGCAAGGGCTGCGCGCAGGCGCTGCGCGGTCAGGGAGCGCGTGTGCTGATCACGGAGGTCGATCCCATCTGCGCTCTGCAGGCGGCCATGGAGGGCTACCAGGTCGTGACCATGGAGGACGCGGCGCCCCTCGCGGACATCGTGGTGACGGCCACGGGCTGTGACGACGTGGTGCGCGGCGAGCACATGGTGGCGATGAAGGACGAGGCCATCCTGTGCAACATCGGCCACTTCGATTCGGAGATTCAGATGCGGTGGCTGACGGATCCGAAGAACGGCGTGCGCGAGGAGAACATCAAGCCGCAGGTCGACCACTTCATCTTCCCGGACGGCAAGAAGCTCACGGTGCTCGCGCGCGGTCGCCTCGTGAACCTCGGCTGCGCCACAGGTCATCCGAGCTTCGTGATGAGCAACTCCTTCACGAACCAGGTCCTCGCGCAGATCTCGCTCTTCACCGAGCAGTCCAAGTACAAGAACGAGGTCTACTTCCTCTCGAAGCTCCTCGACGAGAAGGTCGCGCGCCTGCACCTTGGAAAGCTCGGCGTGAAGCTCACGACGCTCACCGAAGGACAGGCGACTGGCCTCGGCGTCCCCGTCGAGGGTCCGTACAAGCCTGACTTCTACCGCTACTGAGCCGGGGGACAGCCGGGGGACACGCTCCCCCCTCGTAACACAGCGAACACACAAGTGTTTCTCGCCATACCGTAACCGGATCGAGCGCTTCGGGCGCCCGGGGCTCGGGGGTCCCTGTGCGGGACGCTCGCCTTGCAGACCGACCCGGTTGGATTGCGAGCGCAGGGCCGGGCAAGGCTCGCTCGTGGCTCGCCCGGCGGAAGGCTTCCCTCGGGACCGCCCGGCACTCGCCACGCCCGCTCCGGGACCCCCGCAGCCCCGGGGCTCCGGACACGACTGCCACGACTTCTCCGCTGCAAGCGCATCGCTCCTCGTTGTGGCGCTCGTGCTCACGTCGTTGGTGTGCCGGTCGTTGGCTCCACGCGCGATTGGCGGCCGCGCGGGCGGGGGTGGCGGCGAGGCGGGCATGGGGTGGGCGGGGGGAGCAGTCAGCGGGTCGGTGGAGCGCATGGCAGGGTGGTCAATTCGCATCGACATTCCCTGCCCGTCCGAGCCGTCGCCCCCGCCCGCGGGCCGAGGGCTCAACATTCGGACCCCCGAGCCCCGGGCGATCACGAGGGCGGCCCCGAGCCGTCGCCGCCGCCCGCGGGCCGAGGAACGGCGACTGGCAGCCAATCGCTCGCGCGCTACCAGCGCGCTTCCTCGGTCAAGAAGCGCTCGACCGCGGGCAGCACGACCTCGGGGCGCTCGAGCAGCGCGAAGTGGCTCGCTCGTGCGAGGGCGAGCCGCTTCGCGTTGGGCATCCTGCGCGCGATCTCGCGCGACTGCCGTGCCGGCGCCAGCATGTCGAGCGCGCCGCTGATCACCAGCGCGGGCGCCTCGATCTCCGGCAGAAGATGGTAGACCGAGTGCGCATCGAGCTCCTGGAAGAGCCGCATGTAATTCTCGAAGCTGTCCCCCAGCACGTCGTCGAAGTACTGCCGTAGCACCGGTCGCAGCCCGAAGCTGCGGCGGCCAGCCGTCGCCGTGAAGAACAGCAGCGTCGGCAGCTCGGTCAGACGCGTCAAGAGAGCGATGCGCTGCTGCATCGCCGGATGCCGGCGCAGCAGCTCGATGGTCCAGTGGATACGCTTGGGCAGATACGGCACGGAGAAGATGGGCTGGAACCCCGACGACAATGCGTGCCCGTACGTCCCGTTGAGCAACACCAACCCGGCCACCCGATCGGGGAAGGTCGCGGCCACGTCCAGGGACACCTGCACGCCCATGCTCCACCCGAAGAGCACGGCGCGCGGCACCGACTCCGCCCGCAGGATGGCCGCCGCGTCCTCCACGTGATTCGCCATCGCCAGGCCCCGCGGGACCGACGGCCTGCCGGACTCGTAAAGCCCCCGGTAGTCCCACGTGATGAGCCGGTAGTCGCGCCAGAACCGGTCGATCAGCGGGCCCCAGGCGTACAGCCGACCACCGAGCCCATTGGCGAGCAGCAGCGTCCGGCTCCCCGTGCCCACGACCTGATAGGCGATGCGCGTCCCGTCCTCACTCGTCGTGTCCCTGCGCTCGAGGGTGCTGCGCCACGCCTCGTCTCGCGCCACGTCATTCATGGGGTACATGCCTTTCCAAGAAACCGTACACTGCGCGCCACTTCGCGCGCGCGGCCGGCCGCCAGATCATGGCGTTGAAGCCGTGAATCTCCCCCGGGTACACGAGCAACTCGCATGGCACGCCCCGACCTTCGAGGACGTCCCGCAAGCGCCGCGAGTCGTCGAGCAGCGGGTCCGCGGTGCCGGCGGTCAGGAAGAACGGCGGCAACGGACGCGTCTGATCCTCGGGCGGCCCAGCGAGCAGCCGTAGCGGGCTCGCGAGCGGTGCTGCTTCCGGATCCCTGCCCACGTACGATCGCGCCGCCCAGCGCACCTCGCGCTTGACCCACGCGGGCATGCGGCGGCGCTTCTCCGGATCGCGCCACAGCCGCGCCACGTCGTGCATGTCGTGCAGGCCGTAGATGGCCAGGACGGCGCGAATGGCCGGAGCGCGATCGTGCAGGGCGCGCGCGAAGGGCTCGGGGCGCCTGTGACACGTCATGTACGCCAGGGCGGTCACCAGGTTCGCTCCCGCAGACTCGCCCGCCAAGACGATTCGCCCGGAATCGCCCCCGTGCTCGGATGCGTGGTCCGAGACCCACTCGACCGCCGCGGCCGTGTCCTCGAGCTGGGCCGGATAGCGGTGTCGCGGGCCGAGGCGGTAGTTGATGTTGAAGACGACGTAGCCCCTCGACGCGAAGGCCAGCGCCATCAAGCGGTGCGTGTCCTTGGACAGCATGGAGAACGCGCCACCGTGCACGTAGATCACCACCGGCGCGTTCCTCGCGCCGAGCGGCCGGTACACGTCGAGCAGGTGCGCTCGCCGCCCAGTTCCCCGATAGGGGATGTCCTTGGTCAGCGCGACGCCGAGTCGCCGGGGATTCGCCCGTGGCGCGACCGAATACCCGATCCACGCCAGGTGATGCACCCCCCTGTCGAAGGCCCGCCGCAGCGCGGGGCCGACCCCGTAGGGAAACAGCATTCCACCTGATCCTAGCACCGCAGACGACGCGGCGCGTCACGCCGCGCCGAATGGGAGTGACTCCGCCCGGGATTGCCGACAGACTCCGGGCGCACGTGCCGACGATCTCCGCCGAGACCGGAATGATCCTGATCCGGGAGGCCCTCGAGGGCCTCGTCGAGGCGCGGACCGCCTCGGCCATCGTCTTCGATGCGTTGGGACGGGCCGAGGCGATCCCCCAAGATGTCGACGGCCTGATCCTGTTCCTGGAGGGCCCGCTGCACGAATGCACCTCACGACAGGCGGGCAGCAACGTGGCCGCCAGCCTCGTCGAGCGCGTGCTCGCGATGTTCCGCGCGGGCTCGCCATCGAGGGACGTGGCCACGACCCTGCAGCTGCCCCGAGGGACGGGACCCGTGAGGGTCATGGTGCTGTCCCGCAACACCATCCTGTCCCTGCGCCTACGCGCTGCGCTCGGTCCGGACGTGGTCGGCGTCGCGGCGGTGTGCGAGCTCGGCAAGGCGCGAACGGCCATCGAGCGCATGGGCCCCGAGGTGCTGATCCTCGATGGCGTCGAGCCCATGGTGGACGACCCTGCCGCGCTCAGCGAGGTGATCGCGCTCGTCCCGTCCCCGGCCACGCGGGCGATCTGGGGCGGCGAGCTGCGCTGGGCCGCGGCCGCGGTGGCGGCCTTCGCCGCGGACCAGCAGGAGGTCACCCCGGTGGACCGACGCGAGGGCGTCGAGCCGCTGCTGGACCTCATCCGGTCGCGTCTCCGCAGCGATTGAGCGTTGACGCCCGGCGCCCGGTGTCTACACAAGAGGGCGAAGCACCCGTGTGCTCTGAGAGGGCGCCATGAAGGTCGAGCAGCGGATGAATCGGGACGTGGTCTGTGTCGACGAGGACGAGCCGCTCTCCACCGCTTTGCAGGTGATCCTCTGGGGCGGACATCGGCACCTGCCGGTCCTCGAGCAGGGTCGCGTCGTCGGGGTCCTCACTGAGCGTGACGTGCTGCGGCATGCTGCACGTCAGGGCTGGGGCGCCGGTGTGAGCGGACGCGTCAAGGACGCCATGAGCGCCCCCGCCGAGGTCGCCTCCCCCGGGGACGACCTGCCGGACGCCGCGGCGCAGATGGTGGCGAGCCGCGTCGGGTGCCTGCCCGTCGTCAAGGCGGGTCGCCTCGTCGGGATCCTGAGCCGCACGGACCTCTTGGCGGAGCTCTCCCAGGACCGGCCGCCCAAGATCGCGCGCGCGCGCGGCGGCCAGCGGCGCGTCTGAGGAGCCCGTCCCCAAGACGGAGACGGCCCGCCGTCCCCGAAGGGCCAGCGGGCCGTTGTCCAGGGTGGTCCGCTCAGCGCGGATAGGGGGCGCGGAACGGGTCGGAGATGTTGTGGACCGACTCGACCGAGAAGTCGCGGCCGTCGCCGTGGCACGTCGCACAGGTCTCGATCTCGTCTCCGCTGTAGGGCTCGGACTGCGTTGGGTCCACCGTCATGAGCTGGCCGTGACCGAGCGCGGCGTCGCTGTCGTGACATGCGAGACACGCGATCCGGTTGGGCTCCTCTCTCCAGTTGTCGTTGTCCGAGTGGCATGTCTGGCAGTTCCGGATGTCTTGCGGGAAGATCACGCCCGAGTAGTCGTAACTGGCGTGAATCTCCTCTGGCTTGTCCAGGTAGTGGCCGCGGTGGACGCCGTGCACGCGTCGCGCGATCGGCGCGGCTCCGTACCCCATGTTCGGCCCGGCGCCAGCCCATCCCACACCACCGAGGATCTGCCGCTCGTAGTCGTGACAGCTCTTGCAGATGTTGGGATTGAAGTTGATGCCGAAGTAGGCCGCGTGCATGCGCGTGTCCTCGTGGCAGCGCACGCAGTTCGTCGCGATGTTGGTCTCCCTGCACACACTGTCCTCGCAGATCAGTCCTCCGTCGCAGTCGGCCGTCGTCGCGCAGGTTTCACCGCCGACGCCGACCTGGAAGTGCACGAGCGTCCAGCTCACGGGGAACGCCGAGCCGAGCTCGATCCAGACCGTGTAGGTGCCGGGCTCGAGGCCCGTGACGCTGTCGAGCTGGTAGGTGATGGCTGTCAGAGAGCGCGTGACACGCGGGTCCTCGTTGAAGGGATCGAGCCGGACGCGCAGGTCGTTGTTCGCGTAGGAATGGGTCTCGACGGGAACGGAGGTGCCGACCGTCAACCCGAGGGACGTGGTCAGGGCGCCGGCGAGCACTCCGACGCTCGATCCGGATCCCCGCGAGTTGCTCTGGATGGCGACCCGATTGTAGCCGCTCGTGGTGCTCGAGCTGTACTCCCTCACGGCCGTGGCGAGGGCCGCGAACGCGGCGTTGGCGTTGAGCCAGGCAGCCACCTCCGTGGACGTGGCAGCCGAGGGGGTGGCGAAGGCGGACGCGACGTAGGGAACCGACACGGCCGTCCCGTCGATGTTCAGCGACAGCGAGCCCCCGCCGCTGAGGTCGTAGGTCTGGTTGCCCGTCCGCGCCGCGGCACGGATGCCGGCCGTGCCCGTCGCAGCCGTCGTGAGAACCGGCTCGGTTTCGTTGCGGGGGCCAGAGACAAAGAGGTTCACTCGAGGGAAGGTCGGCTCCACGATCGTATTCGGATCGACGACCGTGGTGGTGCCCGCGTTCCTGACCGTGATCGTCAGCGTGGGCGACTCGGTGGTGTAGAAGGTCCCGCTCGTCGGTGCCGAGAGCGTCGCCTCGATGTCGAACTGGAAGTTCGGCGGCGGCATCGCGTGGACCGCCGTGACCGACGGGCCCGCGCCCGTCGGCGTGTGGCAGCCCGAGCAGGCGCTGTCGCCCGCCATGCCGCCCGTGTGCGTGGCCTTCTCGCACAGCGCCGTCGTGGTGTTGCAGGTCCAGGTGCCGTACGGGAACCGAGCCCCCGTGCAGTCGGCGGCGACGGCGCACCGGCCGCCCGTGAGGTTGCCCGTGCGCGTTCGCGGCGGAATGTAGGTGCCCGTGGTGAAGTCCAGGGCGTCGTGGCACGCGGTGCAGGCCTGGCGGCTCGGGTTCGTGTTCCAGGAGTCGTCGAGGTGGCACTTCTGGCAGTTGGTCCGGCCGGCGGGGAAGATCACGTGCTCGTAGTCCTCGAAGTCGCCTCGCGGCCCCACGTTGAACGCGCTGGTGAGCCCGATGCCCATGTGCACGCCGTGGACCCGCCGGATGATCGGATCGGGCGTCCGCACCGTGGTCAACGGGGCCACGCAGCCGCCCGCGGGAGCGCGCGTTCCGTCGCTGCAGCCCGAGAACGCCGCATAGCCCTCCTGGTTGTGGCACATGATGCAGGTCCGGATCGGAGCCGCGTCGATGGCCGTGCTGCCGTTGTCCACGTGGTGCAGGTAGATCTGCCCGTTCGAGCCCTCGTGACAGTCGGCGCAGTTGCCCACGATCATCTCGTCCACGGTGGCCGTCCCGATCTGGACGTCGACGATCTCGAAGACCTGGTCGTCGCGCATGTCGTACGACGCCGTGCCGGCCCGGCCGTAGAAACCGATCTGGTAGGTGCCTGTCGCCTCATCGGTGATGGCCTCGAGCGTGTAGGTCAGCACGTTGTCGGCGACCGAGAGGGCCGTGGGCGCGGGATCCGTCTTGAAGTCGATGTAGTGGTGCGGTCGGACCGCCCGGTCGATGGGCGCGTCGAGCAGGCCGACGGCCGAGATGGCCTCGGCCATCCTGCGCGGGCCGGTCATGTAGAGCCGGGCGCTGTCCACGTCGTCGAGCATGAGCGGCTCGCCGAGGAGGTCGGTCAGGGTGACCGTGACGACGATCTGCTCGCCCACGGCGTAGAAGCTGCCCGTGGCAGGCGGCGCGACCGTGACGGTCGCGATGAGGCCAGCGCCCGCGGCCGGGTTGGGAGCGGACACGCCGTCGCGGATGGTGACCGTGGTCCCGTCATCGCAGGCGACGGTCTTCGTGCCGTCCAGGTTGTCCGTGACCGTGCACGTGGTCCCATCCGTGACCGTGCCGCTCGTGCCGTCTTCACACGAGATCGTCGAGGCGCCGGTCGTGGGGTCTTCGGTCACGGTGCAGTTGGACCCGGCAGGCACGGTGACCGAGGTCCCGTCCTCGCACGTGATCATCACGTCGCCGGTGGCGGTCTCCGTGACCATGCAGGAGCCCCCGACTGTCCCGGCGGGTCCCGCCGGTCCCGTGTCGCCCGTACAGCCTGCGACAGCCCACGCCATCATCGCGAGGCCGACCGCGGTCGCGCCGCCGGCGAGCCCTGTGTTGCCCATGACCTTCATTCCTGACCTCCCTGGCCCCAGTTTATTGGGGAGCTCCGCGGTGGCGATGGTGCTGGTGAGCAGCACCTCGTCGTCCGGACGGGTTCCCCGCGCGCTCGTTAGCAATCCCGGGGCCAGGGGCGCGCATGAGGTGCGGGTCGGGTGGATCTTTCGTGGTTCCCGCAGCCGCGCGTGCTCGGGTGAGGGCGTGGGCAACCTCACAGGGGCTCGCAATCATGCAAATCGACCTACACGAGTCTCGCGCGGCCGCGAGTCCGCAGGTCGAAATGAACCGCTGCTCTCACCCTCCGCCCGGTGACGGAACAGGCGCCAACTGTGGCATGGGGTCATCGCGACGCGATGGAAAGACGAAACCGAGAACTTGTCCTGGCGCGGCCACCGATCTCACGGCGGCGAGCCTGGAAAGGCGCCGGATCAACCGAGGGCTCCTCGCATTGCTGCCTTCGGTTGCCGGCGCGAGTCGATTTCGGCGCGCAGGCGATGGCCCTGGGCCTCGAGGCTCGCCGTATCCGCGAGCGCGAGGCCCGCGTCGATCAAGGTCTCGGCACGGTCGAGATCGGACGTGTCACTGAGGACCGCCCGCGCCAGCAGGAAGTAGCCCTTCGCGCGATCGGGCGCGATCGCGACGACGTGCTCCATCTGATCGCGATAGCCCGCGAGGTCCCCTTGCTGCAGGAGCAGATCCCCGAGTGCGAAGCGGGCCGGCACGTTGTTCTCGCAGCACTCGAGCTCCAACCGATAGGCAGCCTGCGCCTCGCGAGGCTTCCCTTGCGACTGCAGGACGCGGCCCAGGTGGTAATTGGCCATCGGCTGGGCGGGGTGCTCCGAAAGGACGGCCCGCAGAATCTCCTCCGCTTGCTCGTCTTCACCGAGGAGCGCCTGGCACGCGGCGAGGGTCACGCGATTGACCGAGGGCTTGGGCCACGCTTCGGCCGCACCGGGGATCCACGCCGACTGGGCGCGAATGCGAACGCAACCGTTGGCCGACGGCCGCGCGGCGTCGTGCCCATTCCGTTTGGGCGCCCTGCTGCCGTTCATCATGACCACCGCCTCCGTGTCCCCCGGTTCGGAGGGTTCGAGCAGATCGACCGCACGGATCCCCCGGCGATCCCAAAGCAAGCGTAGGGCCACGGTCCTCGCGCCGGCGAGCGCCCCGCCGGCCGACCCGCATTTCCAGCGATTCCGCACCCGTTTCTGGCCGCTCGAGGCCAGGGCGCACAGGTCGCAGGGGCGCGAAAGGAGCCCGGCCTGCCTCGCAGAGTTGCGAGCCGTCACGCCCGGCGAACGAGGGCGAGGACGGCCGCCGGCAGGAGCGGTAGGAGAGTGACGGTGACCATCGTGGGCCCGGTCGGCAGATCGAGCACGAACGACAGATAGTACCCGACCGTCGCGGACACGACCGCCACGCCGGCCGCGATCCACAGCGCCGTGGGCAGCTTCGAGGTGAGCAGCAGAGCGCCGGTGGCCGGGACCACGGTGTACGCGAAGGCCGGCAGGGCCCCGAGGCTCCGGGTGACCACCGCGATGGAGAGACCGACGGTCAACCCGAGGAGCAGGGACCAGGGGCCGGTTGCCATCCCCTGCGCGCGCGCCGAGGCGCGATCGAACACGACGAGCAGGAAGCGGTCACGGAAGAACAGATGGAGCAACCCCACTCCGATCGCCGTTGCGAAGAGCACGATGAGCTCGTCACGCGAAGCCACCACGGCGTCGCCGAACAGCGCAGCCTGCACGTGCTGGTAGTCCGTCGTCAGGTAGCGGGCGCAGACCAGGGTCGAGCTCGACGCCGCGATCACGGCGATGGCGAGGAGGGCATCGGTCGAGACGCGCCTCGACCCGCGGGGGAGCGCAAACAGGGCCGTGCCCAGGATTCCGAAGGCGGTTCCAACGAGCAGCGGAGTCGCGTCCTCGGGGCGCTGTCCACCGATCACGAGCGCAGCGACGCTGTCGGTCTCCGAGGCTCCGAGGAGGATCGCGAGCACGATGCCCAGGGCCGCCAGTTGCGAGACCGCAGCGCTCACGAAAGCGTTCCTGGTGAGCACGACGTAGAACCCGAGATACGATAGGAGGAGCGCCCCGATCACCGCCGCGGCGACGGCGTCGAGCCAGAGGAAGGAGCTCTCCCAGAAGCCGACGTCATGCATCGTCGGACTCCTCCGGTTCGAAGCGGATCAACAGCCCATCCGCCGTCCCGTGCACCGCGACGCGAGCGCCGTAGATCGTGCTGAGCACCTCGGGAGTCATGATCTCGGCGGTCGGTCCGAGTCGGACGAGCTGACGCTCCCGATCCACGATGACTAGGCGGTGGGCCACGCTCGCAGCCCGCGCCAGCTGATGGGTCACCAGCACGACCGCGAGGTCGTCGGCCCGGTTCATGGCGGTGAGCTCGCCGAGGAAACGCTCTTCGGCGACCGGGTCGAGGCCCGCCGCGGGCTCGTCGAGCACCAGGAGGCGGGGCTCGATCACGAGGGCGCGCGCGAGCAGGACGCGCTGCTTCTGCCCGCCGGAGAGCTCGCGAAACGGCCGCTCGCGCAGGTCACCGATCCCCATCCGGTCGAGCGCCTGCTCGGCCAGGAGGTAGTGACGCCGGCGCAGCCAGCGCGAGAGGGGCAGGGAAGGAACCAGATTGAGCGCGACCACCTCCTTCGCGGAGAACGGGAAGATGGGGTCGAGCGCACCCTCCTGCGGGACGTATCCGACGAACGGCCGGCCCCCTGGGAAGATCACCTCGCCGGCCAGCGGGCGCAGGACACCACAGAGGGTCTTGAGCAGCGTGCTCTTGCCGGCTCCGTTGGGGCCGACCACCGCCACGAAATCCCCGGCGGCGACATCCATCGTGATCGATGGAAGGATCGGCCGGCCATATCCGATCGAGACCTCGCGCAGCGCGACGAGCAGGGGGCGCGAGGTCTCGCTCGTCACTTTCATCGCCGGCCCGCGCCCGACAGGGCCCGGTGGATGGATTGCACCACTCGGTCGATGAGCTCCGGATAGGAGCGCACGTGGGGAGCCCCGACGTCGCCGGGGAGGCGCACGACGGTTGCTCCAGTGCGCTCCGCGACGACCCTCGACGTCTCGGCCTCGTACCACGGCTCGACCAGCACGACGCGCGCGCCTTCGCTCCGCATCTCGAGGATGAGGCGCGCCAGGTGCCGCGGGTTGGGAGGAATGCCGGGCAGGGGCTGGATGAAGCCCGTTTCCCGTAGGCCCAGCCAACGGGCGAGGTAGACCAGGCTCTCGTGGTAGCCGACGACCGCTTGGCCGCGAAACGGCGCCATCAGGCTCTCCCACTCGGCGATGCGGGCGCGCATGCGTCGAGCGAAACCCTCGTAGCCCGCGCGATAGTCACGTGCGTGGGCTGGATCGATGGCGGCCAGACGGTCCGCGATGGCCTGCGCCACGCGGACCCCGTAGCGCGGGTCGTACAGGAAATGCGGGTTGCCGGCCGGATGGATGTCCCCGAATCGCCGGTCCCTCCCGCGCACTCCCAGCAGCGCACCGCAGATCGACGAAGTGTCGAGGTTGCCGGACCGGCCTGGCTGCAGCCGTCCGTTGCGCGCGTTGGTCAGGAGCGGCGGCAGCCAGCCCGATTCCCTGCCGAGGCCGACGTGGATCAACAGATCGGCCCGGTTCAAGAGGAGCGCCATGGAGGGGCGTCCGTCCACGAAGTGGGGATCCTGGTTGGGCGCAGCCAGGCTGCGCACCTCGACGTGCTCGCCGCCGACCTCGGTCGCGAGGGCGCCGAGGCTGGGGATCGTCGCGACGACGTGAATCTGCGCCTCCACGGTGCCTCTCGCGCAGAATGACCCCAGGATCAGGATGGTTGCGAGGTAACACCGCATGGGTCAGAACGGGTGGGCACCGTGGGTCCCGAGGATCACCTGGTAGAGAAGAAAAACTTCGTGGACCGGATCGCGTCGTCCCACCAGGCCCGCGTCGTCTCCGAGAAGGCGGTCCAGGTTGTACTGCAAGCGCCACAGGTGATACTCGGACGCATAGAACGAGACGGAGCCGCCCACGCGCCACTGCCGCGAGGGAGTCAGGAAGGGGAGCAGCTCTGCCCCCGTGACGTCACCGAAGGCGAGCTCGCCGCGCAGGAGCGACGGCAGCCCGAAATAGTCCGCGCGCGCGGCGACCTCGAGATGGGAACCGAGTCGATAGTCCACCTGCAAGTAGGCTCCGCCCTCGATGGTTCGACCTCCCGGCACCGTAGCACGTCGCACGATGTACTCGAGGATGCACCGGAGCTGGCGGACCGTCGCGAGGTCGCGCCACTTGAGCATCACGTCGCCCCCGGCGAGCTGCGTCCGGTTGCTGGCCGTCGCTCTCCGACCGCCGCTGTTGTTCGGCCCCTGCGCGGCGCTCGCTCCCACCATCAAGGACCACGTGTCGGTCAGCTCGAAGAACTGCTCGAGCCGCCCGACGGTCAGGACGTCCTTCGCCCCGACGGTCTCGGATGCGGGAAGCCCGAAGCTCACGGGGTTGTCGGCCGTGATGACCTCGAAGGTGATCTCGACAAACCACGGCAGGGGGGTGAGCCACGACACCTCCATGCCGATGCCGACCAGCTGATGCCCACCGAAGAATCGCCTGTGCACGAGGGGCATGTCGGCGAAGGGCTCCAGCATCAGGTAGTGGCGCGTATTGAAGCGGTCGACCTCGGCCGGGAGCAATCCCGCCCGCAGCTGCAGGCTGGCGGGCAGGGACAAGGTGGTCACAAAGGCCTGCTCGAGCTCCGCGGAGTCGGGCGCGAAACCGACGAACACATCGGCGCGCACGTAGGGGTCCGCCACGCCTTGGATCGCGAGCTCGAGCTCCTGAAGCTGCAGGCTGAGCCCCCGCCGATCGTGGTCGGGCTCGTGACCGCGGAGCCGTGGCGTGGGGACGTCCGAGTAGTAGCCGATGGAGGCGGTCAGGGCCGCCGAGACGTCGGGCAGGAGCATCACGCGTCCGAGATCGGTGGGGGTCACGCCGGCGGCGCCGGACGCAGGGGCCGGCTCCTCCGGGGACGACCCGAGCTCCTCTTCGATCTCCGCCTCGAGCGCGGGCAGGGCCTCGGCGTCCTCCGGGCCGGGCGCGTCCTGCGCTTCTTGGGGGGCGGCATCCGGAGGGGATGGCTCCTGGGCGGAAGCAGCTCCAACCCCGAGCTGAATGAGGAGACCGACGAACGGAACGGTGTACGACCAGGACACGACGTGCTTTCTCCGCGGCGGCGTCCCGTCGTCTCGTGCGGGCTAGGTCGCACGGGTCGCGGACGTCGGGATCGCACGAAGCTCCACACGCTATGTGCGCCGTCCGGCCTGGAAGCGAGTTAACACGAGACGAGGCGCATGTCGAACGGCACCACACCGGAGAGAGGTCACTCCCTCGCCACGCGGTTCACGCGGGATCCGTTCGTCACGCGCGCCTCCGTCGTCGGGCCGGGGCGCCGAGCGCCCTCTCTTTGGCTGCAGCTGTTCCTCCTGCTCGTCGTGTTCGCGCTCGGACCCCTGTTCCTCTCGAACATCTGGGGCTACGCCCAGAGCCGAGGGCACATGGTCGATGCGGCGTTCCGGGACGTGCGCAACGTGGCGGCGATCGAGGCAGCCCAGGCCGAAGGGTCCATCGACCACAAACGAAGACTGCTCTCCGCCATGGCGGCCGCGAACGAGCCGCTCGCCGCTCTCCTGGCGCAAGCGATGGCCTGTGACAGCCCGGACGGATGCGCAAGCGTCCGCAACGATCTGAGCTCACAGCTCGTGGTCAAGGCCGACAATGACGCCTCGATCCTCGAGCTGCTCGCCCTGACCAGGGACGGGACCGTCCTGGCCACGTCGGAGCCGGTGTTCCGGGGAGGGCGGGGAACGGCCTCCCTGTGCCTTCGTTCTGCAGCCGAGCGGCGCCTGCGAGCGGAGCTACAGTACTCCTCTCGGGAACCGATCCTGCTCATCGCGACGCCCGTGGCGGATGCGCTGGGGAACGAGGTCGGGCTGATCTGCGGTCGCTTCGCCTTCGACGTGCACGCCTTTCTCGTGACGGCCAGCCGGGAGCAGACAGTCGATGCCGTGTCGTATCTCGTCGATGACCAAGGAGAGGTACTGTGCAGCTCGGTGCCCCGCAACGAGGGCGTCGACACCGGCCACCCCATCGAGTCCCGCGCGAGCCTGCCGGCGCTGGGCTCCCAGCCGTGGCATGGCCGCTACCGACTCGGCCACGGGCGAGGGGAGGTCCTCGCGTCCTATGCACCCGTGCCGTCCCTGCCCTGGGGCGTCCTGGTCGAGGTACCCATCGAGGCGGCGCTGAGCGATCTCGAACGCCTGAAGTGGCAGGCGGCGGCGTTCGGCGGTGCCTTGGCGCTGCTCTTCATGGTCGTCGCGTCGATCACGGCGCGCCGGATGGCGCGACCCCTGACCCTTCTCGCAGGTGCGGCCCGCCGGATGTCCGAGGGCGAGCTGGGGCAGCTCGTGTCCCCCACGGGCCCAAAGGAAGTGTTCGAATGCGCTGCGGCGTTCAATCGCATGAGCATTGCCCTCTCGCAGTCGCAGGCGGAGCTCGAGACGCGAATCGAGGAGAGGACCGAGGAGCTCCAGAAGAGCCGCGAGTTCCTCGAGTTGCTGATCAACTCCATCGAACAGCGTGTGGTCGTCGTGGATTCGGCGGGCTTCATCGTCAAGGCCAACAGAAAGGCCCTGGCGCTTCACGGCGGGACGCTCGTTGGAAGGGCGCACGAAGAGGTCTTCGGAGCATCCGACTCGAAGACCGGTCCTTTGCCCGTGCGAAAGGCGTTCGACACCGGGCGGCCCGCCACCGCGGAGGCCACCCAGACAATCGGAGCGGACCGCGAGATCATGAGGCTCGAGGCCTTCCCGGTGCTGAGCGAGACCGGGGAGGTCGAGGCAGTAGTCGAGATCGGTCGCGTCGTGACCGCGGAAAAGCGCATCGAGGCCCAGATGATCCACCAGGAGAAGATGGCGACCATCGGTCTTCTGGCCGCCGGGATGGCCCACGATATTGGAAACCCTCTCGCGTCGATCATGGCCCAGCTGAAGATGACGCGCGAGATCGGGGACAAGGCCCGCGTCGAGGAGACTCTCAATGTGGTCGACCGAGAGATCGGAAGGATCTCGCGCCTGCTCGGCAACCTCGTGAGGTTCGCGCGCAAGCGGCGCGACGAGACCACGCGCATCGACGTCAACTCGGTCATCGGCGACGTTCAGAGGCTGCTGGCTCATGATCCGCGGGCAAGACGGACGGAGATTCGAGCCGACCTGACCTCCGACCTGCCGGCAATCTGGGCGCAGGAGGACCGCATCGTGCAGGTTCTGCTGAACCTCGGGATCAACGCGCTCGACGCGATGCCAGACGGCGGCTCCCTCACGTTCGAGACCCGACGCGTCGACGGTGCCGTCGTCGTGCGCGTCCGGGACACGGGACCGGGGGTATCTCCCGAGATTGCGGGGCAGCTCTTCGAGCCCTTCGCCACGACCAAGCCGGAAGGTCGAGGGACGGGCCTCGGGCTGTTGGTCAGCCGCGGGATCGTGCAGGAGCTGGGCGGATCGTTGCGGCTCGACAGCTCAGGACCGGAGGGGGCCGTGTTCACCGTCGCGCTTCCCTACCGAGAATCGGAGGTCAACTGATGAACGAGCGTGTGCTGGTGGCCGAGGACGAGCCCATCCTGCGCGCCAATCTGTGCGAGTACCTCGAGCGGGCTGGATACGAGGTCACGGGCGCGAGTGACGGGGCCGAGGCGCTGGGGTACGTCCTCAGCGAGGACTACGCCGTCGTCATCTCCGACATCCGCATGCCCAACATGGACGGGATCGAGCTTCTCAAGCGGATCGTCGCAGAGCGCTCCGAGACCCTCGTGCTTCTCGTGACCGCGTTTGCCTCGGTCGATACCGCGATCGAAGCCCTCCGGTTCGGGGCCTACGACTACATGCTCAAGCCCGTGGACTTCGACGATCTCGCACAGAAGGTCTCGAGGCTCGTGGAGCACAGGAACCTCCAGGCGGAGGTTCGCCGCCTGCGCCGCGACCTCGGTGCCCGGCTCGGTTTCGAAGGCATCGTCGGCCAGAGCGCGAAGATGAACGAGGTTTACGAGCTCATCGAGAAGGTCGCGCCGACGCGCTCGACGGTTCTGATCACGGGAGAGAGCGGAACGGGCAAGGAGTTGGTGGCGCGCGCGATCTGGGCGCGATCGACACTGGCGGACCGCGAATTCATGGCGGTGAACATGGCAGCTCTCCCGCCCGACATGGTCGAATCGCTGCTCTTCGGGCACGAGAAGGGTGCCTTCACGGGCGCGGATCGGAGCCGCGAAGGAATCCTGCGTGCTGTGCGCGGGGGCACGGTCTTCCTCGACGAGGTGGCGGAGCTTCCCATGGCCGCCCAGGCGAAGCTGCTGCGTGCGCTCGACAATGGCGAGGTGCTTCCGGTCGGCGCCGCGCGCCCGCTTCAGGTGGAGTTCCGAATGGTCGTCGCGACCAACCAGGACCTATCTGTCGCCATCAATGCGGCCCGCTTCCGCTCGGACCTCTTCTACCGATTGAACGTGTTCAGCGTCACGCTGCCTCCCTTGAGGGACCGGCGCGAGGACATCCCGGCGCTCGTCGAGCACTTCGCTGTCCGTCACGCCAAGTCCATGGGGCACAGGCGCCAGGACGTCGCGAACGAAGTCATGCGCATCCTGCTGGGCTACGCATGGCCCGGTAACGTGCGCGAGCTGTCGAACGTGATCGAGCGGGCAGTGATTCTCGCGGGAGACGACAGGCTCGAGCCGCATCACCTGCCGGCGGAGCTTCGCACCGACCAAGCTGCCCCGGTGGAGTTGCGCCCGGCCGTTGCCGAGTTCGAGGAGCGCCACATCCAATGGGTCATCGAGGCCGCGGGCGGCAATCGCGAGCGCGCCGCCAGGTTGCTCGGCATCGACCCGGCCACGCTCTACCGCAAGCTGGCCAAGCGGCCCCGCGAGCAGGACTAGACCGCTCTCCATTTGACCTGATCCTGGCTTACGTCCGCGCTTGGCTCGGTCATGCACCCCACAGTGCACTCCCTCGCCTCGCTTGCGCGGGGTGCCTGGGGCGGCCATGCGCAGCATGGCCGGGGGCCCCGGGCCGGCGCTCAGGCTCAAGTCAAAGCGAGA
>Ga0214473_10003356_pt1 | contig 19429 bp, 9 predicted proteins | sample RVTome_7_FD_203509 | JGI IMG/M metagenome (GOLD analysis project Ga0214473, IMG submission 203509) | Soil microbial communities from uranium-contaminated site in the Upper Colorado River Basin, Wyoming, United States - RVT98D197 | ecosystem: Environmental > Terrestrial > Soil > Contaminated >... | reverse complement strand
GTAGACGGCCACCCGCTGGGTGAGGCCGCGGCCGAAGCCGTAGGCGAGAGCGGCGGCGGTGGGCTCGTTCAGGAGTCGCAGCACCTCCAGGCCGGCGATTCGTCCGGCGTCCCGGGTGGCCTGGCGCTGGTTGTCGTTGAAGTAGGCCGGAACGGTGATGACCGCCTTGTGCACCTGCTGGCCCAGGTGCTCCTCTGCGATGGCCTTCATCTCCCGAAGCACCATGGCCGAGATCTCCGGGAGGGAGAACTGCTCGTCTCGGATCTGGATGCGCAGGCTGTGGCCCGGACCCTCGACGATGCCGTACGAGCAGACCGCCTGAGCCTTCTTGACCTCCTCGGAGAAGTAGTAGCGGCCGATCAGGCGCTTGGCGGACGAGACGGTGTGGACGGGATCGTGGATGATGTTGGCCTTCGCGGCGTTGCCCACGGTAACGCCACCGTCCTCGCCGAAGGCCACCACGCTGGCCGTCACGGACTCCCCGTAGGCGTTCTCCAGCACCTCCACCTTGCCGCCGCGCACAACGGCAACGCAGGAGTTGCTCGTCCCCAGGTCGATTCCGATGGCGATCTCCGCCATGATGAGATTCCCCTCCGGCGCGACGCGGAGGCCGCGGCTGGCTCCTTCCACGTATCGGCAAGAGCGGCGGATTCCTAAGCCGTTTCCTTGCTCCACGGCGCGTGCTAAGTGGTCCGCTGCGATGTCCGGACACTCCAAGTGGTCGACGATCAAGCGCAGGAAGGGCGCCGTGGACGCCAAGCGCGGCAAGATCTTCACCAAGCTGATCCGCGAGATCGCCACCGCGGCGAGGATGGGGGGAGGGGATCCCGAGGCAAACCCCCGCCTGCGGCTGGCCATGGACAAGGCCCGCGCCGCCAACATGCCCAAGGACAACATCCAGCGGGCGATCCAGAAGGGCATCGGCAGCGGCGAGGATGCCTCCTATGAAGAGGTGATCTACGAGGGCTACGGTCCCGGGGGGACGGCGGTGCTTCTGGAGACCCTCACCGACAACCGCAAACGCACCGTCAGCGAGGTTCGTCACGTCTTCTCCAAGAACGGTGGGAATCTCGGGTCGGCCGGGTGCGTGTCGTACCTCTTCGAGAAGAAGGGATTCATCAGCATCGAGCGGGCGGGGACGGATCTGGATGCGCTCCTCGAGACGAGCCTCGAGGCCGGGGCCCTCGACGTGGTGGAGAGCGACGACTTGCTCGAGGTGGTCACCGGCCCCTCGGATTTCGCCGCGGTCAGGACGGCGCTGCTCGAGGCGGGCTTCGCAGTCTCGTCCGCGGCCGTCCGGATGGAGCCCACCACTTCGGTCAGGCTGGAGGGTCGGGAGGCCGAGTCGATACTGCGGCTTGCGGACGCGCTCGACGACCTGGACGACGTCCAGGCGGTCTACGCAAATTTCGACATCTCCGAGGAAGAGATGGCGAATTTCGCCTGAGATTCGCCTAAGATGATGGCTGCCGCCCCCCCCGACGTGAACCAGTCCCCCGCGGGAGCTCGATGCGCATCCTGGGAATCGATCCCGGCTCGAGCGTGACGGGCTATGGGGTCGTGGAGCTCGTGAAGCCCGAGAAGCGTCTGGACGCGGAGCTCGTCCATCTGGCCCACGGGACCCTGCGGCCTCCGAGGAATGCGCCGCTCGCGCTGCGGCTCGCGGCGATCCAGGCCGGCCTCGCCCAGGTCATCAAGGACCACTCCCCCGATCTGGCGGTGGTGGAGCAGGTCTTCGTGTCGTCGAGTCCCCGCTCGGCCCTGATCCTCGGCCACGCCCGGGGCGTCGCGCTTGCCGCCGTTGCCGCCGCCGGCCTCCCGGTGGAGGAGTACTCGGCGCGGGAGATCAAGCAGGCGGTGGTGGGGAGCGGGGCGGCGGCGAAGGCAGAGGTCCAGGCCATGGTGAAGCGAATCCTCCGGCTCGAGTCCAGGCCTTCCCAGGACGCGGCCGATGCCCTGGCGGCGGCGATCTGTCGGGCCCATCGCGGGAGATTCGCCGAGCTGGCCCGGAGTGCGCCTCGCCGGCGCTCCCGCGCCAGGCGTTCGGGGGGTGGCTTCGTGCTGAGGCTCTCGCGATGATCGCGCGCCTCGAAGGCGTGCTGCTCGAGAAGGCGCCGACACGCGTCCTGGTCGGCGTGAACGGCGTCGGCTACGAGGCCCTGATTCCGCTTTCGACCTTCACCCGCCTTCCCGGCGAGGGCGAGGCGGTCACCCTGCGGATTCATACCCACGTCCGCGAGGACGCGCTCCAGCTCTACGGGTTCTTCACCCAGGGCGAGCGTGCGGCCTTCGAGATGCTCCTCCACGCCAGCCGGATCGGCCCCAAGCTCGCCCAGACCATCCTCTCGGGGATCGATTCCGGAGCGCTGGTGGCGGCCATCCGCGACGGCGATGCAGCGGCGCTTCAGGCGGTGCCCGGAATCGGGGCCAAGACCGCGGAGCGGATGGTGGTGGAGCTTCGCGACCGGGCCGAGGATCTGGCCGGGGCGAGCGCGGATTCTCCGGTCGGGTCCCGCCGCGGCTCCCGGTGGTCCGCAAGGGGCGAGACCCATCTGCAGCTGGTCTCGGCCCTGCTCAACCTGCAGACTCCGAGGGCGCGGGCAGAACGGGTCAGCGCCGACGCGATCGAGGAGCTCGGCGAATCGGCGGCTATCGAGGATCTGGTTCGGGCGGCGCTGCGGAGGCTCGCGAAGTGAGCGAGTCGGTGCTCGGGCGATCGGAGCTCTGCGCGGATCCGTTCCCCGGCGAGCGCGGCTTCGAGGACAGGCTCCGCCCCCAGACCCTGGAGGAGATGGTGGGTCAGGATCGCCTCCGGGAGAACCTGGGCGTCTTCATCGCCGCTGCGCGGGAGCGCGGCGAGGCATTGGACCACCTGCTCTTCTACGGTCCGCCCGGCCTCGGGAAGACCTCCCTCGCGCGCATCGTCGCGCGGGAGATGGGAGCCCCGTTTCGCGCCACCAGCGGTCCGGTCCTCGACAGGGCGGGGGATCTGGCGGCGTTGCTCTCCAACCTCGAGCCGGGCGACCTGCTCTTCATCGACGAGATTCACCGCCTGCCTCCCGCCGTGGAGGAGATCCTCTACCCGGCCATGGAGGACTTCCAGCTCGACGTGCTGATCGGGCAGGGCCCGAGCGCGCGCTCGATCCGCATCGACCTGCCTCGCTTCACGCTGGTGGGTGCCACCACCCGAGCCGGGCTCCTGACCTCTCCGCTGCGCGATCGCTTCGGCTGGTCCGCGCGGCTCGACTACTACCCGGCCGAAGACCTGCTCGAGATCCTGCGGCGGTCGGCGCGGCTGCTTCGGATCGATCTCGACCTGGACTCTGCGCGCGTGATCGCCGGCCGCTCCCGCGGGACTCCGCGCATCGCCAACCGGCTGCTGCGCCGGGTGCGCGACTTCAACTCGGTGGAGAACGGTCCCGACGCTCCGATCGGCGGTGGAATGGCGCGCTACGCCCTCGAGCGCCTCGACGTCGACGAGAAGGGCTTCGACAAGCTCGACCAGGCGGTGCTGCGCACCCTGATCGAGAAGTTCGACGGAGGTCCGGTAGGCCTCGAGACCCTGGCCGCAGCGATCGGAGAGGACAAGGGGACCCTGGAGGACCTCGTCGAGCCCTTCCTGATCCAGGGTGGATTCCTGGACCGGACGCCCCGCGGGCGGATGGCGACGCGCAGCGCCTTCGCGCATTTCGGCCTCGAGCCCCGCGGCACTCCCCCGGGTCGGCGTCGCCCGGGCGGGCGGGATCAGGGAAGCCTCTTCTAGGCCGAAGCCGCCCCGGCGAGGCTCAAAGGAGAACCCCGGAACGCCGATAGGGGCCAGCAGGTCGGGGCTTCTCGTCCCCGCCCAGACAAGGAGTGCTGGCTCGCCCATGGTGTTGCGCCTTCTCGGATCTCTCCTGGCCCTGCTCTGTCTCGCCGCCGGCGCCTTCGGCCTTGGCGCGAGCCGCTTCCCGGAGAGCGGCCTGGTGGCCACGGGCCAGGCCCTGCTGGCGACGCTCTGCGGACCCCTGACCGCGCTCGCGGGGAGCGGCCTCAGCGCCGCTTCCATCGAGAGGGGGCTCGCCGGACTGCCCGCGATCGGGCTGCTCGGTGCGGGGCTCGCGCTGCTCCTGATCTCGGTGCGGCGAGGCGTGGCGCTGGTGGCCGAGGAGGAGGCCAAGGCCGAGGAGGACCCGGACGAAGCGCCGATCGGCGGGCGCCTGGCGAGACAGGCGCGGAAGCAGGCTGCGCTGCTGGCGAAGAAGGGCAGGCTCAAGGAGGCTGCCGAATTCTGCATGAGCAGCGGTCTCCTCGACCAGGCCGCAGAGTACTTCGAGCGGGCCGAGGAGCTGGTGCGCGCCGCCGAAGTACGCCACCACCAGAAGCGCTTCACCGAGGCTGCGGAGCTCTACATCCGCACCGGCCAGCACGAGACCGCGGGCACCATCTTCGCCTCGGCGAACGAGTTCGCCAGGTCCGCGGACAGCTACCTCAAGGCCGGCCGGGTGAGCGTCGCAGCGGAGATGTACGAGAAGGCGGGCGACTTCGTCCAAGCCGGTCGGTGCTACTCCCAGTGCGAGTTCCACCGTCACGCCGCCCAGGTCTTTCTCAAGGCCGAGGAGTGGGGCCAGGCCGCCAAGGCTTTGGAGCAGGTGATCCTGGAGGAGGGGATCAGGGTCGGAAGCGGCCAGGACCCGGCCAAGGAGAAGGAGCTTCGAAAGCTGGTGCTCCAGGCGGGAAAGCTCCACGAGCGCGCCGGCGATCTGGAAGCCGCCGAGCGGATCCTCGAGAAGGGAGGCTGCTTCAGCGCCGCAGCCGAGCTCGCCCTTCGCCTGGAGCATCTCTCCAAGGCGTCGGATCTCTTCTTGCGGGCAGGCGATCCGGTGAAGGCCGCCGACGCGCTGCGAAGGGTCGGGGAGGCGCAGGCCGCCGCACAGATCCTCGGCGACTACCACCGCGACCGGGGCGACGACGAGGAGGCCGCGCGACTGCTCGTCGAGGCCGGTGACCTCGTCGCCGCGGGCGACCTCTATCGCAAGCTCGAGCAGCTCGACAAGGCGGGTGAGTGCTACGAGCAGCACGGAGACGTCGCCCAGGCCGCCGAGATGTTTCACGTGGGCGGCGATTTCGCCCGCGCCGCCAGCAACTACGAGCGGATCGGCCGCTTCGGAGAGGCGGCGGAGTGCTGCGCGCAGATGAAGGACTTCCGGAGGCAGGCTGCCAACCTCGCCAGGGCGAACCGGATGTTCGAGGCGGGGCAGATCCTCCACCGCGAGGGAATGGAGGAGGAAGCCATCAAGCTGCTCCAGCAGGTGAAGGCCGGCGACCCCGGCTTCGCGGCCGCCTCCTCCCTGCTCGGAGACATCTTCTGCTCCAGGGGCAAGCATACGCTCGCGATCAAGAAGCTGCGCCAGGCGATCGGGGATCGCGATCTCGATACCGACAACCGGGATGCCTACTACCGCCTCGCGAGCGCCCACGAGGCAGCCGAGGAATTCCAGGAGGCGGTGGATCTCTACGAGAAGATCCTGAGCTTCGATTACCACTACAAGGACGTGGAGAAGCGCCTCGAGATCGTCCGCCCCAAGGTGCGGCAGGATCGGCCCGCCGAGGCGCCGGCCGCCACCCAGCAGGGCATGGCCCCCCCCAGCGCTCGCTCCGGCCGCTACCGGATCGACGGCGAGCTAGGGCGCGGGGGCATGGGCATCGTCTACAAGGCCCACGACACCGTGCTCGACCGCCCGGTTGCGCTCAAGGTGCTCCCGGACGCTCTCAAGGACAATCCCGAGGCCCTGAAGAACTTCCTTCGGGAGGCGAAGAGCGCCGCCAAGCTGAACCACCCGAACATCGTCACGGTCTACGATGCGGGGGAGCAGGACGGCCGCTACTACATCGCCATGGAGTACGTCGATGGCACGACCCTCAAGGAGATCATCCGCAGGCGCGGCGCGATCGCGCCGAACGGGGTGATCCACGTGCTCCTCCAGATGTGCGAGGCGCTCTCCTTCGCGCACGATCAGAAGGTGGTCCACCGCGACGTCAAGACCGCGAACACCATGTGGACCCGCGACAAGAAGGCCAAGATCATGGACTTCGGGCTCGCCAAGGTCATCGAGGAGGTGCGCAATCACACCACCATGGTTTCGGGCACCCCCTACTACATGAGCCCGGAGCAGACCTTGGGCAAGAACGTGGATCACCGCACCGACATCTACAGCCTGGGGGTGACCCTCTTCGAGCTCGCCACCGGCTCCCTTCCCTTCCAGGAGGGCAACGTTCCCTACCATCACGTGCATACGCCGCCGCCGGACCCGCGGGAGGCGAATCCCAACCTGCCCGAGTTCCTCGCCGAGATCATCATCGCCTGCCTGAAGAAGAATCCCGACGAGCGATTCCAGAGCGCAGCCGAGATCGCGGCCCGGGTGAAGGCCGCGCTCTCCAAGAGCTCGAACCAGAGCCGCGGGTGACCGCCGCTCCCCCGTCCGTGACATGCTTGTCACGGACGTAACACAAACGTCACTTTCATTGAGGCTTCATTTGGCGCATCCCCTTGGGGATGATTCACTTCTGTGAGCTGCATCACGCTAAACATCCGAATCGCCGAAGCAATCTCCTCTTCATCCCCGCGGCCACGGATTTCGACACTTTGGCACGCGCTTTGCTAGTAATTGGTCTCCGAGGTTGGTGAGATCGCCAGGAAGCCGCTTTCACGCGGAGGGGGAAACCCGCTGTGGAGGCGTGCAAGGGGGGGAGACGGGCGGTGAATCAGCGCACCATTGCGGAGAAGATTTCGTGTACCGGGATCGGGCTTCACACGGGTGAGCCCGTCCAGCTGACTCTGTACCCGGCTCGGGCGGATGCGGGGATCGTCTTCCTGCGCACGGATCTGCCCCGTCCCGTCGAGATCCCGGCGAAGCCCCGCTCCGTGGCTTCCACGGCGCACGCCACCACGCTCGGCTGCGGCGACGCAACGGTCGGCACCGTCGAGCACCTGCTGGCCTCCCTCTACAGCCTGGGGATCGACAACGTGCGGGTCGAGGTCGAGGGACCCGAGATTCCGGTGATGGACGGGAGCTCCGCATCCTTCGTCTTTCTGATCCGAGCCGCCGGCATCTTCGACCAGGGCGCCGAGCGCCGCCGGATGCGCATCCGCAGGCCGATCGAGATTCGCGATGGCGAGCGGTCGATCCGGATCGCTCCCGGTCGCTCGCTGCGGGTCAGCTACTCCGTCGACTACACCCATCCCGCGATCGGGCGGCAGAGGCTCGAGGGATTCACGCTGAGCGGAGAGAGCTTCGAGCGCGAGATCTGTCGGGCGCGCACCTTCGGTTTCCTGCACGAGGTCGAGGCGCTGTGGCGCAACGGCCTGGCCCGCGGCGGGAATCTCGACAACACGGTGGTGATGGACGAGAGCCGCGTGCTCAACCGCGACGGGCTCCGCTGGAGCGACGAGTTCGTGCGGCACAAGGTGCTCGACCTGATCGGCGACCTCGCGCTGATCGGCATGCCCATCGAGGGCCACATCGTCGTCGAGCGGGGTGGTCACGCTCTTCACCAGCAGCTGGTGAACGAGATCCTGAACACGCCGGAAGCCTGGCGGATCGAAGGCGCGGGGGCTCGGGCCCAGCGCGCTTCGAGCTTCGCTTCGCTGCGGTCGCCGGCCGAGGCCTAGCTTCCTCGCTCGGGAGGCCAGGCCCTTCCGAGCTCAGAGCGCCTCGACCCAGGAGCGGATCAGGAAGCGCAGCAGAGCCGAGGCCTCGGGGCGAGCGCCGACCAGCTGGCTCACGTCCGCCTCGGGCGGGATGGGCTTGGCGCCGTCGCCGGCCTGAAGCCAGGCGGTGAGGGCGACCCGGAGCTCGACCTGGCTGGACCCCAGGGCGCGGGCGCTCGCCAGGCCGCGGAGATCGGCGCGCCAGGCCTCGAAGTCGATCGCCGCGATGGCGGCCGCGTCGACCTCTCCGAGGGCCTTGCGCACTCGCCGCCTCGCGCGTCGGCCCAGGCTCGAGGAGAGGGCGTTCACCAGGCCGCCTTCGGCGCTCACGGACGACGCGTCGAGCGCGAGCTCCGCGACCAGCGTGACCGCGGAGCCGAGCTCGGGGGTGGGCAGCGGCACGAGCGCTGGCGCCGAGAGCTCTCCCTCGGCGGCGGTCACCGCGGCGCGGAAGCTCGCGATGGGATCGAGTGCCCTGCACTCACCAAGCGCCGGCCCGTCTCCCACTCCGAGGGCCTCGCCGATCTCGTGGGCGGCGAGCTGGGAGATCAGACGCGCGGTTTCCCAGACCGGATGGCTCATGCCCGCCGTTGCGGCCGGAGAGAGCGGCGGGCGGGGAGGAGCCTCGATCCGCTCCTGAGGGGTGGCCGCGCCCAGGGCGCGCAGAAGGGAGAGCCCGGTTGCCACCCCCACCCGGGAGCCGCGCCCGTGGGAGATGCGCAGCAGCGCCCGGATCGACGAGACCCGAGCCGGCTCGTCGCGAAGCAGGTCGCGGTGCTGCGCGATCGCCTCGTTCCAGCACTCGGGGCGGTGCGCCAGCAGCTCTGCGAGGGCGATTCGCGCGTCGCGGAGCTCGGGATCCGCCGCAATCGCCCGACGGTAGACGCCGATGGCGGCTTCCATGTCCTCGAGGGGGCCCGCGAGAAGCCGTCCGAGCTGGTGCAGCGCGGGGGCGACGCGGAGGGATTGCCGCTCGGGATGCGCCTCCACGAAGCTGTTGAGCAGATCGGCGGCTTCGCGCCACTCACCGAGGCCGCGCAGCAGACGCGCGCCGGCAAGAGCGCCCTCTTCACAGGTGCGCTCGATTCGCGTGGCCTCGCGGTAGAAGGCGGCAGCCTCGCGCCGATCACCCCGCCTCTCCAGCGCTCGCGCCCGAATCAGGGCGATTCCCGCGCGTTGGGGCTCGTCTCCGATCTCTCCGAGCGCGCGTTCGGAGAGGTCGAGAGCCTCGGCGTTCCTTCCCTGGGACCAGACCAGACTCACCAGGAGCAGCCATCCCCGCGCGCTCTCCGGATCCACCGCGGCGGCCTCGCGGAGCAGGACCTCCGCGGGCTCTTCGCGCCCCTCTCGCCCCAGCTCGAGCTCGCCAGCGCGGACCAGGCGCCTGGCCCGCTCCTTGCTGTCGCTCGCCCGAGCTGCCCAGGCCTCGAGTGCGTTCACCGCATCATCGATCCGCGAGAGGTTCTCGAGAATCGCGACCCGGCCGGCGTGCGCCCGATCGAGACCCTGGTCGAGCTCGACGGCCTCGGCGTAGCATTGCAGCGCGGTCTCCGGGTCCTCCGCCTCGAGGCTCGCCGCGACCAGGCAGAGATGGCCGGCCCGATCCGGGTCGGGAGTGTCGAGGGCGAGGCGCGCCTCCAGCGCCAGGCGCGCACCCTGTAGGTCGCCGAGGGCGAAGAGCAGCTCGCCCCTCGCGGCGAGCGCCTCGGCATGGGACGGGGAGATCTCGAGGGCGGCGGCGTAGAGGTGCGCCGCCCCCTCCAGATCCTCCAGAGATCGCGCGGCTCGCCCTCCGATCAGGGCGGTCTCGAGCCGCGTCGCCTCGTCGAGCTCTGCACCGCCCCTCGCGAGCTCGAGGGCGATCTCAGCAGCTCGCTTGGCCTGGGCCCTTCTTCCCAGCCCGAAGGCCACCCGCGCGAGCATCGCCTCGGCGACTGCCAAGGCGGGATCGGCGGTGACGGCGCGTTCCAGCAGCGTCGCTGCCCACTCGGGATCGCTCCCTTCGGTCAGCGTGGCCGCCCGGTGGCGACGCACCGCGGACTCTCTTCCGCCGATGCAGCCCGCGGCCTTCGAGAGCGCCTCGGCAGCAAGGCGCATCTCCCCGCGGGCCTCTCTCAGCCGAGCCGCGGTATCCCAGGCAAGGACATTCTCGGGCTCCAGCTCGAGGGAGCGTTCCACGCGCGCCAGGGCGTCGCCCTGCTGACCGAGCTCTTCGAGCGTCCGGGCGAGGAGCAGATGATCGCCACCGGTCGCACCGGACCCTGGATCATCGCACCAGCTCGCGAAGACCTCGGCGAAGCGGTCGGGCTGGCTCAGCCGCTGGCAGAGATCCGCCCACTCGCGGCGCTTCTCCACCGGCAGCGGCCCGATCTCTGCGGCGGCCTGGTAGGCGCGCGCAGCTCGTTCGGGCTCGCCGGTCCGGGCGCTGGCCAGCTCTCCGGCCCGGATCCAGACCGCCTTGCGGCGCTCTGGCTCGGCTTCGCCGAGAAGCTCGACCTCGCTCTCGTAGAGATCCAGCGCGCCCCGCCAGTCCTCCATCATCTCGAACAGCGATTCGAGGGAGCGGAGCGACGCGAGATCGCTGGGATCCGCCTCGAGGGCTGCTGCGAAGGCGCGGCTCGCCCTGGTCGTCGAGTCGAGCCGCTGCCAGGCCACCTGGCCGAGCCGCCGGTAGAGGGCGGCCCGCTCTTGAGGAGTGAGCGATCCGGGCTCTTCGAGCTCCATCTCCAGGGTGCGCGCCACTTCCCCGTAGTCGCCCACCTCCTCGCTCGCGCCGCGAAGACCGCGGATCGCGTCCGGGTGCCGAGGGTCTCGGGCGAGCACCTCGCGGAAGGCATCGGCCGCCTCGCAGGGTCGGTGCAGGCGCTCGCGACGCAATCGCGCAAGCTCGAGCCAGAGCTCCTTCTCTCGACGCCGCCCCTCGTCCGCCGCGGGTCGCTCGTCGTGCTCTTCGCCGGGCGCGCGCGGGCTGCGAGCCAGATGCTGGCTCAGCCGCCACTCCAGCTCGACGTCGTTCCGGCTGGCGCGCAGCAAGCGCAGCAAGGCCTGCTCGGCCTCTTCGAAGATGCTCGGATCTTCGGCGCCGACCGCCCCCATGCCGGCGTCCACGAGCTCGCGAAGATGTCGGATCGCGGCATCGGGACGACCGAGCTCGGCGTCGTAGGCACGGGCCAGCTCGAGCTGGAGCTCTCGCCTCCGCTCCAGGAAGACGTCCGCCAAGGGGTCGAGGGAGCGGAGCTCTTCTTCCGCCGTGCGAGCCCAGAGATCCTTCCGTCCCATCGAGAGGAAGGCCGAGCTCAGGCGCAGGAGCAGATCGACCCGGCCCGCGCGGGACAGCGGCGCCTCGCGCAGCGCCTCCCAGAGCTGCGCGGCGGCGCGATCAGGTCGGCCGAGCGCGCCCGCGTAGAGCTCCGCTGCGGTGCGGCGCAGCGCGGGGCGGTCCTCTCGGCCGGCACCGGCGATCAGAAGCTCGAGGACCTCGGCCTGGCGTCGCGGCTGACCGGTGACGCGATAGAGCTCTTCGAGCCTTTGCAGCACGGGCCGGGAGGCCGGGTCCGAGGCGCGAGCCGCTTCGAGGGGGGCAATCGCGCGCCCCGGCGCACCCATCCGCTTCTCCAGGATCTCCGCCTGCTCGAGCTCGAGGGCGCAGCGGCGGCTCGGATCTGGCGAGAGCGCGATCTCTTCCTCCAGGGTGCGCACGGCCGCTTCCCACCGGCCGGCCCGCCTGTGGATCTCGGCGATCCGGGCCACCACGGAAGCGTCCTTGCTGCGGAGGGCGCGGAGGCGCTCCAGCCAGGCGAGAGCCATCTCCCCGGAGACGTGGGCCGCGGCGATCTCGACGGCCTTCTCGCAGATTGCCGCCTGCGCCTCCGGGTCGCCGCGGGTCGCGAAGCGCCTCTCGAGCTCGAGGCACTCGAGCAGCCCCGACCAGTCGCCGAGTCTCTCGAGGAGGTGTCGAAGCTCGCTCCTCGCCTCCTCGGAGGCCGCGTCCAGCAGGACGGCGCTGCGCAGGGACTCGACCGCCTCCTCGGGCCGGGCGAGACTGCCGGCCAGGAGTCGCCCGCGTTGGGTCAGGTGCCGGGCGCGCTCGACGGGATTCCGGGTCCTCTCGAGCGCGACCTCGAGCAGCTCGAGCCAGTCGGCCGCTCGACCCGTCTGCTCGGCCAGCCTCATCGCCCCCCGGAGCGCCTGGGCATGGCTGGGCTCGATCTGGAGGACGCGGCGAAGCTGCGTCAAGGCGTCCGCGGGGCGGGAGAGAGGGCCTTCCAGCAGCCCCGCGAGCTCCATCCGAATCGGAATCTCCTCGACCCCGCCGGTCCGGGAGAGCTCCGCTTCGAGCAGTCGAACCAGGGGCTCGCTCTCCCCCAGACGCCGGTAGATGTCGCGGAGCGCGCTCGGGGCAACCCGGTCATCGGGCCGCTCTGCCATCACCCGCCGGTAGGATCCGGCGGCGGCTGCGCAGTCGCCGCGCCGGAAGAGCGCGTCGCCGATCCGGAGGTGCCAGTCCGCTCTCTCCAGGGCGGCCTGGCACCCGGCGGCCGCGCGCCCGCAGAGCTCGATCAGCTCGTCGTCCCGTCCTGCGCGCTGGTAGAGATCAGCCAGCGGCTCCGCAACCGCGCCGAGCGCGTCGCCCTGCTCGGCCGCAGGCGCCAGGATCTCGATCGCTCCGTTCACGTCGTTCAGCGGTCCCGATCGGAGAGCGGCGATGCGGAGGCGCAGAGAGGTCTCCGTCTCCAGGCGATCCGCGCCGGCGGAGCGCGCTCCCGCGGCGGTCTCCCGCCCGGATTGGAGGGCCGCGAGCCGCATCTCGAGCACGCGGGCGAGATCGGCGTGGCGTTCCTCGACGCTCAGCTGCTCGACCAGGAACTCGCTGGCCACCGAGTGAGTCGGGTCCAGGGCGAGGACCTTCTCGTAGTGGACGGCTGCCCGCACCGGATCGGCACAGGCGTGGGCGCAGAGCTCCGCGGCCCTCGAGTGGAGGATCAGCTCGCGCTCCGGGTCCGGTCCGGTCTCGAGCTCGGCTTCCAGGGCGCGCACGAGATCCGGCCACCGCTCCTCCTCCTGGTAGAGCCGCGCCAAGGCCCGCCAGACATCGTCGCGGTCCGCGCGCAGGGAAGCCGCGGCCTCCAGGTGCACGATGGCCTGGTCGGGATCGACCAGGCGATCGCGGCACAGGGCTCCGAGTCGCTGTCGGATCTCGAAGTCGTCCCCGGCGGATCCGCGGCCGAGCTTTGCCAGCAGTCGGTCGTGGGCGGTCTCCCACTCGCCGAGGCGCTCCAGGAGTGCGTCGAGCCGCCGCTCCGCTTCTGCCGCCGCCGCGGTCTTCCCGTCGGCGAGGGCGGTGAGGAGCTGCCTGGCTTCCCCCTCCCGGTAGAGCTTTTGCTCGAGAATCGCGGCCCGTTCGAGGTCCAGGGTCGCTCGGACTTCGCCGTCCTGCTCCTGGGCCGAACGCGTCTCGAGGAGCTCGCAAAGACCCAGGGCATCGTTCGACCGGCGGAGCGCCCGCTCCAGGCTCTCGCGGATCTTCGGGGACTCCGGCTCCCGCTCGTGGAGGGAACGGAGCAGATCCGACGCCTGGGCGGGGAGACCCAGCCGATCCAGCAGGATCTCGGCGCGGCGCAGATCGAGATCGCGGACCTCGGGGGATGTGGAGTCGAGCTCCTGGCGTCGCTGCGAAAGTCGCTCGCTCAGGAGCTCGAAGCGGCCGGTCCTCTCCAGCAGGTCTTCGAGGCGCACCCCCGAGTCCTGCGGCGCACCTGGAGTTCCCGCCAGCTCCGCGAAGAGGGGAATCGCCGACTCGGCGTCGTCGAGTCGCTCCGAGAGGATCACGGCCAGGGCATGGAGGCACTCGATGCGCTCCTCGGCAGGGGCGAGCTCCGCCAGGTGCCGGCGAACCTCGACCGCCTCCCGAAAGCGCCCGGTCTCCTCGAGGAGAGACTGCAGGGCGCGAAGGCTCGCGAGGTCGTCCGGGTTCGCCTCGAGAGCGCCCCGGTAGGCGGCGATCGCTCCCTCGGTCTCGCCATCGGCGGCCAGCAGGGTCGCCAGGCGCCGTCGGTTCGCCGCCCGTTCCTCGCCCTGGAGCAGTACCTCCAGGCGCTCCAGGGTCTCGCGCAGCTCGCTCGCGTGGTGGAGGGTTTCCTGGAGCCGGGCGCAGGCCTCCAGGGTGCGCCGATCCTCGGGCATCGCGGCCACCAGGCGCTCGATCCAGAGGAGCGCCTCTTCGAGCTGATTTCGCTCCTCGAGAATCTGGACCAGCTCCCAGACCAGGAAGGAGAGGCGGCTCCGATCGGTGGTGACGCTGGCCTCTCGCTCGAACGCCTCGACGATGGCGTCCTCGTCGCCGCTGGCGAGCGCGATCCGCTCGATCCCCTCGAGCGCAGGGCGAGCGGTCGGATCGATGTCGATGGCCGCCTCGAAGTGGCGGGTGGCGGCCTCGGCGTCCTGAAACTGCTCGAGCATGAGCTCGCCGAGGGAGCAGTGAAGCTCGACCGAGCGTCTCCCCGTCGCTCTCTCGAGTCTCCCTTCCAGGCGCCTGCGAAGCTTCTCCCAGCTCCCCGTCTTGCGGTAGAGCCGTTCGAGCGCCTCGCTGATCACCGCTTGCTCGGGATCCTCGCTGCTGGCGCGCTCGAAGGCGTCGATGGCGGCCTCGGGATCGGCCAGCTGCTCCTCGTAGAGGGAGCCGAGCCGGGCCAGGGCACGGGCGCGACGGCTCGGGTCGTCGGTGGCCAGGGCGGCCTGCTGCTCGAGGATCTCCACCAGCTCCTCGGCGCGCCCGAGCCGAGAGAGGTCCGCGGCGAGCTCTTCGAGCAGCTCCGCGTTCCCCGGATCCTGCTCCAGTGCGCGGCGGAGCTCCGAGACCGACTCGGATCGGTCTCCCTGCTCCCGCGACACCGCCGCGATCTCGCGGAGGATCTCGACCGCACCTTCACCCCCGGTGAGGTCGGCGGCGCGTCGCAGGTGCTCGGCCAGGGCCACCCGGTTTCCCGCAAGCCGCTCGACGTCCGCCAGCGCAAGGTGGTTCTTGGGATCCTCGGGGAAGAGCTCGAGAGCGCGCGAGAACCACATCCGCGCGCCCCGCGGATCCCGCAACCGCTCCAGGTGGAGGCGTCCCCCCTGCTGGGCGATGGCGGTCCGCCGCTGCGCACCCGACGCCAGGTCGAAGCGCCTCTCGTAGAGCTCGGAGGCCAGCACCCAGTCCTCCTTGGCGAGGGCGTGCTCGAGCAGGCCTTCGACGGCGGTCTCGCAGCGGGGATCTTCGCCGAGAGCCCGGCGGTAGAGCTCCTCGGCGCGAGCGCGGTCTTCGAGGGGTCCGTCGAGAAGACGGGCGAGCTGCACCAGCGCCGCCGCAGCGTCCGGACCCCGCAGGCTCGCGATGGCCCGCTCCAGCGCTCGCGCCGCGGCGGGAGCGTCGCCGACTTCCTCCTGGGTCCGCGCCAGGCCGAGCAGGGCGGGCACGTGGTTCGGATCGCTCTCGAGCGCGCGCTCGAACAGAGCCGCTCCCTGCGCTGCGTCGCCGAGCCGGCGGTGCCAGATCTCGCCCATCTCCGCGGAGAAGGCGGCCTTCTCGACGCGGCGCATCGGCAGCTGAGCCTGAACCTCGGCGACCTGGAGGGCGAGCTCCCACTTCTCCTGCGCCGCGTAGATCTTTCGCAGCTGTGCGAGCGCCGGCTGGAAGGTCGGGTCGAGGCGGATGACGTTCGCGTACTCCTCCGCCGCTCGGTCGACCTGCAGGCAGCGCTCCTCGAGCACCTGGGCCAGCCGGAAGGCGACCCTCGCCCGCTGTTTGGGGTTCTTCTCGGGGTCGAGGTCCGGCGATTCGAGTCTGCGTTTGTAGAGGGTGACGAGGTCGCTCCACTCGCCATTCACGAAGTGATGTTCCTCGAGGGTCTCGAAGGCGGCGGCGATCGAAGGATCCGACTCGAATCGGGTCCTCAGCCGCTGCAGGTTGGCATCCACAGACCATCCCCCCCTGGGATCCATCGGTGAGTCCCGGATCTCCCATCGGCGCTTCGATCCGGCATCTTGAACTGATTCGGTTGCGGCGGTTTCTTGGTTTGATTAGAGTTTTCGCGGGTTTAGATGAGTACCGTGCCGTCCGATCCGCCTCCGGAGACGCTCCTCGAGACGAGCGACCTGCCGGACGCCGAGCGCCGTCGTCGGCGCCGCGACCTGGTCATCACGGCGGTGGTGATTGCCGTGATCGGCGCCGTGGTGGTGGTGGAGCGCCGGATCGCCAGCCTCCCCGAGGCGCTCCCCTTCGGCGACAGCCTGCTCTTCCTGTTCTTGAACGCCCTCAACGTCGTTCTGATCGTCCTGCTCATCTACCTGATCTCGCGGAGCTTCGTGAAGCTCGTCTTCGAGCGGCGTTCGGGAGCCCTGGGCTCGCACCTGAATCTGAAGTTCGCTCTGGCCCTCTTCCTGGTGGCCGCGGTTCCCATGGGGCTCCAGTACGTGGTCTCCTCCTCGTTCATCACCGCTTCCATCAACACCTGGTTCAGCCTCCAGATGGACCGGGCCATCGATGACAGCCGAGAGGTGGCGGATGCCTACTACGACGCCTGGACCGCCAACGCCCTGCATTTCGGCAACCAGATCTCCCAGGAGATCCGGGAGCATCGGCTGCTGCGCGAGGGAAACCTCCAGGAGCTGGCCGCCTTCGTCCAGGCCAAGCAGCGCGAGTACAACCTCGGCGTGGTCCAGATCTTTCCCTTCGCCGAGGTCGAGCCCATCGCGACCCTGGTGAACCCGGAGATCCCGGTGGTGGCCTTCGTGAAGCGGGAGAGTGGGATCGTCGCCTCGGCGCTGGAGGGAGAGGAGGCTTCCGTCGTCGAGGGCACCGGCACCGAGATCGGCGACGTGATTCGCGGCGCCGTTCCGATCTACTCCTCGGATCCCGCCCGCCCCGAGGAGGTGGTGGGCGCGGTGGTGGTGAACCATCTGGTGCCCCACCCCCTGGTGTACAAGGTCGGCGTGATCCGGGCGGCCATCGAGGAGTACCGGGCGATCCAGCCCTTTGCAGGGCGGATCGCCGGCGTCTATCAGATGGTCCTGCTGCTCTTCTCGCTGGTGATCGTGCTCTTCGCCCTGTGGTGGGGGCTGCGCATGGCGAAGGGAGTGACGGGTCCGATCCGGGCCCTGGTGGAGGGGACCGAGAAGGTCGCGCGGGGAGACCTGAACGTCGTCATCCAGCCCGCCTCCGACGACGAGATCGGTTTCCTGGTCCGCTCCTTCAATCAGATGACCCACGACCTCCGCGAGGCCCTCTCGGGCCTGGAGCGCTCCAACGCCGAGCTCGATCAGCGCCGCAGGTACATGGAGATCGTGCTGCGCAACGTGGACGCGGGCGTGGTCTCGGTCGATGCCGAGGGCCGGATCAGCACCATCAATCCCTCCGCCCAGCGCCTGCTCGGCATCCCTCCTGGCACCGGCGTGCTCGGCAACAAGCTCGAGGAGGTCCTGACCCGGGCCGAGTACCTGGACGTGGTCCGCGAGCTCGGCAGCCAAGCCCGCCCGGGCATGCGCGAGAGCGTTCGAAAGCAGGTGCAGGTGCCGAGCGGCGACGAGGTGCTCACCCTGCTGGTCACGCTGACGCTGCTTCAGGACTACGATGGAAGGCCGATCGGCTCGGTGGTGGTCTTCGACGATTACACCCAGGAGGTGAGGGCGCAGCGCATGGCGGCGTGGCGGGAAGTGGCGCGGCGGATCGCCCACGAGATCAAGAACCCGCTCACGCCGATCCAGCTCTCCGCGCAGCGAATCCGCCGGCGCTTCCGCGATCGCCTGGATGGATCGCCCCGCGATGCCCAGGTCTTCGACGAGTGCGTGGACACCATCACCAGCCAGGTCGAGAGCCTGAAGCTGCTGGTCAACGAGTTCTCCAACTTCGCGCGTCTCCCCGCGGCGAATCCCAGGCCCGACGACCTCAATCAGCTGGTCCAGGAGGCGATCTCCAGCTACGCGGGGACCGACGGTGTGGAATTCCGGACCGACCTGGATCCGCAGCTACCGCGAGTGGATCTCGACCGGGAGCAGATCCGCAGGGTGCTCTCCAACATGATCGACAACGCGATGGCCGCCGTGACCGAGCGCAGCGCGGGGGAGGGAGGGAGCGGCCGGATCGAGGTGCGCACCGTTCACGATGCACCGCTGCAGACGGTGAGACTGGAGATCGCCGATGACGGCATCGGCATTTCGCCGGCGGACCGCAGGCGGATCTTCGAGCCCTACTTCTCCACCAAGGACCGCGGATCGGGACTCGGCCTGGCGATCGTCTCGCGGATCATCGCCGACCATCACGGCTATATTCGCGTCCATGGGAACCGCCCGCGCGGGACCCGTTTCATCGTCGAGCTTCCAGTACGGAGTACCTGAGGCGTGAGTCGCATCCTGATCGTCGACGACGAGGAGAGCATTCGCCGTTCCCTGGCGGGAATCCTCTCCGACGAGGGCTTCGAGACCGACTCCGTCGCAGACGGTGAGAATGCGCTGGCCGCGCTCCGGCAGGGCGACGAGGACCCGGATCTGGTGCTCCTCGACATCGCCATGCCGGGTCGCGACGGCGTCGAGATCCTGGCGGAGATCCGCCAGGGCTGGCCCTCCCTGCCGGTGGTGATGATGAGCGGTCATGGGACGATCGAGACCGCGGTGCGGGCCACGCAGCTCGGGGCCTTCGACTTCATCGAGAAGCCGCTCTCCATCGAGAAGCTCCTGCTGACGCTGCGCCACGCCCTGGATCGCACGCGCCTCGAGCGCGAGAACCGGCAGCTCCGGGCCGAGAGCTTTCGCGCCCACGAGATCCTGGGAACGTCGGCGCCGATCACGAAGTTGAAGCAGCAGATCCAGCTCGCCGCACCGACCAACGGCTGGGTCCTGATCACCGGCGAGAATGGGACCGGCAAGGAGATGGTGGCGAAGCAGATCCACCTCCAGAGCAAGCGCGCGGAGGATCCCTTCGTGGAGGTGAACTGCGCGGCGATTCCCGAGGAGCTGATCGAGTCCGAGCTCTTCGGGCACGAGAAGGGGGCGTTCACCGGGGCCATCGCCCAGAAGCGCGGCAAGTTCGAGCTCGCCAACCAGGGGACGATCTTCCTCGACGAGATCGGGGACATGAGCCTGCGCACGCAGGCGAAGATCCTGCGCATCCTCCAGGAGCACAAGTTCGAGCGGGTGGGCGGCACCGAGACCATCGAGGTGGACGTTCGCGTGATCGCCGCCAGCAACAAGAGCCTGGAGAAGGAGATCCAGGAGGGGCACTTCCGGGAGGACCTCTACTACCGGCTCAACGTGATCCCCTTCCACGTTCCGCCGCTGCGGGAGCGCCGCGAGGATCTGCCGATCCTGGCCAAGGCCTTCGTGGAGGAGTTCTGCGCGGAGTCCGGAGTCAAGCGCAAACAGATCACGGCCCGAGCCATGAACCGCCTGCAGGCCTACGCCTGGCCGGGCAACGTCCGGGAGCTTCGCAACCTGATGGAGCGCCTGGTGCTGATGAACCCGGGGCCCAAGATCCGCGTCGAGGATCTGCCTCAGGATCTCTGGGATCGCGAGCAGCGCGAGGACGTCGAGGGAGTCACCCTGGGAGAGGCCCGCAAGGATTTCGAGCGCGAGTTCCTGATCGCCCGGCTGCGGGAGAACGACTGGAACATCTCGCGCACCGCCGAGACGATCGGGATCGCCCGCGAGAGCCTGTCGCGAAAGGTGCGCAGCCTCGAGATCAAGGTGCCGCGTGATTGAGGTTTCGCG
>Ga0214473_10003355_pt1 | contig 19437 bp, 26 predicted proteins | sample RVTome_7_FD_203509 | JGI IMG/M metagenome (GOLD analysis project Ga0214473, IMG submission 203509) | Soil microbial communities from uranium-contaminated site in the Upper Colorado River Basin, Wyoming, United States - RVT98D197 | ecosystem: Environmental > Terrestrial > Soil > Contaminated >... | reverse complement strand
GCATGGAGTGATTGAGATATTCATAGGGGACGCTCAGAAGGTGATGTATGTCGTTGAGCAGGTTTGGAATTGGAGTTGGATCGTCTTCAACTTCGTGGTGAACACAGTCATGACGTTCGTCAGCCTGCTATGGGGGTTAATACCCTAAACATCAAGACGACTAATCTTTTTAATCATTGTGTAAATCTTAGCTTTCATTCGATCTAGATGTGTTGGGTGGTTTATCCGATGAATTTTAACTATTGGGCAGTTATCACAGTAATGTTCCTTTTTCCATGTTTCGCATTCAAAACAGAGGTCTAGCATTTAGATTTACCTCTTTTTAATTATCTTTGCGAGGGTGTATATTCCCCGGTCGTCTCTAGGGGTGTTCATGTCTTCAGGTATTCGCCTCAGCCTGTAGATTGCACTCATCACGGGTGCGAATGATTCCTTGCTGTATTGCTGCCAAAGCCTGAAGGGCAACGCCTTTGGAGTGATGTTGTACAACCGGTCCTGAGTCCACACATCGTATGTGATATTTGGAATATCTTTCAAGAAGGCGTTCACTGACTCGCGGTGACATAGCTTTGCCTTTATCTCAACCGCGTCGTTAAGCACGGTTTGCTGATTCCAGAACCATTCGAGCTTACCGTTAGGCATACGCTCAAGGATCACGCCCCCAGGCTTGACGACGCGAATCTTCTCAGTGTAGTAGGTTCGCCAATCCGTTATGTGGTTCACGGTGCAATTACTGAATATGGAATCGAAGGTGTTGTCCGAGAATGGTAGGGGCTGCTCCGCGTTCTGAGCCATGTAGATCATGTCAATTCCCTTCTTATCGGCGATGGTTTTCCCGACCCGTAAAATGTTCTTAGCTATGTCGGTGCTCAGGACGTTGAAGCCATATTCAGCGAACATGATTGATAACCTACAGTTTCCTGCTCCGATGTATAGTAGGTTCTTTCCTTTCAACATCTTAATGTCGTAGGCGAAGTTTCTGTTTATCCGCATCCAATGGATCCCGCCACTGCCTTTGTCCCAGTCATCCATCTTCTGGTAGAGCAACGCGGCTGAGTCGTAGAAGTCCTTCTGAAGCCTAGCCATCTCAACCTTATCCATCAATAAATGTTCACCGCCGCGATTCCGTTTCATGACCTCATTATGAATGTCTATGAAGTTCCTAGCCTCATCGCTCGGTCTTGTCTCAAACCTGAGGTAATCAGGCAGGCAGTTCACTATGCCGTCTTCAACCGGATAATCTTTATCCAGTGTTATCTTAGTTCCATCTTTAAAGAACAAGTTCATCATTTCTTACACCCAATCATATTTATATTATATTTTTTGATTAAACGAATGTCCTTGAACCCATAGGATTCAAACCACTTCCTAACCTCATCCTGATGGAAACTCCAGTTATAGGTAGGGTTAAACGCGTCCCACCAACCGTGAATATTACCACCATGCTTAGAAACCATTTTCTTGCATAATGCTAGTCTCTCAGCCTCAGTTAGATTAGACCATCTTCTCCGTCCCTCATCGTAGGTCTTCTGCGTGTCCCTGTGATACACCATTACATGCAGGTACCCGCCACTCTTCACCTGAGAGGCGATACGCTTGAAACCCTCAACCGGATCCTTCAAATGGTGCAACACGCCCCAGCACAGCACAAAGTCATAGTCAGCCGTGGGTTTAAGATTCATTATGTCTTCAACATATGCCTTCGGGTTAACTTGCTGTGTTGCCTCAACCGCAGGAGAACTAATGTCAAAGCTATCCACATTAGAACCCATCTGTTGCATCGCGTAAGTCCAGCGACCCGACCCGCATCCCGCGTCTAAACACCGTTTACCCTTGAAATACTCTTGACTTAACCCCGTGTAGTCTAGCAGTTCCTCAACGCGTTTCTCGGTGTACTCTAGGGCAGGAGACGGAAGATTACGCCACTGGTAATCAAAGTCTACTTCTTCTATTTTTTCCACCTTTTCCACTTGAGCTTCTATGAACCAACCCTCAGCGTCGTGGAGGATATCAACCTTTAATCTTCTATTAACCTTGAAGCGGGAGTTACTTAGAATATCCTCAAACTGCTCTAGCGTGTACCTGTGTGAGTGGTGCCAATCACCTTTCACTGGATATTTGAAGAACGTCTCCCAGAGGAATATTTTTTTTACTCCTATATTCCTCAACTTCTCAAGGCAAAGTGTCGGCTTCTCTAAATGGTCAAAACTCGTCACGATGGTAGCATACTCAGCCGTCACGCCCTCAAGATCTTCACACTTACACTGCTTGAATATGTGTATCCATGGTATTAGAGCTAAGAGGGGTAGGGGATCAATCCCAGTTATGATGTGCTTGCCTTTGCGTATGGGGTTGTACCCGCTCTGCTCGTAGGTCATGCCCCCAATCAACCCGTTCCCGCACCCCACATCAATTATTGTCCCAGGTTCGCCTACAAAATCGGAGAACATACGCCCCCGCTCACGGATGAAGCATAGATACTTTTCATCAAGGGGTTTACGGGCCCAGTCAATATACGCGTCCTGTGTCTGCCTCCACCTCAACCCACTTGGCAGAAGCTCCACCAAGGGTAAAGCGATACGTTTAACAGCTCTTCTTAATAATTGCTTCAAGTTCATCCACGATCTCCTTATCGATTTTAGCCTCTCTTCCCAAAGCTATGAAATATTTCCATAGGGGTATCGTTATGGGCGTGAGCTTGTCGATGCTGTAGGGGTTGCTCTCCGCTATGATATCCTGCTCAGCCTTGAATATTGGTCCTCCTTTGAAGTGGAACCATCCGATCGCGGCGCTGACTGGGTAGACTAGGGCGACTAGGGTTACCGCGAACTCTAGGAACCCTGGGAACAGGGCTTTGAGGGCGGGTATGTTCTGTATGGCTAGGTAGTATATGGTTGTGCAGAAGCTTATGATTGTGAGCGGTAGGCTTAGGTATGTTCCATACCCGACGCGGAAATAGTAGAAGCTGCGCACCAACGTTCGGATCAGAAGTGTTTCACCGTCCACACCACTGCTCGCAGACACAATCCCAGTCCAGCGCATAAAACTCTCGTTACCGGTCGTGGCAGCCTTGACATAGTTTTGATTCCCCACATCGCAACGGGGATTATGAAGAACGGTATTCGAGTGTAGAATCCGCGCCGCTTACCCTGAGCCTCACGACTAGGCTTCTCAGTCAAGCCAACACCTCTTCATATATTTCTTTAAGCTGATTCGCCACCACTGGAAAGCTTAGGTGTCGCTCAACGAACTTACGTCCGTTTACCCCTAGCTCTTTTCGATAAGTTTCATCTGTCAACATCTTCATGCCTTCAAGGATCTGCTGCTCACTTTCAGCGTTCACACATGGAGGCAATTCACCGAAGCATGTAGCCGCGCTTGGTTTGAAAAAAATCATCAAGGGTACACCACAACTCATCGCCTCAAAACCAGTGGTCCCACTCGCACCTAATAGGAACTGGTCAAGCACCGCGTCACACCTCTGATACGCCTCAATGAGCCGCGGCTTGTTCATGGGCGCGGCCCAGCGAACACAGTTCCTCACAGGCTCCAACAGCCGCTTAGCCTCAGCCACATCCTCAGCGTAACCCCAGTCAACCAGAGTCAGCCGCGCATCATACCCCTCACCAATGAACCTGACAAAAGCCTTGAGCATCCGGTCATTACCCTTAACATCCCAACATTGGCGCGACGGATGCAGAAGCTCCAACGAATCATTCCTCTTCCTAACTATGGGCTTGTACCTCTCAATGTCAATCGCGAACGGAATGAAGATTTCTTTCTTAGTCTTGAAGCTTTTCACCATGTCTATCATGTCAGTGTTGGTCCAAGTTACTGCCTCAGCATGCTCGTAAGCCCTTATACCCATCTTCGTCCACGCCCAGCCCTCACCATAATTAATCATGTGACGCAGGAAACCCGCCTCATAGATCATGAACGGCGCCCCTACGAACTGAAGGTAATTACCCATCGGAAATTGAAGGTGAAGCAAGTCATACTCACCTTTCCGAGCCAACCTGAACGCCTCAGTTAACATGTATATGGTGTTACGCTTATGGCCGCTATCCCACGCCTTAATCCAGTCAGGAAGAGGCGGCAGATCCTTCACATTCACCTTCTTATACGGGTCAGCCTCAACGTTGAACATCTCCCATTGAGGCAAACCCATACCGAAGTCTGAGGAGTCGATGACGAGCTCCACATCAAGCCCTATGCTACGGAGAGCCTTGACGCAGTGGTACCCGTCATTCGCCATGTTACCGATGTGCGCTATCCTCATGGTACTCCACCCACTTCCTAGTCAAGTAAACGTTGACAAGTCTGTTCGCCTCCTCATGCGTCTCCGGCGCCTCCAACCCTAAAACGGGTTTGATAAGGCGATTCCACAACTCAGGGTTCTCCCAGTTGATGCGCCCAGGGTTCTTACGCTTCCCCACAACAAAGTCAGGAAGCACACCTCTATACGCTCTTCTTAGCATTACCTTATCCATAGAGCCTCTATGCGGGTCGCGCCAATGCCTGATGGTTGACTTAAGCGGCAGAGATATTAGGGGGTGATGCAACGTTAAGCCGCTTCGCTTCGCGAGTTGCCTGTGAGTGGGTAGGCTCCACTCAAGGACACCTGACCATAATTCCTGAGGTGTAGTGACGGATTTGTACCAATAGCCACCGAAATGCTCGTCTAATCCTTCACCGATATAGATGTTTTGGCAACCATCTTTCGCAGCCGCCTCATAAGCGTAGACCGGCCACAGGTTGAAACGCGGCCTATCTAATATTGCCTGGAGCTCGCTGAACTTCCTGAGTATGTCACAGGGCTCAATCTCAGTGTGTAAGGTACCATAGTGTTTTGACACGCGGAGCGCGTCGCCCCACTCATTGCACTCCTGAAACCCCACGGTGTAGGTGTGGATCTTCTCCGTGCTCTTCTCAGTCAGGTGGTGCAGCACTATGGTGCTATCCAAGCCACCGCTGATGAACACCGCCATGCACTCAGATGGCTGAACGTAGCCACGGATCAGAGAAACCAGGTCAGTCAAGGCATCATCATCTCTTAGCCTCTAGAAGCCGCTTAATCACGTCGTCGTAGGGTTCACGTGGATGAACCTTCAGCTTGTCAAGAGCCGTTTTCGTGTCGGGTTTAACCTTAATCGTAGCCAACGGTAAACTATGGTTTACCACTAATATAAGTTTTTAGCGTTCATCAGGTGCCTGAGTCTCCAAGTGTGGCGTTTCATTTAAAGTAGAATAGCCTCTTTCACATCCCCGACATGGTGGATCGTCACCGTCATGAATACACAGACGAGGACACCCTAAGCAGCTCAAATGTGAATCCGCTTCCTAAGGCTCTTAGTGAAGGCTTTTCCCTGCCTCTCAATCTCCTTACGGTCCCTGAGTTTCTTAGTCGCCTTCGCGCACACCCTGATAGCCTTATCGGTGTGCTTCTTCACACCATCAGGAAGCTCAGAGTAAACATCGTAGACTCGACGCCCCACCGACTTACCCATGCCTTATTCAATGATAGGTAAAACTTATTAGGTTTACTCATTAATACTCTATCCATGAACCGAAAGCAAGCCCTCGGGTGGCTTGGAGTAATACTTCTACTTGGAGTTCCCATGGTGTACGCGCTCTACAGCGGCGCCTTCGATGATGATACATGGACTATCCATGAGATGAAGGCAGACATATACTATGTTGGACCCGACACGCTGAGTACCTACATTCAGTCCGTGGTATCGGCGGGTGCCGGGTCAAACATCAGTGTCGCTGAGAAGATACTCTACGTAAACGCCGGTACCTATTACGCGGTGGATGGGTTAACGGGAGCCGTAACCTCAGGGGGGGACTTTGATGTGTTGTTTACAACTGTCCTCGCTGCCTGCGTTGACGGTGACACCATTTACATAAAGAACGGAGACTATTATGTGAATGCGGAGATAACTGTAAACAAAGCCGTGCAGATAATCGGGTCAGGGTACGACACAACCATCACGGCAAGCGGCGTCATCGCGGGTGCTGTTCTCAAACTCACTGACAGCTACATTTACGTCGCGAACCTACAGATAGACTGTGACGGAAACGCTAATTATGGTATACGCTTCTACGGTGGTTCTCGGTGTGAGGCTTACCGCGTGGACTGTGAGAACGCGGTTATCGATAATTTCTGCTTCGACTACACGAGCCAACGGACAGGTAGCAAGCTGAAGCAATGCATCGCGGGTGAGGCGGGACGCTACAATGTCTATGTTGGTGCAGACCAGACGGATAACTGGATCACCGGATGCACCCTCAAGGACTCGAATTACGCGGGAACCATAGCTGGATTAGCCCTTGACGCGGCAGGGACACAGGTAAACGACAACCATATCTGGGGAAACCAGTACGGGATACTGCTCGCCCCAACCACGACGGTTGTCCGAGAAGTGATCACGAACAATTATATAGAGTCAAACACCGACGCTAACATTTATAACGCAGGCACATGCCACGGCGCTTATGATATATCGATCACTGGGAACCTCTTCTGGGCTAACGTTGATGATAGACCAGAATATGATATTCAGCTTGACGTGGCGAACCCCTACTTCTCAAGCAGATTCACCATCACGGGTAACACTTTTCAGGGTCAGAGCTTCGCGAACTACGGCGTGTACCTCGGTTCTAGAGGTGTGAGCAACACCATCGTAGCTAACACATTCAACGGCTATGACACATCTTCAATATACATTGGAGCCGTTGGGAACACCATCAGCTTTAATGAGGGGTTCATAACGGAGAACAGGGGAACCGGAGCTATAACTAGCGGGTCAATCTCAGATGTGATCACACACCTAATGGATTTCACCCCCACCGCAGGTGAAATCCAGGTAACCATCACAAACAACCCAGCTAACGACTTCGGGCATGTGTGGGTTGACACTATAACATCAACCCAGTTCACAGTGAACTGCGACGCAGATCCGGGCGCGGGTAACCTAAACTTCAGCTGGCAGATCGTGCGGTGCCAACTGGAGACTTAACCCTAAACCTTATTATGTTCTCTCAGCTAATCATAAAGCATGGGAATACACGCAGTCATTCAACCACGTGAACGAGATGAGATCCGGGCCCTCCCCTACGTCACGGCTACTATTCGTAGCAAGAACAGGTTAAGGGAGCTTAAGGAAAACGCATCCTGTAAACCCGTAGTCCATGACGTGCCTGAGGAATGGATAAAATACCTCTGCATAGCATTAGTGCTCTTCCCCACTCTCTTCAGGTAAGGGTAAATCTTATATCCTAAATCTCACAGTTCTTTATTGACCATAGGGAGGATAGATTGACACGGATAGTGGCGATATAGTTAACAACCCGTTGGTTAAGTTCGCGATCATCCTTGGTGTAATTACAATACTCTCAACCATCAGCTTCTTCAGCGCAGCCTCGGCGGGGCTGACCGATGCAGTGACAACAGGTGTTTCACTTCTTGGCCTTGTGGTTGTTCTATGGCTCTTCGGAAAGAAAGGCCCGATCTCAGGAAACTAAACCTCATAAGAGAAACCATACTCGCACCACATTTTTTATAAACATTTGAACCTAGAGTAAGCTATGGATCTTCCGTGGCTTCAAATTTTAGTTTACGCGCAGCCGTTTCTATGGATGATCCTTTATAGCGTCAAAATCCCCTTGAAGCCCAAGAGTGTGCAAGTTATTTTATTTGGTGTCGCGGGTGTCCTAGCCGTGACGGGTTGGGGCAGCGGGTTCTACTCGAACACGCTACTTATATTCTATACTCTCAGCGTCCTTTATGTAATCCATTATTATAGGTTCCGCCCCGACTTCCAACCCGTAAGCCTCGCCTTCCTAATCGTGTTCCTGAGCTCGTTCTACTGGGAGGTCCCCATACACATCGCGGACCTGCTTGAGCTCGACAGCTTCGGCGTCGTCGCGGTTCAAGCGCTACACCTAATCCCCCTCCCTTTCCTGCTAACGCTTGGCCTCAAGGTGCCTCAGCGGTGGTGGTACTGGTCCGTAGCGGCGTGGGCAGCCATAGCTGCAATAGAGTTCATGTACATGCAAGATCTCATCCCCCTCACCTTTCGCCCCTGGATACTCTACCTAAGTCGCCTAATAGGGCTGTACACGCTCCTATGGATACTCAGGTTCCCCGGTCAAGCTGAGGATAAAATTATATGTAAGATTAGAGAACTTTTAGTTAGATATGACCACCGAGGCGCGAAGCCGAAGCTATAGGAGAATAATGATCTATTTAATAACAATAACGATGATTATGAGCGTCGTAATGTTCTTCTCAACTCCCGTTAAAAGTGTCCCTACGTACAAGGCGATCGTGGCAGGTAAGCTCCTTCGAATAGATGAATCCGTTCAAGGCTTCTTCACGTTCAGCAACACGCTCTACTTCACAGGGTACAGCCGCGCCCTAACGGGGGGGATTAACGACTTCGCAAACGTGAAGCTGGGTTCATCCGGCTACGTTATGCCTCGCCTCGGCTTCTGCTCAGACACGTTGGGAAGCACCATGACACTAACCTCACTAGCTATTAACACGGTGGTTTACACGACTAACGCGACGGGCACACAGAGGATATGGTGCCCAGATAGAGGCGAGCCAACATTCATTAACGGTGATTCAAGTAATAGTTGGGATGGGGTAAACTCGGTTGTAAACATCAACACCCTGGGCGCTAGCACCGTCACCGTCTCATGGTCTGCTATCGACCCGGCTTCACCCGCTTACGATGGTGGCGCGGGTATGATAATTCAGTTTATGCAGGTGGTTATCGTGTTGATGGTTGTCGGCGCGATTAAGAACCCTGATCACCGTGGAATACTGATTGAGATGGCGATTGTCTCGGGGGTCATCACTCTGCTAATGAACCTCATGTACTCTTGGGGGCTCTAAGGTTGGCTAAGGGTGGATTAATTCCGGTGATGGCGGTGGTTGGGACGCTTGTCGCGTTCCTCTATATTTTCACCACGATGCCAATTCCCATGATTGACCCAGCTATCGGCGCTCACTTCGCCGCGGTCTTCCCCGGACTCCTGATCAGCTTCTTCGGAGTCATAACGTCGGTTGAGGTGAAGAACGGACCCGGGATCATTGGGTGCTTCACGGTTACAGGTGTGGGCTTGGCTATTCTTCTCTCGGAGCTTAACACTGACGGGATGGTTACGGACGCGATGCTGCTCCCAGCTACGCTTTTACAAGTTCAGTTCCTAGTCATACTGGCTGCGATGATTATGGGTGTGCTAATGTATAAACCGAAGTGAAAAAAAAGGGAAAAAATATTATACATGGTTGTGTTATGTTTAAACCAATGATAAACAGAAGGGTCGCAGGGCTCAGCCTCGCGTTTCTGGTTTTAAGCGTGGTTGCTTATCCTTATGTTCTCTCGTTTTTAACAAGTGAATATCCCTCTTTAGGACCGGGATACGGTAAACAACTATCATTCACATTCGACTCAACAGTCACCTTGAACACGGTGGAGCCTACGCGTTTTGTCGCCGGTCCCCTCGCCCTAATTCCGCAGTTGGGAGTGTACTGGTGGACTCTCACGGGGCAGGGGTGGCAGGAACCTGATGGAAGCTACAGCCTCTTCTTGTCAAGGCACGCGGGTGTCCTGACAACGGACGGGCAGGATTGGATTGAAGACCAGATAAGCGACTCACCTGGAACCACCCCCGCCACCTGCATCGCTACCAGCATGAGTCCAGATGCGCCTCTAACCTCTTGGAACATCATAACAGGCGAGATAGATACGGGTGGAGGCTTGGATCGCGTTGGCGGCACCTACACTAGCACGGGTGTAGGAACCTGGACCGTTTCGAAGCAGTTCACAGCGGACACCACCTATAATAATGTTCAGCTCATGGGGCTTCACTGGAGCGACACGGACAGCAGCACGGATAACCTGTTGTTCGCTGACACGTTTACACCCGTCAGCCTCATCGCGTCGGACAAGATCACGATAACGGCCACTTGCTCGGTGAGTTAACTTGAAGAGAATCGCCCCTTTTTTATCTTACTCCTATTTCTAATACCTCTGGTTAATGCAGGTGGCACATCTTTCACGGATGGCTTTGAGGCGAACAATTTTAACCTGTGGACCGATGGAGGAACAACAACATGGCTTCTAGGCACGACGAATGTCCCTACACCATATAACCCTCATAGTGGAACGCGGGATGCTTATTGTGGAGCCACTAATGACGGCTTCTTGACGTCGGATAACATTAACCTCTTAGGGGTGGGCAGCTTCACCGTTTCGTTTTGGTATATGGATGATGACTTGGACGGTGGAACGGATTTCGAATTATACTATTATGATGGATCAACCTATGACCTGATAACTCAGGCGTTGAACCCAGTTAATGAGGATCAGTGGTATCAGTACACGCAGACGGTGACGGATAGCCAGTATTTTATAAGCAACTTCAGGGTAAGGTTCTCAGCGACGCCGGAATCAAATGAAAACGCCTTCATAGATGATGTGCTCGTAACCTATGCGTCAAGTTATACCGGCTCTGCCTCGAAAACTTTTGACTTCACGGGCTCGGCGACAAGGGCAGTTGAGGTGAATAGAGGCGTATCCAAATCGTTCGACTTCACGGGTTCAGCGTCAAGGCTCATCGAGTTCTTCAGGGCAGCCTCTAGGAGTTTTACGGTGGCTTTCTCAACTCTAGCTGAGAAGGCTTCAGGATTCATCGCCAATGTGGCGTTAAGCTTGGCATTTAATGGAGACGTAGGTAGAGTGTTTGAAGCCGAAAGGGGTGTATCCCAGACGTTAACGGTTTCGACGTTGACAGCCACCATGAATGAATACTACCGGTCAGCGACCCAGGGAATCACGTTCACCGGCTTGACGTCGAGGCTTGGGGAATACTCCAGAGACACGGTGCAAACGATCACATTCATGTTTCAGGGTTTGGGTGAAAAGATAAGTGAGTACACTCGAGATGTTAGTTTGACGTTGAAGTTCCTCGGATACGGCGACGACCCGTCTCTCAGCGTCATGAGTTGGTGGCCTGTGATTGTCGGTGCTTCGCTCTTATTCTTCTTCCTCATCGGCAGGCGTAACCGATAATCATATATTCTGACTGGGCTAAATCTTACACAGTATGTCTACTCAAAGAAGTAAGAAATCATGGGCTGCCATCATCTCCCTAATCATCTTGGTTGGAGCCCTCGGATTCGGCGGCGGCTACAAGTGGGCTGAAGCCCAACTGCCCACCACTGACGGCGTGTGGGGAACATGGTTCAGAGACGCCTACCTATGGGTGTCGCAGGCGCTTCACCTAGACTACACCTCGGCTGGCAGCGTCCTCATCACCAACGCAGGGAAAAACGTGACCACCGACGCAGGATTCATCTACAACGCGGCTACGAACACGGCTACGATTGGTAACGTCACGGTTCCTGGCACATTAGACCCCGCCACCGTCGCGGCCTATGGCATGAGTGGCGACATCGATATGAACAGTAACGATATTATCGATGTGGCCTGGGTTAACAGCACAAGTTCAGCCGTCACATCGTTATACGTTAAAGATGTGTTAGGTAATTATCAATTATTTAATGCAACGGAGATAATAGACTACCCGGAGCAGGCAGCAAGCTACGTGGTGTGGGTTGACGGGGCTACCTACTACGCGAAGAACGGACACACGGGCGCGGTGACGAGCAACGCAAACGCAGTCACCTTAATTCAGGCTTGCATGGATGACGCTGATAGGGGATCTATTTACCTAAAAGGAACCTTCGTCATAGGGACACCACTTGTAATCAGCACCGACACTATTCTTATCGGCTTGGGGCAAGCTATTTTAGACATACGAACAAATACAGATACAGGTATATTTACCAACGCAGCTAATAACCATATATCTTTCATTAATCTGAAAGTCTTAGGGGATAATGACCAGACAGGAATCGACATCAGTGCAAACCACGTTACTGTGGTAAATTGCCGTTTTGATAGTGTGAAATATGCTATTCGAGTAGGGGGTACTTATTGTAACCAAGTTTCCATACATGATAACTGGTTCTACGGCGGGACAATCGGAGTTTGGGTGAGAAGCGCAGACACGGTCTTTATTAAAGAAAATTGGTTTGAGGGAATGAGCGGGGTAGCAATCCAAATCTCAACTGTTTCCACTATACCAATGATTAATTGTTGGGTTGAAGAAAATATCATCAAAAATGGAGGGGGAACAATGTTTTATGGAGCGATAAGTATTAGTTGCGTTACCACGAGTATATCTGAACTTCATATAAATAGAAACAACATAATATTTACAGCTAATCCGGCAAACGCTTTTAACGGTATCCTACTACACTCTGAAACTGCTGCGGCTTATTTACTCACTAATTCAGAAGTGAAGGGAAACATAATAACTGGAAATAGTAGCTACGCAAACCTAGACACGGCAATATATTTACACGGTCACACCGACGCCAACATCTACGATAATACTATATCTGAAAATATTGTTTACGGCTTTGACTCAGGAATTGTTAATGTTCAGAATAGCACGCAGTTTAATAAAATTAATTATAATATAATTCGTAACTGCACCACACCAATAATTGATGATGGAATCTGCCAAATAATTGGTAATACCGGTTACGTTACTGAGTCCAGCGGCACCGCCCAGATCAACGCAGGAGCCACCACAGTAGTAGTCACACACGGCTGCAACTACACACCATCAGCCCTAGACATCACAATCACACCCACAAACTCCACCTCAGCAGCCCTAAGCTACTATGTTGGCACATTCACAGCCACACAATTCACCATAACAGTGACAGGAGCACCCGCAGCGGGAGCACCGTACAGCTGGCACATCATCAAAACACCCTAACCTTCTTATCTTTCTAACCGAAGTGTATGATTTACATTCCATTATATAAAACCCTCACGGCACCCAACGCCACACACCCAAAGTGCAGAACGCATGCCCGTCACGCTGAACCACACCCAGCAACCTACGAACCTCCTCCAAAGGCAAACCCAAACCCTTACTCAAATCATTCTCATGAACAGGCCCACGACGACGCAGGTTAACAGCAACGAGCTGATAGTTCTCATCAAGGTTAGGACGCAACACAATACTTTCAGTTTCCTTTGAAGGCAACACAGGCAACACAGGCAACACAGGCTGTTTGTACTCACCACGTACATTATTACCATCACTACTATTTTCCAAATTTATTTCCTGAGTATATATAGCCTGTGTTGGTTGTGTTGCCTGTGTCGTACCCCCGAATTCGGGGTAGTTTTCAAGGTTTTTCGGATACGATTTCTGTCCATCATAATTATTCGGGCAAGGAATATTTTTATTCCCCGCCGGAATATTTTCAATTTTTACACGTATCCCCTTCAACACCCTGATATCTTTCTTCCTTCCGTCAACGATTCTGGTTTCCTGTGCATCCTGAAGGTAAACCCTTCCTTTTAACGCCATGAAGAATCGCACATAGCTCTGGGATACGAATCCCTTGTTAATGCAATACTCGCTGTAGTATCGATACAACTCGTCTTTGGTGGTTACTGCTTGCGGGTCTTCTTCCGCCATATCTCTGAGGAATGAGTTTAAGGGGTCGCTCATCTGTAGGTAAAGAGTTTTTGTTTCTAAGGTGCTTTTCGACTCTGTGAAGTTCATTCGCTCCATGAGCCTCCAGTATCCTTCTAGGGCGTGGTTGAATAATCCGCTGAGTTCATCGGCTGTGTTGAGTTTATCTAGGAGGCTCCGGTCTGCTCGGGTATCATCAAAGATTTGTTTGAATTGAAATATCATGAATCTCCGAAAGAACGCGTCGCTGTTGTCTGGGCTTGTAGGTAGTTGGTTGCATGAGAATATCATTTTCGCGTAGTTTGTGAATTGGAAGGGGTGCTGGTTTTTGCGTTCAGCCGTGATGGTGTCCCCGCCTGTGAGTGCTTTGAATATGCCTGTTCGCTTGAGTTCATCTGCTCCAATATCGGGTGTGATATTCGCTAGTTTATTGTATAGCTCAGCCTTACTGAATGTCTTAGTTACTAAGTCGTATAGACTCACGGAACTTACATTTTCTTTTCCTATGAACGCCTCCATGAGTCTGAGGAGGGTGCTTTTGCCGTTGGCCCCGGAGCCTTGGAGTATGAAGCATTTCTGTATGGGGTATCCTTTCACTAAGAGGTACCCGAATAATTCCTGTATGGTGACTTCGTCGCCGGGAGCCACTTCATTGATGAACTTCTTTATAGTTGGGCAATCGGTGTTCGGCTCATATTTTATGGGTAGTTTATTCCGGTGGTTATGATGGGGTGTGAAAGGTATCAGTGTTCTTAGGGTGAAGTCGTACTCTCCGTTTTGTAGGGGTATGCTTCCTGGGTCCTCTGTGAAGTCCTCCTGTTTGCAGTACGTGTAGACTTTTGTGATACGTATGGTTTCCGTTAGGTGTCTGGGTTTTAATTTATCTCCCAGTAGGTCTTTGAGTTTTTTCTCTATAAAAGGGATCCCGTCCTCTATCCAGATTCCTCCCTCATCATGGTATCTCCAGATTGTGTCGCTGCTTGTGCTTGTCTCTATGGTTTTCATCTGTGTGGTGGCTAACAGGTCTTTTATGAAGTCCACAGATTTGAACATGGTTTTTTCTTTGGCTTCCTGTTTACGTGGGCATCCTTTGCATGTTTCTTTATCCATGTTGAATGTGTTAAGTAGGGTTTTGCATGTGGGTGGCTTCCCCTTTTTCTCCAAGTATTTTCGGGTGCTCTCTATCTGTCGCTGTGTTTTCCGTTCATCGTATTCAGTCACGTATTTATTGTCTTTGAAATCGTAAACTGCTTTTCGGAAATTATGTATTTCCCAGTCCTCGCATCCGTTGCTCATCATGAAGTTGGCTATGGAGAGCCCTGTTTCATGGGGTAGGGTGATTCGCTTCTTGCATTTTGATAGGTGATTGGATACACAGTGGTAGTGAAGCCAAGCGTAACGGGTTTCCAATAATGTTTCAAAGTATTCGACAGTGTCTCCTATGATCTCGTTATCTGTTTTGATATCGTTATCCTGGTGGATTATGTATGGCTTCACGTCTCCGTCCTGTGTGAGTGCTTCTCCCCCGGCTGCTACATAGTGGTTAGTCTTTATCTCTAGGTGTAGGGATTCCTTGAATGGGTCACCTGGAGATATTTCATTAGTGTGGTAGAACACCCGAGCTCCACCATTAGGGGTTTCAATGATTAATGTGTCGCTTCGGGGTTTGAAGTGGTATATCCATAACCCGAATATCCACGGCCAGTCGAAGTCGAAGGCTAAGAGTCCGTTGCCTGTGATTGGGCCCCAGTTATGGGCGTGGCTTTTCACTTTTTCGTAGAGTTCTTTGAGTTGTTCGTTGGTTTGATCGTATTTCTTCCATGGCCCACATATCTCAGGGTTCTTGTTGATGTCTCCGAATACTATGGTCCAACTATACTTGTGTTTTGCATCGAGGATTGGGGTTAAGTCGAGCAAGCCGGATAACAACCTCTAATCCCTTTCTAGGAGCAGCCATTTCAAGGGTTTCTGAGACACGGGTATAGGTTCAGTAGAATTCCAGTCTTTACTTCCGCAGTATCGGCATTTCTGTGATCCGTATTCCGTTATGATGCTTGAAACATTACAGTTTTTACAATGGATCACTTTTAACCCCATGTAGTATGGTTGCTCAATATTGTAGAACGCACCTATTTTTGGTCCAGCTAAGAGAAGCATGGTTCCACCGTCAGGCCATGTTTCAGGGCATTCTCTCTTTAGTTCTTGTACGAGTTGGAAAGGTTTATGTAGTCTTTCTAGGTTTCCTTTGACTTCTATAAATGTCTTGGTTTCTGGGATGTAAAAGTCTGGGAGGTACCAGATGTTTCGTTCTAGTTTGAATTTCCTCTTTTCATATTGTGTGTTGAATCCGTGGTTGTATAACCATTCAGCCCAGTTCGCCTCTAGTTTGGATCTGTACTCTATGTTTCTATATGTGGTTGGGATGGCTTTTATTACCAAGTTGGTGCATCCCTTCTACTGTTTCTCTCGTTCTATTTTCTCTATTACAGCTTGCCTAATGAAGTCGCTTTCGTTCATGTATCCGCGTCTGCTTATTATTTCACGCATTTGTTCTGCGACTACTTCGGTTAGGACTGTTGAGAAAGTATTTTTTTCCCCCATTCTCTATCTGAATCTATAAACCTAAATTCTTATATATATCGTTTGTGATATTAGGAATTGCCCTACATGGGTTGTGAAATGAAATGAGTTTACAGAACTACCGTAAGAAGATTGAGGCAGAGCCTCAGCAAAGTGGAGGCTTCTTCTTGAAGCCTGGAGACGTGAAGGTAGGAGATCAGGTTAAGATAATGAGTTACGTTGTTGACCCTGAACATGAGGTGGCTACGAAGAGTGGCCCCGTTGTTATTCCTGAGAAGATAGCGGTGACGGGTGAGTTCACACCAGTTGGTAATTCTCAATCAACTGGGCAGGAGGCTAAGGTTAGCGTTAGCAAGGCGCAGGCCCGTAAGCTCTTTGCACTTTGGAAGGATCAGGACTGGGTTGGGAAACGGATCATGGTCACGGCTGTAGTCACTAAACCGATTAAGGGTGAAACTCGGACTTGGATAGAGTGGACTGGTCTCCCCTAATTTTTTGGTGAATATTCATGATTATCATAATTAGGGATGCGGAGACGGCGACGGCGGTTAATGAGTTGCTTGGATCAGGGTATGTTTTAGATCCTGCGTTGAAGTATAATCCTGTTGTCGTTGATGGTTTAGGCGCCATATATCATTTGACGCCTAAGGAGAGCGTGACTCTCCCTATGGGTGAGTTTGATCAGGTGGCTGAGACTGCTGAGCGTGAGCATGGCGTTGTTCCTGTGGGTGAGGGTTGGCTTATTCACATGATTTACCAGAAGAATGTGATTTGGAAGCGTGTGAAGCCTCAGGTAACGCAACTTAGTGAAACTACTTTGGAGTATAGGGACGTGTTGACGTGTTCGCTTGAGGAGGCTAAGCGTAACTTGGTGGACACTATAAACATGCCTGATGACGGTGAAATCAAGAAGGGTCATGTGGTTTCGCAGTGGGAGAAAATAGTCGCTGAGAAGGAGGCGTTGCTTTCGCGGGAGAGGAGTGATCCTCAGGGCTTCAAGGATGATGCTGAGGTGTGGAAGAGTCGAGGGAGCTTCGGGCTGCACTGAGGTGACATGAATGAAAATTAAACCGGTGCGTGTTCTTGATGCGGGGACGGACGTCTTTTTCTTGGTTGGGAAGGTGGATGAGTCTGATGGGGAGTGGATGCGTTGGTCTGGTTGGGGTGGGTATCCGACTCTCGTTGTGAAGATGCGGGCTGAGAGAACATGGGCTATGATAAGCCATTTTGACTGCCCTGAGATTGATATTGAGGAGAGGGGGTTTAGTTTGGACTCCACGATTCTTGGGTTTGTTAACGCTGTTAAGGATTTGAGTTTTGAGCAGATTCCAGATCTAATAGATCTAAGGCGTATCGAGGAGGCTTCTTGATGGTTAGCTGTGTGTTGTGTAAGCCGTGCACGTTTTACGATAGGGTGTTGGAGGTGTGTAGCGGGCTGCATAGTAAGGAGATGCTGGGGCACCCTGAGAGCTGCGGCTACAGGAAGGTAAAGGAGGTTCAGCCTTGATTCTTGAGGAGTTTAGGGCGTTGGAGGAGACGCTTGTCAACGTTTCGAAGGTTGTGGTGAAGGTGCGTGCTCATGCTGAGGATAAGCGTGTGGAGTTGTTGGGGCGGGCGTTGTTCGACTTGGTTGGTGTGACGCGTGCCCTTATGGGTGTGGTGCAGAGCACTCAGGCTGAGGTGCGTAGCGTGAGTAACGATGTGGGTGACCACCTGTTGAACCACGAGGAGAAGGATAAAGCGTTGAAGGAGCTCAATGAGGCGCTTGACCGCCACCTTGAAGAGCAGGAGGATGAAGAAGCTGAACATCAAATCTGTAAAAACATGGATTCGGAGGAATGAAAAAGGTTGAATGTGGTTGAGGTTCGTCGTTTGCTTCCCAGTGAACGGAAATCCATGTGTGAGGCTATAACTAAGAGTGGTGGTGGGTGTGGGTACTCTGCTCACCGTGCGGTGGAGTTGGAGGGCGGTAAGTCGATTCGGGTTTGCGGGACTCACTTAGCTTTTATGGTGAGTGGGAGCCGTGATGGGACGCATTATTTTGGTCTTCGAGGTCGCATCGTTCTTTACCGTCGTCCTTTGGTGGCGGGTGTGGGGTGGATGGATCCGAATTGACGTTTAATCGCTGTGGCTACATCATGAAGGACCCTGATGAGGCTTTCGGGTTTGATGAGCGGTGGAGGCTTGAGACGGCTATCGAGTACGCTAAGCAGCAAGAGACGATGTGGCGGGTGCGCAGGCAGGCTAACGAGGAGAAGCTTAGGACGCTTGTTCAGGGGCGGGAACTGTTAAAAATAAAAAAGCCTGAGATAAAGGTGATAAAACTTGAGTGTTGAGAGTTTGCGTCGGGTTCAGAAGCCGGTGGATCGGGTGCTGGACGCTCCCTGCCCTGAGTGCGGCTGTGTGTTGACGGACTGGGATAGTGTTCATCACCTCATCTGTGAGCATGGCTGGGATACGGGGAGGGCGTGCGGGTGGCGAAGCATGCACGGGGGAAGGTTCCTACAGGGGTCAGCGCCATGACAAGACCGAATAAGTATGAGTGGGTCATGGTGGCTTTCGGATCTGTGATCATAGCGGCTGCTCTGTACTATGCGTCGTTGGCGGTGAAGGGATGAGGATCATGGTTCCTAAAACATCACCTAAGCGTCGTTACGCCCGCATGCCCTCAGCGATAGTTCCCAGCGGTCCCTGTAGGTGTGGATATAATAACATCTATAAGAAGTTGGGGGCAGTATACTGTAACAATTGTGGGGGAAAAATACTTTGAATCTGTGGGGTAGGTTGTTGTTGGTGTTGGGGTTCCCCGTGTATGTGGGTCACAGGCGGCTTCAGGGTTGGAGTGGCGCGCTGCCCTTCTACCGGTGTAAGTGCCCTGAGCACGGAGAATACGAAACCTATCCCCAGGGGTTCAGTGAATCATTGCCCTGCCCCCAATGCAACTTCAACAACGTAGCTGAGGAGCCCTCATCCACCTCCAATGAAGCTACACCTATCTCAACCTTCTCCCAAAAAGATATGAAGCAAAAGGAAAGTGAAAGTAAATGATTCTTGACGCGACGGCTGGAAACCGACATGTTTGGGTTAAGTTGGTTCGCAAGGAGTTGAAGGTTTGAAGGCTCTGGATCTCTTCTGTGGTTTAGGCGGGTGGAGCGATGGTTTGGCGGCTGAGTGCTTCGACGTTACGGGCGTTGAGATCGAGCCTAAGATTGCAGCTCTCTACAAGCATAAGGTGATAGTGGCTGATGCGTGCTCGTTGAAACCCAAGGACTTCAAGGG
>Ga0214473_10003354_pt1 | contig 19444 bp, 16 predicted proteins | sample RVTome_7_FD_203509 | JGI IMG/M metagenome (GOLD analysis project Ga0214473, IMG submission 203509) | Soil microbial communities from uranium-contaminated site in the Upper Colorado River Basin, Wyoming, United States - RVT98D197 | ecosystem: Environmental > Terrestrial > Soil > Contaminated >... | reverse complement strand
ATGAGTGATTCACCATGCGAGTTCCAGAGCTTCGGTCCTCAGCCCCTCTGGCAATGACGCGGTGCTGATCACACCGAGGAGCAGAACTGTGCCTTGACAACGCCTTCGCTCTTATCGAGGGGCACCCACACGCCACGTTATAACCAAGAGGTTAGGAGGGATTCCTCGTCGTCCGCCGCGACGGACTTCTCGGAATGACCCGCCTTCGCCAAGGCTTCGGCGGGCAGGCTCGCTTAGGAGGCGGAGGGGGGCTTGGAGAAGTCCACTGAGCCGTAGAGTGTGACAGTGGGGCGGTGGCCGGATTCGTAGGCGGCGATGGACTGGGCGTGCTTGAGAGTGAGGCCGATGTCGTCGAGGCCTTCGAGGAGCGCATGCTTGCGGAATGGAGTGATATCGAAATGCAGATCGAGGCGCTGGTCGTCGCGGATGGATTGGCTGGGCAGATCAATGGTGAGCTTGTAGCCGGCGGTGGCTTCGGTGCGGCGGAAAAGCTCGTCCACCTGCGCTTCGGGCAGGACGATGGGCAGGAGGCCGTTCTTGAAGCAGTTGTTGTAGAAGATGTCGGCAAAGCTGGGGGCGATGACCACGCGGAAGCCGTAGTCGTGGATGGCCCAGGCGGCGTGCTCGCGGCTGGAGCCGCAGCCGAAATTGGCGCGCGTAAGCAGGATGGAAGCGCCCTGGTAGCGCGGAAGATTCAAGACGAAATCGGGGCGGGACTTATCGGCGGCGTCGTAGCGCCAGTCGTAGAAGAGAAACTTTTCGTAGCCCTTGCGGGTGAGGAGCTTCAGGAATTGCTTGGGGATGACCTGGTCGGTATCCACGTTCAAGCGGTCGAGGGGTGCGACGAGTCCGGTGTGGGCGGTAAAGGAGTCCATGGTGGTTAGTCAGTCGAGAGTCAGAAGTTGAAAGTCAAAACTTAAGAGTCGAAAGTTCAAAGTCCAAAGCTCAAACGCTTACTCCGAAAGGTCCGCGTCCAGTGAGCGCACGTCCACGAAATGGCCGGCGATGGCGGCGGCAGCGGCCATGATGGGACTGACGAGATGCGTGCGGCCGCCCTTGCCCTGGCGGCCCTCGAAATTGCGGTTGGAAGTGCTGGCGCAACGCTCGCCGGGCAGGAGCACGTCGTCGTTCATGCCCAGGCACATGCTGCAGCCGGCTTCGCGCCACTCGAACCCGGCATCGCGAAAGACGCGGTCGAGTCCCTCTTGCTCGGCCTGAACGCGGACGACCTGCGAGCCGGGAACGACCAGCGCGCCCTTGAGCGTGGTGGCGACGTGTTTGCCGCGAACCACGCGGGCGGCGGCGCGCAGGTCTTCGAGGCGCGAATTGGTGCAGGAGCCGATGAAGACGCGATCAATGGGTATGTCCACGATGGGCGTGCCGGGACGCAGGGCCATGTACTCGAGGGCATGGGCCGCGGCCTTGCGCTGATCGGGGTCGGCGAACGAGCCGGGGTCGGGCACGCGTCCGGTGACGCTGGTGACCATGCCGGGATTGGTGCCCCAGGTAACTTGGGGCGCCAGTTGCGACGCGTCCACTTCGACGGTGGCGTCAAATTTCGCCGCGGCGTCGCTGCGCAGGGACTTCCAGCGCGCGACGGCTTCCTGGAAGGCCGGGCCACGGGGCACAAATGGGCGGCCTTCGAGGTAGGCGAAGGTGGTGTCGTCGGGCGTGATCATGCCGGCGCGGGCGCCGCCTTCGATGCTCATGTTGCAGATGGTCATGCGCGCCTCCATGGAGAGGGCGCGGATGGTGTCGCCGGCGTATTCGATGACGTGGTCGGTGCCGCCGGCGATGCCGATTTTGCCGATCAGCGCCAGGATCAGGTCCTTCGAGGAGACGCCGGCGGGGCGCGGGCCGTGGAAAAGGACCTGCATGGTTTTCGAGCGCGACTGCGACAGGCATTGAGTGGCCAGGACGTGCTCGACTTCGCTGGTGCCGATGCCGAAGGCCAGTGCGCCAAAGGCGCCGTGCGTGGAGGTATGGCTGTCGCCGCAAACGATGGTGAGGCCGGGCTGGGTGATGCCCAGCTCGGGCCCGATGACGTGGACGATGCCCTGGTTGCGGCTGGACATGTCGAACAGGGAGATGCCGTGCCGGGCGCAGTTCTGAGCCAGGGCTTCAAACTGCAGGCGGGCGTTCTGATCGAGCAGGGGCAGAGCGCGGTTCTTGGTGGGCACCGAATGGTCCATGACGGCGAAGGTCAGGTCGGGCCGGCGGACCTTGCGCCCGGCGGCGTCCAAGCCGGCAAAGGCCTGCGCCGAGGTGACTTCGTGGATCAGGTGGCGGTCAATGTAGATGAGCGAAGGCTCACCGGGGGCCTCGCGCACCAGGTGCGCCTCCCAGATCTTCTCGTACATGGTTTTCGGGGCCATTGTTTGCGCGGGCTGCAAGTACAGCCCGCACCCGCGACGTAATCTTAACACGTCTGTTACCTGCCTGGCGGGGAGCGCCGGGGCGCGGCGGCAGCGGTTGCTCGCAGGAACCGGGCGCGCGCAGAGGCTAGGACAGGGAATCTCAGGTGGTATAATGGGTTGTTGCGCCGGAGATCGGCTCCGGAGAGCGGCGCCGTGGCGCAGGGAGCTAGGAAGATGCAGGGTGGCGAGCCGACTAGCTGGGCCCGGAGCGGAAAGTTCCTCGGCGGACTTCTGCTCACGGTGACACTGGCGATTGGCATTTTGATCGGCACGGTGGTGTCCGACAAGGCCGGCGCTGCGCGGACCGTGTTGGTCAACGCGGCCGCTCGCTTGGCCGTGCCGAATGCCATCCCGTCCTCGAATTCATTTGCGGAGATTGTGAACCGCACCGAACCGGCGGTGGTAAATATCTCGACCACGCAGGTGATTGATCGCCGGACAACCGCGCGGCCGCGCGGGCGGGGCCAGGACCCGTTCCAGGATTTCTTCAATCGCTTCTTCGACGCCCCCGAGCAAGGGCCGGAAGCCGAGCACAGCCTAGGCTCCGGAATTGTCGTGGATGCCAGCGGCTTTATCCTCACCAACAACCACGTGGTCGAGCAGGCCACCAAGATTCAAGTGCAACTGGACGGCGATCCGACGGAGTACACGGCGCGGCTGGTGGGCGCGGATGAAGAGACGGACCTGGCGGTGATCAAGATTGAGGCGCCGCGGAAACTGGCTTCGGTGAAGCTGGGCAATTCCGACGGCGTGCAGGTGGGCGACTGGGTGCTGGCCATCGGCAGTCCGTTTGGCTTGCAGGCGACGGTCACCGCGGGCATCGTCAGCGCCAAGGATCGCGGCGTGGGCCGCCAGTTCCAACATTTCCTACAGACCGACGCGGCCATCAATCCGGGCAACTCCGGCGGGCCGCTGGTGGACATGGCCGGGCAGGTGATCGGCATCAACACGGCGATCCTGAGCGGCGGGCGCGGGTATGAGGGAGTGGGATTTGCGCTGCCGTCGAACATGGCCATCAGCGTCTATAACCAGATTGTCGAGCACGGCAAGGTCACCCGCGGCTCGATCGGCGTGACGTTTGCCGAAGAGCAGAGCCGGAATCCGATCGTGCTGCGCAACCTGGGCGCGTCCTACGGGGTGGTGTTGCAGTCGGTGGAGGCCGGCGGCCCGGCAGCGCGGGCCGGCATTGAGCCGGGCGATGTGGTGATCGCGGTCAACGGGAAGCCGGTGAAATCGGGTCCTGAGCTGGTGAATCCGATTGCCGAGACGCCCATCGGGGGGCAGGTGCGGGTCAGTTACCTGCGCGATCGGCAACCGCGCGAAGCCACAGTTACCGTGGATGACCGCACCAAGATTTTCCCCGACCGCCTCAGCAGCGTGCCGCCCGCCCGCGGCGGGCAGCGCCGGCCGGAGGCGCTGGCGCCGTCGGAAGTGGGCCTGCGTGTAGAGGAGCTGGCGGTGAGCCGGGCGCGCCGTCCTGACACCTATCGGAATGAGCGGGGCGTGATCGTGGCCGAGGTGGCCCCGACCAGTTTTGGCGAGGATCTCGGTTTTCTGCGGGGGGACTTGATCACGGAGATCAACCATGTGGCCGTGAAGTCCGTGGCGGAATATCGCAGGGCCGTGGCCGGGCTGAAGCCGGGGAACGAAGTGGTCTTCAAGGTTTTGCGGCAGGACGACAGCACGCGGGTGCTGACGGTTTTTCTGGCAGGTGTGGTGCCCTCGCCGGAGCGGTAGCCGGAGCGGGGAAGCGACATAGATGAAGAGGACGACCCGGCCCAAGATGCGCGTCCAATCAACAGCGAGCTTGCTGGCGGCGCTGGTGCTACTCGGCAGCGCTGGAGTGAGCCACACGGTTGCGGCTCAACCCAAAGCTCAGGCCCCAACTTCAGCTCAGACAGCGCCGGCACCCAAGGCGGCACCGGCCGCCCCGAAACGGCCGGCGGCAAGAGCCCCTGTGCGCAGGACGGCGGCACGGCGCCCGCGCGTGCAGACGGCGCCGACGCGCGAACGCATCGTAGAGATACAAAATGCGCTGGCCCGCGAGGGCTTCTACTCAGGCAAGCCCAGTGGCCGGTGGGACGAGGCCACCAGCGAGGCCATGAGGAAGTTCCAGACGGCGAGAGGACTGACCGCTACCGGGAAGCTCGGCGCGCTCAGTCTGCAGAAGCTGGGCTTGGGCTCCGAGGTCGCCGGGCGTGGCGCTCCGCTGCCACAGGCCGACCCGCGTGCTTCAGTACTGAGCGAGTCAGAATTGAACGAGCCGGAACCCCAAGAGCAGTAAGCCCCAACCCCAACGACGAAGCTGAGCTGAACTCTCGCCACGCACCTACAGCATGGCGCCGCGAAGAGAATTCCTTTAGGACTTGTCCTCAGTCCTCAACCGGCCAACGGGCACGGTGATATGATCGGGCTCCGGGCGTGAGTTCAGCGGAGCAGGCGGCCGCCTGGTCCGGATACGTCAAACCATGGTTATTTGGCTGCAATTTATTGTCTGCACCGCCTTGATCGTGTATTCCGGCTCGCGCCTTTCCATGTACGGAGACGTGATCGCCGAAAAGACGGGGATGGGACAGACGTGGATCGGCGTCGTCCTGCTGGCCTCGGTGACATCACTCCCGGAATTGGTCACCGGGATCAGTTCGGTGACCGTCTACGATTTACCGAATATCGCCGCGGGTGACGTTCTGGGAAGCTGCATGTTCAACCTGGTCATCCTTGCCGTGCTCGATATCGGACGAAAGCAGTTTCCGATAACGTCTCTTGCACACCAGGGGCAGGTATTGACGGCCGCCTTCGGGATTCTCCTTCTCGGCTTGACCAGCATCTGCATCCTGGCGAGTGATTCGGTTCCGGTCCTAGGCTGGATCGGCATTAATAGTTTTTTTCTGCTGGTCATATACCTAGTGGCGATGCGAGTCGTGTTCACGTACGAAAGAAGGAGGATCGCCGAATTCCTGCGGGAGGTGACGGAGGAGGCCCGTTACAGCCACGTTACGAAGTCCGCAGCCTATCGCCGCTTTGCTCTTTACGCCGTCATCATCGTGGCAGCGGCGACGTACTTGCCGCGGGTGGCGGATGAGATCGCCAGCATCACCGGGTTGGGCCGCACGTTTGTCGGGAGCATTCTGGTGGCTTTGTCCACTTCGCTGCCGGAGGTGGTAGTGTCGAGAGCCGCCCTGAAAATGGGGGCCGTGGACCTGGCCTTCGGGAACGTCTTGGGGAGCAACCTGTTTAATCTCGCGATCCTGGCCATTGACGACATACTGTACTTCCAGGGTCCGATCCTCAGTCACATTTCCGAGAGCCACGCCATCACAGCGATCGCGGCCATGACCATGACCGGGATTGCCATCATCGCTCTCATGTATCGGTCCAAGAAGCGAGTGGCATTCTCATCGTGGGACTCATTGGGTATCGTGATCGTCTATGCGCTCACTGCGCTTATATTATTCGTGAGACGCTGACGGACGACGGGGCGTTCGCCGCTGTTATATTCCGGCCGGGTTTCGGGGTGGTGAATCTCTCCGCCCAAGCGGGCGGTCCAGCCGACCATCGCCAGGGCGGCCAGGGAAAGAATCAAACAGGCTTGGACGAGCCTCTCGGGCAGTTCACCGGTCTTCCGCGAAAGGTACAATCCGGCCAGTGCCGCGGCTCCCAGAATTTCAATTGCGGCCAGCGCCAGAAGGGCCATCTCTTCGTGTCCTTCAATTCTTTCCACTTCGATGCCCGCCAGGGTTTGGATAACGACCTCGGCGGGTTCTCCGCTCAAGTACGTGGGGATAGCGCCGACCGCCGCCGCCAGGCAAAGCCAGAGTCCAGCCTGCTTGAGTTGAGGGCTCTTCTTCAGCAGCGCAATCAGAAGAAACAGGAAGCCGAAGAGAGTTCCAAAGATCGGAAGATGGTTAAGTGCCAAGTGTACCTGCGCTCCGTTCATCTGTTCTCCTTTTCGTGGAAGCACTGCTAAGAATGCGTGGCGAGTTAATCCCAGCCCGGGGCCCCACCCTTCGTGACGAAGGGTGGGGCGCCCAAAGTGTGAGCGTTGAGGCGTTCAGGCGCCGGTGGCGCGCTCGGTGAGCAAGCGCGTAGTCAGCGTGATTTCAGCTTTGAGCAGGCGGGAGATGGGGCAGCCTGCTTTGGCATTCTCGGCGGCCTTGTCGAAGGCAGCTTTGTCGGCGCCGGGGATGCGCGCGGTGAGGTCGAGATGGCTCTTGGTGACGGTGAAGCCGGCGTCGGTTTTCTCCAGAGTAACGGCGGCGGTAACTTCCAGGCTCTCGGCGGTCATGCCCGCGTTGCCGAGTTGCCCGGAAAGGGCCATGGCGAAGCAGCCGGCATGCGCTGCGGCGATCAACTCCTCGGGATTGGTGCCGCGGCCGTCCTCGAAGCGCGTCGAAAATGAGTACTGGGTGTTGGAAAGCACGCCGCTATCGGTCGAGACGACTCCCTTGCCTTCCTTGAGGGAACCTTTCCATACTGCGGAAGCTTTGCGAACCATGGTTACGTAATCCTCCGTTTTTTGGACGCGGGCTGCAAGTACAGCCCGCACCCGGGGTTTTCGGGCGGCCTGGTGCCGAAGAGCAGCGGCGCGCATCTAATCGCAGGCCCGCGTGGGCCTGCGGCCTGCAGGCGGTACTATACACCGGGCAAGCGGAGGAATGCTTGGCCGGTTTTGCCGGGATTACGCGCGGGGGCTTGACGGGTGAAATACGCGCGCAGACTGCGTGTTTGACGCTCCCGGCCGCGTTTGCTAGATTGTGATTTCACGCATGTTGCACCGCGCAGGCTCCCGCAATCGTTTATTTGCAGCGGGCTGTCCGCCAAGACTGAGGGCGGACCCGCACCCGTGAGCACGCTGTGAGCTGCTCCCGGCGCTAACCGAGGAGGTTTTCATGGCCACCGCAGTCGTCCCGCGGGTATTTAAGAACTACATCAACGGCGAATGGCTGGAGTCCACGAGCGGGCGCGCCTTTGAGAATCGCAACCCGGCCGATAGCGACGAATTGGTGGGGATGTTTCCATACTCCACGGCCGAGGACGTTGACGCGGCGGTGGACGCCGCGGCCGAGGCGTTCAAATCCTGGCGGCTGGTGCCTGCGCCCAAGCGGGCCGAAATTCTGTACCGTGCGGCGGAGACGCTGGTCCGGCGAAAAGAAGACCTGGCGCAGGATATGACGCGGGAGATGGGCAAGCCGCTGGCGGAAACACGCGGCGACGTGCAGGAAGCCATTGACATGACCTACTACATGGCCGGTGAGGGGCGCCGGCTGTTCGGCCAGACCACGCCTTCGGAGTTGAACAATAAATTTGCGATGACCGTGCGCCAGCCGCTGGGCGTCTGCGCCATGATCACGCCGTGGAATTTTCCGATGGCCATTCCCTCGTGGAAGATCATGCCGGCGCTGATCTGCGGGAATACGGTAGTGATCAAGCCGGCCGAGGACACGCCGCTTTCGACTTACAGCCTAGCCCACATCCTGACCGAGGCGGGTCTGCCGCGCGGCGTGGTGAATGTGGTGAACGGTTCCGGCCCGGAGGTTGGCGCGCCTATGATCCGGCGGCCGGGAGTGTCCGCGGTGAGCTTCACCGGATCGGCGGAGGTAGGGCGGCTGGTGAGCGAGGCCTGCGCTCCCACGTTCAAGCCTTGTCACTTGGAAATGGGCGGCAAGAATATTCTGATCATCATGGACGACGCCAACCTGGAGCTGGCCGTGGAGGGCGCGGTCTGGGGCGGATTCGGCACCACCGGCCAGCGCTGCACGGCGGCCAGCCGCGTGGCGGTACACCAGAAGGTCTATCACCAATTCGTCGAAAAGTTCGTAGCCCGGGCGAAATCGCTGCGTGTGGGCAACGGCCTGGACCTGGGGACGGAGATGGGTCCGTGCATTAATGAAGCGCAACTCGAGAAGGTGATGCAGTACGTGGAAATCGGCAAGAACGAAGGCGCCCATCTGGCAGCCGGCGGGCATCGCCTGACCGGAGGGGCTTGGTCGCGGGGCTGGTTCCACGAGCCCACGGTCTTCACCGGCTGCGCCGCGCAGATGCGCATCGCCCAGGAAGAGATTTTCGGTCCGGTGGTGGCGGTCATACCGGTGGAGAATTTTGAGCAGGCCATGGAGGTGGCCAACGGCGTGGTGTACGGCCTCTCGGCTTCCATCTACACGCGCGACGTCAACCGGGCCTTTCAGGCCATGCGTGACCTGCACACCGGGATCGTGTACGTGAACGCGCCCACGATCGGCGCTGAAGTTCATCTGCCGTTCGGCGGCACCAAGCAGACCGGCAACGGTCATCGCGAGGCCGGCAGCGCAGCGATCGAATTTTATTCGGAGTGGAAGACGCTCTATCTGGACTACTCCGACCGCTTGCAGCGCGCCCAAATGGAAAGCTAAAATATATTCCTAATGACTCGAGTGCGAATCACGATGGAAACGGCGTTGAATTCCCGGCGCAACCGTGAGGTTCTGGGCGAGATTGTGCGGACCTACGTGCGCACGGGGGAGCCTGTTTCCAGCCGGGCCATCTCGCAAGTCCACCCCGAAGCTCTGAGTCCGGCCACCATTCGCAACATCATGGGCGAATTGGAGGAATCGGGCTACCTGTACCAGCGGCACACGTCAGCCGGAAGGGTGCCCACGGCCCAGGCCTACCGTTTTTTTGCGCAGCAGGCGGTGGCGGATGCCAAGCTGAGCGACGCCGACCAGAGGTGGATTCGCGAGGAGCTGGGGTCGGCGGGCTCGGCGGAGGAGATGACCGAACGCGCCGGGCACATCCTGGCCGAAGTCTCCCACGGCCTGGGAATCGTGCTGATGCCGCGACTGGCCGGGAGTGTGCTGCATCATATTCGCTTCCTGCTCCTGCCGGATGGACGGGTGGTGGTGGTGCTGCTCTCGGCAGGGGGAGTGACTCGCGATAAAGTTGTGCGGCCCGAGCAGGAATTCACCCAAGCAGAATTGGACCGCACGGCCGGCCACCTGAACCGTCATTACGCCGGCTGGACGCTGGAGGCCATTCGCGGCGACCTGCTGGCCAAGCTGAGCACGGAGCGCGAGCGCTACGGCCGCTTGCTGCCAGCCGCGCTGGAGCTGTGCGATCCCGCGCTGCTGGAGAGCGACTCGGGACGCCAGGTGTACGTAGAAGGGGCCGCGCAGTTTGCCTCGGCGCCGGAACTGGCCGGTGCGGGACCGTTGCGTGAATTGCTGTCGGCGATCGAGGAGAAGGGCCGCCTGGTGGCGCTGCTGGACACCTGCATCGAGGCGCCTGAGCCGGTGCACATTCAGATCGGGGTCAAGGAGATCAGCGCGGCCGGGGAGCACCTGGCGCTGATCACCGCGCCATATTCGGTGGGGGACCAGGCCAAAGGCTCATTGGGGATGCTGGGTCCCATGCGCATGCAATACGAGCGCGCGATCACTGCGATGGCCTATCTCGCGCGCGCGTTCAGCGAGACGCTCAGCCGGAGTTAGGGTCCGTTCCAGCGGCCCGCCAATACTCAAGATGGCATGCTCAAGATGACAGAAGCTCATTCCGGCAAGAAGGACAAGAACGAGGAAAAGTCCGGCGTCCCGGTCGAGATTCGGGCCGGTGTCGCGGCCGATCCGCCGTCGAGTGATCCGCCGCCGTCCAACGTGCGAGTCACCGGCGCCGGCGAGTCTGATTCTGCGGAGGAGTTGGCCCGCCTGGTGGCCGAAAAAGAAGAACTGATGAAGACGCTGGTCCGGCGCCAGGCGGATTTCGACAACTACCGCAAACGGATTGAGCGGGAGCGGAGGGAAGAAGGCCGCCGCGGCGCGGGCCGGCTCTTGCAAGAGCTGCTGCCGGTGCTGGATGCCCTGGAACGCGCGCTGCGCTCGCACGACGACCCGGTTTACGACGAGTATCGCAAGGGCGTCGAGCTGATCTACCGGCATCTCTGGGACACTTTGGCCAAGCACGGTCTGGAGCGCATCGCGGCCGCCGGCAAACAGTTCGATCCGCACTTCCACGAGGCCATCGAGAGAGTGGAAACGCGCGAGTATCCCGACGGGGCGATCATAGAAGTGGTGCAGGAAGGATATCTCTTCGATGGCCGCGTGCTTCGCCCCAGCCTGGTGCGCGTGGCTGTAGTTCCGGAAGGCGCAGGCGGAGGCAAATCTTCCGCCGAGCATCACAGGGTTCGCTGAAGAGCGCAGGCGGAAGGAGCGCCGGTCCGGGCCGGCCATGACCATGCCCTCGCAGAGCAAACGCGATTACTACGACGTTCTGGCAATCGGCCGCACGGCCACGGCGGAGGAGATCAAGTCTGCCTACCGCAAAGCCGCCTTGAAGTGGCATCCCGACCGGAATCCCAACCAAAAAGAAACCGCGGAGACCAAGTTCCGGGAGGCCACCGAGGCCTATAGCGTGCTTTCGGATGCCAAGAAGCGCGGGGCTTATGACCGCTTTGGTCACGCCGGAGTTTCCGCGGCGGGGGGCGACGCGGGCTTCAATCACACGATTTTCGAGGAGTTTCAGGACATTTTCGGGGATTTCTTCGGCTTCGAAGAGATCTTCGGCCGGGGCGCAGGCGCCGGGCGCGGGCGCGCGCAACGCGGAGCGGACTTGCGCTACGACATGCGGCTCACCTTTGAGGAAGCCGCCTTCGGCCTCACCACCAAGATCCGTATTCCCCGGCAGGATTTGTGCAACGCCTGCAAAGGCACGGGAGCCAAGGCGGGCACGGGCTCGGCGACCTGTGAAACCTGCAAGGGCCGCGGGCAGCTCCATTATCAACAGGGCTTTTTTGCCATCACTCGCACCTGCCCGGCTTGCCAGGGCGCCGGCCAGACCATACGCGAGAAGTGCCCGGAGTGCCGCGGCCGGGGCCGGGTGGAACAGACGCGCACCATTGACGTGCGCATTCCGCCGGGCGTGGATTCGCAGACGCGCATGCGCGTGGCCGGGGAAGGCGAGCCGGGAGCCAACGGGGCGCCGCCGGGTGATCTCTACATCGTTCTGGAAGTCAAAGACCATCCGTTTTTCGAGCGGCGCGGCGCCGATCTGTATTGCACCATTCCCATCAGCTTCTCGCAGGCCGCGCTGGGCGCCGAAATCTCCGTACCGGGACTGACCGGTGATGAGCGGCTGGCCATTCCGGAGGGCACGCAGACGGGATCGATTTTTCGCTTGAAGGGCAAGGGATTGCCTGATCCGCACGGCGGAGGCAAGGGCGATCTGTACGTGAACGTTCGCGTGCTGACGCCAGGGAAGCTGACTCGGGACCAGCGGCGCCTGCTGCAGCAGTTGGGTGAAACGCTGCTGGTGGAAAATCGGCCGGCCGAGCGCAACTCGTCTTTCTTCGAAAAGATGAAGGACATTTTCGGCTAGCGAAGCCCGCTCCCGGTAAATTTCGGCAATCCTGACGGGCGGCGAGGGCGGCGTGCGGCGGCGATTCTTTGTCGAGCAGTTCAGCGGCGGCGCGGCGACCCTGAGCGGTCAAGCCGCCCATCACTTGGCGCGAGTCCTGCGCGCCGAAACCGGACAACTGTACGAGCTGAGCGACGGCCAGACGGTGTGCTTGGCGCGCGTCGAGCGCATTGGACGCGACTCCATAGATTTCGCCGTAGTCGAATCGCTGGCGGCGCCTGCGCCGCGTCTCGATTTGACGTTGCTGCTAGCCGTAGTGAAGTTTGAGCGTTTCGAGTGGGCGCTGGAGAAAGCCACGGAGCTCGGCGTCAGTACGATCGTGCCGCTGGCGGCAGCGCGCTCGGAGAAGGCGCTACTGACGGCCGCTCCCAAGCGCGCCGTACGGTGGGAAAAGATACTTTTGGAGGCGGCGCAGCAGGCGCGGTGTTTGCGTCCGCCCGCGCTGCGCACTCTGACCCGGCCGGAACAGGCGTTCCCGGCGGATGACAGTTCGATCCGGATTCTGCTATCGGAGCAAGCGGGCGCTCCGCGATTGAAGAACGTGCTGGATGAGAAAGTGCTCAACCGGGCTATCCTCCCGCCATCTCCGCTGCATCTCTCACTGGCCATTGGCCCGGAGGGCGGATGGACGAAGGCCGAGCTCGCAGCGGGGCAGGCGGCACAATTCAGCGCCGCAGCACTCGGCGGAAATATCTTGCGCACGGAAACCGCCGTGGTGGCGGGCCTGGCCGCCGCGCATCTCTACCTGGATTGAATCGTGGAGGATTGACGCGCAGTTATGATGAGGAAATGAAGCCCGTTGGCCGGCGGCCTGGTGGCGTGGTATAAAGGGAGCAATGAGCGATTTGATGACGGAGATGGACCAGCCCAGCTTGCTCGGTGGCAGTGAACCGCGACCGGGCCCCGGCCTGCAACGCGAACTGCGAGCCTGGGCGCGCGATCTGGTGATCGCGGCCTGCTTGGCGGCGGTGATCATCGTATTCTTCTATCAGCCGGTAAAAGTCGAAGGCACCAGCATGGCGCCGTCGCTCTCCGATCAGGAGCGCATCTTCATCAACAAATTTGTTTATCGCGTGGGCGCCATCGAGCGGGGCGACGTGGTGGTGTTCTGGTACCCACTGGACCGGGCCAAGTCGTTTATCAAACGCGTGGTGGGGCTGCCGGGCGACTTGGTGCAAATCCGTGAGGGGCGCGTGTACATCAACGGCCAGCATCTCGATGAGCCCTATGTGCCGGCGGAGTTCACGGATTTTTCAGACTATGGACCGCTGCGCGTGCGGACCGGGGAATATTTTGTGATGGGTGACCATCGGGCCAGCTCGAATGACTCGCGCATGTTCGGACCCGTGGCGGCCAACTACATTTACGGCAAGGCCGTTTTCGCGTACTGGCCGGTGGCTCAATTCGGCGCCATCCCGGCGTCCGCCAGTAACGCCGAAGAGAATGGGCAGTCCCAGTAACCGCTCCCGGGCATCGGGCCGGACATTGCAGTGACCCCTGGTTCGGAGGAACCACTGTCGGATAGATCCGCACGCCCCGCGACGCTGGCACTCGAAGACGGGCGAATTTTTAACGGTCGCGCAGCGGGCGCCGTCACCCGGCGCGGCGGCGAGGTCGTTTTCAATACCAGCCTCACCGGCTACCAGGAAGTCTTCACAGATCCCAGCTATTCCGGGCAGATCGTCTGCCTGACCTATCCTCACATCGGAAACGTGGGCACCAATCTGGACGACCAGGAATCCGAGCGGCCCTACATCGAGGCTCTAATCGTCCGCGAATTCTCGCAGCTTGCCTCCAACTGGCGCTCCCACGAAACCGCCCAATTGTATCTGGACCGCCACGGCATCCCGGTGATCTGGGACCTGGACACACGCGCGCTGGTTCGCCATATTCGCCGCGTGGGGGCCCTGCGCGGTGTGGTTTCGACCGACGGCGCCCCGGCTGAAAAACTAATTGCCGAGGCCCGCAGCCTGCCCAGCATGGCGGGCCTGGAACTCGCCGGCCGGGTCAGTTGCGGCAAGGCGTACGGCTGGGGGAAAGGCTCGATCGAACTGGCCGTTTCGCCTTCTGAGAAGGCCGTGGGAGGCGCTGCGGCGCGGGGCGATCGTTACCGCGTGGTGGCCTACGATTTCGGCATCAAGCAGAATATCCTGCGCCTTCTGGTGGATTTGAATTGCGAGGTCACCGTGGTGCCGGCACGGACTTCGCCGGAGGACGTGCTGGCCCTCCGCCCGCATGGCGTATTCCTATCCAACGGTCCGGGAGACCCCGAACCGATCACCTACGCGGTGGAATCCATACGCAAATTGCTTGGGCGAGTTCCCATTTTTGGCATCTGCCTGGGGCACCAGCTCTGCGGATTGGCGCTGGGCGGCCGGACGTACAAGCTGAAATTCGGCCATCACGGCTCGAATCATCCGGTCAAGAATTTGCTGACCGGCCGGGTGGAAATTACGGCGCAGAATCACGGCTTCGTGGTGGACCCGGAATCACTGCCCGCGGACCAGGTGGAGATCACCCACGTCAATCTGAATGACCAGACGAATGAAGGCATGCGCCACCGCTCGCTGCCGCTTTTCAGCGTGCAGTATCACCCGGAAGCATCTCCGGGTCCGCACGATTCCCACTACCTGTTTCACCGCTTCACGGAGATGATGAAGGAGCACCAGGTTTCCGGCTGACCCCATGCCCCGGCGCACCGACATCGAGAAAATCCTGATTATCGGCTCCGGACCGATCGTCATCGGCCAGGCTTGCGAGTTCGACTACTCAGGCACCCAGGCCTGCAAGGCGCTTCGCAGCGACGGCTACCGGGTCGTTCTGGTCAATTCCAATCCCGCCACCATCATGACCGATCCGGAAGTGGCGGATCGGACCTATATCGAACCGCTCACCTGCGAGATGCTGGAACAAATCATCAGCCGCGAAAAGCCGCAGGCGCTGCTGCCCACCGTGGGCGGGCAGACGGGCCTGAATCTGGCGGTGGAGCTGGCGGAGTCGGGCGTGCTCGAGCGGCACGGCGTGCAGTTGATCGGCGCGTCCCTGCGGGCCATCAAAGTGGCCGAAGATCGCCTGTGCTTCAAGGACGCCTGCCGGAAGATCGGGCTGGATGTGCCGGCCTCGGCTTTGGTGAATAACGTTCAGGACGCGCTGCGCCTCGCCGATGAGCTTGGCTATCCCGTCGTCATTCGCCCTTCGTTCACCCTGGGCGGCACCGGCGGCTCGATCGCCTACAACCGCGAAGAGTTTGCCGAATCCATCGCGCTGGCTCTGGACGCCAGTCCGGTGCACGAGGCGCTCATCGAGGAATCGGTCCTGGGCTGGAAAGAGTTCGAGCTCGAAGTCATGCGCGATTTCCGCGACAACTTCGTGGTGATCTGCTCCATCGAAAACGTGGATCCCATGGGTGTGCACACGGGTGATTCCATCACCGTCGCGCCCGCCCAGACTCTTACCGACAAAGAATACCAGCGCATGCGCGACGCCTCCGCCGCCATCATCCGCGAAGTGGGAGTGGAAACCGGCGGGTCCAACATCCAATTTGCCGTCGAGCCTTCCACCGGGCGCATGGTGGTCATCGAGATGAACCCCCGCGTCTCCCGCAGCTCGGCCCTGGCGTCGAAGGCGACCGGATTCCCCATCGCCAAAATCGCCGCGCGGCTGGCCGTGGGCATGACCCTGGACGAAATCTCCAACGACATCACGCGCAAGACTCCGGCCTGCTTCGAGCCCACGATTGATTACGTGGTGGTCAAAATTCCCAAGTGGCAGTTCGAGAAATTTCCCGGCGCCGACAGCGCGCTGGGCACGCAGATGAAATCGGTCGGCGAAGTCATGGCCATCGGCCGCACCTTCAAGGAGGCATTCCAGAAGGGGATTCGCTCTCTCGAACCGCATACGCCGTGGCGCGCTCCGGCCGACGCTCCTGTCTCCGTGCTGCGGGAAAAGCTGGCCACGCCGCGTCCCGACCGCATCTTCTGGCTGCAACTGGCGATTGAACGCGGCCTGGGCACCGCCGAGGTGGCCTCGCTGACCAAGATCGATCCGTGGTTTTTGCAGCAATTCGAGGAGATCAGCGCTATTAACAAGCGCTTGGCGGCGGCAACCGTGGAAACGGTTCCGGCGGAACTGCTGCGCGAGGCCAAGCGTTGCGGGACCAGCGACGAGCAACTGGCCTTGCTTTGGAAGACCACGCCCGACGCCGTGCGTCAGCAGCGGGCCAAGTCTGGCATCGCTCCCGTGTTCAAGCGTGTGGATACCTGCGCCGCCGAGTTTGAGTCCTTCACGCCTTACCTGTACTCCACCTACGAAGACGAGGACGAAACCGACGTCACCACGCGGCCGAAATTCGCCATCCTCGGCAGCGGGCCCAACCGCATCGGGCAGGGCATCGAGTTCGACTACTGCTGCTGCCACGCCGCCTTCGCGCTGCGCGAGGACGGATTCGAGACCATCATGATCAATTGCAATCCGGAGACGGTCTCGACCGACTACGACACCTCCGACCGCCTTTACTTCGAGCCGCTGACGCTCGAAGACGTTTTGGCGGTGATCGAGCGGGAGAAGCCGCAGGGCGTGATCGTGCAGTTCGGCGGGCAGACGCCGCTCAATCTGGCGCTGGACCTGAAGCGCAACGGCGTCAACATTATCGGCACGCCGCCGGAATCCATTGATCTGGCCGAGGACCGCCGCCGGTTCGGCCGCCTGCTCGACGAATTGCAAATCCCGCAGCCGCGCAACGGCACGGCCCTGACGCCCGATGAGGCCGGCCGGGTGGCCCAGGAGATCGGATTCCCCGTCCTGGTGCGGCCCAGCTATGTCCTCGGTGGACGCGCCATGGTGATCGCCTATGACCTGCAAACCGTGCATGACTACGCAGCCCAGGCGGCCCTGATGGGTCCGGCGCGGCCGATCCTCATTGATCAATTCCTCGAAGACGCCACCGAAGTGGATGTGGACGCTTTCGCCGACGGTGAAACGGTGGTCATCGGCGGCATCATGGAGCATATCGAAGAGGCTGGTGTGCATTCGGGCGATTCCTCCTGCGTCCTTCCCTCGGTCACGCTCACGCCCTCGGCGCTGGCCCGCATTCGCGATTACACCAGCCGTCTCGGCCGCGCGCTCGGAGTCATTGGGCTGATGAACGTGCAATACGCCATCCAGCGCGACACCGTCTACGTGCTGGAGGTCAATCCGCGCGCCTCGCGCACCGTTCCCTATGTCAGCAAGGCCACCGGCGTGCCCATGGCCAAGGTGGCTGCTCGCCTGATGACCGGCCAAAAACTCTCGTCCATGAAGCTGCCGCTGGTTGAGCGCGACGGCGTCCTGGAATTGGCCGTGCGCGACTACTTCGCCGTTAAATCGCCCGTCTTTCCATTCAACAAATTCAAGGGTGTGGACATCGTCCTGGGCCCGGAGATGCGCTCGACCGGCGAGGTGATGGGCGTGGCGCACAGCTTCGGCGAAGCCTTCGCCAAGGCCCAACTGGCCGCCGGGCAGGGCCTGCCTCGCAAGGGCGCGATTTTTATCAGCGTGAACGACCGCGAGAAGCGCCAAGCCGTTCCGCTGGCCCGCGAGTTGGCCTCACTCGGCTTCAAGCTCTTGGCCACGCGCGGCACGGCGGCGTCGCTCGCGGCGGCGGATGTGGAAGTAGAAGCCGTCTTCAAGGTCAACGAAGGGCGGCCCAACATCGTGGACCTGGTCAAGACCGGCAAGGTGGACCTCATCATCAATACGCCGCTCGGCCGGGAATCGTTCTACGACGAAAAATCCATTCGCCGCGCCGCCGTACGCTACCGCGTGCCCTGCATCACCACGCTCTCGGCCGCGCAGGCCGCAGCGAGAGGAATTCGCGCGCTCGTCGAGCAGACCTTCGAGGTCAACGCCCTGCAAGACCTGCACGCCAACAAAGCCGCCGCGCGCAGCCAGCCCTCCTCCGGCGATTGAGCGTCTCGCCATGAAACTCCAGGGCATACTCGCGCCACTCACCACGCCCTTCGCCGCCGACGGTTCCGTGGCGCTCGACAAACTCCGCGACAACGTGGCCCGCTATAACCCCACCCCGCTCATCGGTTATGTGGCCATCGGCTCCACGGGTGAGTCCGTCCTGCTCAACTCCGACGAAGTGGAACAAATCTGGAATGCGATTCGAGAAGTCGCTGCTCCTGGCAAAATTCTGATCGCCGGTACCGGCATGGAGAGCACCGCGGAAACAATCGCCCGCTCCCGCCGCGCCGCAGCCATCGGCTATCACGCTGTCCTGGTGAAGACGCCCCACTACTTCAAATCAGGCATGACCGCGGAAGCTCTGGAGAAACATTATCGGAGCGTGGCCGACGCTTCCCCAGTTCCCCTTTTCCTGTACAACATTCCGCAGAACACCGGCATCTCCATGTCCGCCGACTTGGTCGCGCGGCTGGCCACACACCCCAACATCGTCGGTATCAAAGAAAGCTCCGGCAACGTTCCGCTTCTGGCCGAGATCGTGCAGTCCACGTCGGCGGACTTCCTGGCAGTGGCCGGCTCCACAAGCGCCCTCTTGGGTGCGCTGGCCGTAGGCGCCGCCGGAGGCATTTTGGGTGTGGCGTGCTTCCTGCCCGAGTTGTGCACCGACATCTACACAGCCTGGCGTGCGGGCGACTCCGCGAGCGCCAGAGATATTCAGCTCAGCGTCCTGCCCGCATCCCGCAAAATCGTCGCCGAGCTGGGCCCCGCCGGAGTGAAATACGCCATGGACCGCGCGGGTTATTTCGGCGGCCCCCCGCGCCCGCCCCTCCTGCCCTTAACCGAAGCGCAAAAGCAGACCGTCGACGACGCGCTGTCCGCGCTCCTGACCGCAGCCGCACGAACTGATTCCCAATCTCGCTAGTCAGCGCATCGCAATCCCAACTCGGGCCCTCACCACACGCAGGACAGGCGGCGGGTGGCCGCCCATTCCCGAAGGCTCCTAATCGCTAGGGTCCGATGGGGTTGGGGTGGGCGGGTGCCCCATTTTTGGCGCTAGCCAAAAGTGGGGTCTTTGGTTTGTCCTGTCTCTCACCAGCGATTCGAAACGGTTGTCGGCTCGACTGTATATGATTTCACACCTTCGAAGGCGTTCGAACACTCGCCCGCCGACAATTCGAAACTAGTACCATACAGTAATACATTTACAGATGCGATGATTTATGTTAGCATGCATTGTGAAGTTCAAACATCATCCCGTCTTTTTCGCCCCTGTGTACCACTCTCCGCGTGGTCTTTTCTGTTCGCTCTGCCAGCACTCGAACCCTCGTCCCTTGGTCCCGGCAACCGTGCAAATGGCGCCCCTTTGTTTTCATATTCTTACGAACTGCTTTTCCCGTAGCTCCTTTGTTTTGACATTCATACAAAACCCTGGGGGGTGGCACCCCCTCGACGTGCAAGTATGTAAACCAAGACTTGAACTACGACCAGCTAAGTCCTATCCCGCCAATAGATCATCCAATTGTCGGCGCCGGTCGGTGCTTCGCAGGGCGTCCGAGCTTTTGGTTGCACACGCATCCGCCCAAGCGGACCTGCCCGGGAACGCCAATGTCCCGATTGGCGTTCAGCGAGGCGCCATTCAGGAGAATGGCGTTCCCAGGGAGCCGGTGTCGCCGGGGCCGGAAGAGAGCGCACAGGAAAGA
>Ga0214473_10003353_pt1 | contig 19448 bp, 15 predicted proteins | sample RVTome_7_FD_203509 | JGI IMG/M metagenome (GOLD analysis project Ga0214473, IMG submission 203509) | Soil microbial communities from uranium-contaminated site in the Upper Colorado River Basin, Wyoming, United States - RVT98D197 | ecosystem: Environmental > Terrestrial > Soil > Contaminated >... | reverse complement strand
GCCCGCCATTCCGCGGCAAGGAACATCAGGCGGCGCTGTGGCGCGGACTGCAATCCGGCAACCTGCAGACGACCGCGACCGATCATTGCTGCTTCTGCGCCCCCCAGAAAGCGGCTGGTCGCGACGACTTTCGCAAGATCCCGAACGGCACTGCAGGCATCGAGAACCGCATGGAAGTGCTGTGGCATCACGGCGTCGGCACCGGACGCCTGACGATGAACGAGTTCGTGCGCGTCACCGCGACGAATGCGGCGCAGATCTTCAACGTCTATCCACGCAAGGGCAGTGTCTCCGTCGGCGCGGACGCGGACCTGGTCGTCTGGGATCCAGTGGCCAGCAAGACCATCTCGGCGAAGACCCATCGCCAGAAAATAGACTTCAACATCTTCGAGGGAATGACGGTGCAGGGTTGTGCTTCACATACCGTCAGCGCCGGCAAAGTCGTCTATGCCGGCGGGGAACTACGGGTCGAGCGGGGAGCGGGCCGTTACGTGAACCGGCCTCCCTTCGCGGCGTATTACGATGCCGTGAAGAAGCAGGCCGAACTCGCGAAGCCGAGCGCCGTCAAGCGCCCGCGGCGCTGAGCCGATGACCGGCACGCGACCCGACGTGGCCCCGGGCCGCCTGAGCGCGGCCCAGATCGAACGGAACTTCGCGGACCTGCATCCACCGCTTGCGAAGTCCGAGGCGCTGATTGCCGCCGATCGCTGCTATTTCTGTTACGCGGCGCCGTGCACGGCGGCCTGCCCGACCGGCATCGACATTCCGCGCTTCATCCAGTCGATCCGCAGCGGCGACATCGAGGGCTCGGCCCGCGCCATCCTGTCCGAGAACATCATGGGCGGCATGTGTGCGCGGGTTTGCCCGACCGAGGTGCTGTGCGAACAGGCCTGCGTGCGCAATGTGCACGAGGACAAGCCGGTCGACATCGGCTCGCTGCAGCGCTACGCCACGGATCCGTTCCTGGTCTCCGGGACCCAGCTGTTCGAGCGAGCCGAGCCGTCCGGCAAGCGCGTCGCGGTGATTGGCGGCGGCCCGGCCGGCCTGTCCTGCGCCCACCGCCTGGCCTGTCTCGGTCATGCCGTCACCGTGTTCAGCCGCGACGGCAAGCTCGGCGGCCTGAACGAGTACGGGATTGCGGCCTACAAGACGGTCGACGATTTTGCCCGGCGCGAGGTTGCCTACATTCTGGCGATCGGCGGCATCGTGGTGCGTGCAGGCGTCGCACTCGGCCGCGACCTGTCGCTAGCCCAGTTGTGCCGCGGCCACGATGCGGTGTTCCTCGCGGTCGGCCTCGCCGGCGTGAATGAGCTGGGCCTGGAATCGGAAGACCTGCCGGGCGTGATCGATGCCGTGCAATACATCGCCGAGCTGCGCCAGGCGCCCGACAAATCCCGACTGCCGGTTGGCCGGCGCGTCGTCGTCATCGGCGGTGGTATGACGGCGATTGACGTCGCCGTGCAGAGCAAGCGCCTCGGCGCCGAGGACGTGACAATTGCCTACCGGCGTGGCCAGGAACAGATGGGCGCCAGTCGCTATGAGCAGGATCTTGCCCAAAGCGGTGGTGTGCAGCTCAAGCACTGGGCGCGACCCACGCGCATCCTGGGCGACGGGCATGTCACCGGCGTCGAGTTCGAGTACACACGCGTTGGCGCGAACGGGAAGCTGGAAGCGACGGGTGAGACCTTCACGCTGGAAGCGGACATCGTCTTCAAGGCCATCGGCCAGGAAATGGCCTGGGATGAGTTGGGCGCTGCTGCCGCGATTCTGCGCGTCACGAGCGGCCGTATCGCCGTGGATGCCAGCCGTAAGACCTCACTCGACAATGTCTGGGCTGGCGGAGACTGCGTTTCCGGCGGCAAGGACCTGACGGTGACTGCGGTGCAGGACGGCAAGCTGGCGGCGCAGTCCATCGATGCGCATCTGAGATCGGGCAACTGAGGCAGTCATGAACAAACCCGGCACCGTGGACCTCGCCTGCGAATTCCTCGGCATCAAGTCGCCGAACCCCTTCTGGCTCGCTTCCGCACCGCCGACCGACAAGGCCTACAACGTCAATCGTGCTTTCGAAGCGGGGTGGGGCGGCGCGGTCTGGAAAACCCTCGGCGAGGACCCGCCGATCGTCAACGTCAGCGGCCCTCGCTACGCGGCACTGCACAGCAATGACCGGCGCGTCATCGGCTTCAACAACGTCGAGCTGATCACCGACCGGCCGCTCGCGACCAACTTGAAGGAGATCCGGCAGGTCAAGCGGGACTGGCCGGATCGCGCGCTGGTCGTCTCGGTGATGTTGCCGATGAACCGGGAGAGCTGGGCGAAGTACGTGCCGATGATCGAGGACACTGGCGCCGACGGGCTGGAGCTCAATTTCGGCTGCCCACATGGAATGTCGGAGCGCGGCATGGGCTCGGCCGTCGGCCAGGTGCCCGAGTACATCCAGCAGGCAGCTGAATGGTGCAAGGCTGTCGCGCACGTCCCGGTCATCATCAAGCTGACGCCCAACGTGACCAACATCCTGGGGCCGGCCAAGGCGGCCAGGGATGGCGGGGCCGACGCGGTCTCGCTGATCAATACGCTGAACTCGATCATGCGCGTCGACTACGACACGCTGACGATGTACCCGAGCACCGATGGCATGGGCTCGCATGGCGGCTATTGCGGTCCCGCGGTCAAGCCAATTGCGCTGCACATGGTCGCGGAGATCGCGCGCAACAAGGCGACTGCCGGCCTGCCGATTTCGGGGATCGGCGGGATCACCGACTGGCGCGACGCGGTCGATTTCCTGGCGCTCGGCGCGAGCAACGTCCAGGTCTGCACGGCCGCGATGGTCTACGGTTTCAAGATCATCGACGACCTGACGGACGGCCTGAAGCATTTCCTGCGCGACCGGGGCATGGGCAGGGTCTCGGACCTCGTCGGGCGGGCGGTTCCGAGCGTGACCGACTGGCAGTACCTGAACCTGAACTACGTGGTGAAGGCCAGGATCGACCAGGAGCTGTGCATCAAGTGCGGCCGCTGCCACATCGTCTGCGAGGACGCGTCGCACCAGGCGATTACGCATACCGTGAACGGCGAGCGCCGATTCGAGGTCATCGACCAGGAATGCGTCGGCTGCAACCTCTGCGTCAGCGTCTGCCCGGTGGCCGATTGCATCACCATGGAGAGGCTGACGACCGGAGTGGACACCCGCACCGGTCAGCCGATCGTCGGTGAAAGAGCCGACTGGACGACGCACCCGAATAATCCGATGCGAAAGTGACCGGCATGGCCCCCGATTACCCGGCCATGCTGCAAGTCGCGATCGAAGAGGCGCGCCTGGGCCTCGCCGAAGGCGGCATTCCGATCGGTGCGGCGCTCTTCGGCGCCGGCGGCCGGTTGATCGGGCGCGGACACAACCGGCGGGTGCAGGAGGGCGATCCGTCGGTCCACGGCGAGACGGACGCCTTCCGCAAGGCCGGCCGGCAAGAGTCCTATCGCGACAAGATCATGGTGACGACGCTCGCGCCCTGCTGGTACTGCAGTGGCCTGGTGCGCCAGTTCAACATCGGCACCGTCGTGGTCGGCGAATCGGTCAATTTCGGCGGGGGCATCGAGTGGCTGCGCGAGCACGGTGTCAGGGTGGTCGACCTGCACTCGGCCGAGTGCATCGCTTTGCTCGGCGACTACATCCGCGCCAATCCGCATGTCTGGAACGAGGACATCGGCGAGGAATAGCTCCCCACCAGCCGCGCCTCAATGGCTGCTGGGGAACGAAAACTGCGCCTTCTCGCGGACGCCGCCCTTGGGCCAGCGCTGCGTGATGGTCTTGCGCCGCGTGTAGAAGCGGATGCTGTCCGGGCCGTAGGCGTACAGGTCGCCGAACAGTGATCGTTTCCAGCCGCCGAAGCTGTGGCAGGCCACCGGCACCGGCAGCGGCACGTTGACGCCCACCATGCCGATGCGAATGTTGTCCGTGAAATAGCGGGCCGCCTCGCCGTCGCGGGTGAAAATGCAGGCGCCGTTGCCGTATTCGTGGGCGTCGATCAGTTTCATCGCCTCTTCCTGCGACCCCACCCGGACCACGCACAGCACCGGCCCGAAGATCTCCTCGCGATAGATGCGCATGTCCGGCCGCACCCGGTCGAACAGGCTGGCGCCGAGGAAAAACCCTTTCTCGCGCCCGGGGACCTTGAGTCCGCGGCCGTCGGCGACGAGTTCGGCACCCTCCTGTACGCCGAGATCGACGTACGACTTCACGCGATCGAAATGCGCGCTGGTGACGAGCGGCCCCATGTCGTTGCAAGAGGCGGTGCCATCGCCGATCTTGAGCGCGGCAATCCGCTGGCGCAGCCCGCCAACGACGGCATCGGCCGTCGGGTCGCCGACGCAGACGACGACCGCAATGGCCATGCAGCGTTCCCCGCACGAGCCATAAGCCGCGCCCATCAGCGCACTGACGGCATTGTCGACGTCCGCGTCAGGCATCACGACAGCGTGGTTCTTGGCGCCGCCGAGCGCCTGAATGCGCTTGCCGTTGTGCGTACCGGTCCGGTAGATGTACTCGGCCACCGGCGTCGATCCGACGAAACTGATCGCCTCGACGCGCGGGTCGTGCAGCAGCGTATCCACCGCCTCCTTGTCGCCGTTGACGACGTTCATGACGCCATCCGGCAGGCCGGCCTCGGTCAGCAGCCGGGCACAGTAGAGCGGTGCGCTCGGGTCCTTTTCCGACGGTTTCAGCACGAAGGTATTGCCGCAGACGATCGCCATCGGATACATCCACATCGGGACCATCGCGGGGAAATTGAACGGCGTGATGCCGGCGACGACTCCGAGCGGCTGGAACTCCGACCAGCTGTCGATGCCGGGGCCCACGTTGCGGGCGTGTTCTCCCTTCAGGAGTTCGGGGGCGCCGCAGGCGTACTCGACGACCTCCATGCCACGGGTGAACTCGCCCATGGCATCTTCCAGCACCTTGCCGTGCTCGGCAGTCAGCAGCGCCACGATCTCCTTGGCGTGCTGTTCCAATAACTCGCGGAATCTGAACATGATTCGGGCGCGTTTCAACGGTGGCGTATCGCGCCAGGCCGGAAAGGCCACCCTGGCCGCCGCGATGGCCTCGGCAACCGTCGCGCCGGACGCCATCGCGACCTGCCGGATGATCTGTCCCGTCGCCGGGTTGGTCACCGGTAGCGTGCGGCCATGGTCCGCAATCAGCCGGCCATTGATGTAATGGCCGACCACCGGCAGGGGTACGCCTGCTGGCGCCTGTTCCACGGTCTTATCGGCTTGTAGACCCATGCGACATTCTAGGCCGGACCTGCCCAATGTGTCAGTGGCAGCGCTGGGGACCCCGGCCTGGGCTATGATGCGCCCACCGTACGACCGCGCGGCCAATCCGGCGTGCCCGGTCAGTTGGCTTGGTTCCAGACAATACGAATGAATGAGGGGAGGAAATCCTGATGAATCGGAAGAGCAAGATGATTGCGCTTTTGACGGTCCCGTTGGCCGCAGGCGCCGTTGGCCCGGTCGCGCAGGCACAGGACAGTTCCGTTTTCGACCCGGTCATCGTCACCGCGCAAAGACGGGAGCAGAGCATCTATGACGTGCCGGTCGCGATCAGCGCATTCAATGCGGAGATGATCGAAAGGCAGGGCATCACGGACCTGACGGACCTCGGCAAGTTCGTGCCGAACCTGAACGTCACCGGTTTCTCTGCCGGACACACTTCTTCTGCCAACCCATTCATCCGCGGCATCGGTCTGCAGGACCACCTGATCACGACTGACCCGGGCGTCGGCGTCTATGTGGACGGCGTTTACCTGGGCCGGCAGGTGGGCCAGAACTGGAGTCTTGCCAATATCGAGCGCATGGAAGTGCTACGGGGTCCGCAGGGCACCCTGTACGGACGCAACTCGATCGGCGGCGCGATCAACATCATCACCCGCAAGCCGGGCGACGAGGAGGGCGGAAAGGTGTCGTTGACGGCCGGCAGCCGCGGGCGCCTGAACGGCGAGCTGTACGCCAACATGCGGCTGTCCGACCAGTTCGCGATGTCATTGACGGGGGCCTTCCAGAGCCGCGAGGGACTCGGGGACTTCGTGAATATTGCGAACCCCAGGAAGGAAGTCGGGGAGTTGCAGGACGTCTCGGGGCGCGCCGCATTCCTGTGGACACCGAACGACCGCCTGTCATTCCTGCTAACCGTGGACGGCAATCAGGGCGACAATGGCCTGAGGCCGTACGACACGCTGATCGACGAGGTGCCGAATGGCGGTGTGGCCGGTGCCGACTATAGCAATTCCGATACCGCCACCAATCCGTACAACAACAACACGGGCCAGGCCGAACAGATTGCGGTGACCAACGAGGCCAGCGGCATAGCGCTGACCGTGGATTACAAGGCCTCGGACAGCCTCAACGTGAAGCTGCTGGCCAGCGACCGCAGTTCCGAGTATTCCGCCGGCCTGGATGATGATGGTTTCCTCGACGATTTCCTGTCGTTCCCGGAAGACGGCGAAGCCGACCAGACCTCCGTTGAACTGCAGTTCAGCGGCGAGTCCGGTGCCTGGGACTACGTGGCAGGCCTGTACTACTTCGAGGAGGAAGGCCAGAACGTCCAGGATCCGACCGTATTCCTCGGCGGCGTTGGCGCCTTCCTGCTCGCGCAGGAAATGGACAGCCAGGCAGCCTACGCAAACGTCGGATACGCGGTTTCCGATCAGTTGCGGCTGGCGGCCGGCGTTCGCTATACGCAGGATGACAAGACAGCGAGAGTGAGCATCAACAATGGATTCATCGACGAGACCCAGAATCGCGACTGGTCGGAGTTCAGCTGGGATGTCTCAGCCTCTTTCAAGCTCAATGACCAGATGACGTTCTATGGCACGATCCAGAACGGCTACCAGTCCGGTCAGTTCCCGGCGAGGCCGTACTGCCTGTTCAATTCCCGCTTCCCACCCCCAGGCACCCCTGGTGCCCCCTTCGATCCACTCTCGGAGGACCCAAACTATTGTTTCAAGGCCAACGACAATGTCACGGCGTTGAATTACGAGGTGGGCCTGAAGGGACAGCCTCTGGATAACCTCCAGATGAGCATCGCCGTGTTCTACACGGACTACTCGGACCTGCCCTATCAGGTGAGCGAGACGACCACGACGGGCTTCGACACTCGCAACATCATCGTGGACCAGATATCACAGGGCATCGAGTGGGAAAGCATCTGGCAGGTGGCCGACAACTTCCGGCTCCAGACGACCCTGGGTTACATCCATACCGAAGTGGATGAGCAGATTACTGACCCCAACAATCCTCCCCCGCCTGCGGTTGCCCCGCTGACGCCTGAACTCACGGCCTCCATCAGTCCGGAGTTCACGATTCCGACCGGCGGCGGAGAGGTCACGATCCGCGCAGACTGGTCGTACCGCGACGACATGTACGGCGAGCCCAGCTCCGATCCGGGCCGGTTCACCTTCATCGAAAGCCGCGACCTGATCAATTTCGACATCAGCTACCGGCCAACCGATGGCGACTGGACGGTTGCGGCCTATGGCCGGAATGTCACGGATGAGCGCTATGACAACGCGCGGCTGAACACCGGCGACTACGTGCTGGTGATACTCAGCAACGACGCCAGCGAGTTTGGAGTTCGATTCACGAAGGAATTCTGAACCGGGACGCGACGATAGTAAAAAAGGGGCCAGGAGTCTTCTCCTGGCCCCTTTTCATTGGCGGACGGAACGCTCAGTCTCGACCCCGCTGGCTCGATGCAACTGGCGGTCGGGTGCCGGTCAGGTGCACGAACAAGCCAATCACCGCCATTGCCCAGACGATCACGGCGCTCGAAGGCAGGTCCGTGACGACGGACACTGCCAGGCCTGCGACATAGCTGCCGATTACCAGTGCGTAACCCAGTGCGAGTTGCCGAGTGCGGGCATGGCGATAGGTCGCGACCGCCGGAACGATCAGCGTCGTGAACACGAGATACACACCGACGAGCTGAACTGACGCGGTGACGACCACGGCAAACAGTACGTAGAAGCCGATCCGGCCGATCCTCTCGCGCCACAGGAACCATACGACGGCGAAGATTGCGGTGAGTGCGGCAGTGCGCACCAGCTGACCCGTCGAGACCCAGAGGATCTGGCCCGCCAGCAGGTCCTTCAGGTTCTCGCCGCCATGCGGATCATTTGCGAGCAGCAGGATCTGCGCAGTCGAAGCCAGCACGAACAGGATGCCGATCAGTGCCTCCTGGGCTTCGGGCCGCTTGCGCTCAGTCCAGGTCAGGAACAGCGCGCCCGCGAGTGCCGCTGCACCAGCGGCTACCTGTGCGCTCCAACCCTCGATCGGCAGGCCGAAGTGGCTTGCCGCGATGACACCGAGCCCGGCGACCTGGGCAATGGCGAGATCAATGAACACGATGCCGCGTGCAAGTACCTGCTGGCCGAGCGGCACGTGCGACACGGCGACCAGCAGGCCGGCAACCAGCGCCGGCCAGAGAATGCTCAGGTCCGTGGAGAAGAGATTCATTGGTGCACCGCCTGCAGCCGATTGATGGTGTCATCGAAGAGAGCGAAGAGATCGCTGGCCCCGGGCGAGCCGCCGACCGAAAACGGCAAGGTCACGACCGGAACATGCACGCGTTCCGAGAGCCAGTTGGCCGCCTTCGGATCGTTGTAGGCATTGATCAGGATCAGGCGGGGCGGTGATGCCGAGAGTGTCGACACCAATTGCCCAAGGTGACCAGCGCTCGGTGGCACACCTGGTTTCGGTTCAATCGAGGCCACTTCCCGCAAACCGAGCCAGTGGCAGAGATACGCCTGGTCGCGGTGCATGACGACGACCGGAATTCCGTTGAGCGAAGCGGCCTTGCTCTCCCAGCGCGCGATGGCCTGCGTCCATCGGGCATTGAAATCGTCGCCGCGCTGCCGGTAGTAATCCGCATTGCCTGTATCCAGCATTGCCAACCGCGCGGTGAGCGCCTTGGCTACTGCTGCAATATTGTGTGGATCGAGCTGCAAGTGTGGATTTCCCTGTGGATGGATGTCACCGAGCGAACGATCGAGACGTGATGGGACCTCCAGCAGGCTGACTTGTGCTGCCGCTTCGAAATAGCCGGCGGACCCGGGCTGGATACGGGGATTGCCCGACTCCTGCACGAGGACCGGCAGCCAGCCGATCTCAATCTCCGCCCCGGTAGCAATGACCAGATCGGCCGTGCGCGCACGGGCGACGAGACTCGGCCTGGCATCGACCCGATGCACGTCCTGCAAGGCGGTCGTGGCGACGTAGACATTAACCCGGTCGCCACCAAGCTCGGTTGCGAGTGCGCCCCAATCGGGGGTGGTTGCCAGGATCCTGACTGTGGCTTCTGCCTGCCCGCCGGCGAGGAGAATCAAGAGCGCGATAGCGCCGCGATTGAATTGAAGCATGATTGCGGCTCCTAATATTTGTGGGCGCCGTGCGCGCCGATGCCATAGAGGTATTGCAGCCGGAATTGCCGGTCGCGCTGGCCTTCAGCGCGAGCATCATCCCAGGCGTACTGGGCGCGAAGTCGCGAGAATTCGCTCGGACTCCAGTCGAGCATCACCGAGACGCGATCTGGAGCCGCCTCCAGAAGCGACGGGAACGCCTCTGGCGGTAGGACTCCATCTTCGACGAGGGCAATGCGCGGCGAGCCGGAGTCGAGCGTGTCGTAGCGCAGGCCAATTCGCCAGCGCGGCTGGAACTGGAACACGCCCTGCAGATACCAACCGGACTGCTCGCTGCGATAGGCGTCGCTCAGGCCAAGTCCTTCCGCATTGAACATCAATTCGCCGTCCTCCTTCCGGTGCATGTATTCGCCCTGGACTTTGAGTTGCCGGCGTCCACCGCTGCCTTGCGGCGTCCACTTGAGGATCGCATCCATGCCCCATGTGCTGGACTTCCCGGTGAAGGCATTCGTCACCGGTTCATCGAACTCATTGACGTCATCGTAGGAACGGTCCTCGGCTCGCTGTTCGAGCCAGAAGGCGCCCGCACGCCAGCTGGTAGACGCGCCAAGGTCGCCGCCGACATGCGCGAAAAACGTTTCGCCATTCAGGCCATTGCGACCAAGTCGCGTTCCGGGAAAGGTCTGGCCATTGCCGGTTTCGGCGCCGATCTCGGCGAAGAGCTCGGTCGGCGCAATCCACTTGAGCTGCAGGCCGTCCTGTGCCTGCTGATTGGCGAAAAATGCCTGGTAGACGAGCGGTTGGTCGGCGAAATCCCAGGCATGGGCATGCACTTCATTCAGGTAACCAAAGCCCGAGAAAAAGCGTCCTCCCCTGGCCGTGAGGCCCGATGGCAGGGCAAGCGTCCGGAAGAACGCCTCCTCGACCTCGATCTCATCTTCGCCCGTGATTGCGGCGGTCATCGTGGCCGAAAAATACGGATCCACGTTTGCGCTGATCGTGAGCTCGGATTCCCCGAGGTTGAAGCTGCGCTCGCCCGGGCCGACTTCACCGCCGCTCGGCATGAATCCGGCGATACGCCAGGTGTCCGGGTCCTGCGACACGTTCGTGTAGCTGCCGCCCAGGATCAGCGATATCGCCGGGTTGAATGCCGATGCCGAAGAGCGCGAGCCGGCGGCCGCGGGCTGCTGCTGGGTGGCTTCGGTTGCGATGGGCGCCGGGGTGGATTCGAGCTGGTCGATCCGCGCCTCGAGCGCTCCAACACGCGTCGCGTGTTCATTTTTCAGGGTCTGCAACTCGGCGCGCAGATCCGCGACTTCGTCCGCTGCACCGGCAATGGAAGGCGACAGTGCGCATGCAAGCGCCAGAAGCGCCGCAATGGGCTTGAAACTCGACATGGAATGATCCTCCTCTCAAGTCAACGGGCACGGTGGCGCAAGCGCGCGCCGTGTGGTCATTGGCCTAGAGGAGCTGGGGCGGTGCCCGGGGCTGAAATGCGCGGAAGGGAAAGCGATCGGGAATCGATAGCGTGGCGTCTGAAAGAGCGGGCTCCGCTTCGCACCGATGCGTGAATACCACGCACGGCGTGCCGCCCACTGCCATGGTCACGGGCGCGAACGACAGGCAGGTCGCACAGCTCTGCAGCGAGCCCGGAACGCCAAGCGGGTTCGTTGTCAGATGCGAATAGGCGTGAGCCTCGGCGCCGAACTGTGCAATGAGCAGCGCAAGCGCAAGCAGGCGGGCGATATTACGGTTCTTATGCATTCGGCTCGACGTTTGCATTCAGCCGGAACAGGTTGCCCGGGTCGTACTGCTTCTTGAGTGCCCGCAGTCGCGGCAGGCTGATGCCGTAATTGTCGCTGATCAGCTTCTGGGGCTCGTCGCCGATCGAATTCGTGTAGCGGCCGAGGGTGAAGGGTTCGAGCTTTGCCCAGTAGTCCTTGATGTAGCGGATGTGCGGCGTTGCGTCGCTGTCGAGTTTCCACGAGACGACCGAGAACATGCCGTGCTTCACATGCCGGTGCACAAAGGCGGTGGCATCGGGCGCGACACGGCCAATCGCGCCGCCGGCATGCTGGAAGAACACCACCGTGCCGCGATCCGAGTGCGGCTGGAAGCCATCCAGGAGCGCGTTGACCATGCTGGCCTGGAAGTCGCGGATGAAGCCTTCCTTCATGTAGAGGCCTTCATTGCGCGGATCGGTCCGGTCCGAGCTGCGCTGGATCGCGACGTACTCCTGCGTCTTGATCGTATCGGCGATCGGTGTGCCGAGCTTGCGTAACGGCGCCAGCAACGCTTCGGCCTTCTCGGCCGGTCCGGAATAGCAGACGCTGAATACGAATGTACCTTGCTTGCCGCCAGGCGGCGCCGACATGATGACATCTATATAAAGATCATCCGGGGCACTCGTGCTGTAGTCGCCGTAGAAATCCAGAAGCTCGCGCGCCCGTTCGATCGGGAATACCAAGGCGCCGCCGACGATCTGGCGCTGCATCGGATGCAGTCCGAACTCGAAGCCCGTGATGATGCCGAAATTGCCGCCGCCGCCGCGCACGCCCCAATACAGTTCCGGATTCTCATCGGCGCTCGCATGCAGCAACTGGCCGTCGGCCGTGACGATGTCCACCGACCGGACATTGTCGAGCGCGAGCCCGAAGCGCCGCGCCAGGCGGCCAAAGCCACCACCCAGCGTCAGGCCGCCGATGCCCGTGTGCGATACGGTGCCCGCCGTCGTCACGAGGCCGAAGGCCATCGCCTCATGATCCAATTCGCCGAGCAGGCTGCCGCCGGCTGCATAGGCCCTGCGCGACAACGGGTCGACACGCACGCTGCGGAAGCGCGACAGGTCGATCTGCATGCCGCCATCGCAGGTCGACTTTCCGGAAGTGCTGTGCCCGCCGCACTTGACGGCAAGCAACAGCTCGCGCTCACGCGCGAAGGTCACGGCGTTGCGGATATCCGCCACGCCGGTGGGCTGCACGACGAGCGCCGGGTACCTGTTGATGGATTCGTTGAGCACCCGCCGGGCCTCGTCATAGCCGGGGTCGCCCGCGAGCAGCAATGCGCCGCGCAGGCTGTCCCGCAGTTCCTGCACCGCGGCCTTTTCGAGCAGGGTCGCCGCGCCACGGCCGGTCACCGCTGCGATGTCGGCCGCCACCGGGACGCCGCGGCCCGCGGCCAGCAGGCGCCCGATGGGCAGGGAAGCCGCGACCGCAACCGCGACGGATGATGCGAGGAAATGCCTTCTATCCATTGACTCCCCCTACCTGGTTTTCAAGGCTGAGCGCAGCAGCAGGATAGCCGCGTACAGCACCACGACCACGACACCCCAGCGCAAAGTTACGAGCGACAGTGACTTGACGAGGAACGCCGCAACGAGGACAAGCGGCACACCGCCGAGCGCAAGCCCGATGACGACCCGCAGGTTGATGCGTTCGGCGCGCACGAAGGGCATGCCGCAGACCGGCATCAGGAAGGCGCAGGCCCCCATCATGATCGGGAACGCTGCGATCGGGTTCAGGCCCAGCAGCGACAGCAGGATCAGCGAGGGCGCATAGAGTCCGATACCGAAGGTCATCAGCGCGCCCATGATGAAATGGCCGCCCACGGCGATTGCGAACAGCCTGGCCGGCAACGAAAGCGCGTCGCCACCAGGCGGCATCAGGCCCAGGTTGGAAAGCGCATACAGGCCGGCTGCAATCAATAACGCGATGCCGACCACGGCCTGCACGACCCGCACCGGCAGGCGTACGACGATCGGCTCGCCGATGACCGCGCCCGCAACCGCCGCCGCAATGCAAGTGGCCAGCAGCGTCGGATCCACCTGAACGAGATTGATGAAAATGAATGCCTGCGCGACAGTCGGCAAGGCATGCCCGGCATTCAGCGTGGCCGGAATGAAGCTGTCCGGCACCAGCCCGCGCAGCTTGATCCACGCGGTCGTCGTTGCGAAGGAGCCGATGCCGAGCGTGTCGAAGAAGTTGGTGACGGCGCCCAGGCCGATGGATTCCAGCGTCGGGCGCAGCTCGCCGCGCTTTCGTGCGGTGTCGAACAGCACCCCCGTGAATGCGACGCCGAGCACCCCAAGTGCTGCCAGCAGGACGGTGACAATCATGCGGTGCGGCGCGTGCGCATGGCGCGTAGTCTAGCGCAGAAGCCGCGGCAGTGGCCGCCCTGGCCCGTTACCACACCGCCCTTGCGACAGGGCGGGCTTCATTGGCACACTGCGCAGTCTTCCAAAGCAGGAATCCCATGAATCGTCCAACCATGACCAGGCGGGGCCTGGTCGCCATCGCGCTGTGTCTCACGATTTCGTTGGCCGCGGCGGGAGAGCAAGCTGCCGCGCCATCCGTGCCGGCCGACGTCTCGGCCCAGGCGCTTGAAATATTGAAGCGCTCGATCACGTTTCGCACCTTTCCGGGCCAGGACCAGGTTCCGGCCTACGCCGCCTATCTCGCTGGGGTATTGCAGGCAGGGGGCTTCGCTCCCGGGGACATCGCGATTACGCCCTTCGAGGAGACGGCGACACTCGTCGCGCGCTATCGCGGCGCCGATCCCGGCGCAAAACCGATCGTCATCGGCGGGCACATGGATGTCGTGCCGGCGCTGAAAAGCCACTGGCTGCGCGATCCGTTCACGGCGGTCGAGGAAGGCGGCTTTGTTTTTGGCCGCGGCTCATCCGACAACAAGTTCGGTGTCGCGACTCTGGTGACGACGCTCCTGTGGCTGAAATCGGAAGGATTCCAGCCATCGCGCGACATTGTGCTCGCGCTGACCGGCGATGAGGAAACGCTCCAGGCGACGACCGCAATCCTCTCGGAGCAGCTAAAAGCCGCCGAGCTCTACCTGAACAGCGACGCCGGCGGCGCCAACCTCGGCGATGACGGCAAGCCGATCGTTTACGGCATGCAGGCCGCGGAGAAGACCTACGTCGATTTCGAAGTGAGCTTCACAAGCCCGGGCGGGCACAGCAGCCGGCCCAGCGCGGACAACGCGATCTATTCGCTCGCACGGGCGATCGATCGCATCGCCGCCCACCGTTTCCCCACGCAGGCGACCGAGTTGACGCGCGCCTATTTCCGGGCCGCAGGCGCCCTGACCCCCGGTGAGGAAGGCGCAGCGATGCGCCGCTACGCCGAGGATCCGACTGATGCAGGTGCGATCGCGTTCCTGACGTCCAAGCCTGAACATGTCGGGCAGCTCGGCACGACCTGTGTGGCGACGATGCTGCAGGCCGGACATGCGCGCAACGCCCTGCCGCAAAGCGCGACGGTCAACGTCAATTGCCGCGTGTTTCCGGGCGTCTCGATCGAAAGCGTCCAGGAGACCCTGGAGCAAGTCGTCGCCGATCCGGCGGCGCAGTTCACGGTGCTGGGCCACCCGTTGCCGAGCGATGCCTCGCCGCTCAGGGGTGACGTCATGCAGGCATTGCGCAAGGCCATCGACCTGCATGCTCCTGGCCTGCCGATCGTGCCGATGATGTCGGCCGGTGCCACCGACAGCCTGTATTTCCGCAACCTCGGCGTGCCGAGTTATGGCGTGGGCGGCTTGTTCATGCACCCAAAGGACAACTTTGCCCATGGCCTCAACGAGCGCATACCGGTCGCGGCCTTCGAAGGCGCGCTGCTCCAGTGGCACAGCCTGCTGATTGACCTGGCGCGTTGATTGACGACCGCGCGAGCCGGGCAGCGCCACCGGGCGCCGCGCATCGGCCGCGGAACCGGGCCTTGGTGCGAGCTGTCCAAAGGGCAGGAGGTGGCGCCATGAAACGGTTTCCAACCATGATCCTGGTCGCGATGCTTGCCGCCGGGTGCGCCAGCGGGCCGCAACGTGCCCAGAGCGACGACAAGCTTGCGCAGTACCTGGAGTACGTGGGCGATCCGGTGCGCGGCTTCACTTCGTTCCGTCTTCAGTCGTGGACACCGCTATCGCGCGACAAGCTGATCCTGTGGACCGGCGTCAACGAGGCCTACCTGGTGAAGGTATGGGACAGCTGCCCCGATCTGCAATTCGCGCATGAAATCCGCGTGACTTCGACCGGCAGCCACATCACGACCTTCGATCACGTGCGCGTCGGCCGCGATCGTTGCCCGATCAGCGCGATCTGGCCGATCGACGTGCGCCAGATGAAGGCGGACCGGGCCGCGTTGGCGAAATCACGGGAGAAGTGAGCCCTGCGCGCCGGCTGGCGCTAGTGGGTGCTGTCCCGGAAGTGCTTCCTGCCGCGTAAGGCACGTTGGTATTCGTCCCGGCTGAGAATGTTCTCGTCGAGTTGCATGTCGGTGCGGCAGTAAAACCGCAGGAATTCTTGTATGCGCTCGGCCGAGGCGAGCACGTCGTCGCGAACGTAATTGATGTCGATGTTGACGCACACCGCGCCGACGCCGCCGTAATCCTTGCGGACGATCGGAATCGTCGTGCACTTGAAGCGGCGTGCACCGATGTTCAGTTCGTAATTCAGCTTGTCCTGATTCTGCGCGCGGCGCTTCTTGAGGTCGATCAATAGCGTGGTCGTGCCCATGTCCAGCGTGCGGCCGGTGACCTCGCCGCCCTCGATGCAGCTGATCGAGCGCGATGGATTCGACAGGTCGTGCAGCAGCACATCGATGCCCATGTTCGGGAAGGTGCGCCCGATGAGGCGCACGATGTTGCGGTAATTCTCGAGAAATTCGCGCGTATCGTCGACGATAGCCGTCCCGCCGTACTTGGCAAACAGTTTTTCGTAAACGCGCCGCTCCTCGGGCTCGAGCGCCTGGCGCACGCCGTTCTGCTCGCCGATGAAGATCAGCTGCCGCGCGGCGCGCATATCGGTGTTGCGCAGGAAGTAATGCATGCCCAGGCGAAAATCGCGCAGGCTGAACTCCGCGAAATTCTCGCGCGTGGATGCATACGGGTAGAAATCGTACTCGTCGAGGCTCTTGCCCTGCTGGCGGCTGCGCTCGCGGTATTTCCCGATCAGGTATCCCGCCGCAAGCAGAATCAGCGCGCCGGCGATCTCGGCGGTGAGGTTCGCACGCGCCGGGAGGGTCAGAAATCCACGGACAACCGCCCGTACACGAAGCGGCCCGAGCGACCGAACGGCGAATAGTTCGAAAACGGCGTGTTGCCGGTCGTGTTGCGTGCGACAAAGAACGGATCCGGATACTCGTCGGTCAGGTTCTCGGCGCCGACCGCGACCCGTATGTGATCCGTCAGCTCGAAACGGCCCTCGAGGTCCAGCAGTGTCTTGGCGTCCATCCGGAAGTCGAGCGCCGCGTTGGTGCCCGGGTCGAGCGCCTCGCCGTAGCGCGTGGCCCGGAACGTCGCGCCGAAGCGGTTCAGTTTCCAGTTGACGATCGCCGCATACTTGTCCTGCGGATTCCCTTCCTCGAAAGTCAGGATGTTGATCCGGTCGAACAGTGGCGGCGGAGGAGTCAATGCCGACAACGGCACCGTCGTCGGCACACGGGTCACGTCGGTCGAGTTGAAATTCGCGACCAGCGTGAAGTCGAAGTTTCCGGCGGCCGCACCCTCGACCGGCCAGTTGACGACGATGTCCATACCCTCGGTCTCGGTGTCGACGCCATTGATGAAGAAGCGTCCGCCGCCGATGCCGATGAAGCCCTGGGCGGTCAGGTACGCGCGCACGTTGGCCTGAGTAAGGTTCTCCGACAGCACGATGCGGTCGTCGATGTCGATCCGGTAGGCGTCGACCGTGATCGTCACCTCGCCCAGTGTGAGCACTGCACCGATAGAGAAATTGACCGATTCTTCGGCATCCAGCGGTTTCGCGCCGAGCGCGATCGCGACGGGGTCGCTGACCGGGAAGGTCGTGATGTCGAATGGCACGCCATTGATGAAGTTGGTCGAGGTGGTCGCGAAGAACTGCTGCGGTAGCGACGGCGCGCGGAAACCGTTCTGCACCGAACCGCGCAGCGCGAAGCTTTCAGTGAAGTCGTAGCGCAGCGCGATCTTGCCGGAGACGTTGCTGCCGAAGTCCGAATAATCCTCGACGCGCAGCGCCACCGAACCCAGCAGTTTCTCGGTCAGGCTCGCCTCGAGGTCGATGTAGGCACCGACCGCCGTGCGATCCTCGTCGACGACGTTTGACGGCCGGAAGCCCGGGAACACCTGTGCCCCGGACGCGGTCGGCGAGCCGTTCGGCAGCAGCACGCCGCCGTTGCGGTACGAGTCCGGCTCGCCGGCAGAGATCGAATAGCTTTCGAGCCTGGCCTCGAGGCCGGCGGCGATGTTGAGAGGCGAGGCGAAGCTGGCGATCGGCACCTGGTGCACGCCGGAGAAGTTGAATACCAGCTGGTCGTAATCGAAGCCGCCGGCATCGAAGACGGTCGGGCTCGCAGGACCCAGGGAACGGTTCAGCGTGTTCTCGATCGTGAATTCCATCTCGTTCTTGCCGTAGACCAGCGAGCTATCCATGTCCCAGTCGCCCCAGGCCCAGGCGATTCCGCCGGCCACGCTGAAGTCCGTCACCTCGGGCGCGATGATCGGCAGGAAACCGTCGGGGTAGATCTGGATCACGTTGCGGTCATCGAGCGCGCGGCGGTAGAAGCCGGCCGAACGCGCGTCACGGCTCTGGTAGCTCGCCCAGCCGTAGATCCTCGCACCGTTCGCCAGTTCATTGCCGGCATTCGCGAACAGGCTGATCTGCTCGAGTTCCGGTTCTCCGTACCAGGAATTGAAGCGGTCGAATGTAGCCTCGCGCGGGTCGAAGGCGCCGGGGACGCCGCCGACCAACGGATACTGCTGGCGGAAATCCCAGCCCCCGCGTTCGGTGCGCTCCTGATCCTTGTACTCCATCGCGAGCGTCAGGAAGCCACTCTCGCCCAGCGCAAAGCCTTTCCAGCCGGATACAGTGACCGTATCGCCGTCTGATCCATCGTTGTTGAGCATCGACGGCGCGGACCAGGTAGCCCCCGCGGGCGGAGTGCCGGTTGGTGTCGTGTAGTTGGACTCCCGTACGCCGAAGGATCCGGTGAAGTTTCCGCCGGAACGCTCCTCCCTGAGGCGGACATTGATCACGCCTGCGATCGCATCCGATCCGTACTGCGCTGATGCGCCGTCGCGCAATACCTCGATCGAGCCGACGATTGCGGTCGGAATCGTATTGAGGTCAACAGCGGACGCGCCACGACCGATAGTGCCGTTGACGTTGACCAGCGACGAGGCGTGCCGGCGCTTCGAATTGAGCAGCACCAGCGTCTGGTCCGGAGCGAGACCGCGCAATGTCGCCGGACGGATCGTATCCGTGCCGTCGGCCAGGCCCGGCCGCGGGAAATTGAATGACGGCAATGCGATGGACAATGCATGGTTCAGTTCGGTAATGCCGACGTTCTGCAGTGATTCCCCGGAGACCACATCGACCGCGACCGCCGTTTCGAGCGACGAGCGATTCGCCACGCGGGTGCCGGTGACGACGACTTCACGCAGATCGTCCGAAGGCTCCTGCGCACCAGCGCCATGCGCAGCCAGAATAGCGGTGATGCCACCTGCGAGCAGGCGGGATGTGCGTTTCATGTTCATGTCCATTGTCCTACCCTCTTCAACTTCCGGACCCCCGTTTAAGTTAGCACAGGCGCGCTCAGCAGGTATGCCGCTCCCGATGCAGGAGGTACAGGCCCGCCCCGACGACCACGCCTGCGCCGATCAGCATCCGTACGCCGGGTAGGGCTTGCCAGACGACCCAGTCGATGCCGACCGCCCACACCAGGGCCGTGTATTCGTAGGGCGCCACCAGCGAGGCGGGCGCGAGACGGAAGGCCTCGGTGATCAGGTACTGGCCGGCCCAGCCGGTCAGGCCGACCGCAAGGATCCACGGCCAATCAGTGCTGACGAGCGGCACCCAGGCCGGGGCCGCGAGCACCGAGGCCCCGATCGAAAGCAGCAGCAGATACCAGAAGACCATGGCGGCAGTCGTGTCGGTGCGCGCGAGCATCCGCACCATGACGACCTGCACGGCGTAGGCGAGGGCGGCCACCAGCGTCGCGAGCCCAGCGAGGCTCACGAAGCCGGACAGCGAGGGCTCCAGCATCACGAACACGC
>Ga0214473_10003351_pt1 | contig 19451 bp, 17 predicted proteins | sample RVTome_7_FD_203509 | JGI IMG/M metagenome (GOLD analysis project Ga0214473, IMG submission 203509) | Soil microbial communities from uranium-contaminated site in the Upper Colorado River Basin, Wyoming, United States - RVT98D197 | ecosystem: Environmental > Terrestrial > Soil > Contaminated >... | reverse complement strand
CACCGCCGTTGATCAGAATTTTCAGATGCACATCATCATCAATAACCGCTCCGGCGGCAATGCCCCTTTGATCGCCCGTCAACTCGCCGAACAGTATAGGGAAGCCCTTTGATCCCTTCACTGAACAGAGCCGAGGTAAAATGAGATTTTCTTTTTAATCTTTTCAAAGAAAAATGGTCTAAAGAAAATAAAGATGTTTTTGAGAAAAAGGATACAAGAGATATCCCTTAAGATTAAATAGGAGGTTGCCATGAAAAGACTACTTTTATTCGGGATGAGCTTACTGATGATGCTGTTATTGGGAGGATGTTTTTATTGGGCAGATCCAATCCCGCCCCCACATCCATGCCTTTTTCCGTTTCCTGGTCCACCACAGCCGGGTCCGCCGCCGCCCCCCCCGCCGCCCCCCCCGCGCTAAGACCGTATTAGCCAAGGATGGGTTGTTGGTTCTGGATCTTTATCAAACTTTAGGGTCTTATTGTCTTTCCCTCTCCATTCCTAATCAATGGAGAGGGAAAGTTCAGATTTTCTGATACCGGCAAAGGAAACAGACCATGGCGAAACGAACAACATCAATTAAAGAAACTTTATCGAGAGATGTCGAGATCATCAAGCAAACCGTGCTGGGTTACGTTGAGGCCTGGTACCAGGGGGAGCCCGAAAGAGGAACAAGAAGTCTTCACCCGGAACTGGTTAAGCGAATCGTTCGGGCCGAGAAAGAATCGGGTAAGAGCAATTTGGAAATGATGAGTGCTGCAACTTTAACTGAGCGGTGGCGCTCGGGGGACGGCAAAGCCACACCCAGAGAGGGACAATTAAAAGAGGTAACTATCCTGGATGTCTATGGCAAAATGGCCAGTGTCAAGCTGGAGGCCGCATTCTGGGTTGATTATATGCATCTGGCCAAAATTAACGATGAGTGGGTTATCGTTAATATCTTGTGGGAATTAAAGCCTTAGATATTTTGCTTCGGTGATCGAACAACACGATTAAGACATAACCATGACAACCAGATCCTGTACCCTTTTATTAAGTCTTTTATTTTGGATGTGCGGGAAGGTCGCAGCAGCTCAACCCCCGATACCAGAGGCCCCACCTCCGACGCCTCAGGAAAGACAGTGTCTGGCTCGGGGCTGGCATCGTGTGATATTACCAGTCAACGGAATGGCGCGGGAGCTTCTTTGGAAGGGACCTGAAGGCCCATGGACCAAAGGCGCCATCCTGATCATGCACGGCGGCGGCGGCCAGCATTATCAATGGTGTGTGGCCAATGTGTCTTTTTTGGAGTCCCAGGTCAGGTTCAGTAATCTGGCCCTGGATCAAGGGTTTGCCGTATTTCTACTCAACTCCACGGATAAGGTAACGGACCAGGAAGGCCGATTATGCGGAAAGGTTTGGGACGACGAGGTGCGGGACCGCCCCAATCTCGACCTGCCGTACATCGAAGAAATTATCCAAGTTTTTAATCCCCAGGTACGCCCACCGGGGAGTCGGAAAGCAATATTTCTTACCGGCTTATCCTCGGGCGGCTATATGACTGTCCGCGCATCAACCCATTTTGATAACCTGATCACCGCCTTTGCCCCTGTCTCCAGCGGAGACCCCTATGGCTGGTATCGGATATGTGAAAAGGGCCTCTCACCACGGAAAACGGTTTTTGGATTAGGTTTTGACCGAGAAACCGGGAAGCAAATCATAGAACCCGATGCCTGTCGTAGGGACAGATATGTCCACGAAAGGCCCTGGGAAAGCACCTTTCCGAAAACGAAACCGGCCTTTCGCACCTTTAAACACGAAAAGGACGGCATCAACGATCTGTCTTGCAGTGAAAAGGTAGATAGTCTTCTTCGCCGGCACGGGTATGTCGGAGAACCGGCCTTTTTGTTAAAGGACGAAGGGCCTCGTAGCCTGGCCAATCACCTTTGGCAAGACGCCTACAATCAACCTATCCTGGATTTTTTCGCCCGTCAACTCGATAAGGATAAATAAATTTTTTGTAGACATTATTGTAAAAATTTGATAATATACCTTTATCAAAATTAGTCTAAGGCAGGATTTTTTAAGTAATTCAAGCAGTTAATATTAAACAAACATGAATTTCAATGGACTTTCCTCTTATTCCATACGGTTCTCTTAATACCCCTCCTAGGGAGAGAGTAGAACGATTACCACAGTTTACCCCAGACGTCCCTCCTCCCCCCAACACAGCCCCGACTCAAACACTTTTCATTAAAGACTTTACATCGATCGGAAATACCATCTTTGTCGACGTTGAATTCCAGGAAGGTTTTGATCCAATCAGTCCATCGGCCAACTTTCCCAACTGGCCGGACTTCCGGTTAAGAAACGCCTTCAACCGTTATTATCAAGCAGCCGAAAGGGAACAACAGAAAACACTCCCTACCGTTGACCTTTTTGTTTAACCCTTTTATTTAAATCGCTCCCCACCCCCCTTTTTGAAAGCTCTCTCGCAGTCGTAAGACTTCTTTTTTCTTTTTCAAAAAGTCAAACGGTTACCCCATCGGCTTGATTCCGGAAACCTTGATACTGGCCACTGTTTTGGCCATCTCCTTGGCTTTTTCACCGGAGATATTCAGGTTTTTAGCAACGGCCTGGACCGTGGGATCATTTGACAGCCAGTCCAAGGGGAAGGTTTTCTCCTCCATGACCTGGATTTCAGCAAAGCCGGCTTCTTTTACGGCTTCAAGATAATCTTTTTTCATCGTCGCCCCGGCTAAGCAGCTTACATAGGCGGCCACTGAATTTTTAACCGCCTCCGGAAGGTCCTGCAACAAAACGATGTCCGAAACCATAAGCCGGCCGCCGGGTTTCATGACCCTAAAGGCTTCTTTAAAAACTCTTCGTTTATCCGGTGCAAGATTGATTACACAATTGGAAATGATTATATCGCCGGTATTATCGGCCACCGGCAGGTTTTCGATTTCACCCAACCGGAATTCTACGTTCTCATACTCCCCCTTCCTGGCGTTTTTTCGAGCCTGATCGATCATCTCCGGGGTCATATCCACCCCGATCACCCGGCCGTTTTTACCCACCCGGTTAGCCGCCAGGAAGCAGTCGAATCCCGCCCCGGAACCCAGGTCGATGACCGTCTCCCCTTCTTTTATGGCCGAATGGGCCAGGGGATTTCCGCATCCGAGTCCCAAATTGGCGCCTTCGGGTACGGCCTTCATATCTTCTTCCTGATAGCCGATCCTCTTACTGATGATCTCGGTTTGCAGGGTGGGTCCGCAGCAAGACGTGGCCGGACCGCAACAAGACGACCTTTGCTGGGCCACCTGAGCATAGTTATCTCTTACCACTTTTTTAATTTCCTCTGTTTCCATTATAATACCCTCCTGTCATATGAAATGATTATTAAAATACCGTACGCCGTTAAGCGTTCGGCGATTGAACTATTCTAGGCCACATTTTGAATATTCATAATAGGCCCGAGAAAATCCTTGACCCCTACCGCCAGATCTTCGGCCTTGATCAAGGTAAAACAACAAATTTTCCCTTCTTTCTCCCAACTGACCAGGGCCATTTTATCCCCGGCCCGGATATCAGCCCGGTCTCTTAAATCTTTGGGCAGGACCATCTGACCCCGCTCGTCAACACTGATCAGCGATTCGACCCTGCAGCAATGGGCTCCCGGGCTTTTGTCCGACATTAAAGATTTTTTAGGCATGATTCCTTTCCTCCCTTAATCATCAATCTGATAAAAAAATAAAAGCTGATTTTTCTGATTAATCTGATTTAGACTAAAAATAAGACATCCCGGGGATGAAGTCAAGCCCTTTTTTAAACTTTTTTCTCCTTGACCCTTTTATGGGCTTATTTTATACTTGGTCAACCCAAAGGAAAATCTGATCCAATAAACCCCTTTGCTTTTCTTCATAAAGTTTCAACTGCTATTTCATGTTAAGTAATTTCCCGGACAAAAGAAGGAGAAAATGATCAATCCTCAAGACATATCCGACAAAACCGTTATCAGACTGAAGGAAGATCCTTATCTAATCACCTCCGAGCGGTTGAATGGTGCCGATACGGGACTGACCTGTTTCTTTTTTAACCTCGGTGCAAATTTCTATGTCTTCAGTTATGACAGCCATGGAGTGAGGCGGCACACCCTGATCGATACCGGAGATCCCATGTATCGGGACCGGATATGGTCCCTGTTAACGGATCATAACATCAATCCCGAACACATTGAGAGGATCATCATCACCCACCGCCATCATGACCATTGCGGTCTGGCTGACCTGCTGTCGCGAAAATCGGGAGCTAAAATCCTAGTCCATTCCAATTTCCGGAATTTCATAGAAGGGCCCTTAAGTGAGACAGACCGGCTGTGGCTGAGAGGGTTCGATCCGGCCCGGCTCCGCCAATGCCCTGTACAATATCTATCTCCATTGGAAGGAACCCCGACTGCCGCTATTGACGGCCTGAATTTCCCCATCCTGTCCAAACCCCTCCCTATCGGGGATACCGGCCGCCTGGAGGTTCTGGGTTGCCCGGAAAGCACCACCATGCACAGCCCAGACCAGATTATTTTACACTATGTTCCGCAAAGCCTCCAAGACCCAGATGGAAAAGAACCGGCTAATGATCGGACGGCCAATCATATCCTTTTTTCGGGGGATTTGTGGTTAATGCACGGCCCACTTTTTTCCAAAAGCTTCAGGGCCTTTTCTCTTCGTATGAGAATGGCATCCCGTCAATTAAAGGGAGTTTTAAGTGGGCAAAAGTGGCCCAGAAGAGATCCCCGTTTGCAAGATATTCAGGCCAAGGAGGCCCTCAAACACGGTTTTAGTCTGATCAGGGTCATGCCCGGGCATGGAGAAGATTTTATGGGGACCCGCGTGATCCCCCGGTGTTTTCTTTGTGATCGTGACCTCCTGGTTGAATTGGGTTTTTCCATGGATGAGAAGAAATCCATCTTGAAGTCCGGAGATCTTACAGAAAAGGTCAAAGCCCTGAGGGAAAATGCTTATACCCGTTTCATTAAAGAATTGCTCTTCTGGAAGGAATCGGGATACACCCGGAAGGAAATATCGGATTTTCTGGTCCGAATATATTTGGAGCAGCAAGGTGGAGGACCTCTGGTCAAAGAAGACCGGCGGGAAAGAAGGCGAAGGATAGAAGAAACCCTGGCCAGATTAAGCAATGAGGGGGAGGGTGCTGACAGTCTCAACACCCTGGCCGAATCGACCCTGGCCGGTATAAAACGAATGTCTTGATCCGTGAATTTAATCCACGGTTCTTCTTTTTTCCAAAATACGCCGGGCCGCCATTCGGACCGCCGACGGCAGCATCAGCCACTCATAAGGCAGAACCACCTCCTGCAGATCTTTGGCTGCCTGTTTCGGATCCTTCAAGCCTTGGCAATAATTTTTTACTATTGAATCCGGTATCAAAACCGCCTGTTTTAAGAGCATATCGCCGCCGTCATAGGCAAGTGATGCTTCATGGACTGTCGGATAGGTATAAAAATTATCCACCACATTTTTCTTGCCGCGATAAATTAAGTCTTTTACTTCTTCCAGGACATGCTGATGCACGGCCAGTCCATACATCTTATCCCCGCCGTGTCCGAATGGGTCGGCCGGATGAATGTTATACATATTTATCCCCTCAACGGGATAGACTTTATGGATGCAGCCGACCAGGAAAATCAAATCCGTAAAAGCCGATGTTAAGATCCTGTTACAGGCGGCATTGAATTGATCCAAACCGGAATAATCTTTGTAGTCGATCACTTCAGAGCGTAACCCACGGCTCCTGGCCTTTTCCAGACAACCGGCCCCTTTTTTGGTGCTGATCAGCATCGGCGGATTAATCTCCGGGATACATCCCGCCTCCCAGGCCTCCATAATGGAATTGGCGTCTGTTCCGGAACCGGAAGCGATCAAGGCCACATTGATCTTATCGGTGCCTAAGCTGCTTTTCCGAATATAAATCTGTTTCATTTCTTTTTCCATAATTCTCTCCTTTGATTAACCCGCCCCACCTCACCCCGATCTCCAGGTACCTCTTGGGGTCAGGCGCTTTGCCGATGAAGATGTCACGGGCGGTGTCGAGCATCCTTGACGCTGATTTTATAACTGTTCAGACCCGCCTGGCTCCTAATTATGGCGAATTCGCCAAAATTAAATTCGAGATTGTGACCCTGTTCCCAGATGCCAAGGAACTCAACCGAGTTCCGGTTTCGCATTCAATCTGAGATGAAAAATTCCCCATCCTTGGCCTTCAACATGTCCGTCACCGAAATGTAATCCTCGTCCCCGTGTGACAGAACCGTGACAGCAGTCGCCAAAACCTCAATCGTCGTTTTCTTCGCCTTGCCAATTTTTTCCCCCTAAGTCACAAACTGGCTCAATAAGACGCATATAAAAAATAAGGGGTAAAAAGGTCTTTAGGTTCACTTTACTCCTGGGCACACCGATGTCATGGAATTTATCCGTTAGTTGTTGGGCCATCCCAATACTTGAAATTCGAATTCCAATTCTGTTCTTCCTTCTGCAATCAACTTTTGTAAAGTTGCAATCAAAAGAGAAAGCACAACCAGACGTGTATCATTTAAGCTATCTGACAAATTTTCATATTTTTCATGGCCATCATAGATACAATAATTAAAAGGGATATCGATATCGCCATGTATTACTCTTGATCTTAAGTCATATGATTTGCTTAATCTTTTTTTATTTTTATTGGGTTCACCAAGAAAAGCTCGTGATTTTTCTATTATTTGATTTTTTAGGCCACTTTTGTTTCTTCCGTATAAAGCCTCAAGTCCAATAAGTATCCAAATTGTGTCAAGATTTATAGTATCAATGGCTTCACTATAATCATCCTTTAATAAATGGGTAATAGCAGCTATTGCTCTCCCAATAGGTCCTTCCCCCATACTTCGGTTGAAGAAGCTAAATGAATTTAACCAATTCCATACTTTTTCTAATTTTAGTTCAAGGATTTGAGGCCACCCATTTTCAAAAGAATTTCTTTGAGCTTCAAAAAATATATTATGGGTTCCCCTTATATTTGATCCTATTATTCTATTATCATAAAACACAGTTCCCTTACTTGTTGTAATCAGTCCACATTTCGATAGATTTAATGCCAACAATAAATCATTGGAAAGTTTCTCTATCTCTCTTGCTGCAACAGACATATAAAGGTCTTTTTTTCTAGGAAAAGAGCTGCCCCAAAAATCACCAATGTAATTTTCAACGTCACCTTTAGAAAATTTGCATTTCGTTGAGATTATTAAAAACCAAAAATCCCAAAATGGAGACGGCCTTCCTTCCCAAATCTTTTTAAAAATAGACAGGTCAGTAACATCTTTTACAAGGGTAGTGTTGAGAAACACTTCATAGTCGTTTATAAATTTTATCTTAAGTTTATTACTTAATGATATAAATTCATTTAATCCATTCTCAAACTTGTTTATTAACGCATTTCTTTCTGTAATATGCGGTAATACTACGGGTATATATGCTGTTAGTTTAGATGAGAAATTTTTCATTAATATAAATAATTGCCTTAAAAAGATTTAGAAATATAATTTTAGGGGATAGCCTCTTCGACAATTTTAATTTCTTCGTTGGTCAACCCATATAGATCATAAACCAGCCGATCAATTTGATGGTCAGTTGTGTCAATTTGTCGTTTGAGGGCGGTTCTTTCATGGTCTGTTTTGGCATCAATCAGTTCCTGATGCAAAGATAGTATTCGCTCGACAAGGCCGACCATTTGGTTATGAAGGGCGAGTTCAACATGATTAGAGAACTCGATCACATGGATTGGTAACCGTTTACAATCTTTAATTAAGATCTTTTGAAATCGCATTTTAAATTCATCAAGAAATCGTTTGCGATGGTAAAAAGATAATAAACGACTGTTTAAAATTCCAAGCAGGTACTCGTGCGTCCACTCAGGTTTTGGTAAAATATTAAAGGCATTTTGTGCATTGTAAAGTTCCATGCTCGTAATAGTTGCCCAAATTCGTTTAGTAGTCCAGTCGATTATTTGTTTAACGAGAATTCTCTTTTCCACAAAGAATCGTTTGTCCCTCGGTGCTCCAAGCCAGGAACCATAACTGATCCATTCCTCTCCATTCCATGAGACGGAATACCTTTTTACATCATTGCCAGCTAAGATTTTTTTGTATGTTTTATTTTTGGGGATCGGTGCGTGAAAAACTCTATTTTTAATTTGAGCGACGGTGTGCCCTTTATACTTGTCATAAGGTGTGAGTCCCAAAGAGAAATCAGCACATTCCTCGAAGGGAATTGATTTATAAAGACATTTTTGCATTATTGTATCATCATCTTCTGTCGTATTTATTGCCCATACACAGTCATCCTTCTGCTCCCAATTAGATTGAAATATGTGGGAATGCACTTGGGCAGTGAGGGGATCAATTGACGAAATTCTATTATATCCGGAATACCCAATTATTTCTATCGGGGCTTTATTTGTTTCTGGGTTTGATAGTACAATTATTACTGTGTCAACTTTAACTTCCCCGGCTACTGAGCCAAAGGATTCATTTGGGAGCCGGGCTAAGCTATCTATTCTAAGGCTATTAGTGATTTTGCGGCGCAACTCTAGGTAAGATTCCTGTGTAAGAAATGCTGTTGGGATAATCATAGAAAATCTGAACTGCGGGAGTTTCACTATATTTAAACATTTTTCTATAAATGCCGCAAATAGATTAATACGATTGTTGGCAGTTTGATATCTTGAGAAAATATACTGGACATCGGTTTCGGGTAATCCTTTAATATCAACATAGGGTGGATTTCCTATGATCCCGTCGAAGCCGCCTGCATGCATAATCTCACGAAACTCGTTGTCCCAGTCGAACACATTGACCCGTAACCTTTCTTCGATATCGAAAAGGTTTAGTTGCTTGGCATCGTAAAAATCCGGCTCAATGAGGGAGTTGCCGCATTTGATGTTATTGCCCAAATCCGGCAGGGCTCGTTCACGGAACAACTTGAGCTGTCTGGAGAGGGTTTGTTCGTTTTCCCCTTCCAGCACTTTTAACAAGAGCGATAACTTGGTTACCTCTACGGCTTGAGAGTCGATGTCCACTCCATAAATGTTGTTCAGCAAGATGCGCTTCCGCTCGGCAGTGGTTAACTTCCACTCCCCCCTATGACCCTGGCATAAAACAGGGGAACGTCCGGTGGTCCATTTCCGGGGGGTATTTTTCTGGTACCAGTCCAAATGCCAGTCCAGTAAATACTGATAGGCATTGATCAGGAATGAACCTGATCCACAGGCCGGGTCCAAAATACGAATTTTAGCCGCCTGTTTGGGCGTCTTTCCGGTTACCAATTTCCCCACGGTATTTTTAACAATGTAATCCACAATATAGGTGGGAGTGTAATAGACTCCACCGGCCTTCTTAACCTCCGGCTTGTCCTCTACAACTGCCCGGTGTCCGGCAGTCAGACGAATAACCTTCCCCAAAAACTGTTCATACACCTGGCCGAGGATATCGGCAGGCAGAACGGAGAATTCATAAGGGCTGTCCGGATAGTAAAGGTCCTTGATGATTTCCTTCAGCGGCGCATCGTCAATAATCAAGCTGGGGGTAAGCCGGTCCGGTTCTTCCTTTCGCCCTTTTTCTAAGGAAAAATGAAACAGGCCGGAATTATAACGTTCATCGGCCAGACGAAAGAAATGATCAAGGCGGCGGTAAACATTGGTCCCATTGACTAATGATAAAAGCCGGTTGTAGTCTTCGATGCCCCGGTCCTCACAGATACGCAGGAAAATGATCCGGTCGATAATGCGTTGAACGGAAAAGTTAAGCTCCCGCTGGGTGAGGTCCGGATTGCGCAGGGCCAGATTGCGGGCCAGGAGTTCCCGCCAGGATTCGATTTCTTTAAGAAAGGCCGTGTCCACCTCGGCCGTTCCTTTTTTCCCCTTACCCGCCTCGGCATATTTATCAAATGAACCCTTAAGCACTGCCTCATGAGAAAAGATCGAGGCGATTTCTTCCCAATGCTGAGCATAATCCTTTATGGTAAGATAAAGGATGCGACCCGTTGAGGCTTTATCGGCCTTATCCGGTTTGATCCGGCAGTCATAAACAGCGAATTCTTCGAAGTTGGTCAGTATACTCAAGGGAAGTTTAGCCGACCAGGCATAGCGGCGAAGCTGAAAGGCCGCTCCAATGTCTTCCTTAATCTTAATCGAGGGTTTCTTGGCTTCAATGAAAAATTTTCGGGTGCCGCCGATGCGGAAACAGTAATCGGGGGCTTTGGTTACTCCCCCCACTTTAATGGCATCCTCATGGATGACATCCTTGTAGGCCTCGGCATACCCCTGCTTGTTGTTCACGTCCCAGCCCAAGGCCTCAAAAAAAGGATCCACAAACTCCCGGCGCAGTTGGGTCTCGTTGTAGGGGTCGGAGTGATAGGCTTGATGGTTTTGTTCAAACCGGCTGATCAGTTCGGTGATGACAGGAGGAAGTGGGATCATTTCTTTTTTTTCGTGTTTTGGTTATGAGCAGGCAGGGATAGCCGCCACAAGGCATCCACCGGCAAGGCCTGCAATCGGGAACCAAAGGGAATGGATTCGGTGCCGGTGTAAAAAACCAAACCCCGATGAAATCGTTTTCCGACTTCTTCCGATAAGAATTTTATTGATTTAAAGTCTTGGATACCCACTGTATTGCTGGCCTTGATCTCGATAGCCGTCAATCGCCCCTGGGCATCTTCCAAAATAATATCGATTTCCTGTCCTGTTTGGGTTCGAAAATGAAATAATTGAGGCTGTGTTCGACTCCAGGAAATTTGTTTCTGAAGTTCCATTACCACAAAATTTTCAAGAAGAGTTCCGACCTGCTGGGGATCGGTAAGGCCGCGGTCCGCTCTAAATCCTAACAGATGGGCCATTAACCCGGTATCGGTAAAGAAAATCTTGAAGGACTTAACCAGTCTTTTGCTCAGGTTTCCTGACCAGGAGGGAAGCGTTTTGATCAAAAACGTGGCCTCCAACAGACTCATATACCGTTTAAGGGTTGTCTGGGGAATGGTGGTGCTTCTGGAAAGTTCGGAAAAGTTAAGCAGGGAAGCGCCTCGTACCGCCAGGAGAGCCAGCAATCTGGGCAGCATGGTGAGACCCTCGATTTGGGCCAGATCACGAACTTCCCTTTGCAGTATGGTCGTCAAATAAGAATTAAACCAGGCCCTTCGCCGGGATTCCCTGGAGCGGCCAAGAATTTCCGGGAAACCACCGGGCAAAACATATTTTTCAAAAAGATCTGTTCGGTTTGTTGGTATACCCATCAAGGGCAGTAAAGTATCACTGAAGACGGCATCAATAAAATTTTCCTTTATGCCTTCTTTTTCACCCTGGGAAAAAGGCCAAAGGGTTATGATTTCCATCCTCCCTACCAGGGATTCGGAAAGAAGGGGCAGGAATAAAACATTAGCTGAGCCGGTGAGCAGGAAACGTCCGGGTTGGCGATGGCGATCCACTTCGGCCTTTATAACCAGGAAAAGATCAGGAACCCTTTGGACTTCATCTAAAACAACCGGTCCTTCCAGACCGGCCAGAAACCCGGCAGGGTCATGGCGGGCGGCAGACAAGACCGCTGCATCATCAAAAGTGAGATAACGGGCAGGATGCTCTCCGGAGGCCAACAAGCGGACCAAAGTACTTTTCCCGGTTTGACGAGCACCGATCAGCATTACCACCGGGGTATCGTTTAAGGCTTCCAGAAGAAGCGGGGTAATATTTCTTCGAATCATGGCTAAATTTTAACCGATTGATGGTTAATTTTCAACCAAAAAAATTACCGAGAGCAGAAAAAGATTATCCCTCTACCTGAACCAGTAATACGCCTCTTCGTTAGATCAAGAAAGTAAATTTTTATAAGTAAATATAATTTGTTATATTAAAATTGGATATTCCCAACTGCCCGCTGAAACACGGCATTGGCCGTATGGTAGTCCCACCCGGCTTCGACCTGGGTGGCCTGGGCCCGGGTTAAAGCGTTCTGGGAATCCAATAGATCGGTGACGGTTCCGGCCCCGGCTTCATAACGCTCTTTGGCCAGGCGCATACTCTCTTGAGCATCCTGAACCAAAACTTTCGTTGCCTGCACCGCCGCATAAGTTTCTTTGAGTTTGGAGTGGGCTGTCCAGACCTCTTGCCTCACCTTTAAGAGTAGTTGCTTGGCCTCGGCCTCTTCTCTGGAAACCTCGGCCTTGGCCCGGGCCAGCTGGTGCTTTCGAAAAAAACCATTAAACAGGGGCCACTCGATGGAAATCCCGGCCAACCATTCATCATCCTGGGGGAAAAATTCCGTATCCCTTCGGCCGTAGCTTCCTTCGACCCGGACCTTTGGGCCAAAGGCGCTTTTGGCCGCCTGCAGGCCGCCTTGCTGGGCTTCTATGCGTTTTTGAGCGGCCTTGATCTCCGGGCGATTATGCATGGCCTGATTCAAGGCCTTAGAAAGGTCTATCGAATCCGGAGAATTAATCTCTTCTCCCTTGGCTTCAATGTCGAGAGATATCTCTACGGGCAAACCCATAACCGTATTCAAGTTGCCCTTAGAAATCCGAACGAGGCTTTCAGCCCGAACCAAAGCCAGCTCGGCATTGGCCGTTTCTACCTGGACCCGGAGGACATCGGCCTGTGAAACTGCTCCGGCCGCCTTTCGTTCTTTAGCCAACCGCAAATGGTCTTTGGCCCGGATCAGATTTTTTTCAGCCACTAACCGGATTTCCAGTGCCTCGGCTAATCCGTAAAATCCCTGATGAACCCCGAGGATAAGATCTTGAATGATCCTGGCCTTTTCCTCTTCGGAAATCCCTTGTCTGGCTATGGCCGTTTGATATTGGGCCCGCCGCTCGCCGCTGTCAAAAAAGGTGTAGCGGGCCCGGATTCCAGCCTTCCAGTCGTCGGTTGGGCCGACAATTGTGGGGATGGACCGGCCGGGGAGAGAAAGCCCGCTGGGCAGAAAGGCATGTTGTTGCCAATAGGCGTAACCTGTTTGAAGGCCCAGCTCGGGATAGTAAGAGGCCCGGGCCATGCCGGTTGCCTCTTTCGCTGCAAGGACCCCCATATTAGCCGCCTGCGGAAGAGGATTGGTCTCCAGTGCAATCTTTATGCAGTCGTTGAGGGATAGTGGCTTGTTGGATTGTGACATGCCGGGAGACTCAGCCCAAACCGGGCAGGTAAAGATCACCATCATTAAGGCTATACCCATGATCAGCCTCGTCAGTCTATTCATATTCATTACCTTTCCGTTATAGTTATGCGTCAGGAATGCCTTATGGACAGGAATCATTGCCTCCTCCTTATAGCGAGTAGCTATTAAAAAGTTTGGAGTTCGGAGAAAAGAGATTTTACTCCAAACTAATCACTCTAAACTCAAGACTAATTTTTTGAATCCATGACCCCTTGGTCTTTTTTCGATAGGTATTGACACCGGATTAAGCGTTCCTGATGTTTTATTAGGCCATTGTTTTTCGAAATCGTTTTGAAGCGGTCCAGAGAACGATCAGGCCCATGACGGCCAAAGCCGTCATATGAGGCCAAAGAATGGTCACCCCCACTCCCTTGAGAAAAATCCCTCGGAGGATAATCAGGTAATAACGCAGGGGATTCAAATAAGTCAACCACTGAATGACCTCCGGCATATTGGCAATGGGAAATATGAATCCGGAAAGCAACATAGCCGGAAATACAAAAAAGAAGGCGCTCATCATGGCTTGCTGCTGGGTCCTGCTGACGGTTGAAATGAGAAGCCCTACTCCCAGGGTACTCATGACATAAAGTCCGGTGGCCAGCAAGAGCAAGCCCAGGGATCCCCGGATGGGGACCTCAAACCAGAAAATCCCCACCAGGGAAATCAGGATCACATCGATGAAACTGATCAGGGTAAAGGGAACGGTTTTTCCCAAGATAAATTCCTTTGGGGTTATCGGGGTGACCATGATCTGTTCCATGGTCCCGATCTCTTTTTCCCGCACTACAGCCATACTGGTCAATAAAAGGGTGACGAGCATGACCAGCATGGCAATTACCCCAGGGACATAAAAATTCCGGCTTTCCAGATTTTCATTGAACCAGGCCCGGGTCTCCAGGTCTATCTGTCCGAAGAGCGGACCCCCACCCGGAAGACGGGAAGCCCGGTTGGCAAGGATTTCCTGGGCATATTGGGCCACTATTTTACTACTGTAGCCCAGAACGATGGCTGCTGTATTGGAATCGGTTCCGTCCAGGATCAGTTGCAGAGGGGCCGTGTGGCCGGCGGTCAGATCCCGACCGAACCCCTTATTAAAACGAAGAAGGACCTGGACCCTTCCATGATCCATCAATTCCCGGATCTGGTCTTCCCGACTTATAAATTCATTGGTCTGAAAATACCCGGATTTGATAAAACGGTCCACCATCTGTCGGCTGTAGACACTGTTGTCCTGATCGTAAATGGCCGTGGATACGTTCTTGACATCGGTTGTCACCGCGTAGCCGAAGATGAGCACCTGAAAAACAGGCATTACAAAAATAATGGCCCTCGACCTGGGATCGCGAAGAATCTGGATAAATTCTTTAATCAGGATCTGTTTGATTCTTTCCCACATGATTAAACCAGTTTCTTCTTAAACTTTTTATTGGCCAGGATAAACATCAACAAGGAAAAAATGATCAGAAAAACACTCTCCCAGACCAGAATTCTGGGGCCGACCCCTTTCAAATAAATCCCTTTTAAAAGGGTCACGAAATACTTGGCCGGAATAAAATAGGAGATCCCTTGCAGGACCTTAGGCATACTGCGGATGGGATAAGCAAAACCGGAAAGTAAAAAAGCCGGCAAAAAGGTGGCCACCATGGCTATCTGGCTGGACAATAACTGGCTTTTGGTGGTGATGCTGATGAGCAGACCCAAGGAAAGGGTCCCAATAAGAAAAACAGCGGCCTGGCCGAAGATCAAGGCGACGTTGCCTCGCAGCGGGACATGGAAAAGAAACTCACCCATCAGGACGGCCAGCAGAACATCAAACATACCGATACAAAAGTAAGGGAACAGTTTCCCGAGAACCAACTCCGGGGCCTTGACCGGGGTGGAAATCAATTGTTCCATGGTCCCCTGTTCCCATTCCCGGGCCACGGTCAACGAGGTTAACAGCGCGGCAATAACCATCATGATCACCGCAATAAGACCGGGGATGATATAATTCCTTGATTCCAGGTCGGCGTTGAACCAGACCCGGGGATGAAAGTCGATGGGACTTCCAATCTCCCGTCCTCCCTGGCGTTTTATTGCCTTCAGAGCGACATCCTGATTGAAACCCATCGTGATCCCTTCGGCATAACCCATGGCGATGGTGGCGGTGTTGGAATCGCTCCCGTCGATGATCAACTGAAGAGAGGTCTTGCGCCCCGAGGCAAGGCGGCCGGAAAAATCCGGAGGGATGATCAACGAGGCTAAAGCCCGGCGGGTGTCGATGGCCTCTTCCACCTGCCGGTAGTTGTTCACATAGCCCTGGAGGGAAAAATATCGGGAGCCCAAAAAATGGCTGACCAATTCCCGACTGACCTGGGACTGGTTTTGGTCCCAGATAACCATGGGTACTTTATCGACATCAAGGGTCAAGGCATATCCAAAAAGGATCAGCATGATCATCGGCATGGCAATCCCCATGCCCAGGCTTCTCGGATCCCGGAAAATATGGAGGAATTCCTTTCGGGACATGGCCCAGGTGCGCATCCATTTCATTTCCGCACCTCAGCTTGAGGCTGCTCGGCCCGGTCCCGTGCCTCAATCAAGGAAACAAATACGTCTTCCAAAGAAGGGATGATCTTCCCGATACGGAAAACCTTAAAACCTTTTTCAACCAATGTGCTTTGAATTATTTCAACGGCCTTATCGGCATTCTCCACCACGACATGAATCCCCTTGCCGAAAAGGGCGGCTTCCCGGACGGTGGAGATCTTTTCAAGGACTTCCATGGCCTCTTGAGGTCGTTCGGACAGACATTCCAGAACATCCTCCTGCATCCACTGGGTCTTCAGCATTTCGGGGGTTCCCAGGGCAATCAATTCTCCCCGGTAAATCAGGCCGATTCGGTCGCAGTATTCAGCCTCATCCATATAATGGGTCGTCACAAAAACCGTCACCCCTTTACCCGCCAGGTCATAAATAAGATCCCAAAACCGGCGACGGCTGATGGGATCCACTCCTGAAGTGGGTTCGTCCAAAAAAATGATCGGGGGTTCGTGGAGAACGGCACACCCCAGAGCCAGGCGCTGTTTCCATCCCCCGGAAAGCAGGGCCGTCCGGGAGTCCCTGTGATCCATGAGGCCGGCCATCCGAAGCACCCATTCTTTCCGTTCTTCTTTTTTCTTCTCGGGAATATTGTAGATACCGCTGTAAAAATTAATGTTTTCTTCCACCGTCAGGTCTTCATAGAGAGAAAATTTCTGGCTCATATAACCGATATGGGTCTTTATCTTTTCCGCTTCTTTCAAGATATTGAAGCCGGCCACCGTACCCGTACCGCCGCTGGGGGCTAGAATTCCGCACAGGATGCGGATAGTAGTCGACTTTCCGGCCCCATTCGGTCCCAGGAAGCCGAAAATTTCTCCTTTCTTAATCTCAAAACTGACCCGGTTTACGGCCATAAAGCCACCGAAACGCCTTTCCAGGTCTTTAACGACAACCGCATTGTTATTGATCATACTATCCATCATCAGCTTAACTCTCATGCCCCGTCAGGGAACAATGAAGCAAAAAGAAACTTTTTTACTTCCGCATTCCGAAATCCGCAATCCGAAATTTGAATCCTATCTTCGATCTAAGGGTTTCCCGTTTGATCAGAGACGACCGATATAAAAACATCCTCCAGGGAGGGCTCAATAGGAATGATCCCCAAAGAGTGAAAACCGGCCCCGACCATCACCTTTTCTGCTTTTTTTGAATCCTCCTCCGGCCTTTCGGTGATCAGGTGAACCCGATCGCCGAACAGACCCACCGAGTCGGGGTCATAATGTTCCCGCAATAAGGCAGTAACTCCTCGGGGCTGATCGGACCGAATCTCCAGGATCGTTCCCTTCATGAGCTGTTTCACCTCCTCGGGTGTCCCCAGGGCTAATATTTTTCCATTATGAATAAGTCCTATCCGATTACACCGTTCCGCCTCATCCAGATAAGCGGTAGAAATAAAAATAGTCACTTTCTCCTTGAGAAGTTGATAAAGGATGCGCCAGAAGTCCCGTCGGGATACCGGGTCCACCCCGTTGGTCGGCTCATCAAGAAATAAAACCTGGGGGGTATGGATCAGGGCGCAGGCCAGTCCCAATTTCTGTTTCATCCCTCCGGAGAGATTTCCGGCCTGTCGTTTTTTGAAGGGGGCCAGATTACTGAAATTCAAGAGACGGTTGATTCTCTCTTCCCGCATTTTTCTGGAGACCCCATAGATATCGGCATAAAATAAAATATTTTCCATCACAGTGAGATCGGGGTAAAGGCCAAACCGTTGGCTCATATACCCGATTTTCTCTTTGATGGCCTCGGGCTCCTTCCGGATGGAGTGACCGTCCACCCAGGCCTCGCCGGAGGTGGGATCGAGGATGGCCGTGAGTAAACGCATGGTCGTGGTTTTACCTGCGCCGTCCGGGCCCACCAAACCGAAGATCTCCCCTTCGACCACCTCCAGGCTAAGGGAGTCCACAGCGGTCAGGTTGTCAAAGGTTTTGGTCAGGTTTTTGGTTTTTATGGAAGCCATTTCATCCTAAATCCGAATCACCAAATTTCGAAATCCGAAAAAAATCCAAAATCCAAATATTCAATTTTCTAAACGTTTTATCTTTAGAATTTTTATCTTTGGTTTTTTTCGAATTTCGTGCTTTGAATTTCGAATTTTATTTCAACAGGATCTCCCCATCGGCAGGCATGCCGGGCTTCAGTTCCATATTGGGATTAGGGATCTCCACTTTGATCCGGTAGACCAGTTTGACCCGTTCCTTTTGGGTTTGAATATTCTTGGGCGTAAACTCGGCCTGAGGAGCAATAAAGGAAATCTTTCCCTCGTATTTTTTCCCGGGGAAGGTATCGGTGGTCAGATGCACCTTTTGTCCCAACTTGATCCGCCCCAGGTCGGTTTCGTTGATGTAGGCCCGTAAATAGACCCGGCTCAAATCACCCAGCGAAATAACCGGGGTCCCCGGTGAAACATATTCCCCAGACTGAACATTTTCTGAAAGGACCATTCCGGAAATAGGAGAAAGCAGGGTAGCATAATTCAATCGGGTTTGGGCCAGTTCCAGGGCTTGTTTGGCCTGCTGCAGGGTTGCTTCCGACTGATCGATTTTTTCCTGGCGAGGGCCTTTTCGAACCAAGGCCGAAAAAGCCCTGGCCTCCCGGATCCGGGCCTCGGCTGCCTCAAAAGCGGTCTTAGCCTGATCGAACTCACGAGTGGAGATGACTTCCCGATCAAATAACCTTTTCTGCCTTTCGAATTCAATCCTGGCCCGGCTCCCTTCGGCCTGAACCCGTTCCAGGGCGGCCTCGGCCTGGGTAATTTCTTCCGGCCGCGACCCGGTTTGCAGTTCCGCCAAAACCGCCCGGGCAGCTGCCACCTGGGCCTGACGCTGGGCTATCTCCAGTTTCAAATCTTTCTGGTCCAGGCGGGCCACCACTTGACCCTCGGTTATCATTTGCCCTTCGAAAACCGGACGCTCCTCCACCCTCCCGGGAATTTTGAAACTGACCTCCACCTCGGTGATCTCGATGTTACCTGAAACCCGAATTCGATCAACCTCCGGAGTACGGTGGTTTTTAAAATAAAAATATCCGGCAACCCCAACGGCTGCAACTAACAACACCGGGATGATGATCTTCTTTTTCATGGCTGATGTCCCTTCAGCAGTCCAAGTTTTTATTTTTTATTAAACTTTTTTACGGGAAAGGCCCTCCGGCGTTTTTACTCGAAGAGCGTTTTCAAATATCGGCCAGGCTTTTTCCATATGCTTTGAAATGTCGAACCGGCCTTTACTCAGATACCAGAGTATGGCAGGAGGCTGTACCAGCCCCAAAAAAATGACCGAAACCGTTTCCGGATCGAGATCCGGTTTTATTTGTCCCTGCCGTTGCCCCTGTCCTATTATTTCGGCCACCTGACCCAAAATTTTCCGGATTAGTTTATAAACAGAAGTTTTCCCCTGGGGATAAGAGGCTGAAATTTCGTCGGAAAAAACGATTCGGGGGATGGCCTGAAATTTTTGAATCATTTTGATGTGGCGGATCATAAGCAATTTAAGTTGTTCTAGAGGTACAGTTGATTCTCCCCGCACCGAGCGGACATTTTCCGTAATCATATCCCGGACTAACTCGATGGTTGCCTTAAGGATTTCTTCTTTTCCGTTAAAATGCCGGTAAAGGGCTGAAGGAACCAGCCCGACTTTCCGAGCCACGGCGG
>Ga0214473_10003350_pt1 | contig 19453 bp, 19 predicted proteins | sample RVTome_7_FD_203509 | JGI IMG/M metagenome (GOLD analysis project Ga0214473, IMG submission 203509) | Soil microbial communities from uranium-contaminated site in the Upper Colorado River Basin, Wyoming, United States - RVT98D197 | ecosystem: Environmental > Terrestrial > Soil > Contaminated >... | reverse complement strand
GGCTGGCAAGCAGGATCACTTTATCTCCCATGACGTCAGTCGGGTCCTTCCAGAAGGAAAAGGACATCAAGTATATCGGTTCCCTCATGGAAGGGTTGCCCCTTACAGTCGGAGACAAGGTGAGGGCCGCCCTCTTTGGAGCAAGATCCTGTGATTTCAAAGTACTCGACACGTCCCCCGAGGGAATCGTGACCATCGAATCAACTACCTCGATCCGGATGGAGACAAAGGGGAAGGACGAGACGAAAGGCACCCACATCTCCTACGAGGACATAGGAGGACTCCAGCCCCAGATCCAGAGGATCAGGGAGATGATCGAGCTTCCCCTCAGATATCCGGAGGTCTTCGTCAGGCTGGGTGTTGATGCGCCGAAAGGCGTATTTCTTTATGGTCCCCCCGGTTGCGGCAAGACCTTGATTGCGAGAGCCGTTGCCAACGAAACGGATGCCTACTTCACCCACATCAGTGGCCCCGAGATCATGGGCAAATTCTACGGAGAGAGCGAAGCCCGCCTGAGGGGCGTCTTTGAAGAGGCCCAAAAACACGCTCCAGCCATTATCTTTATCGACGAGATTGATGCCATTGCTCCCAAACGAGAGGACATGGGCAGCGAAAAACAGGTGGAACGGAGGGTGGTCGCCCAGCTCCTGGCCCTGATGGACGGGCTTGAGTCGAGGGGCGAGGTCATCGTTATTGCTGCCACCAATATTCCAAACACCATAGACCCAGCATTGAGGCGGCCGGGCCGCTTCGACAGGGAGATCTCCATCCCCATACCTGACAAGAAGGGAAGGCTCGAGATCTTTCAGATCTATACCAGAGGAATGCCCCTGTCAGAGGAGGTGGACCTCGAAAGGTTGGCGGAAATCACCCACGGATTTGTGGGGGCAGACATTGAAGCCCTATCCAGAGAGGCTGCCATGTCAGCCCTGAGAAAGATCCTGCCCAAGATCGATTTCGAAAAGGTAGATATTCCCTACGAAACGCTGATGGAGCTGAAGGTGACGATGGACAACTTCCTGGAGGCCATGACCGAAGTGGAGCCTTCTGCGATACGGGAATATTTTGTCGAAGTCCCCGATGTGAAATGGGAGGACGTGGGCGGCCTCGATCCCATCAAGGAAGAATTGAAAGAGGCGATCGAATGGCCCCTCAAATATTCTGAGCTTTTCAAAAAGGCCCATACCAATCCCCCCAAAGGAATTCTCTTGTACGGATCTCCCGGTACGGGAAAGACACTGCTGGCAAAAGCGGTGGCAAACGAGAGCGGCGTCAATTTCATCTCGGTGAAAGGACCGAGCCTCATATCGAAATACGTGGGTGAGAGCGAAAAAGGGATCAGGGAGGTCTTTAAAAAGGCAAAGCAGGCGTCTCCGACCATACTCTTTTTCGATGAGATCGACAGCCTGGTGCCTAAGAGGGGGACAAATAGCACCGATGCCCATGTGACCGAGAGGGTGATCAGCCAGTTTCTTACAGAGATGGACGGGATTGAGGAGTTGAAAGGCGTAATGGTTCTGGCCGCTACAAACAGGCTGGATATCGTTGATCCCGCCCTTCTGAGAAGCGGCAGATTCGATCTTCTCGTCGAGCTTCCCATTCCCGATGAAGAGACGAGGCTGTCGATCCTGAAAATCCACACCAGACACAAGCCCGTTGAGGAAAATGTGGACCTGAAGGCCCTGGCAAAAAGAACGGAAGGGATGGTTGGATCGGATATCCAACTCATCTGCCAGAGGGCCGCCAAGAACGCAATTCGCGAATATGTCAAAGAAAAAATGGGGGCGGCAAATCCTCAGACCATGGAACTGGTCATAACCCGAAACGATTTTGAGGAAGCTTTGAAATCGGTCCAATCCGAAAGACCATGAGATGAGAAGACTGAAGTATGTCCCTATCATCCATACCGGGGTTGAGATGGGATCGATGCTCGGGACGTTGAAAGCCGAATATATCAGGAGGTTCGGCATCCAAAAATGGGAAGAGCACAACAGAATCATAGAAGATTTCTGGCAGGGGATCCGAAAAAAGATTTTCGACCTCAACCTGAATTATCCGTGCACGAGACTCTACCAGGACGGATTGCCCGTCTGCGGCAGAGAGATGGATCTCGTCCAGGAACTTGTAAAGATGGGAAGTCCGAACCACCGGATCCTCATGGACCTCATTCACCTGGGTGCGAAATTAGAGGGAACAGAGGACCCGAAGCTGCTCGTGGAGGAATACCATTTCCTCAAAAATGCCACTGCAGGTCCGCAAGATCAGAATATGGGAAGAAGATACCAACAGTTGGCAAAGAAGATTTTGCAGAACAGGGATTCCTTCATCGGACGACGAATTGACGAAACCTTAAAAAAAGGAGAAACGGGCCTGCTCTTTATGGGAATCACCCACCGGGTCGACAAGACCTTGCCCCGGGATATCGAGATCGACTACGTTATTTACAGGCTCCCGTTCAAAGAAGGTTTTTTCCCATATGAGAAAAAGGGTGAAGGGGATTCATGATATCGTCACTCCGCTCCATCGTGAAAATGCAACGCACGTTCCGAAGGTCTGGTCCTTTTCGGCCAAACCAGGGGTTGGTCGGACCTATCAGAGATCGATTGAAAGGACTTTGCTCATCGAGAGGGTTGAAGAGCCCAGAACCGATCTCCTCCAAAAGGTGGACAATCTGGTCATCATGGCTCAATTGCCCGATGTGAAGAAGGAGGACATCCATTTGGAAATAGAAGGCGACATTCTTTCCATCTTCGCCCGGGACAGGTCCCGTTCGAAGAAATATATGAAAGAGATGCTTCTCCCCTTCATCGTCGACGAAGACAGGATTCAGACAAAGTACAGGGACGGTATCTTTGAAATGGCGCTTAGCAAGCGCAAGGAAACGACGAAATGAACAAGACGATACTCGTTGTTGACGATGAGAAGGAGATCTGTACCGTTCTTTCCGACAACCTCTCCCGGGAGGGATACCGGGTATTCGTCGCCTATGAGGGGAAGGCGGCCCTGGAATTGGTCAGGAAAGAGAAGCCCGATCTCGTTCTGCTCGATATCAAGATGCCGAGGATGAATGGAATCGAGGTTCTCAGGGGGATCAAGACGATCAAGAAAGAGACCGTGGTCATCATGATGACCGCCTACGGCACCCTTGAGACGGCAAGAAAAGCGATGAAGCTGGGCGCTTATGATTACATCACGAAGCCTTTTGATCTTTTCTCCCTTAAATCGGTTGTGAAAGAGGTGTTGGAGCAGCCAAAGGGACCAGCAAGAAAGGGGAAAGAATGAAAGACGGATGGAAGCATTTGTACGGAGTCATAGAAACTTCCCAAAGTCCGAATATCAGTTCCAGGGAAACCGGTAACGGGAACGGTCAAATCTACGCTGTCACTTATAAAGACCTATCCGCCATTGTGAGCGATTGTCCTCCTGTCGATCTCAAAACTTTGAGGAAGGATCTCCTGGTCCGCCGCCTACTGGACCACCAGAAGACGGTGGAGGGGGTGATGAATTCCTGTGCCGTCATTCCATTTAAATTCGGCTCTTTTGCCCGCACTGAAAGAGAAGTAGAGCAGATATTGATGTCAGGCTACGGTTTTTTCAGGTCTCTTCTCCCATGGGCGAAGGAAAGGATCGAATTTGAATTGGCAGCTTCCTGGGACAAAGAGAGGATATTCAAAACCCTTTATGCGGAAGAGCCGCAAATTCAGTCCCTTCAAAAAATGATCGAAGGCACTTCCGGCGAGGATGGACTTTCAAAAAGGACCGAACTGGGCAAGGCGGTACATGAATCCCTCCTTCGCAGAAGGCCCTTGTTCAAGGAGAAAATCTTTCTCACACTGGATGGCACAGCCGAGGGTCGGTGCGAACACGATCCCATGGACGATCTGATGATCCTCAACGCAGCCTTCCTGTTGAAAAAGGAGAGGGAAGGCGAATTCGAACGGCAGGTCCGGCAACTCGACCGTGACTTTTCTGGGGAAGTCTTATTCAAATTAATTGGCCCCCTCCCCTTGTACAGCTTCAATTCCATGGAGATTGAGTGGTGCGATGCCGATCGGATACGAAAGAGCCTCTCCCTTTTGGGCCTGAAGGAGGAGGCCACTTCGGCCGACCTGAAAGCTGCCTATTACGGCAGGGCTCAGTCCCTTCATCCTGATAAAGTGGGTAATCTTCCGGGCGAATTCGAGAAAGTGGCTGAAGCATACCGACTCCTCAAGAAGTATTATTCCCTCCATCATCCCCTCGCTGAAGAAGGCCGTATCCCGGTGATGGAGGTAAAGAATGGTTCGGATCAGTGGACGAACGTCAGGGTTTGACCCGGGGGCGTCGTCGCCTACTATCTGGGCGAATCGAGAATGAAAAACCTTTACAGGGATGGTTCAAGTGAAAGAGGGAAAATACATTTATTGCATCATCGAGACCAAAGGGGAGAGAAACTTTGGATCCATTGGCATCGGCGGGGAGGGAGACGAGGCGACGACCCTAAGCTACGGCGACCTGAGCATGGTCATCAGCAATTCCCCCATGACGAGGTATGTGGTCAGCCCCGAAAACCTGCTCGCACATGAGAGGGTAATCGAGGAGGTGATGAAAGAGTTCACCGTTCTCCCAGTCAGATTTTGTACGATCGCTTCCAGTACCGACGAGGTGCGAAATCTCCTGGACAGGAGGCACAGGGAATTCAAGAACCTTTTAAAGAGCATGGACCACAAGGTGGAGCTGGGAGTGAAAGGTCTGTGGAAAAACATGACCATGATCTACGGAGAAATCAAGAGAGAGAACCCTGAAATAAAGAACTGGAAGCGTAAGAGGGCGAGCGGTGTCTCCACGAAGGGAAGTTCCTCCCATGGCACGTCCTTAGAAGCAAAGGTGGAACTGGGCAGGGTGGTAGAGGAGGCGTTGAGAAGAAAGAAAGAGGAAGAAGTCCAGGAAATTACGGAGACTTTAAGGAAAGCATCCCTCGATTACAAATTCAATAAGACCATAGGGGATGAGATGTTTCTCAATGGCGCCTTCCTGGTGAGCCAGGGGAGGGAGAAGGAGTTTGACAACATCATGGATGACCTGACCGAGAAATACAGGGAGAGAACGAAATTCATGTATGCCGGGCCCTTGCCTCCTTACAATTTCATAAATGTGACGATCTATCCTGAGGAGTGGGAAAGATGAACACCGAAGAAGGAAAGTACATTTACTGCATCACTGAAGCAAGAGCCGGTGTGGAACATTTCGGCCCGATCGGCATCGGCGGGAGAGGAGATGAAGTCTGCACGATATCGCTCCACGGGATTGCCGCTGTGGTCAGCAACTCGCCCCTCAAGAAATATACCGTGGCGAGAGAAAATCTCATTCCCCATGAAAGGGCCATTGAAGAAGTGATGAAAACCCGGACGGTTCTCCCGGTAAGATTTGCAACCATAGCCGAGAGCGAAGATAAAGTAAAGAGGATACTGGAAAAGGAACAGCTCCAATTCGCTCAGATGCTGAAGAGCATAGAGGGCAAAAGGGAGCTCGGGCTAAAGGCTGTCTTTAAAGAAAATATTTATAGCGATATTGTGGCCAATTATGAACAGATCAGAATAGAGAAAGAGAAAATCGCGAAGGGTCCCCTTCGGGAGTTTGCCCTCATGGATATTGGCAGGCAGGTTGAGGCTGCTCTTGAAAAAGAAAAGGAGAGGTACAAAGACGCGATATTGGAAGACCTCACCCCTTTGTCCCTGGAAGTTAAGCTTAACAGGACTTACGGAGAGCGAATGATCCTGAATGCAGCTTTCTTAGTAAAGGAGCAGACCGAGGCCTCCTTCGACCAAAAGGTGAATGAAATCGGTGATCGATATAGGGACAAAGTGAACTTCAAATACATAGCGGCGCCTCCTTTTAACTTTGTCACCATAGAAATAGACACGAGGGCTTATTAATGCTTCTGATCGATAACTTATTGTTGCTCCCCGTCAAGGGCTTTGTCGGGATTTTCAAGAGAATCCATGAAATGGCCGAGCAGGAGCTTTCAAACGAAACATATCTGCTCGAAAGATTGATGGCCCTTCGACTCCAGTTCGAAATGGGCGAGATGGAAGAGAGGGAATATATGAAACTGGAGAAGGATCTCTTGGAGAGGTTGAATGCTGTGAGGGAAATCGAAGAGTAAAAGGGGGTAGCAAAAATGCCTGAGGTGGGGGAAGTGAGCCTGATTTCAAGCGAATTTTTGAGAAGTAACCTTCATGCAAAAGACGTCAAGGTCATTAAGATCACGAGGCTCCAGGATGGTTGGGAGGCTGAAGCCGAGGTTTTTGAGGAAAGCGCTTTCATAAAATCTCTCGGTCTTCCCACCCGTGTGATGGATAGAAATATCTATATGGTGAAACTGGACAGTCATCTGGTAGTCCAATCCTTCGAACGTCAGCCCCGTTAAAAGTGAGAGAGGAGAAACGTGGCAGCCCTCTATCTTTATTGCATCAGAGAATATCGTGGCACCCCGCCTGCGCCGCTGAAAGGAATCGATGGAGAAGGAGAAGTCTTCGCTCTTCCCTTTGGCGGATTGGAAGCCATCGTAAGCGAAGTTTCCTTAGAGACATTTGCCTCTGAGGAAATTCTAAGAAAAACCCAAGAACTGACTTGGATCAAAGAGAAGGCCCTTGTCCACGCCCGGATCATTCAGGAGGCGATGAATCAAGACACCATCAACTGTGCATTGATTCCGATGAAATTCGGGACCCTCTTCAAGGATGCAGAGGGTTTGAAGCAAGCACTGGAGGAACACTACCCTAGGGTCATGGAGGTTCTGGAAAGGGTCCGGGGAAAGCAGGAGTGGGCTGTCAAAGTATATCTGGAGGACAGAAAGGTCTTTGAGGAACAGGTGAAGGAAAAGAGTGATTTCGTCAAAGAGAAACAAAGAGAGATCGCCTCCCTTCCCGAGGGGATGGCCTACTTCGCCGAGGAGGAATTGCAGACCCTTCTCAGTAAAGAGATTGATCAGGAATTGGCCGAAATTTCAAACTCCCTCCACGAAAGTCTTGAAAAGAAGGCTGACAGCTCCTCCAGATGTAAGCTCCTGGGAAAAGAGTTCACAGGCAGGTCCGCCCCCATGATCTTAAACGGGACTTACCTAATTCCCGAGCAAAGAATAGGAGATTTCAAGAAAGGGGTTGAAACACTGAACATGCAGATGAAGGGGCAGGGACTTTCGCTTGAATACAGCGGCCCCTGGCCCCCCTACAACTTTACCACGTGGTGAAACGATGATAAACGGACAGGAACAAGTGACGGTGACGGATGTCCTGGACAAGGTCCTGGAGAAGGGAGCGGTCATCAACGGTGATCTTGTGATCACCCTGGCGGACGTGGATCTCATTTTTGTGGGTTTAAGGCTGATTCTGACGTCCATTTCGAAGGCCGAAGAGATCTCCGGGAGGACCTTCGGAAAAAGAAACAGGGAACCGACTATCGAAGATATGGAATATATCGAAACACTGCAAGAGGAGATCAGGAGAATTGAACGGAACATTCCGAAGAATATCGATCTTGGCCACCCCCAAAGGGCGGAAAAGGGCCTTGCCAAATTGATTCTGACCCTGGTCGAAGTGATCCGCAGGCTTTTGGAGAAAGAATCCTACAGGAGAGTAAAGGGGGGAACCCTTTCCGCCATAGAAATCCAAAAGTTGGGATTGAGCCTCAAGGCCATAAAGAAAAAGATTAAAGAGATCCAAACGATTTTCAACATCGAAGATGAAGAATTAAACCTGGACCTTGGTCCCATAGGAAATCTGGCATGATCCCCCTCCACCCTCTCCCCGTGGGGAGAGGGTAGGGTGAGGGGAGGGTAGACAAGATATGACGACGCAAAAAATGATCCACTCCACCGAGGCCACAAATCTTGCTGATATTTTAGAAAGGGTACTGGACAAGGGAATCGTCATCGCCGGAGACATCAGGATCCAGCTGGCAGACATCGATCTGTTAAATATCAAGATAAGGCTCCTGATTGCTTCCGTGGACAAGGCGATGGAGATGGGAATAAACTGGTGGCAAAGCGATGCTTATCTCTCATCGAAAGGAAAGGAAGCCGATCTCGAAACAGAAAACAGATTCTTGAAGGAGAGGCTGGACCAGCTGGAAGCGAAAATCAAATCACCCTCACCCTAACCCTCCCCCTGAGGGGAATAAGCGCTAACTTAGTATTCCCTCCCCTTCAAGGGGAGGGTGAGGCCTGTCCTGAGCGGAGTCGAAGGGGAGGGGATGGGGGAGATTGTGATCGGCCATACAATCCCATCCCCCTCCCAGCCTCCCCCTTGAAGGGGGAGGAGTTAAGAAAGGTTCCCCTCCTGAATGGGGGGGAGAGTAAATTAAGTTAGCGCTTATGCCCTGAGGGGGAGGGGGGGACGAAGTTGGAGGCAAGAAATGATGAACGATGGACCCGTCCAAACGCAGTTTGAGGAAAGTTCCGCCCGAAGGGCTGTTTATCTTCAATCGGCCGCCAAGAAATGGGCCGGGAAACATGAGAAAGTCAGGATACTGGTCGTGGACGATGAAGCAGCCGTTTGTGAAATCCTGACCGAAGTCCTCTTGGCAAATGGTTATCCCACTGATACCACATTCACATTTTCCGAAGCGCTAAAGAGAATGAAACAGGTCCGTTATAACCTGATGATCACGGATATCCGGCTGCCGGATCGAAGCGGCATTGAACTTCTGGAATGGGTCGAAAAGATCTCTCCTGAAACAGCCGTTATCGTCATCACCGGTTTTCCGGAGACAGAAACGGCAATCCGGGCCCTCAATCACGGTGCCTTCAGTTATCTGATCAAGCCCTTCAGCAACCGAGACTTGTTAAACGTTGTCGATAAGGCCCTGAAAAGGCAAGGTACTTCTTTAAGACGGGCCCAGCTATTGGAAAGATTGAGAAGGAAGAGCGAAAAGTTTCGGCGCCTATGCTTCACAGACAAACTTACAGGGCTCTACAATCGGACATATCTCGAAGAAATCTTAGCAAGGGAGGAGATGAGGGTCCAGAGATATAAACGTCCGGTGGCCATCGTGATGGTGGATATCAACGACCTGAAACAAATCAATGATCGTTTCGGACATCTCATGGGAGACAGGGTAATAAAGGAAGCCGCCACGTTGCTGCGGACCCACTGCAGGGCCTCCGACATTGCGGCCAGATACGGAGGGGATGAATTCGTCATCTTTCTGCCCGAGACCTCGAAAGAGGGAGCTATGGTTCTCGTCAATTCGTTGAGAAGAGCGGTGAGGAATTGGAACCTATCCAACACCATTCATAAAGGGTTGCCTCTAAATTTGGCTTTCGGATGTGCATCCGTTGAAAACGGGGGAACCTTGACTGACGCTCTCAAAGAGGCCGATGCCAGAATGTATAGGGACAAAATGGGCCAGAAGGCTTTGAGTTCTCACCAGCTAATGGAAATGGCGATATCGCCGCCGGCCTCCTTTCTGTCTATCAGGGAATCGTAGAGATGAACAGCTACAAGGGGCACCTCCAAGATCTGGAGAAAGAGAGAACACCGGAACTCAAGCTGGCAAAGGAGAGGTTGCGGCTGGAGGGCTTAGAGCGTCAGCGTGCCGAGGAAGCCCTTCAAGAAAGTGAAGATCGTTACCGAGATCTGGTTGAACACAGTCTAGATCTCATCTTTACCCACGATCTTCAAGGAGGGTTCCTCTCCGTTAATCCAGCGCTGGTTAAACTTCTGGGCTATGACCAAAGCACCATCTTAAACATGAATGTTCGTGACATCCTGGCACCAGAGGTTCGTGACCAGTTTTCTTCTTACGTGGAAACAGTCCAGAGGGAAAAGGCTGCAAAGGGTTTGATGGTAGTTCAAACCGCAACAGGGGGAAGACGAATCATAGAATATAACAACACGTTGAGGACCGAAGGTGTTGTTCTGCCGATTGTGAGATCAATCAGCCGTGACGTCACAGAGCGCAATCGAGCAGAGAGGGCTTTGCAAAAGAGCGAACAAAAATTCAGGGAATTGTTTGACAATGCGCCGGTAGGGTATCAGGAATACGATATGGAAGGCCGTATATCCAATATCAATCGGACACAGTTGGAGATGATGGGTTATTCATTTGAGGAAATGATTGGTCAGCCTGTATGGAAGTTTGTTGTTGAAGAAGAAACAATACGACAGGCGGCCCTGGACAAATTAACCGGCATGGTACCACCGGGGCAAGGTTTCGAGAGACCTTTCCGGCGAAAAGACGGCACGACGTTTCCTGTATTGATCCAAGATCGAGTTCTTCGGGATGTTCATGGCCGGATTACGGGAATGCGGTCAACGGTTCAAGATATGACCGAATGGAAAAAACTTGAGCGAGAGAACACTGTCCTGGAGGAGCAGCTTCGGCAATCCCAGAAGATGGAAGCCATCGGTCATCTGGCGGGAGTCATTGCCCACGACTTTAACAACTTGCTGACGGTCATTAAGGGTTATAGCGAAATTTCGTTGGCAGGAATTGAGGGGAGCAATCCCCTGAATGAAAATTTGACGGAAATCAAGAGGGCTTCCGAGCGGGCAGTTGATTTGACACGCCAGCTTCTGGCCTTCAGCCGGCGCCAGGTCTTGGAGATGAGGGTTCTCGACCTGAACGCCATTCTGAAGGGGGTGGAAAAGATGCTCCGCCGTATCATCGGCGAGGATATCGAACTGGTCATGTTCATGAACAAGGATCTTGGGAAGATCAAGACAGATCCTGGACAGATCGAGCAGGTCATACTCAATTTAGCAGTCAACGCCAGGGATGCCATGCCTTCGGGAGGAAAACTCACCCTTGAGACGGCCAATGTTGAACTGACCAGGGATTATGTACGCACCCATCTAAATTTAACGCCAGGGGCTTATGTCATGCTTTCGGTAACTGACACTGGGGTAGGGATGCCTCCCGAAGTCAGGGAGCGGATTTTCGAACCCTTCTTTACCACCAAAGAAAAGGGGAAAGGAACAGGACTCGGGCTCTCCACAGTGTACGGAATTGTCAAGCAAAGCGAAGGATATATCTGGGTCGACAGTGAACCTGTCAGAGGAACAACATTCAAAATCTATTTTCCAGTGGCAGAGGAAGAACTTGAAAAAGAATTGCAGGAAAGAGTGGGAAACGCTGAGATTCCGAAGGGAGAAGAGACGATTCTTATCGTTGAGGATGACGAAGCGGTTCGAAAAATGGCTGCCCTGGCATTGGGGAAAAAAGGGTATTCTGTCCTGGTGAGCCGTCAGGCTGGGGAGGCCCTGAATGTTTGCAGGGAGCGGAAGGAACCCATTCAGCTTATTCTAACCGATGTGGTCATGCCGCAGATGAGCGGACCTCAGTTGGTGGAGAGCCTCAGACAGGTGAGACAGGGTTTCAAGGTGCTCTACATGTCAGGGTACACAGACGATGCCATCGATCATCATGGGGTTTTGGAGAAAGGAGTTAATTTTATTCAGAAACCTTTCAGCATTGAAGGGCTTGCAAAAAAGGTAAGAGAGGTGCTCGACAACTGATTAATAAGTTCGGTAGTGGAGATTTATGAATCGCCCTTGCAGAGTTCCGGGCACTTTTTCCGTTTCTAAATGCAGTCAATATTCCGAGCACCGGACTGACCAATCCCAGCTTGTTCAGGAAGAACCATGAAAGACCGGATACTGAATCTTCAAGTTTAAAAAAGGAGTATTCATCTCTGGCATCTCAGTCATGGACCTGCTCGAAAGGGTGTGCTTATTACCGACTGAGTCTGAAGACCCTCTATGGAAAAATTAAGGAACCAAAACAGGAAAAAGATTATTTTAAGCTTACGGTGGACGGTTATTATCGTAACTTCCTACTTGATTCTTCTCGATAAAGGATCGATAACGGAGGTCGGCTCCTATTGTTATCTTTTCGTTGTCGCTTACATTCTGACCAACGTTGTCCTTACGTTTCTTCCGGGGGCATGGTTTTCAAATCTAAAACTCTTCTATTTCCTTTCCCTGTTCGATATCGGATTTGTCTCGCTGGGGATGTATCTCTCCCAGATGGTCACGACAACCGATTTCTATCTCGTCTTTTTTCTCATCATCATCCTTGCTTCCATCAGCCGAAATTATAAGCTCTTGGTGGTCATCTCCGGCATTATTGCCCTCATTTACGGCTATCTCCTGTACCTGTGGGGCTTATTGGGCTCAGAATCGGGGGTTGGCTATGCCCTTCGTATCCCTTTCATCTTCATCATGTCTTGCTTCTACGGCTATATTGTTCAGACCTTTCTTAAAGAGAAGAAGCGCCAATTCGCTGTCTCGGAAGGTAAATTTCGAGCCCTTTTTGAACATTCTTACGAAGGGATCATTATATTGAAGGATTCTGAATTCAAGATCTCTCATCTCAACAGGGAGGCCGAACGGTTGACCGCCCACAGAAGAGGGGATCTTGTTCAAAGGACTGTCTTTGACCTATTTCGTCCATGGGAAAGGGATAAGGCTCTGCATTTCTTAGAAGAAGTAGCGCAAAAAGGTGGGGGAAGGACCGATTCCCTTCCCTTGATGAGGAAGGATGGGACTCCCGTTGAAGTCGATTTATCGATCAAGCGGATTGATCTGGGAGAGGAGACGTACTTTCAGGTAATCTTTCGGGATCTCACGTCCCTGCGAATATTGGAAAAGAAGATTAGAGAGAACAAAAGGAATCTTGAAGCTATCCTCGATGGGATACAGGACCGGATTTCCTTGGTGAGTCCTGATTATCAGATTCTAAGGGTAAATAAGGCAGTGATTGAAAAGCACAACTCAGGTTATAAGGAACTGGTCGGGAAAAAGTGTTTTGAAGCTTATTACCAGCGCTCTCTCCCCTGCGAGAAATGTCCGCTGACAGTGACCCTTCAGACCCGGCAAGCTTCCTCTTCTATCCTTAGGGTCCCGGGTCTAAGTGCCACGGAGCAGATCTTTTCTTATCCAATTTCTAATGAAGAAGGGAACATGATTTCGATCATCATCCACTATCGAGATATCACACAGGAGCAACAACTTCAGGAACAACTCATACGTTCGGAGAAATTGGCCGGCTTGGGCATCTTAACCTCCGGTATATCGCATGAAATCAACAATCCTCTGAGTGGAGTCATTGGGATGGCAGAGATCGGTCTGGAAGAGGATGACCCCTTCCAGATCCAGGGTTATTTTAAGGATATCTTAAATTGCGGCCAGAGGATTCAAGAAATCACCAAGGGATTATCTTCCTATTCGAAAACCGCAAAGACCAACGAGCAGACCCTTGTCGATATTCAGGAGGCCCTTGAGAGCTCGTTAAAGATGGCCCAGATGTCTGTAAAAAACCGGTGGGTAGAGGTGGTCAAGACCTTTCAACCGGTTCAGAGAATAGAAGCCGACTTGGGTGAGATTCAACTGGTCTTCAATCATTTGATCACGAATGCCTTTCAAGCGATCAGGGGAGATAGAGGTCGAATTATACTTTCTATCTCTTCTTCGAAAGATTCGGTCCAGGTAAAGGTAGGCGATAATGGCATAGGGATTCCTTCAAAGCATCTGAAAAAAATCTTCGATCCTTTCTTCACTACCAAAACAGTCGGAGAAGGAAAAGGCCTCGGACTAAACATTGCCTACCGGATCATTACGAAGTATGAGGGGACGATCGATGTGGAGAGTGACGAAGGCTCGGGAACGACGTTTTCTGTTGAATTCCCAGTAAGGAGGGGCCAAGAATGAGGCAGAGGATTTTGATTGTAGAAGATGAAGAGGTGATCCGGAAGTTTTCAAGAGTTCAATTAACCAAAGCCGGTTACGAAGTATTCGAGGCGGAAGATGGAGAAAAGGCGATTTTACAGCTGGGTCAACATCGCTTCGATCTGATTATCTGCGATATCGTGATGCCCAACAAGGATGGATGGGAGTTGATGAAGGAGATTAAGACAAGTCCAAAGACAAGGGATGTCCCAATCATCGTCCTGACGGCTAAGAATAGAGATTCTGATATGTTTAAGGCCTACGATCTGGGCGCTGCCTATTATATTCCCAAACCTTTTACTAAAGCCCAGCTCTTTTACGGGATTGACCAGATTTTTGGCGAACATCGCGAACCCCAAAATGACATTGATATTTCTAACCAATATGATGGAGCAGATGAAAGTGTAAACGAAGGAAAACCCTGACAGAACCAATACAGAGAGGCACATCGTGCGAAAGAAAGCGTTCTTGATCCTTCCCGTGGTGCGCATGAAGGAAACTCATCGCAGAGACACCTTAATTCTACCGATGGGCGAACGATGGTTTTTTTTTGACCCATCCCAGCTTGATAAGGAAGAACCATGGAAGACCCCATACTGATTGTAGATGACGAGGAGCCGCTTCGTAATGTCTTTGCAAAAAGGTTGGCCCAAGAAGGATACGACTGTGTAACGGCCGGTAATGGAAGAGAGGCACTTCGCCATTTCTGCAACGGCAATTTTTCTCTCATCGTCTCCGACATCAAAATGCCGGAGATGGGTGGAATCGATCTCTTAAAGAGAGTGAAGGCTTTAAATCCAAAGATAATGGTGATTATGGTTACGGCCTATCCGGATATTGATATGGCAGTGGAAGCCCTTCGTCTGGGGGCCTATGACCTTATCATCAAACCGGTAGATCTGGATCTTGTGGCCCTCAGCGTCAAGAAGGCGATTGAGAAAAAAAGATTGGAGGAAGAGATCGAGGCCTACCATCAGCATTTGGAGACACTGGTGGAACAGCGAACTGCAGAAGTCCGGCAGTCTTTTGAGATCCTCAAGAAATCCCATCTGGATTCGATGAAGGCATTGGCCGAGGCGATAGAGGCAAAGGACCCCTACACCCGTGGTCATTCTGACAGAGTGAGTCGAATGAGCGTGAAGATCGGCCTGAGAGCGGGCTTGAGCAAGGAAAGGTTGGAAAACCTTCAATACGGGGCTCTTCTGCATGATATCGGCAAGATTGGAATTAAAGATGAAGTTCTCCGAAAAAAGGGGCCCCTTGATTCGGAGGAGTACAAGCATATTCAGGAACACCCCCTCATCGGGGTCAAGATCGTAGAGGGGATCGATTTCTTCAAAGAAAAGATTCCCATCATTCGTCATCATCACGAGCATTACGATGGCAGTGGTTATCCGGACGGATTGGCAGGAGAAACGATCCCACTGGAAGCACGAATTGTGGCCGTTTCAGATGCCTTCGATGCCATGACCAGTGTGAGAGTTCACCGTCCAAGGATGACCCTCGAGAGTGCCCTTTGGGAATTGGAGGAGAATAAGGGAAACCAGTTCGATCGCCATATTGTGGAGATTTTTCTGAAAGAAGAGATCTATAGATTAACTTCATCCACCGACAGGCCCCCATCCCCCTTGAAGGGGGAGGAAAGTAACGACTGCGTTTACCGGAGTGGCAAAAAAATGTCAAATGATGGGAAAAAACTGACTACGTGCCTCTTTAAAGGTGGACAATATCCGCCAGGCCTAAAACAGAATAGATAAATAATTTTATCTTCTTACGCAAGATTATTTACCATTTGAACTGCCTGGTACGTTTTTTGCTATATCTTCCTTGCCCCCTTTTGGCAAAGGGAAGTTGAAACCTTTTTTGGACAAAGCATGGACCGAAACAGAAAAAAAGTCATCTTACTGCTCAGGTGGACGACGATCATTGTGACCTCCTACCTCATACTGTTCGGGGAGGGCAGGATCACCAGCCTCTATTTCAGCCGGCTCCTGGTTATCGGGTATATTGCGTCAAATCTTTTTCTCACTTTCCTGCCTCAGAAGTGGTTTTACGATGTGAAATTTTTCTATTCCCTGATCATCATCGACACGGGAATCCTCCTGCTTGGAATGGTCCTGTCTGAAAGGGTGACGACCGATTTCTACCTGGTATTCTTTCTGGTCATTATCTTTGCATCGATGAGTCGCGACTTTAAAATGTTGATCGCCGTGGGAGGAGTCACCGGCCTTCTCTATGGCGTTCTCCTCTATTCCTGGGGGCTTCTGAGTTCCAGCAGCAGCACCACCTACACCCTTCGTATCCCTTTCATCTTCATCATCACCGCTTTCTACGGATATATTGTTCAGACTTTTCTGAAGGAAAAACATCGGGAATTCGCCATCTCTGAAGATAAATACCGGGGGCTTTTCGAGAACGCCAATGACGGCATCATCATCGTGAGACATCCTCAGCTTCACATTGCAGACGCCAACAGGGAAGCCGCGAAGGCGATTGGGTATACAAAAGAAGAACTGCTCCACAAAGGGATTTTCGAATTATTCGGTCCCCTGGAAAAGGGGAAGGGATCCGCCTATTTTGATGAGGTGCTGAACAAGGGCGAGGCCAGAACAGACTCTTTCTCCCTGCGGAGGAAAGACGGGACTCCCCTGGAAATGGACCTCTCCTGCAAGAGAATCGATCTTGGGGACGAGTCCTTCTACCAGATGATTTTCCGGGATCTGACCGAGCAGAGAACACTCGAGAAGAAAATCGGAGAGAATAAAAGAAACCTCGAAGCGATCTTCGACAGCATCCCGGATCAGCTTTCCATCCAGGCCCCTGACCTTGAGATCCTCCGGGTGAACAGGGCCGTGGAGGAAGCCCATCGTAGACCTTATCAAGACCTGTTGGGGAGGAAATGTTACGAGGCTTATTATCAAAGATCCGGTCCCTGTGAAGGATGTCCGGTGGCCGTGACGATTGAATCGAAACAGCCTGCCTCCGCCGTTATGAAGCACCTGGTGCCGGATACCATCCTGCGGATTTTCTCTTATCCGATCTTAGATGAGAAGGGAAACCTTCTGTCGGTCATTGAGCATGTTCAAGACATTACCGATGAGCAGCGCTTTCAGGAGCAGCTTATCCGGTCGGAGAAACTGGCCGGCGTAGGGATCCTGGCCTCCGGAGTTGCCCACGCAATCAACAATCCTTTAAGCGGGATCATGGGCATGGCTGAAATTGCCATGGAAGAAGCTCCATCGCCGATCAAGGGGCATCTCAAGGACATCGTGACCTGCAGTGAGAGAATTGCGGAGATTGTGAGGGGTCTCTCTTCCCACTCCCGGATGGCGAAGAAAGAGGATCAGACCCTGGTCGCCCTCCCGGAGGTTCTTGAGGATTCGCTTAAGATGATCAGCATGGTGAGCAGGGTCCAGGTAGAGGTGATCAGGAATTATCAACCGGTTGAGAGGATGGAGGCAAATTTGGGTGAGATTCAACTGGTCTTCAACCATCTGCTTACCAACGCATTTGACGCAATGAAAGGGCGAGAAGGAAGACTGGTTCTATCCACCCGGTCATTGAAGGATGGAACCGAATTGAAGGTGAGCGACAACGGAGTCGGGATCCCGCAGAAATACTTAAAGCAGATTTTTGACCCATTTTTTACAACGAAGAATCCCGGTGAAGGAATTGGCCTGGGGTTGAACATTGGTTACCGCATCGTGAGCAAGTATGGCGGGGTCATCGATGTCGAGAGCAAAGAAGATGTAGGAACGACGTTCACCATCAGATTTCCGGTGAGGAGGGAAGGGTGATGGGAAAGAAGATACTCATTGTCGATGATGAAGAGGTGATTCGAAAGTTCCTGAGAATCAACCTGATCAAATGGGGATACGAAGTAAAAGAGGCTGAAAATGGGGATTATGCCCTGGAACAATTGGCCGAAGATGATTTTGATCTTCTTATTTGCGACATCCTCATGCCGAACAAGGATGGCTGGCAGGTATTGAAGGAGGTGAGATCGAACCAGAAAACGAGGGAGATGCCGGTCATCGTCCTGACAGCCAAGAATCAGGCTACCGATATGTTCAAGGGATACGACTTGGGTGCCAATTATTACATGACCAAACCCTTCACCAAGGCCCAGCTTCACTATGGATTGCAGTTGATGTTTGAAGAAGGGCCTTGTACTCTCGATGAGTTTGAAAAAGTTTAAAAAATGTGAAAAAACGTTGACAGACCGTTTCTGATGGGCCTATAAGATAGTGCGCCCTTTGGTTTTAAGGAAAGCTTAGATATTGTCAAAAGCTTAATGAAGGAGGGAGAGTATGAAGAGAAGTCAATTAACTAAAGCATCTGTTTGTTTTCTTTGTTTCTCGTTTTTCCTGACGATGAACGGCTTTTCGAGAATGGTGGCGGAGGCAAGAGAGGACCTTCCCATCGGCGAGATGGTTTCAAATGGAGAGGTGAAGTTCGAGGCCCGGGAAAAGACCTGGAAAAATGTCGAACCCTCGAACTTCCCCATCTTCCAGAGGACTAGAATAAAGACTGAGAAAGGTGTTGCGGCCCTTGCTCTCTCGAACAACACCCAAATAGACGTGGCTCAGAAAAGCCTCTTCTCTTTCGACGAGGACGGCAGGCTCGTCCTCACCGAGGGAAGCATTCAGTTTCGCATCCCATCAACTTCCGAAACGAGCTTCAAAGTGGGGAACATATCTGTGATGAAATCCCGGTCACTCCAGGCCTCGAAGAACCCTGTTCCTTCAAAGAATGAAGAGGCGGTTGGCTCGATCTCCATTCATCCGAATGGAGCGGTCACGGTCAAGAGTGTCCAGGGTAACCTCTCGGTATTGAGTCAGGACCGGGTGGTTCTGGCGGCCCTCTCTTCCAACAATTCCGTGACAATTCCGTCCGCTGCGGTTAAGGCTGTTCCAAAGACGATGGTTGCCCAGACTCCGAACCCGGATAATCCGGGAGGTTCCATTGATGATCGAGGCGGCTTCTGGATGTGGGTTACTGACCACTGGGTATGGATTGCCGGTGGAGCGGTCGCTGCTGGGGGAGGTGCTTGGGCTATTGCCAGTGGCGGCGGTGGAAATGGCGGTGTTGATTTTGTTTCTGGTTGCAGACCTTGAAGGTGTCAGTTGCCTTTGCTAAAACTTTAACGGTCCAACCGTTGCGTTTTGACCGGGTTTTTTAGATTTCTGAATAACTGAAATCTCTGATTACACCGATGAGAGACTTAAAGGAGGCAGAATGTCCATAAGGAAATTTATCTGTTGCCTGGGTTGCCTTTTCGTCCTTTCCTGTGCTTCCACTCTTCCCCCTAGAGAGAGAACATCTCAAAGGGAGGTGATCTCTCCCGAAGTCGAAATAAAAGAGATCGAGGCCTCCAAGCAGGTGCAGTCCATGAACGAAAAGATCCTGACGAGTTCCCTCTCGTCGAAGAGAAGCCCTTCCAGGGATTACCATATCGGGCCCGAAGATCTCGTGGAGATCTCCGTTTTTGAGGATGAGAAGCTGAACAAAACGGTGAGGGTCAGTTCCCAGGGAAATATCAGTCTTCCGCTGATCGGGATATTGAGGGTGAAGGGGCTCACGGCCAACGAACTGGAAAAGGAGATCAGGGACCTTCTTGCGGAAAAATATTTTCAGGACCCTCACGTGACGGTATTTATCAAAGAGTATCGAAACCAACGAGTCTCGGTGATCGGAGCCGTGGAAAAACCGGGGTCCTACGATGTCACCGGCCAGAGGACGGT
>Ga0214473_10003349_pt1 | contig 19455 bp, 14 predicted proteins | sample RVTome_7_FD_203509 | JGI IMG/M metagenome (GOLD analysis project Ga0214473, IMG submission 203509) | Soil microbial communities from uranium-contaminated site in the Upper Colorado River Basin, Wyoming, United States - RVT98D197 | ecosystem: Environmental > Terrestrial > Soil > Contaminated >... | reverse complement strand
CGTTCGTGACGACGACGGTTTCAGGTCGCCAGGCGGCGAGGACCTCCTCGAACGCGGCCATGTAGTAGAGCGCGGACGGGGCGTGGCGGTGCACGAGCCGCGTGAGCCACTCATCGAACGTCGAGGTGAGGGGGATTCCGCGCCACGACCAGTGTTTCGCCAGCCCCGGTCGGGCCTCCTCCCACGAGTCCAGCACGCCTTTGAGCCGTGCGGGCAACCCGACCGCGGGACCGTCCCCAATCGACTGCTCCACGAAGAACCCGCTCGCGGGAAGGCGCACAACCGGAGGATCCGCCCGGGGGTTCGCGTCCGCGGCGACGTTCACGTAGCACGTCCGGGCCTCGGTTCCGCGGGGGCCGAGTTCCTCGGAGAGCGGGCCGAGGTAGACGTCGAGCGTCCGGTCCCCGACCTTCCGGAGCGCGTTCGTGTGGCTCACGAGGAGGACCTTCACGGGCGCGGGAGCGACGGAAGGGACAGACGATCGGCGCCGAAGGAAGAGGCGCCGCAGGGCGCCAGGACGGACGATGGAAACGAGGCGCTCTTTCGCTCCGGTCGCGGCCACCCGGCCGGCGAACGCGAGGCCGAGGCTCCGCGCGAGCTCCCGGATAGCCGCACCCGCCAGGGAGGGGTGGTCCGCGGCGAACACGATCCGCTCGACGGACGCGGCCTCCGCCACCGCACGGACGGCCTCGACCTGCGTGAGTAGCTCGGGCAACGGCGGGGAGAGGCGCACGGAGGCTTCCCCGAACCACAACGGAGACTCGACCCACCACCACAAGGAGACGCCGTCCGCAATGAGCGCATCCGCGAGAGCCCGTTGACCGTCAAGTTGGCCAGGCAAGCCCTTCAGCCACCGCATCGCGTCCCGCTCAACCGATTGGCGAGCCTCCCCGGAGAGCACGTCTTCGACACCTTTGGCGGCTTCGCTCCGACCTGCGAGCTCGAGGTGCTCGGAGGGATGTTCACGGGCGCGAGCGCGCTCCGCGACGCCCAGGCCCATCTGCGTGTGCGTGACGAGGAGCGTGCGCGGCATCGAGACTCCTCAGATCTGGACCCGCGCCCAGTCGCCATTGTTCTCGACGAAGACGCGGTGCCACAGTTCGAAGCCCAGCAGCGACCACAGGAGGTAGGAGTTGTCCACGACGCGGTGCTCCGACAGCTTCCGCTGCACGTAGCCTGCGGAGAAGTAGCGCGCGACGCCCGAGCCCCGTGCCGAGAGCATGTTGGCGGCGACCTCCCCGATCTCCCCGCGGAACCAGTCCCGCTCCGGGGCGGAGAAGCCCGCCTTCCCCCGGTGGAGCACCTTCTCCGGGAGCAGGTCCTTGACCGCGCGCTTCAGGAGATGCTTCTTCTCGCCGCCGCGGATCTTCAGCTCCGGCGGCACCGTGGCGGCGAACTCCACGGCGCGGTAGTCGAGGAGCGGCACGCGGTTCTCGATCGACGCGGCCATGTTCATCTTGTCCTGCGTCGTCAGCAGCCCGACGAGGTACGTCTTCTGCATCACGTAGAGGACGCGGTTCAGCGGGTCCGCCGCGGGCGCCTTCGCGAAATACCCGAGGACCTCCTCGTCCCCGCGGACGCCCCCGATCTTCGCGCGCGTCTCCTCCGTGTACAGCCGCTCCCGCACGCCGGACTTCACGCCGGACGTCTCGATCACGTAGCTCACGTCTGCGGGCGCCACCGCGTGGAGGAGGCGGGACCGCTTCCGCATGTCGAGCGGGAGCGCGTTGATCCCGCGGGAGACCCAGTCCTCCACGAGGCGCCGCCACACCCCCTGCGGGTCCCGGCTCGCGCCCCGGAGCCCGTGGAGGATCTCGTACCCCGCCCACAGCTCGTCCCCGCCGTGCCCGCACAGGACGACCTTCACGTGCCTCCGCGCGATCTCGGAGATCAGGTACTGCGCGATCCCCGTGGAGTGGACGAGCGGCTCGTCGAAGTGCCACGTCATCCGCGCGATGTTCTTCACGAGGTCCCGCGGGGAGAACGTGATCTCGTGGTGGTCCGTCGCGAACTTCTCCGCGACCGCGCGCGCGTACGGCAGCTCGTTCGACGAGGCGTCGTCGAAGCCGACGCTGAACGTCTTCACCCGCTCCGGGGCGACGGTTGCCATCAGGCCCGTGACGGCGGAGGAGTCGATGCCGCCGCTCAGGAAGACGCCGACGGGCACGTCCGCGATCAGGCGGAGGCGCACGGAGTCCTCGAGGAGCGCGCGCAGCCGCTTGGCGGCGTCCGCCCCGTCCATCGGCTGCGGGGACCCGCGCACGTCCCACCACTCCTTCACCTCGATGCGCCCGTCCCGCCACACGAGGTAGTGCCCCGCCTTCAGCTGTCGGATCCCCGTGAACAGCGTGCGGTCCCCGTAGTGCATCCGGAACGCGAGGTACGACGGCAGCGCCGCCACGTCGACGCGCGGCGGCCCGTCCATCGCCGCCAGGATCGCCTTGATCTCGGACCCGAAGAGGAGCGTCCCGTCCCGCACCGCGTAGTACAGGGGCTTCACCCCGAGGCGGTCCCGCGCGAGGAACAGCTCCCGCTTCCCCTCGTCCCAGATCGCGAGGGCGAACATCCCGTTCAGCTTGTCGAGAGCCGCGGGCCCGTGGTCCTCGTACAGGTGGAGGAGCACCTCCGTGTCCGAGTTCGTGTAGTAGCGGTGCCCCGCCGTCTCCGTCTCCGGCCGGAGCTGGCGGTAGTTGAAGACCTCCCCGTTGAACGTGATCCACAGCCGCTCGTCCTCGTCGTGGATCGGCTGGTGGCCGCCGGGCAGGTCGATGATGCTCAGCCGCCGGTTCGCGAGGCCGACGCCGCCGGACGTGTAGAACCCCTCGTCGTCCGGGCCTCGGTGCGCGAGGCGGTCCGCCATCCGCTTGAGGGTCGCGCGGTCCGCACTCCCGTCCTTGGCGGCGAATCCGCAGATCCCGCACATCCGCGCAGCCCCGATGCGCCCGCGGGTATTACCTTCTTCGTGCAGCCGACGGAGGTGTTCCGTCAGAGCCCGAGCTGCCGGTACGCGCCGAGGAGGCTCGCCTCGTCCCGCGTCCAGTTGTGCGTGGTCTGCGCGAGGCGGAGCGCGTTCCGCCCCATCCGCTCGCGCGCCGCGGGGTCCGCCGCCAACGTCCGCAGCGCGTCGCGGAGCGCCGCCTCCGTGAAGTCCACCGCCAGACCGCAGCCTGCGGCTTCGACCTGGTCCCCGACCCACGTCCCCTTCGACACGACGATCGGACGGCCGGCGACGAGCGCCTCGTAGAACTTGTTCGGCGCCGCAAGGCGGAACAGGCGCATCGAGGGGTCGAGGATCCCGTGCACGAGGTCCGCCGCGCGCGTCCGCGGGATCACCTCGGACATCGGGACGACGCCGAGGTACCGCACGTTCCCCCGCGACTTGGCGGCGATGTCGCGGACCGTCGAGGCGACGGGGCCGGGGCCCGCGAACTCGACATCGAACGAGCCGTCCTCCGCCGCGACCTCCGCGAGCTCGGCGAGGAACCGGCCCGGGTACATGCTGCCGACGTACAGGACCGTCATCCGCGGGTTCGCCGGCGGCTCGTACGCGTCGTAGACGAGGGGCCGGCTGTTCGATACGACGACGACGGGCCGGTCCGTGAGCTTCGCGAAGTACTCGTGGTGCGGCCGCGCCGGGGTGAGCACGAGGTCCGCCTCGCGGATCAGGCGGCGCTCCAGGGCGGCGAACCGGCCGGCCCACGGCTTCGCGCGGGAGAGGTCCGCGATCATCCACGGGAAGAACTCGTGGGCGTCGTAGATCAGCGGGAGGCCCGTGCGGCGCTTCACCGTCACCGCCGCGGGGAGGGTGTCGAGGTCGTGGCTGTGCAGCACGTGGAACGGGTTCTGGCGGTGGAGCTCCAGCGCGCGGCGCGCCGCGAGCCACCAGAACGGACGGAGGCGGAACAGGTCGTACCCGGCGAGGCGCATGAGGACGTTGTTCCGGAGGCGGACGACTCGGATCCCGTCGCGGACCTCCTCCTGCGGCAGGGTCCCCGCGCGGTCCCAGCACAGGACCGTGACCTCGTGGCCGGCGCGGGCGAGGCTCCGCGCCTCCGCGTCCACGCGCGGGTCGTGCGTGAACCCGTTGCTGAGGAACATGAGGACGCGCGTCATGGCGGGGACCGGCCCTCGAGCGCGACGCGCCGCCACACCGCCAGGTTCAGGAGGGACCACACCTCCCGCGTCCGGTCCGCCTTCCCCTCCACGTGCTGCCGCACGACCTTCCGGACGAAGTCCTCCCGGAGCCCGAGCGCCGCGAGCCCCCCGTCGAGGACCTCGCGCTCCACGTACGGCCGCAGGTCCGTGCGGAACCACTCGCCGATCGGGAGCTCGAACCCGACCTTCCGGTGCTCGACGACGGACTTCGGGAGGCGGGTGAGGGCGTACGCGCGCGGGATCGCCTTCAAGGTGACGCCGCGGACCTTGGCGGCGGAGGGGATGCGGGCGGACATCTCCGCGATCCGGTGGTCGAGGATCGGGACGCGGTCCTCGAGGGAGTGCGCCATGCTCATCCGGTCCTCGACGAGGAGGAGGGACGGCAGGTACGTCTTGATGTCCAGGTACAGGACGCGGTCGAGCGCGGACTTGGCCGTGCACCGCGCGAGCACGGCGTCGAGCGCGCGGCGCGGGTCGTACGCCTCCGCGCCCGCTGGCCCCCCCGGGGCGAGGAGAGCGCCCATCTCCTCCGGCTTGAACACCGCCTCGTGCCCGTACTTGCGGAGGTCGGACTGCGCGAGCGCATACACCGGGAGCCCGAGGACGCGCTTCCAACCCTCCTCCTTCAGTCGCCCGGGCAGGCTCGCGAGCAGGTCTCCGACGCTCCCGCCGCCGCGGCCCGCGTCCTCCATCACCGCCGCCAAGTGCGCGGGGTACCCGGCGAACAGCTCGTCGCCCCCGTGGCCCGTCAGGACGACGGTCACGTGCTTCCGCGACAGCTCCGCGAGGAACCACTGCGGGAAGACGCTCGGCCCGACACGCGGCTCGTCGAGGTGCCACACGATCTTCGGGAACACCGCCGCGAACTGGCGCGGATCGACCTCGCGCTCGTGGTGGTCCGTCCCCGCCGCCTCGGAGACCGCGCGGATGTAGTCGCCCTCGTCGTGCTCGGAGCCCTTGAACCGGATCGAGAACGTCGAGAGGCCTTCCTTCCGCTTGGCGGCGATCGAGACGACCGAGGAGGAGTCGATCCCCCCGCTGAGGTGGCTCCCGAGGGGCACGTCGCTGATGAGCTGCATCCGGACGGCGTCCTCGAGGAGCGCGCCGTACTTCGGCGCCCACGCGTCCGCGTCGCCCCCGTCCGGGTGGAACGCGAGGTCCCAGTACGGGCGCACCGCCACGCGGCCTCCTTCCGCGGTGAGGAGCGAGCCAGGCTGGAGGACCCGGATCCCCTCGAACAGGGTCTTGTCCCCGAACACGTTCTGGAACGCGAGGTAGTCTCGGAGCGCGAGCGGGTCGACCGCCCTCGGCACCGCGGGGTCCGCGAGGATCCCCTTGATCTCCGACGCGAAACGGAGCGTCTTGCCGTCCCACCGGTAGTAGAGGGGCTTCACGCCGAGGCGGTCCCGCGCGAGGAGGAGGCGCTTCCGGCGGGCGTCCCAGAGCGCGACGCCGAACATCCCGTTCAGGTCGTCGAGGAACTTCTCGCCCTTGTCCTCGTAGAGGTGGACGATCACCTCCGTGTCGGACTTCGTGCGGAACCGGTGGCCGTTCGAGGCGAGGCGCTCCCGGAGCTCCGGGAAGTTGTAGATCTCCCCGTTGTACACGACCGTGACCGTGCCGTCCTCGTTCGTGATCGGCTGGTCGCCCGTCGCGAGGTCGATGATCTTGAGGCGCTTCACCGCCAGCCCGACGCCGTCGAACGTGGCGTACCCGTCGCTGTCCGGACCGCGGTGGTGCTGCGCGCCGTTCATCCGCTTCAGGAGGGCCTCGTCGACGACGTCCCCCGGCGCGTACACGCCGCAGATCCCGCACATCCGGGCGCGCCCATCTGCCGGCGTCTATTAAACCGTTGGCGGCTCATCCCTCGCAGTCCGCGGTAAATCGCCCGGTGTTGTAGTCGTCAAGGAGGGAAGCGACGGCGACCATCGCGCCCCCGGCATCCGACGAGGGAGGCACGTCGTAGGGGAGCCTGCCACCGTACCCGGCCAGCAGGGCGTCCGCCTCGTCGATTTCCGCGGAGACAGGCGCCGGGTCCGACCCGTTCGCCACGTTCAGCTTGGCGGCGATGAGTTGGTGCGCGAGGATCAGGCTCGCGTCCCCCCGCGGCGGCGCGCGCAGGAGGTCCCGCAGCTCATCCTTCCCGTACGTCTCCGCGCCGAGCGCGAGGGAGTCGACGGGCCACGCGTCGGGGTGGTTCTTCCAGAACCCGTGGCTGAGCGGGCACGCGCCCGCGGGTGTCCCGAGCCGACGGACCGGGCGGAGGGAAAGATCGTCGTACACCGACACGCCGGCATCGCCAGCGTACGAGATGTCTCCGAAGATGACTTGCGAGGGCGCGAACGTCGCCTCCCCTTCCCCGAGGGAGATCGACACGAGCCAGATTCCGTCGAGGGACAAGCACTGCATGCGGAGCTCGGGATCGACCAAGATCTCGAACGTATGCCACACGCCCACGTCCCAGGCCGTGGAGAAGTAGACCAGCCTTCCCCCTCCCGACCGCGTGAGCCACGCCATCCATCGAATCTGGGGGTCCGTAGAGGAGATCAGCACGGCGGTGGCCTGGTCTGCGGTTCCCGCGGAGGGGTCCCAGTTCGCCATCAGGTTCGCCGCGAACACGCCGCCCGTCCCCCACGTCAGGGGGTCGAACGAGAACGCGAACACGAAGGGCTCGTCGACGGCGAGGCTCTGGTTCGCGTGCGTCGCAGGCGACTCCACCGCGTCGACCTTGGCGGCGCCCAGACCGGAGTGCACCGGCGACGTGACGACCTCGGGGGGGTTCGCGCCCCCGGGGCCGGTGGTCGTCGGCCAGTACGTCAGCCCGGACTCGAACCCTCCGTCGCGGATGATCTCCCGCGTCGGGTCCATCTCGTAGGTCTGCCCATCGCACGAGAGCGCCGACGGAACCGGATCCGGCGATGGCGCCGAGTCCGGCGAGGGCATCGGCGACGGCACCGCGATCGCGCCGAGGAGCATCGCCGCCACAAGCAGGAACGGTTGGACGCGCATCGACCTCTCCCCCGGGCATCGATGGGGCGCCGCCATCATATAACTTGCGACGTCAAGCCTTGGACCAGCGTTCCGCGACCGCGAGGAGCTTCGCCTCCTGCGCGGCCCAGTTGTACTCGTCCGTGGCGGCGCGGAGCGCGGCCTCGCCCATCGCCCGCTGCGCGGCGGGGTCGTCCCGCAGCTTCTTCAGCGCCCACTTCGCCGCCGCGACGTTGTACCCGATCGCAATCCCCGTCCCGGTCGCCTCGACGATGTTCCCGCTCAGCGTGCCCTTCGTCGCGAGGATCGGCCGCCCCGCGGCCATCGCCTCGTATAGCTTGTTCGGCGTCCCCATCTTGTTGTTCGCGTTCGACGGGTCGAGCACCGCGCACACGACGTGGCACGCGGCGGTGAGCGGCATCACGCGCTCCGCCGCCACGGGCCCGAGGAACTCCGTCCGCTCGCTGGCGGCGCACGCGCGCTCGACGTCCGGGGAGAGGGCCTTGTAGCCGCCGATCTTGAGGCGCACGCCCTCCGACTCCTGCACCGCCTGGACGATCTCGAACACGAACCGCTGGCGGTGGAACGTGCCCACGTAGAGGACCGTGAACGCCGGCTCCGTGGGGGGTGCGTACCGCGGCGCGACGTCCGGGCGGCAGTTCATCACGACCGTCACCGGCCGGCCCGTCTCCTGGTAGTGCGCCTCGAGGGACGGGTTGACGGTCACGACGTGGTCCACGGACCGGAGGAGCTTCGCCTCGAGGTCCTCCGCCCACCGGACGACGCGCGGGGAGTAGTCGTCCCGGATCATCTCCGCGAAGATCTCGTGCGCGTCGAACACGAGCGGGCGCCCCGTGCGCTCCTTCAGCCAGACGCCCGTGCGCAGCGTGTCGAGGTCGTGCGCCCACCAGAGGTCCGCGGGCCACCCGAGGGAGAGCTTGAGGGCGCGCCGCCAGAAGATCGGGTTCTGGAACACGGGCCGCCGCGCGGCCTTCAGGATCCCGGCGGTGCGGACGAGGGCGACCTCGACCCCCTCCTCGATCGGTCCCTCCCGGGCCGTCGGGTCGAACCGGTCCCAGCCGACGACGCGGACCCGGTGCCCGCGACGCGCGAGGGACCGCGCCTCCTGCAGCACGCGCGGGTCCCGCACGACCTCGTTCGAGACGATCATGCCGACGTTCATCGGGACCGCCCGCGCATCGACTCCGCGGTCGCGAGGAGGCCCTGGGCCAGGCTGACCCTCGGGCGGAAGCCCAGGAGGCGCTCCATCTTGGCGGTGTCCGCGAACGAGGCACGGATGTCCCCGGGCCGCCCGGGCGCCGGCGTCGCCGCCAACGGCGTGCCGGTCACGTCCCCGACGACCTCGCGGAGCCGGTTCACGCTCACCGCCTCGCCCGTCCCGACGTTCACGATCTCCCCAGGGGCTTCCTTGGCGGTGGACGCGCGCTCGAACGCCTCCGCGACGTCCCCGACGTACACGAAGTCCCGCGTCTGTTCCCCGTCCCCGTGGACGGTGGCGGCGGTCCCGCGCAGCGCCGCCTGGAGGAACTTCGGGATCACGGCCCCGTACGGGCCGCCCGCGTCCTGGCGGGGGCCGTAGACGTTGAACAGCCGGAGGGCGACCGCCTCGAGCCCGAGGTCGTGGTACAGGCGGCACCACAGCTCGCCGGCGGCTTTCGTGACGGCGTAGGGGGAGAGGAGGTCGAGGGGCGCGTTCTCGCGGAGCGGCGGGCGGTTGCCGCCGTACACCGCACAGGACGAGGCGAAGACGATGCGACGCACGCCCGCGTCCTTGGCGGCGCGCATCACCGCCAGCGTGCCGTGCGTGTTCGTCTCGTTGAACGCGACCGGATCGCGGAAGCTCTCCGGCGGGGAGATCAGCGCCGCCAAGTGGAAGACGACGTCCGCGCGGCGGAACGCGGCGTCGAGATCCGCGGGCTCCCGGACGTCGCCCCGGCGGTACTCGATGCGGTCCTTCACCGCCGCCAGGTTCCCCGCGTCCTTGGCGGGCCGGAGGTCGAGCACGGCGACGTCGTGCGTCGCCGCCAAACGCTCGACGAGGTGGCCCCCGATGAACCCCGCGCCGCCCGTCACGACGGCCCGGAGGCGTTCCGCCATCGCCCGGTCGCAACCCCTTACGGCGCATAAAGGTTGGGCGGCGGGTTTCTGTCGAATGCGATTAAATAACCCGACCCCATTCGTCGCGCCGTGCCCGAGCGGTTCGCGGTCGTCGTGACCGTCCGGAACGAGGAGCGGAACCTCGCGCCCCTCCTCGACTCCCTCGTCACGCAGGAGGGCCCGCTCGAGGTCGTGATCGTCGACGCGCACAGCGCGGACCGGACGCGAGAGATCGCGCAGGGATACGCGGAACGCTTCGACTTCGTCCGGCTCCACGTGCAGGGCGGCACGCGCGGCGCGGGGCGGAACTACGGCGTCTCGCGGACGGATGCCCCGTGCGTCGCGTTCATCGACGGGGACTGCATCGCCTCCCCGTTCTGGCTCCGGAACCTGCGCCGCGGGGCGGAGCGCACGGACGTCGTCGCGGGCCGCACGGTCCAGATCGGGTACCGACCGTTCGAGGAGCTGGAACGCGTCGAGCTGTACTTCGGCGGCTACGACATCACGCACCCTTCGTGCAACCTCGCCTACCGGCGGGAACGGTTCCTCGGGATCGGCGGCTTCGACGAGTGGTTCAAGACCGCGGAGGACATCGACCTGAACCTGCGGGCCGTGCAGGCGGGCGCCCGGATCGGGTTCGAGCCCGAGGCGATCGTCTACAACCGGACGCGCGGCTCCTACTACGACTTCTTGCGGCAGGCGTTCTGGAACGGCGCGGGGCGGAAGCAGCTCACGCTGAAGCACGGGGGTCTCTGGTCCTCGTACCGGCCGGGCGCTCTGTTCCGGGCGCAGGCGTCGCCCGCCGCGATGATGCGCCTCGGCGCCGCGCTCACCGGGTACGTGGGATACAAGATGTTCGGCCGGGAGCGGCGCCCCCAGAAACGGTTATGAGCGGAGGCCCGCATCCGCGCGCGATGCCGAAGGTCTCCGTCGTCATCCCGACGATGAACGAGGAGGCATCGATCGGCCGCGTCCTCGAGGAGGTCCGCGCCGCGCTGGCGGGGTGGGACCACGAGGTTCTGATCGTGGACACGGACTCGCGGGACCGCACGCGGGAGATCGCCGCCAAGATGGGCGCGCGGGTCGTCGCGGAGCCGCGGCGCGGCTACGGGCGCGCGTACAAGACCGGGTTCGCCGCCGCCCGAGGGGAGATCGTCGCGACGCTCGACGCGGACCTCACGTACCCGGCGGACCGCATCCCGGAGTTCGCGCGGCTCGTCGACTCGGGCGAGGCGGACTTCGTGAGCGGGGACCGGCTCAGCGGCCTCGCGGAGGGCGCGATGACGGGCATGCACCGCGTCGGCAACGAGATCCTGAACACGACGTTTCGCCTCCTGTTCCGCCACCCGATCCGCGACTGCCAGTCCGGGATGTGGGTGTTCCGCCGAAGGATCCTCGAGCCGCTCCGGATCGACAGCGGCGGGATGGCGTTCTCGGAGGAGATCAAGATCGAGGCGATCCGCCACGGCCTCAGGTTCCACGAGGTCCCCATCGCGTACCGAGAGCGGGTCGGGGAGAAGAAGATCCGGTCCGTCCGGGACGCGATGCGGAACGAGGTGTGGCTCCTCCGGAAGCGGCTCGGGTGGACGCGGCCGGAGGGCTGATCGAAGGGGCGTCGATCTACGGCGCTTCCGGAGTGATGAGGTTCGGCGTCCATGCGAACGTCGACACGACTCGGAGGAACAGCGCCTCGCCGACCGCAAGCCGGAAGTCCGTCCCGCCCCAGCCCGTGGGGGTCCAGGCGAACGACTCGATCCGGTCCCCGACAGGATCCCAGCGCGCGACCTCGACGATGAACCGGTTCTCGGCAGGACCGAGGCCGCCTTCGATGTCCGCGACGACGTCGCTCGCCCTCGCGTACGGGGACGTGAACGGCAGCGAGACCCAGCAAGTGTCGCCCCCTGGAAGGGCATGCGGCGCGAAGGGGTGCGCCGCCGGGCCGTCCGTCCCGTTCACGATCCAGGTGAAGTCCGCGAGCACGCCGAGGAAGAAGGCGTCGCCGGGGGCCAACGGGAAGTCCGTCCCCCGCCAGGCCCCGCGGAGGTAGAACCACAAGGCCGACCTCCCGCTCGCCGGGTCCCACATCCCCACGACGTCGATGTTCGCCGCCGTGAGGGCGTCGGAGATGTCCTTGGCGGTGGCGTATTGCGAACGATAGGGAAGCGACATCCAGTAGACGTTCGTTCTGGCGGCGTCGAATTCGAACGTGAGCGGCACCTTGGCGCCCATCGTCGAGTTCCCGCTCACCTCCCCCAGCGAATCCTTTGCGCGGACGATGTAGTAGTGGGGCGCGCCGTCCGCATCCGCGCCGTCGTCGATGAAGCTCACGGTCGTGACCTCCCGGAGCCGCGGCCACGGCCACGGTGCGAACTTGTCCGGTGACGAGTAGACGAGGTACGATGTCGCTCCGAAAGCCGCGTCCCACGTCAGGGTGAGGTGCGGGGGGGTGCGGGCGACGTGGAGGCCGGTCGGGCCCGGGTTCGTCGCTGCCGTCGTGAACGACCACGGATTCGGCGCGGGACCCGGTCCGAGCCCCTCGCCGTTCCGGTCCTCGCCGGAGACCGCTACGGCATACGTCGTCGACCGACCGAACGGCGAAGTGTGGACGAGCGTCAGGGTCTTGTCATCGTCCGTCCAATCCGACGTGAACGAGGCGCCCGGAGACACGGACCAGTTGACCGACGTCCGGTTCATCGGTTCGGAGAACGAGACGACGATCGGCGCGAACAGGTCGACGTTCGTGGACCCGTTCGCGGGGTCCGTCGCGAGCACCTGCGGCGGCAAGCACCGGGTCGTGAAGAACCACGGATTCGGGACCGAGCCCGTGGCGTTCGTCAGCGGGTTGCCGGCCCGGTCCCTTGCGGACACCGTCACCGTGTGAAGTGCGCAGTCCCGAAACCACGCGGAGTGGTGCAGTGTCACCTTCGCGTCGCCGTTCGACCACACGGGCGTGAGGGGGACAGCGGGGCCGAGGGTGACGTCGAACGTAGCGGGGTCCGCCGCGCGACTGAACCAGACCACGATCGCGCGACCGAACTCGTAGCTGCTGCCCACCGGGAGATCCGCGTCGCCGTCTGCGGGATCCGTGCGCGTAATCGCGAAGACCGGACACGCCGTGGTGAAGGTCCACGGGTTCGGCACCGGCGCGTCGCCGAAGACGAGGAGGCTCTCTCCAGTCACGTCCACGCCGTCCACGAAGACCCAGTACGTCGTGCACGGCGTGAAGTCCGTCGCGTGGGTCAACGCGAGGGTCCAGTTGCTGTTCATCCATCTGGCGGTCAGCGCGAGGCCGGGCAGGATGCGGACGAGGTAGTTCGAGGCGTTCATCTGATCGCTGAAGTAGGCGACAATCGGCTGGTAGAGCGGAACGCCCATCTCCCCGTCGACCGGAATCGTGCCCGTGACGAACGGTCGGTCCGTCGGGCGAGGGAGGGAGTCCGCGGCGATGCCGGACGGCACCGGCCCGAAGGCCGCGATGGCCACGAACAAGATCGCGAGAATCATGGAGCCCGCGCCGCGCGGGGTGAAATCGGCGCGTGACATCAGCACCCAGGCTTGCCCCGCTTCCCGCATTGGTAGCCGAACGCAGGCGCCCGCGTCCCTCCCCATGGGAACCCTCGACTCCCAAGGACGAGCACGGGCTTGAATCTGTCGCGGGCCGCGGACCACAGCGGTCAAGGCGCTCCGTGCCGGCGGACCCGCACCCACGCGAGGACGCCGATGATCGCGAAGGCGGCCGCGAACGCAACGATGAACATCTCGCCGCCGGGGGACCACGTGCTCGGTACCGCCTCCGCCGTGCGGAAGAACATCTGGTAGCGCGGCATCAGCATGCCCTCCTGGTCCCGCGCGGTCGGGCCGACCTCGACCCCGTACAGCCTTCCCGCCGCGAGCGGCGCGCGGGGGACGATGCGGAGTTCGTCCCCGGCCGGGTTCCACTCGAGGTCGACCGCCAGCCCTGCCCCCACCAGGAGCGCCTCCTCCACGGAAGAGGCGTTCATCGGCACGCTGAACCGGAGGACGATCGGGGAGGTCACGGGGACGCCGTCGTCGCCGGGCTCGGGGCTCGACGAGATCACGTCCGGGGGCGGTCGCGTGGAGAACGTCAGGACGTAGTCCGCCCCGAGGGGCACGCCGTGGAGCGACGGAAGACCGCCGAGGATTCGGACCGCGTAGGTCGTGTTCCGGGCGAGGACGAACGAGCCCTGGGGGGGCGGCACCTCGATCGCGCGGGACGCGTTCCACGCCGGGACTCCGTGCATCTCGGGGGCCGCGTCGAGCACGTCCCCGGGGAGGAGGGTTGTGGACATCGCCTCGCTGAACCGGACCACGACCGTCGCGCGGCTGAGGACATTCGTCTCCCCGGTGGCAGGGCTCGTCGACTCCACCCGGGGCGCCGGCGGGGTCGCCGCATGCGTCCCGGCCTCCGGTGGGACCGCAATGAAGGGGAACCGATCCGCTCCGTGCGGCGTGTCCCCGATTCCGTCCCCGTCCGAGTCGGCCCCGGCGTAGGTGTCCCAGTAGTTCCCCTCGGCACCGTCGTCGTAGCTTCCGGCGGGATGCGTGCCGGAGAAGTCCCACAGATACCGCGCGAACGCGTTGTGGTGCGCGAATCCGGGGAGCGGGTCCGGGAAGACGGTGCCGACGTCCTCGAAGCGGGAGTGCACGAGGAGGTTCCCGCCGACGCCCGGGGTGGTCCCGAGCGTCCGGCGCACGCCCTCGCGCGCGCCCGAGACGCGCAGGTGCGTGATCAGGTTCCGGACCGCGTCCGCTCCGGCTTCGGGCGGCCCGAGGTGAAGCAGCGCCGCGGCGGTCCCGACCCGTTCGATCGTGACGTTTGCGACGACGCTCTCGAGGCTCCCCCACAGGACGAGGGCGTCCGTCCGAACGTCGCGGATCGTGCAGTCCGCGAGCCGAGCGCGCGCGTCCGGTCCCATCTGGACCCCGTATTCCGCCAGGGAGACCTCGCAGCGCTCCAGCGTCCCGCCCCACATGTCGAGGCCCCTCGCGTTGAGGACGCGGACGTGCCGCCCGCCCCGAAGCGTAAGCGGCCCCCACTGGTTCGGCACGGGGGACGGGTTCACCGGCCGGAAGACGACGGGGGACGTCGCCTCGCCGTTCGCGAAGATCGATCCCTGCAGGGAGTAGTTCCCCTCGAAGAGGACGGTGACGCCCGGGCCGATGGTGAGGACCGCGTCCGTCCCGACGATGACGTCCCCGTAGACTCGGTACGGGGACCCGGCGGCCGTCCACGTCGCGTTCTGAGCGATGATGCCCCCGAAGACGTCCGTGGCGGCGGCCGACTCCGGGACGAGGACGAGGCTGCCCAGACCGGCGGTCGAGGCCAGGACCGCCAGCACCGCCCACAGACGCATCCGCACCACACGCCTCCCCGGCGGCAGATGGGCGGCGCGGTTACTTGAGCGTATCGGGCGGACCGGGGCGTCGGTGCCCTACGTCTCCGCGAAAATCTTCTCGACCATCCAATGCGGGTCGAACGGCTGGAGGTCGTCGTACGCCTGCCCCGTGCCGACGAACAGGATCGGCTTCCCGACGGAGTGCGCGATGCTGAGGGCGGCGCCGCCCTTCGCGTCCGCGTCGATCTTGCAGAGGATGGCGGCGTCGAACCCGACCGCCTTGTGGAACGTGCGCGCCTGCTCGACGGCGTCGTTCCCCGCCAGCGCGTCCCCCACGAACACGACCATGTGGGGCTTCGCGACCCGCTGGATCTTCTTCATCTGGTCCATCAGGTTCTGGTTCGTCTGCATCCGCCCGGCGGTGTCGATCAGCACGACCTCCTTGTGGCGCGCCCGCGCGTGCTCCACCGCGTCGAACGCGACCGCCGCCGGGTCCGCCCCGGCCTGGTGCTTGATCAGCTTCGTCCCCAGCCGGTTCGCGTGGACCTCGATCTGCTCGATCGCGCCCGCCCGGAACGTGTCCGCGGCGGCGATCACGACCCCGTACCCGTTCTTCTGCAGGAGGTTCGTGACCTTCGCGATCGCGGTCGTCTTCCCCGTGCCGTTGACGCCGACGAACATCACGACGACGGGCTTCTCCGTCCGCTTCACGAATTCCAGGAAGTCGATCCGCTCCGCCGCGAGCACCTTCTCGATCGCGTGCTTCAGGGCGATCTCCACGCCCTCGTCGAACGAGACCTCGCGGGTGATCCGCTTCCCGAGCAGCTCCTCCTTCATCGTCGCGAGGATCGCTTCGACCACGGGCTGCGCCACGTCCGCCTCGAGGAGGGCGACCTCCAGGTCCGCCAGCACGTCCTCGAGCTTCCCCTCGCGGACCTTGCGGCCGCGCTCGCCGACGACCTCGTCCGGCGGGAGGCCCCGGACCTCCTCCGCCGCCTTCTGCCGCCAGCCGAGGAGCTTCTCCTTCAGGAACTTGAACATGGGCTATCCCGGCGCCCCGCCGCCCTGCGCCCTCTCATACAGGTCCTGGACCCGCCGCTCCTGCGCCCCCGCCTGGGCCTCCATCTGGGCGAGCCGCTCCGCGAGCCCCCGCTCCGCCTCCTCGATCGCCTTCGAACGCGCCTCGAGCCGCTCGATCGCCGCGGTCACCGTCATCTCGATCGCCACGTCGTTGCCGATGCCGACGATCACGCGCTCCGCGTCCTTCAGGGAGCCGACGAGGAAGCTGTTCGCCCCGATTGGCATCAGGACCTCGCGGCCCGCGCCCGCGGCGGCGGACTGCTTCAGGGACTCCCGCGCGCGCATCACCTCCTCGTGCGCGATCTCGAGGGTCTCCGCCTGCCGGGCGAGCGCCTCGATCTGTCCGCGGACGAGGTCGAGGTTCGCCGCGGCCCGGCGCAGCTCCGCGTCCGGCGAGCTCACGGCGGCCCCTCGAGGCGGTAGCGGACGACGGCGTCCTGCACCTGCTCGAGCGGGACCGCCGCCACGTCCTTGATCTTCACGAACGACCGGGGTACCCCGTGCTTGCTCCCGAACTCGGAGAACACGCGTTCGACCGCCGCCTCCTGCGTGTCCGCGGCGACCTCCTTCGCGAACGGGGTCCAGTTCCGGGCCATCTTGAACGTGCCCCGGACGAGGAAGGCCTGCATGGGGGCGACGGAAGGGGGCGGCGTATTAAAGGGTTCGGGGCTACCCCGGCGGCGGGGGCGGTGGCGGGGGCGGCGGGGGCGGCTCGGGGTGGAAGTGGCGGTACACGTCCTCCGCGAGCTTCCGCGTCATCCCCTTCGCGCCTGCGAGGTCGTCGACCGTCGCGGCGCGCAGCGCCTCCGGCGTCTTGAACCCCGCCGCGAGCAGCGCGCGCACGCGGGAGGGTCCCATCCCCTTGACGAGGAACAGCTCCGCGATCAGCGCCTCCTGCCCCTTCTTCGACGACTCGAGCGTGGCGGCCTTCGCCCGCCACTCCGCGTTCGCGGGCTCGAGCTTCAGCGCCTCGCGGTAGCTCGCGAGCGCCTCCTCCGGCTCGTTCAGCTTCTCGAGCACGGAGCCCTGGAGGGCCCACACCTCCGGATCGCGCGGGTTCCACGCGAGGAGGTCGTCGTACACGTCGAGCGCGCGGTCGAACTCCCGCCGCTCCTCGAGGATCGCCCCCTTCGCACGGAGGGCCGCGGAGTTCCCGGGCTGCTTCGCGAGCGCCGCGTCGAGGAGCGCAAGCGCTTCCTCCCCGCGCCCCGCGCGGCGGAACGCGACGCCCTTCCCGACGAGCGCGTTCACGTTGTCCGCGTCGACCGACAGGATCTGGTCGAGGTCCGCGATCGCCTCGTCGTACCGGCCCGAGGCGGACGCGACGAGCGCCCTCGACAGGAGCGCCGCGACGTTCACCGTGAGCGCGTCGATCCGCGCGCGGATCCGCGGGTCCGACGGGGAGAGGAAGAGGGCCTCCTCGAGCGCCTTCACCGCCGCGGCGCGGTCGCCGGTGCTCAGGATCGCCTCCGCGCGCCGGAGCCGGGCGTCGACGTCCCCGGGGACCACATCAAGGTAGGCGCGCCACGCCTCGGCGGCGCTCGCCCACTCCCGCTTCGACTCGACGAGCGACGCTCGGTCGTACAGGGCCTTCGCGTTGCGCGGGTCGAGGCGCAGGACCTCGTCGTACTGCCGCATCGCCTCGTCCGCCCGGTTCAGCCGGAGGAGCGCGGAGGCGCCAGCTACGAGGGCGTTTACGTTCGTCGGCTCGAGCTCCAGGGCCTCGTCGAAGAGCGCGAGGGCGGCCTCGTACTGGCCGTTCGAGAAGTGGCGGCTGCCCTCCTCGAGGCACGCAGCCGGCGTCCGTTCGGGTTCCGGCGGGACCTCCGGCTCCTCGTGCAGCGGCTCGGCCGCGGGCGGTGCGGGCATCGGGGGTGGCGGGGGTGTGGCGAGGACCGGAGGCGACGCCGTCGGCGGCTGCTCCCGGTAGTACTCCGCGAACGTGCGCTGGCCCCGGTCGGCCTCCTGCACGTACTGGATGCTGTAGATAGACGCGTCCTTGTACTTCTGACGGAGCGGGCGCGCATACACGATCCACGAGCCGCTCGCGATCCCGAACGCGACGAAGAGGGCGGGGACGGAGGACGTGAAGGCCGGCGTCAGCTCCCCCTGGAGCGTGACGCGGACGGCCGCGGCTTGCGGGCCCGGGTTCCGGATCGTGATCGAGTATGTGTGGAACTTGTCCGTCTGGAAGAAGAACGTGTACGGGCTGTCTCGATCGACCTGGTCGTCGTCGATCCCGGCGTCCCACGTGATGACGACGGGGATCGCTTGGTTGACGCCCGGGGCCTCGATCCGGCCCGTCAAGTACCGCGTGAAGGCGAACGCGTCCTGGTTCGTCACGTTGTACGTGACCGCCTCCCCCCGGGCGAGTTCTATCGCGCGGACGTCCCGCAGGGCGCCGCGGGCCGCGTCGGCGGTGACGGGGACGAGGAGGGCGACGCCGAGGATGAGGCCGAGGAGAAGGACGGGCCAGGCCCGGCGGATCGAGCCCTGCGCGAGGAGGTACCGCTGGCTGTCCCGCTTCGCGTGCTTGAACTCGAGCGTGTGGAACGCGAGGTTCACTACGTAGGCGACGAAGAGGAGGACGAGGGCGACGGTGAGGAACGCGTCGAGGGGGAGGTAGAGGGGTTTCAGGGCGGCGCCCTCCGCGACCGCCGCGTACGTGGCGAGGCCGAGCGCGAGGACGAACAGGAAGAGGAGGATCACCCGCTTGATCCGGCGGAGCCGGAGCAGCCGATGCGTGCCCTCCAACTGGTCCCGGTATCGATCCATCCGACTCGCCTACGCCAGGGTCGCCGCCCCGCGGCACGCCAGGAAGACGGCGGCGAATTCTGGAACGGTCGCAAGAGGGGGATTCAAGTTAAAGGTTTCGTCCCGAAGATTCGTCCGGACAGGTTTCGAGAGGCGGACGCGCACCGGCTCGTCCGTGAAGGCCGCGGGGACGGCGTCGCGGAGGGGCACGAAGCCCTCGAGCGCGTCCCGCGCGAGGGGGACGACCTCCAGGCCCGACTTCCCGTGGATCGAGGACGGCAGCCGGATGAGGCGCTTGATGTCCGAGGTCACCGGCTCGTCCGTCTCCGCCCGCGCGCGGATCCCCTCGAGCTCGAGCGGCCCGTACGTGTCGACGCGGACCTGCTGGAGCTGCGTGACGACCGCGACGATCCGGTCGCGGTTCCGGTCCGTGAGCGCCTCGAGGCTCCCGTCCTCGCGGAGGCGGTCGACGCCGCGGATCACGCGCGGCTTCGTCGCGCGCGTCTTGAACAGGTTCTCGTACAGGTCCGCAGCCCCGGACGCGCCGACCCCCTCGAAGCCCGCGAGGAACTCGACCGCCTGCTGCGGCGGCATCGCCTCCACGCGGTCCGCGAGGTTCACGATCCCGCGGGCGAGCTTGCCCGCCCACCCGGGATCCCCGGTGCGGGGCGGGACGACCATCGTCTTGACCCGCGCATGGCCGCGGAACTCCTTCACGTCGAACGGGGACTCGCGGAAGAACGCGCGGACATCGACCTCCTTCCCCGTGATGTAGTCCACGATCTCGCGCCGCTCGTGGGACCCGAGGGGCCACACGCGCTCGTCGTGCACGTGGATGTGGTACCCCCGGCCGCCGGAGAAGACGATCCGGAGGGACTTCTCGTCGAAGCCGAAGTCCTGGACGAGGAAGTCGTCGTGGAGCTGGACGATCTTCCGCTTCACCGCCGCGAGCATCTCCTCATACGTCATCTCCCGTGACTTCGGGATGTGGTCCGCGTCCAGG